>Ga0208398_101074_pt1 | contig 12154 bp, 11 predicted proteins | sample LakWasMe79_HOW10_2_FD_183905 | JGI IMG/M metagenome (GOLD analysis project Ga0208398, IMG submission 183905) | Freshwater sediment methanotrophic microbial communities from Lake Washington under simulated oxygen tension - Sediment Metagenome... | ecosystem: Environmental > Aquatic > Freshwater >... | reverse complement strand
TCCTGGCCGCGCTGGCACGCCTCATCACCGGCGCCCAGGGCCATTGGAAGGGCTGCCCGCCGATGGCGGAGCAGCGCATCTACTTCGCCAACCACCAGAGCCATTTCGACTGGGTGCTGATCTGGGCGGCGCTGCCGCGCGAGTTGCGCGCGCAGACGCGCCCGATCGCCGCGCGCGACTACTGGACCGGCTCGCCGCTGAAGACCTGGCTGACCTCGGATGTCTTCAACGCCATCTATGTGAGCCGCACCCGCCAAGATCCCAAAATCGCGCCGGATGAAGACCCGCTCGAACCGCTGGTGGAGGCGCTTGCCAAGGGCGATTCGCTGGTGATCTTTCCGGAAGGCACAAGGGCCAACAAGGGCGAGCCGCAGGCCTTCAAGGCCGGCCTCTACCACCTGGCCGAGCAGTTCCCGCAGGTGAAACTGATCCCGACCTGGATCGACAATGTGCAGCGCGTCATGCCCAAGGGCGAGGTCGTGCCGGTGCCCATCCTGTGCACCGTCACCTTCGGCGCGCCGCTGCAGCTGCAGCCCGAGGAAGACAAGCGCGCCTTTCTGGAGCGCGCGCGCGCCGCAGTGATGGCGCTCAAGCCGGGCGGGTGGCGCGAATGAACGCCTTGCGTTGGCTCAAATCGCTCAACAGCGCCGAGCAGGTGGCCTTCCTGTTCGTGCTGCTGTTCGGCGCGCTGATGCTCATCAGCATCGGCGGCTTCGTCTATTCGCTGAAGCGCCGCAACGACGGTGTGGACGACGAGACTGACCTGGCCGGCTGGCAGCGCTTCCGCCACGAGCTCAACATCGTCTGGATCGGCGCCTGCCTGTTCTGGGCCGCCTGGGTCTCGGGCCCGGTGGGCGCCACCCTGCTGTTCGGCGTGTTCTCCTTCCTGGCGCTGCGCGAGTTCATCACCCTGATGCACACGCGCCGTGGCGACCACCGCAGCCTGATCCTGGCCTTCTTCGTGATCCTGCCGCTGCAATATGTGCTGGTGGGCACGCGCCACTTCGACGTGTTCTCGGTGCTGATCCCGGTCTACAGCTTCCTGGCCATCCCGGTGGTGAGCGCCATGGCCGACGACCCGGCGCGCTTCCTGGAGCGCAATGCCAAGATCCAGTGGGGCATCATGGTGTGCGTCTACGGGCTCTCGCATGCGCCCGCCCTGCTGCTGCTGGAATTCCCCGGCTACCAGGGGCGCGGCGCCTTCCTGCTGTTCTTCCTGGTGATGGTGGTGAGCTGCGGCCAGATGGCCCAGTACCTGGCCGCCAGCCAGCTGCGCCGCCGGCCGCTGGCGCGCCGCATCAGCCGCAGCTTCTCGATGCGGGCCTGGTGGTTCGGCGTGCTGATCGCCTCCTTTGTCGGCGCCATGCTCTACTGGATCACGCCCTTCAAGGTGGGCCAGGCGGTGGTGATGGCCTTCATCGCCGCCGGCGCCGGCAGCTTCGGCGCGCTGGTGATGAAGGCACTCAAGCGCGATGCCGGCGTGCATTACTGGGGCAATCGCAGCTCCATCACCGGCGCGGTGGGCCTGCTGGACCGCATCGCGGTGATGTGCTTCGCCGCGCCGGTGTTCTTCCACTCCGTGCGCTGGTACTTCAAGCTCCCTCTATGAGAATTCTCGGCATCGACCCCGGTCTGCAAACAACGGGGTTTGGCGTCATCGACGCCGACGGCCCGCGCCTGGCCTATGTGGCCAGCGGCACCATCAAGACCAGCGCCGTCGCCACCGGCGACCTGCCGGCGCGGCTGAAGATCATCTTCGACGGCATCCGCGAGGTCACCGCGCGCTACGAACCGCAATGCGCGGCGGTGGAAATCGTGTTCGTGAACGTGAACCCGCAATCCACCCTGCTGCTGGGCCAGGCGCGCGGCGCGGCGCTCACCGCCCTGGTGTCCAAGGACCTGCCGGTGTCCGAGTACACCGCGCTGCAGATGAAGAAAGCCATCGTCGGCCATGGCCACGCCAAGAAGGAACAGATCCAGGCGATGATCAAGCGCCTCCTGAACCTGCCCGGCGAACCCGGCAAGGACGCCGCCGACGCGCTGGGCCTGGCCATCATGCATGCCCATGCGCGCGTATCCTTCGAGGCCATGAGCAAGAGCACCACCCTGCAGCGGCGCCAGCATGCGCAGTTCAAGGGCGGCCGCACCTACTGACGAGGACCCCCCATGTTCGGCATCGCAGACTATGGCGCCTTCGTCGCCGCCATCATCATCTTCCTGGCCATCCCGGGCCCGGGCAATCTGGCCCTCATCACCTCCACCGGCAAGGGTGGCGTGCGCGGCGGGCTGGCGGCCACGCTGGGCGTGATCGCGGGCGACCAGCTGCTGATGTGGCTGGCGGTGGCCGGCGTGGCGGCGCTGCTGGCGGCCTATCCCACCGCGTTCGCGGCGGCGCAATGGCTGGGCGCGGCCTATCTGGGCTGGCTGGGCCTGAAGATGCTGCTGGCCAAGCCGGGCAGCGCAACAGTGCTGCAGATCCGGCCCAGCCACTACTTCCGCCAGTCGCTGCTGATCACCCTGCTGAACCCCAAGGCCATCGTGTTCTACATGGCCTTCTTCCCGCTCTTCGTCGATCCGCTGCGGCACCAGGGCCTGCTCACCTTTGGTGCCATGGCGCTGACCATCGCGGCACTCACCTTCGCCTACGGCCTGATCGTGGTGCTGCTGACGCACCGGCTGGGCGAGCGCCTGCGCCAGCGGCCCGCCATCGGCCAGGCACTGCAGCGCCTGGCGGGTGTGTTCCTGATCGGCTTCGGGCTCAGGCTGGCGCTGTCGCGCTGAAGTTTTTTCTGACAGCCATGGAATAAACAGGCCGCGCCAGGTGTTTACTGGGCATCCACCAACGGAGATGCCCATGCGCGCACGATTCCTTGCCCTCGCACTCGCCACCAGCCTCGGCGCCTGCGCCACCATGGCCCCAGCGCCCGCCACTGCGGTGAACGGCGTGCTGGTGGGCCCCAACCAGATGACGCTCTATACCTTCGACCGCGATACCGCGGGCGCCGGCAAGAGCATGTGCATGGGCCCCTGCATCGCCAACTGGCCCGCACTCAAGGCCGCCGACGATGCCAGGGCCAGCGGCGACTGGACCATCATCAGCCGCGACGACGGCGCCAAGCAATGGGCTTACAAGGGCAAGCCGCTGTATTTCTGGGTCAAGGACGCCAAGCCCGGCGATCGCACGGGCGACGGTTTCAACAAGGTCTGGCATACCGCCACGCCCTGAATTCCCATGCTGGAAGAGACGCTGCCCCATCTGCCCCGCCTGCGGCGCTATGCGCGCCTGCTGACGGGCGATGCGGCACGCGCCGACGACCTGCTGCAGGACACGCTGGAGCGCGCCGCGCGCAAATGGGCGCTGTGGCGGCCCGAGCTGGGTGCAGCGGGCGGGGCCGACCGGCAGGGCGCGCTGCGCGCCTGGCTGCTGACCCTGATGCACCGCCACTTCCTGACCCAGCTGCGCGACCAGCGCCAGCATCTCTACGAGGAATATCTGGACGAGCACGCACCGGCGCACGATCCGCAGCCGCAGTGGCAGCAGCGCATGGACATCGAGCGCGCGCTCGCCGCCCTGCCGGCGGCCGCGCGCGAGGTGCTGCTGCTGGTGTGCGTGGAAGAACTCTCCTACGAAGACGCGGCCCGGGTGCTGGAGCTGCCGGTGGGCACGGTGATGTCGCGCTTGTCGCGCGCCCGCGAGCGCCTGCGCAAGCTCATGCATGACGAGCAGCCCGCGGCAGGCGCCAGCCTGCGCGTGGTGAAGTGAGGAGCTAGCCGCGCCATGAACGGACCATCGAGCATCAAGAACATGGACGAAGCCACCCTGCACGCCTATGTGGACGGGCAGCTGACGCCCTACGAGGCCGCCGAGGTGGCGCAATGGCTGCAGAGCCACCCGGATGACGCCCAGCGCGTGCTGGCCTGGCGCAGCCAGCGTGCCGCGCTGCAGGGCCTGCACGCCGAGATGCTGGACGAGCCCCTGCCGCCGGCCTTGCTGCGCCGCCTGCAGGCCGCTCCCGCCACCGCTGCCAATGCCGCGCAGTTCTGGCGCCAGGGTGTGGCGGCGGCCTGCCTGCTGGCCCTGGGGCTGGCAGGGGGTTGGCTGGCGCATGGCCAATGGCAGCCGCCTGCCGCCGCCCTGCTGGCCAGCAGCACGCCCGCCTTCGTGCGCGATGCCGCCATCGCCCATGTGCTCTACCAGCCCGAGCGCCGCCATCCGGTGGAGGTGGGCGCCGATCAGCAGGAGCATCTGGTGCAGTGGCTCAGCAAGCGCCTGGGCCAGCCGCTGCGTGTGCCGGACCTGCGCGCCGACGGCTTTGCGCTGATGGGCGGCCGCCTGCTGCCCGCCGGTGAAGCGCAGGGCAGCGGCGGCGAAAACAACGCGGCGCGCGCCCAATTCATGTACGAGTCGGCGCAGGGGCAACGCCTGACCCTCTATGTTTCCATCAGCCCGCCGGCCCCGGCCGGCCAGGCCGCCGCACCCACCGCCTTCCGCTTTGCCGAACAGGGCCAGGGTGCCGGCCTGACGCGCAGCTTCTACTGGATCGACGGCCCGCTGGGCTATGCGCTGAGCGGGCCGTTCGGGCAGGAACAGCTGGCGCGCCTGGGCAGCCAGGTCTACGCCCAGCTGGGCGGCGCCTGAGCGCGTTGCGAACCTGCCCTGCTGCCATGCCCTGGCAGCAGCAGCGGGCACAATCCGCCTCCTGACTCGCTCCAGCGCCCTCCTGCATGACCCTGATCCAGTTGATCGCCGGCTTTGTGGCCAGGCATCGCCGCGCCTATGCCGCCTCGGCCCTGATGCTGCTGAGCATCGCCCTCATCACCGTATGGATCCCGCGCCAGGTGGGCCAGGTGGTGGACGGCCTGGTGGCGCACCGGCTGCAGGGCGGCGGCCTGCTGCGCGAGCTGGCCTGGCTGCTGCTGGCCGCGCTGGCGATCTATCTGCTGCGCGTGGGCTGGCGGCTGGCGCTGTTCGCCGCCGCCTACGAGCTGGGCCGCGAACTGCGCACCCGGCTGTACCGCCAGCTGAGCCTGCAGGGCCCGGGCTTCTTCCAGGCCGAGCGCACCGGCGACCTGATGGCGCTGGCCACCAACGACATCGACGCCGTCGAGATGGCCGCGGGCGAGGCCCTGCTGGCGGCCTTCGACGGCAGCCTCACCCTGATCCTGGTGGTCGCCATGATGACGCTGGGCGTGGACTGGCGCCTGGGCCTGGCCGCGCTGCTGCCCTTCCCGCTCATGGCGCTGGCCTTCTGGCGCATCTCCGAACATGTGCACCAGGCCTGGAAAGCCTCGCTGGAGCGCTTCTCCGGCCTCAACCAGCATGTGCAGGAGGCGCTCAGCGGCGTGCGCACGCTGCGCGCGCTGGGGCTTGGCGCGGCCAGCGCCAAGCAATTCCACGCCCTTGCCGACCATGCCGGCGAGGCCGCCTACCGCGCCCAGCGCTGGGAGGCCGCCTACGAGCCGGCGGTGGGCATGACGCTGGCCGCCGCGGTGGCGATCGCGCTGGGTCTGGGTGGCTGGCTGGTGGCCCGCGGCGAGCTCAGCATCGGCTCGCTGACCTCCTTCACCATGTACCTGGGCCAGCTGATCTGGCCGATGTTCGCGGCCGGTTGGGTGCTCTCGCTGCTGGAGCGCGGGCGCGCCGCCTGGGCGCGCCTGCAGCCGGTGCTGGATGCGCCGCTGAGCCTGGACGATAGCGGTCGGGCGGCAGTGCCGGCCCGAGCCGGCGTGGCGTTCCACGCACTCGGCTTCGGCTACCCGGGCAGCGAGCGCCAAGCCCTCGGCGGCGTTGAACTCGCCCTCGAACCCGGCCAGACCCTGGGCCTGGTGGGCCCCACGGGCGCCGGCAAGTCCACCCTGCTGCGCCTGCTGCTGCGCCAGTTCGAGCCCGACCAGGGTCAGGTCTTGCTCGGCGGCCTGCCGGTGCAGCAGATCGCCCTGCCGGCGCTGCGCCAGGCGCTCGCCTGGGTGCCGCAGGAACCCTTCCTGTTCTCCGCCAGCATTGCCGAGAACATCGCGCTGGCCCGCCCCGACGCCAGCCCCGCGCAGATCGTCGAGGCCGCCACGCTGGCGGCCGTGCATGCCGACATCGCCGCCCTGCCCCAGGGCTACGACACCCTGGTGGGCGAGCGCGGAGTGACGCTCTCGGGCGGCCAGCGCCAGCGCGTCGCGATCGCCCGCGCCCTGCTCAGCGAGGCCCCCATCCTGCTGCTGGACGATGCGCTCTCGGCGGTGGACACCGGCACCGAGACGCAGATCCTCGGCCATCTGCGCGCCCTGCGCGAGCGGCACCCCGAGCGCACCGTCATCATCGTCAGCCACCGGCTCAGCGCGGTGATGGAGGCCGATCAGATCGCCGTGCTGCGCCAGGGCCGCATCACCGAACGCGGCGACCATGCCAGCCTGCTGGCGCAGGGCGGCTGGTACGCCACGCAATGGCGCTACCAGCAACTGGAGGCCAGCATCGATGCACTCTGAAGATCCCTCCCGACAGCCCTCGCCCTGGTCCGCCGTGGGCCTGCTGATGCAGGCCGCACGCCCGGAACGCCGCTCGCTCGCCTGGGGCCTGCTGTGGCTGCTGAGCGCCGCCGGCCTCGAGGCGCTGGGCCCGATGCTCGGCAAGCGCTATATCGACCAGTACCTGCTGCCGCGCCAGTTCGACGTGAGCGCCATGGCCGGCCTGCTGCTGACCCTGATGTTGTGCGGCTGGGCCTCCAGCTGGATCCGCTATGCCCAGCTGGCGCGCATGGCCGGGGTGGCGCGGCGCTCGGTGCTGCGCCTGCGCGAGCAGGTGTTTGCCCATGTGCTGGCGCTGCCGATGGCCTTCTTCGACCGCGCCATCACCGGCCAGCTGGTGAGCCGCGTCACCAACGACACCGAGGCCGTCAACACGCTCTACCGCCAGGTGCTCTATGTGATGCTCGATTCGAGCATCGTGGTGCTGGGCTCGATGGCGGCGATGGCCTGGCTGGACCTGCGCCTGATGCTGATCGTGGCGGCCCTGGTGCCGGCCAGCGTGGCCATCATCTGGCTCTACCAGCGCTGGAGTGCGCCGGCGGTGCAGCGCACCCGCCAACTGCGCAGCGACATCAACGCCCAGATGGCCGAGAGCATTGCCGGCATGGCGGTGCTGCAGGCGGCCGGCGCGAGCACGCGCTTCGCCCAGCGCTTCGGCCGCATCAACGCCCAGCACCTGGGCTCGCGCGTGGCCGAGCTGCGCGCCAACGCCTGGCTGCTGCGCCCGGCGCTGGACCTGCTCAACGTGATGCTGCTGGTGACGGTGATCTACGGCTTCGGCCTGCGCGAGATGTCGGGCCTGGAGGTGGGCCTGCTGTACGCCTTCCTCAGCTATATCTCGCGCGTGGTAGAGCCGCTGATCCAGATCACCATGCAGTTCGGCCAGCTGCAGCAGTCCATGGTGGCGGCCTCGCGGGTGCGCAGCCTGCTGCAGGAGGGGGTGGCCGAGGACGCCAGCCAGGCCGGCCTGGCCATCACGCGCGGCGCGATCAGCGTGCAGGGTTTGAACTTCGCCTATGCGCCCGGCCGCCCGGTGCTGCAGGACATCAACCTGGAGATACAGGCGGGTGAATTCATCGGCATCGTGGGCCACACCGGCTCGGGCAAGTCGACCCTGCTGTCGCTGCTGCTGCGCTTCTACGCCAGCGTGCCGGGCTGCATACGCATCGACGGCCTGGCGCTGGAAAGCCTGCCCGATGCGACCTTCCGTGCCGCCGTGGGCCTGGTGCCGCAAGAGCCCTATCTGATGGCGGCAAGCGCGCGCGAGAACATCGCGATGGGGCGCGGCATCAGCGAGTCCGCCATCGTCGAGGCCGCCAAGGCGGCGCGCATCCACGACTTCCTGCTGAGCCTGCCGCAGGGCTACGACACCCTGCTGGGCGAGGGCGGCGCGCGCGTCTCCACCGGCCAGAAGCAGCTGATCGCGATGGCGCGCGCGCTCGCGGCGGCGCCGCGCATCCTGTTCCTGGACGAGGCCACCTCCAATATCGACAGCGCCACCGAGGCGCTTATCAGCGAGGCCCTGCTGGCGCTGCGCGGCCGCGTCACCATCGTGGCGATCGCGCACCGCCTCTCCACCATCCGCGAGGCCGACCAGATCGTGGTGCTGAACCATGGCCGCTTGCAAGAGCGCGGCCGGCACGAGGACTTGATGGCGATCGAGGGCGGGCTCTACCAGCGCCTGGTGCAGCTGCAGTCGCTGGAAGAGCTGAGCTAAAGGAGCAGGGCCAGGCGCTCCAGCACCAGCACGGCAAAAAAGCCCAGGCCGGCGATCACCGTCCATTTGACGATGAGCACGCCACGGCGGCGCCAGATGTCCTGGCGCGTGCCGATGTACATCGCGAAGCAGAGGATGCTGGCGGCCATCAAAAGGCCGATGAGGAGGCGGAAGATCATTGTTTACCAGGCCGGCGCCAGCTCGGCAAAGCCCTGCGGCGCCTGTGCCTCGTCCTCGAAGCTGACGATGTCGTAGGCGCTTTCGTCCGCCAGCAGGGCGCGCAGCAGCTTGTTGTTGAGCGCGTGGCCGCCCTTGAAGGAGGTGTAGGCCGCCAGCAGCGGATAACCGGCTACCTGCATGTCGCCGATGGCGTCGAGGATCTTGTGTTTGACGAACTCGTCGTCGTAGCGCAGGCCGTCGGCGTTCAGCACGCGGTAGTCGTCCACCACGATGGCGTTGTCCATCGCGCCACCCAGGGTCAGGCCGCGCGAGCGCATCAGCTCGATGTCCTTGGTCATGCCGAAGGTGCGGGCGCGCGCGATTTCCTTCTTGTACTGGCCGCTGCCCATGTCGAACACATAGTGCTGGCCGGTGGCGGAGACCGCCGGGTTGTCGAACTCGATCTGGAAGGAGAGCGTGTAGCCATGGTGCGGCTCGAGCTTGGCCCACATCAGGCGCTTGCCCTCGCCCGACCGCACTTCCACCGCCTTCTTGACGCGTAGAAAGCGCTTGGCAGCGCCCTGCAGCTCGATGCCCGCGCTCTGCAGCAGGAACACGAAGCTGGCGGCCGAGCCGTCCAGCACCGGCACCTCGTCGGCATTGATGTCCACATACAGGTTGTCCAGCCCCAGGCCGGCGCAGGCCGACAGCAGGTGCTCGATGGTCTGCACCTTGGGCGCGCCGGGGTCGCCGCCGGGGCTGATGGTGGTGGCCATGCGGGTGTCGCAGACGGTGTCGGCGCGCACCGGGATGTCCACCGGCGTGGCCAGGTCGACGCGACGGAACACGATGCCGGTATTGGGCGCGGCGGGCCGCAGCGTGATCTCGACCTTCTGGCCGCTGTGTATGCCCACGCCGACGGCACGGGTCAGCGACTTGAGGGTTCGTTGCTTCAGCATGATGGAGCGGATTTTCCCCGATTCAGGGTCTTCATGCAGATGGCGGGTCATCGAGCGGCTCGCGGGAATCACGGTTCACCGGCAGGCGCAGCGTCATCACCGTGCCATGGCCGGGGCTGCTTTCCACGCGCAGGCTGCCGCCCAGATGCCTGGCGCGCTTTTGCAGGCCGCGCAGGCCGCGGCCGCGCTGCACCGTCTCGATGTCGAAGCCCTCGCCATCGTCCTCCACGCGGATCTCGATCCTGCTGCCCAGATCGCGCGTGACGATGCGCACCCGCGTGGCGCGCGCATGCTTGAGCGCGTTGTTGAGCGCCTCCTGCATCAGGCGCAGCACATGCAGGGCGTCGGGCGGCTCCAGCCAGTCGAGCTGGGGCAGATCGTGCACATCCCATTCGAGCTTGAGGCCGCCGGCATGCAGGCGCTTGCCGAGGCGGTAGCGCATGGTGGCCAGGAGCGACACCAGGTCATGGCCCACCGGCTCCAGCGAATCGATCACCAGGCGCAGATCGTCCACGCATTCGCGCAGCACCTCCACCACCTGGTCCTGCTCCATCGTGCCCTGCCCCACCGCCACCATGGCCGAGAGCAGGGACGAGCCCAGGCCGTCGTGCATGTCCTGCATGAGGCGCTGCCGTTCCACCAGCAGGGCCTGCTGGCGCTCGGATTCGCGCAGCCGGTCGTGCTGGCTCTGCAAGGCCGTGCCCTGCGCCACCAGGCGCTGCGCCAACTGCTCGTTGGCAAACTCGTTCTGACGCAGCGCGCCGACGTAGCGGCACTGCACCGCATAGAGAAAGCTCGCCAGCACGATCAGCGTGGAGAACGGCATCAGATAGATATGCTCGGCGCCCCACCAGCCCGCCAGCATGCCCAGGTCATGCAGGCCCAGCACCAGGCCGGCCATCAGGCTCAGCGAGATCCAGCGCAGCTCCGCGCTGCCCTCGCGCCAGGCCACCCGCACCACAAAGGCCGTGCCCAGCACGCCTACCACGGCATTCGCCAGGTGCAGCACCACCACGCTGTCGTAGAGCCGCCCCATCACCGGCACCGAGAGCAGGCTGCTGGCCAGCACAAAAGCGCCCAGGCCCAGCTCGAAGCGCGGAAAGCGTCGATGAGCAAAACGGAGCGCGAACATGAAGATCAGCAGCATCACCCAGGCCATCGAGGCATGGGTGGCCCACCAGAACCAGTCCAGCGCCAGCTTGGTGCTGGGCATGTCCAGCGAGTAATGCAGATTGCGGAACAGCCAGGCCAGGCAGGCCAGCGCGAACAGCAGATAAGCGGGTTCGTCGCGGCGCTTGAGCCAGAGGCTGAGGGCAAAGGCGCCCAGCACGACCAGCGTCATGCCGGTGGCCAGGGGCACGCCGATCTGCAGGCCCCAGCGCCAGTTGTAGGCGGGCTCCAGCTCGTCGCGCGGGCCCAGCCTGACGCTGGAGACGGCGAACAGGCTGCCGGTATAGACCGGCGCCGCCACCACCAGCTCGATCGCCTTGCCCTTATGCAGATCGCTCAGCGCCGCGGGCAGCACCACCCACAGCGGCCGCACCCATTGCTCGCGCGCGCCGTTCTGGTTGTCGAACACCGGGCGCCAGCCCTGGTCGGTGCGCACCAGCACCGCCGCCGCGAGCGTGACCAGGCGCGGCATATAGAGCGCCAGGCTGGTGGGCCAGCGCTCATGCTCGGGTTCATAACGCAGCTTGTACCAGCGCATCTGGTAGGCGGGCTGCTCCTCGGTGCCGGCGCGCGGGGTCTCCTGCACATCGGGCAGGCGCACCGGCTTCCAGGCCTTGGGATCGCTGGGCGGCTGCAGATGGGTGGGCAGATCGCCCTGGGCGCCATCGATGGCGCGCAGGCCGGCCCACCAGGCCTTCAGGTCCTGGCGGGACCAGTCGGAGACGGCCAACTCCGCCTGAGCGGCCTGCTGCGCGTGCGCGGGCGTGACCACGCCCAGCAGGCAGGCCAGCAGGCCGATGCAGGCGAGGAAGGACCTCACTCGGCCCTCACCCGGTCAGCCATCAATCCGCTTGTTTACGCAGGAAGGCCGGGATCTCGATTTCGTCCATGCCATTGGACGACAGCGCTTCGACCTTGGCCGCGGCGGTGCGGCCATGGCGCCAGACGCTGGGCACGCTCATGCCGCCGAAGTCGTTGTTGTTGCTCATGGCATTGCCCGCGGGCGTTGCCATGCTGCCGGGCGCCGTGTTGCCCATCATCACCGGCTGGGTCAGCACCGGCATATTGTCGGTGCCGGTGCGCAGCGTGGCCTGTTGCTGCACCACTTGCAGCGGCGCCTGCTGGCGCGCACGCTGCGAGCTCAGGCCGGTGGCGATGACGGTGACGCGCAGCGCGTCACCCAGGCTTTCGTCGTAGGCGGTGCCGTAGATCACATGGGCGTCATCGGCCGCATAACGGCGGATGGTGTTCATCGCGTTGCGCGACTCGCTCAGCTTGAAGTTGGCACGGCTGGCGGCGATCAGCACCAGCACGCCGCGCGCGCCGGAGAGGTCGATGCCCTCCAGCAGCGGGCATGCAACTGCGGCGTCAGCCGCCTTGTTGGCGCGGTCCGGGCCGGTGGCTTGCGCCGTGCCCATCATGGCCTTGCCGGGTTCGCTCATCACCGTCTTGACGTCTTCGAAGTCGACGTTCACCAGGCCGGGGATGTGGATGATGTCGGAGATACCGCCGACGGCGTTCTTCAGCACGTCGTTGGCATGCGCGAAGGCCTGGTCCTGCGTGACGTCTTCGCCCAGCACGTCCAGCAGCTTGTCGTTCAGCACCACGATCAGCGAGTCGACATTGGCTTCCA
>Ga0208398_101073_pt1 | contig 12167 bp, 10 predicted proteins | sample LakWasMe79_HOW10_2_FD_183905 | JGI IMG/M metagenome (GOLD analysis project Ga0208398, IMG submission 183905) | Freshwater sediment methanotrophic microbial communities from Lake Washington under simulated oxygen tension - Sediment Metagenome... | ecosystem: Environmental > Aquatic > Freshwater >... | reverse complement strand
GCTTCGGCCTCCCAGCCCCAGGCGTGGCTGCGCGACGCGGGGTTGCCAAAGTGGTTGCGCAACCAGGGCACCATGGCATCCACCACCCGCTCGTCGCAGGGGTTGGTGGCGCTGTAGTCCATGTAGATCGGAAAGTGGGGAGTGTTGTCCATGGCTATAAAAGATCAGGTCTTGAAGAATCAGTTCTTGGAAAACGCGTTGCCCAGGGCAAACACTGAATTGGGAGCATTGATGCGAATCGGCTTGCTCTGGGGCATGGCCGAAATCGCACGCTTGACGCTGGGCTTGTCTTCCACTTGCAGGCCCTTGGCCAGCTGGTCATCGACCAGTTTCTGCAAGGTAACCGAATCCAGAAACTCCACCATGCGCACGTTGAGCGAGGCCCACAGGTCGTGCGTCATGCAGCGAGCCCCCTCGCCCAGGCAGTTTTCCTTGCCACCGCAGTGGGTTGCATCGATCGGCTCGTCCACTGAGACGATAATGTCGGCTACGGTAATGTCCGACGCCTTGCGGGCCAGCGTGTAGCCGCCACCCGGTCCGCGGGTAGACTCCACCAGTTCGTGCCGGCGCAGCTTTCCAAACAGTTGCTCGAGGTACGACAGTGAAATCTGCTGGCGCTGGCTGATGGCGGCCAGGGTGACAGGGCCGCCACTTTGGCGCAGACCCAGGTCAATCATCGCGGTGACCGCGAAGCGGCCTTTGGTGGTGAGGCGCATGGAGAACTCCTTCAGTCGTATTTGGTTGACTAAGTCACTCAAGTATACCAATAAACCGAGTGATTTGCTCGGGTAATTAGACTGATCAGTCACATTCTTGATATTTGACCGCCTGAAGAGATGGGCACGATATTGTCGCTACCCGGTGCGCCAAAGGCTTGCTGCTTCAAAATGCCCAGTTGGTCGCGTACCTGGGCAGCCTTTTCGAACTCCAGGTTGCGGGCGTGCTCCATCATCAGCTTCTCCAAACGCTTGATTTCGCGGGAAATGTCTTTCTCGCTCATGTCCTCCACCTTCGCACGCTGCAGCGCGTCGCGCTCCAGCCGATCAGCCTCTTTGCCGGCTTTTTCGCTGTAAACCCCATCAATCAGGTCGCGCACCTGTTTGACGATAGACCGCGGCGTAATTCCATGCAGCAGATTGTGGGCGATCTGCTTCTTGCGCCGGCGTTCGGTCTCCCCGATCGCGCGCTCCATGGAGTTGGTCATCTTGTCTGCGTACAGGATGGCGCGTCCATTGAGGTTGCGGGCGGCACGGCCAATGGTCTGGATCAACGACCGCTCGGAACGCAAAAAACCTTCCTTGTCGGCGTCCAGAATGGCCACTAGGGACACCTCGGGTATGTCCAGCCCTTCGCGCAACAGGTTGATACCCACCAGCACGTCAAACGCCCCCAGGCGCAGGTCACGCAGGATCTCGACCCGCTCCACAGTGTCCACGTCGCTGTGCAAGTAGCGCACCTTGACGCCGTTGTCACTTAAATAATCCGTCAACTGCTCTGCCATGCGCTTGGTCAAGGTGGTGATGAGGACGCGCTCGTTCTTCTCGACCCGGATACGGATTTCCTGCAGCACATCATCCACCTGGTGGGTGGCCGGGCGCACCTCGACCTCGGGGTCAACCAGCCCCGTTGGCCGCACCAGTTGCTCCACCACCTTGCCCGCATGGTCCTGCTCCCATTGGGCGGGAGTGGCGGACACAAAAATGGCCTGGCGCATCTTGGTCTCGAACTCCTCGAACTTCAGCGGCCGGTTGTCCAGCGCACTGGGCAGGCGAAAACCATACTCCACCAGCGTGGTCTTGCGAGAACGGTCACCGTTGTACATGCCGCCAAACTGGCCGATCAGTACGTGGGATTCGTCGAGAAACATCACCGAATCCTTGGGGAGGTAGTCCGTCAGCGTGGCAGGTGGCTCACCTGGCGCCGAACCGCTCAGGTGGCGCGAATAGTTTTCAATGCCTTTGCAGTGCCCCACCTCGCTGAGCATTTCCAGATCAAAGCGCGTGCGCTGCTCCAGCCGCTGGGCTTCCACCAGCTTGCCTTCGGAGACAAAAAACTTCAGGCGCTCGGCCAATTCAACTTTGATGGTTTCCACGGCGGCCAGCACCTGCTCGCGTGGCGTCACATAGTGGCTGCTTGGGTAGACCGTGAAGCGGGGAATTTTCTGCCGAATGCGTCCGGTCAAGGGATCAAACAGTTGCAGAGACTCAATCTCGTCGTCAAACAGTTCGATTCGTATGGCCATCTCGCTGTGCTCGGCCGGAAAGATGTCGATAGTGTCGCCGCGCACACGGAAGGTGCCCCGCGAAAAGTCCATGTCGTTGCGCTGGTACTGCATGCGCACCAGTTGCGCGATCAGGTCTCGCTGACCGGGCTTGTCGCCGGTACGCAGGGTCATAATCATCTTGTGGTATGCCTCGGGCTGGCCGATACCGTAAATGGCGGAGACAGTCGCCACGATCACCACATCGCGCCGCTCCAGAATGCTCTTGGTGCAGCTCAGCCGCATCTGCTCAATGTGCTCGTTGATGGCCGAGTCTTTTTCAATGAACAGGTCGCGCTGCGGCACATAAGCTTCGGGCTGGTAGTAGTCGTAGTAGCTCACGAAATACTCCACCGCATTCTTGGGAAAGAACTCGCGGAACTCGCTGTACAACTGTGCCGCCAGCGTTTTGTTGGGCGCAAACACGATGGCCGGGCGCCCCAGGCGGGCGATCACATTGGCCATGGTGAAGGTCTTGCCAGAGCCGGTCACGCCCAGCAGGGTCTGAAACACTTCCCCGTCGGTGACGCCCTCAACCAGCTGGTCAATGGCTTCAGGCTGATCCCCTGCGGGTGGGTACGGCTGGTACAACTCGAATGGAGAATCCGGAAAACGCAGAAACACTCCGGCCGGCCCGGTGGCGGCCGATTGGTCATCAACGGAATGGGTAGCAGATGCGACGCTGACAGGTGAAGACATGGGCGGGTGGTTCCAGAAGCGGGGCTAAAAGCGCAGGACAACCGGACATGGTACCCAATGCCCCGCAATCCTGCCAGAGTCGTCTGCAACAATGGCGCACATGCACCCTACTCCAGCAAGCCCCGTGGCAAATATTTTTACCTGGCCGATCCGCGTGTACTGGGAAGACACCGACGCCGGGGGCATTGTTTTTTACGCCAACTACCTGAAGTACTTCGAGCGGGCCCGTACCGAATGGCTGCGCGCATTGGGGCTGGAGCAACGGGTGCTGCAGGAGACCACCGGCTGCATCTTCGTGGTCAGTGAAGCGAACATCAAATACCTGCGCTCGGCCCGCCTGGATGACCAATTGCTGGTAACTGCCCAGCTTGCCGACCTGGGCCGCTCGTCTTTCACTATCCGGCAGGAAGCCCGCCTGTTGGCGCAAACAAGCGATGGTGCCACCACGCTGCTATGCACCGGTTCGGTGCGCATTGGCTGGGTGAACGAAAAAACCATGAAGCCGGCGCGCATTCCGCCCGGGTTGCAGCAGGCCCTGCAGAACTGAACACGTGCGCCCAACGGCCCATGGTTCGGGTTGCAGCATCCATGCACGATCCGCATCGCCCGTCAGGTGATCCGCGTGCTTGCGCCGGTAGAATCAGGCCTGCCGCCTGCGTGCCGCCACGTGGCCTCCCCATTTTTCTCACAGGACCCTGCTATGTCTCTCTTTTCCGCCGTCGAAATGGCCCCCCGCGACCCGATTCTGGGTCTGAACGAACAATTCAACGCCGACACCAACCCCAATAAGGTCAACCTGGGTGTGGGCGTGTATTTCGACGACAACGGCAAGTTGCCCCTCTTGCAGTGCGTGCAGGCCGCGGAAAAAACCATGATGGACAAGCCCACCGCCCGCGGTTACCTGCCCATCGACGGCATCGTGGCATACGACAACGCCGTCAAGGCACTGGTGTTTGGCGCCGACAGCGAACCCGTCACCTCTGGCCGTGTGGCTACCGTGCAAGCCATTGGCGGCACCGGCGGTCTGAAGATCGGTGCAGACTTCCTGAAGAAGGTCAGCCCCAACGCGAAAGTGCTGATTTCCGACCCCAGCTGGGAAAACCACCGCGCGCTGTTCACCAACGCCGGCTTTGAGGTGGATACTTATGCCTATTACGACGCGGCCAAGCGTGGCGTGAACTTCGACGGCATGCTGGCCAGCCTGAATGCCGCCGCCGCCGGCACCATCGTCGTGCTGCACGCCTGCTGCCACAATCCCACCGGCTACGACATCACCTCCGCCCAGTGGGACCAGGTGATTTCCGTGGTCAAGGCCAAGGAACTGACCCCCTTCCTGGACATGGCCTATCAGGGCTTTGGTTACGGCATTGCCGAAGACGGCGCCGTGATCCAGAAGTTTGTCGCTGCCGGCTTGAACTTCTTTGTATCCACATCGTTCTCCAAGAGCTTCAGCCTGTACGGCGAGCGCGTGGGCGGCCTGTCGGTGCTGTGCAAGGACAAGGAAGAAGCGGGTCGCGTGCTGAGCCAGCTCAAGATCGTGATCCGCACCAACTACTCCAACCCACCCACCCACGGAGGTGCCGTGGTGGCCGCCGTGCTGAACAACCCTGAGCTGCGCGCCCTGTGGGAAAAAGAACTAGGCGAGATGCGCGTGCGCATCAAGGCCATGCGCCAGAAGCTGGTCGACGGCCTCAAGGCAGCGGGTGTCAAACAGGACATGTCCTTCATCACCAGCCAGATCGGCATGTTCAGCTATTCCGGCCTGACCAAGGACCAGATGGTGCGCCTGCGCACCGAGTTTGGCGTCTACGGCACCGACACCGGCCGCATGTGCGTGGCTGCGCTCAACAGCAAGAACATCGACTACGTCTGCGCTTCCATCGCCAAAGTAGTCTGACCACACGGTTCAAAAGGCGACCTGCCGTGTGCATGGGCACGCGGCAGAAACGACTCCTCCATTGGAATCCTTACAAAAGCCTGAAACACAGGTGACATCCTAGACGCAATCACCCACACTGGAATCCTGTAAAACTGTTATATTGCACTGCAACATTTTGTTGCGCGAAACGACTTCGAAAGCGAGCTATCCCATGCTGTACCAGTTCTACGAAACCCAACGGTCCTTGATGGAGCCGTTCTCAGACCTGGCGCAGACCGCGTCCAAAGTGTTTGCCAATCCGCTGAGCCTGGCCGGTCAAAATCCGTTCGCCCAACGCATTTCCGCGGGCTACGACCTGATGCACCGCCTGGGCAAAGACTACGAGAAGCCCGAGTTTGGCCTGCGCACGATTGACGTCGACGGCGTCGAAGTAGCCATCCATGAACGCGTGGAGATCAACAAACCTTTCTGCGAGTTGCGTCGCTTCAAACGTTTCAGTGACGACCAGGCAACGCTGGAGAAGATCAAGGACCAGCCCGCAGTCCTGATCGTGGCACCTTTGTCGGGGCACTACGCCACGCTGCTGCGCGACACCGTCAAGACCATGCTGAAAGACCACAAGGTCTACATCACCGACTGGAAGAACGCGCGCCTGGTGCCCTTGTCCGAGGGCGAATTCCATCTGGACGACTACGTCAACTACGTCCAGGAGTTCATCCGCCACGTGCAAAACAAATACGGCAATTGCCATGTGATGAGCGTCTGCCAGCCAACGGTTCCGGTGCTGGCCGCTGTGTCCCTGATGGCCAGTCGTGGTGAGACCACGCCATTGTCCATGACCATGATGGGTGGCCCCATTGACGCACGCCTGTCGCCTACCGCGGTCAACAACCTGGCGATGAACAAGAGCCACAGCTGGTTCGAAAACAACGTGATCTATCGGGTTCCGGCAAACTTCCCGGGAGCGGGTCGGCGCGTATACCCAGGTTTCCTGCAGCACACCGGCTTTGTGGCCATGAACCCCAGCAACCATGCCAACAGCCATTACGACTATTTTAAGGACCTGATCAAAGGCGACGACGCCAGCACCGAGGCCCACCGCAAGTTCTACGACGAATACAACGCGGTGCTGGACATGGATGCCGACTACTACCTTGAGACCATCAAAGTCGTGTTTCAGGACTTTTGCCTTGTAAACGGCACGTGGGATGTCAAGGGTGTGAATGGCAAAGTCGAACGGGTTCGCCCTTCCGACATCAAGACCACGGCTCTGTTTTCAGTGGAAGGGGAGTTGGATGATATTTCCGGCTCCGGCCAGACGCAGGCCGTGCACGACATCTGCAGCGGTGTGCCACGCTCCATGCAAAAGCATTTCGAAGCCAAGGGCGCAGGCCACTACGGTATTTTCTCCGGCAAGCGGTGGCGCGAACACGTATACCCCCACGTGAAGTCGTTTATCCTCGGCCACCACGTGACCAGCGTGCCCGTTGCATCGCAGACCATCACGAAAGCCCCCCCCAAAAAGCAGCCTGTTGTCGCCGCAGCCCCCGTAAAGACTGCGCGATCTGCTACTAAAAAGATAGTGACCAAGCGCTTAACCAGCAAGAAGTGAGCACCGCGGCGCAGCCCCAGGGGCAGTTGACTGCCCGCATCCTGGATGCGTTGCCGCAAACGCAGTGCACGCGCTGCGGGTATCCGGACTGTGCGGGCTACAGCCGCGCCATTGAAGCTGGAGAAGCCGACATCAACCAGTGCCCTCCCGGCGGTCAGCAGGGTGTCGCCCGTCTGGCCCACATCACTGGCAGGTCAGAGAAGGCGCTGGACCCCGCATTTGGCCTGGAGAGTCCGCGCCAAACCGTTTACATTGATGAGAACTGGTGTATCGGCTGTACCCTGTGTATCGACGCCTGCCCCACGGATGCCATCATGGGCAGCAACAAGCGCATGCACACGGTCATGGAGCAATATTGCACGGGCTGCGAATTGTGCCTGCCGGTGTGTCCTGTGGACTGCATCAAACTGGAGCCCGCCAGCGGCATTGCCAGCGGATGGGCGGCATGGTCACAACCACAAGCCGATCTCGCCCGTGCACGCTATGCGATCCGGACTGACCGCCGCCAGCGCCATCAAGTTGAACACGCCAGGAAACTCGCCGCGGAGGCGCAGACGAAACTGGCCAATCTGGCGGAGCATTCCCGTATTGAAGACCCCAAGGTGCTGGACCACAAGCGCGCCATCATTGCGGCAGCCATGGCCCGCGCGAAGGCGCTGCGCGCGGGCAGCTCAGGCGGAAACTAGGCAGCCACCAGATTCTTGTAGACGCCGCAGCCCACATAGCGGCCATCGACTTTTTGAACGAACGACATCTTGGTTTGTACTTTGCCCGTTGTCGGATTGGTAATGTCGTACTCCACCCATCCCGGCTCATAGTCTGCCTGGTTAGCGATGGACTGCAAAAGGCCATTGCCATCAATGCCGGCAATGTCCTGAACGCGCGTTCCCACTTTGCCGGGATTGCCACCAAAAGCCAGATAGGTGCCTTCTTCGTCCAGTACAAAGACGTACATATCGCGGTCATAAAAACCTTTGGATGCGTCCGTCAGATCTCGCAGAAAAGCGTCCTTGGACGTGCGTTGGCGATACGCCACCGCACGCTCCACCAGTTCCATCGCCTCTTCAGCAGAACCCTGCTGCAGTTTGAACAGCGCAACGGATTCCACCAGTGTGCCTGCGCGGCCTTCCATATTGACGGCTTGCGCGACCGCCTGTTCAACCATCTGGGCATTGCGTTGGGTGATTTCATCGAGTTGCCGTATTGCCGATGTGATCTCGGACAGGCCCGAACTTTGCTCGGCACTGGACGTGGATATCTGCGACATGCTGGCCGCCACATCACGGATGCCCGAAACAACCTGCGTAATGGCCGCACCTGCGGAGCGGATCTTCTGAACACTGGAGGCCACCTGACTGGACGAGGTCCCAATCAACAGCCTGATCTCCTTGGATGCCTCGGCAGAACGCTGGGCGAGTGAGCGCACTTCACTGGCCACGACGGCAAAACCACGACCCGACTCACCGGCCCGGGCCGCCTCAACCGCCGCATTGAGCGCCAGTATATTTGTCTGGAATGCAAGCCCGTCTATTACGCCAACGATTTCATCCATGCGCTTCGCGCTGGCCTGGATAGCCTCCACCGACTCAACGGCCTGGGCCATGGTGGCAGCCCCCTTGTCGGCCACATCCCGCACACTGCCAGCCTGAGCGTTGGCCAGGCTGGCAGTATTGGCGTTTTCGTTGACGGTAGAAGACAGTTCTTCGACGCTGGCTGCTGTCTGTTCCAGGTTGGCAGCCTGTTGTTCGGTCCGGTCAGACAACTCCCGGTTGCCTTTCGCCAGGCTTTTCCCCGCATGGGACACAAAGGCCGCGTTGCTGCGCACATTGGCGACCATGGCTGAAACGGTACGGCTCAGTTGGCCCATGGATACGACCAATTGTCCCAGTTCATCGCTGCTACTCGGGTTCAATGACAGGCGCAGGTCGCCAGCGACCATTTGGTTGGCCGCATGGATGAGCTGCCGCAGATCCCGGGTCACGCTCTGGTGCAGTGCGGCCAGGCAGTAAAACAAAACGGCAGAATCCACAAGGCACAGGACCAGCACGATTTCATACGCGGTCCTGGACTCGCTGCTGAAGAAAAACTGCCACACCACCACCAAAACCGGCATTGCTGCGAGAAACCCGATCAACGCGAACTTCAGTGGAAAAGGCAGCCTTCGCATCACGCGAACACCCGGAGCCATGAAACCTTCTATTGCCATACTAGTACCTTCGCAACGACCAATCTTTTTACACTATGTGCGAGCGCCTGATGCGTCTTCGGGAGATTATCACCCCCCTATCGGCACGACTCTACCCCAGTGCGTCATTGACCTGCTCGTGAAACTCCGCCAGACTGACCGCATTGCCGATTTCGCGCGGCAGCGCGTCACGCACCGAAAACACCCCCAGTATTTTTGACCCCGGCCCTACGATGGGAAGGTGCCGAAAGCCTCGTTCAATCATGATAAGCACCGCATCTGACACCAAAATTTCAGGAGCGACGCACTGTGGATTGCGGGTCATGATGTCGGTTACCGTGGTGGTTTGCGGGTTAAGCGCCTTGGCCAGCACCCGGGTCATCAGGTCACGCTCGGTCACTATACCCAGCAGAGTCCCTGGGGTGTCCACGATCAACACACTGCCGCAATTGGCGCGGGTCATGACGCAGGCAGCGTCCCAGACACTGGCGTTGGGCCCCAGGCTGACCACATGCCGTTGGGACATGGACTGAAATACGGTGCGTTCAGACATGGTCATTACCCCTTTCTTGAGTCAGTTATAGCGCTTCTATCACCGCAATGCGGCATTAATCTTTTCCAGCGCCTTGGCCCCTGGACAGAGTTGCCCGGAACCCAGTGTATTCAAGGGCCGGTGCGTGGTGTTGAGCGCCATATGCAGATCGGTGGCAAGCGGGTCCACATAGAGCAACCCAGTCACCACTTCACCGCGTGCCTGGTGCTCCTGCATATAGCTCATCGCCTTGTAGCGGTCGGTCGGGTCGTATTCCGGGTGCAGCTTGCGCAGGCGCAGCATCGAGCCGTCGTGCTGCTGCACCTCCACCACATCGCCCGGTGCGTATTGGGTCGTGATTTCGCTGTGCATATCCATGAAATCGATACGACTGACAGCCTCGTTGTGCTGACGCACATAGTCGTAGCTCTTGGTACTGCCGCCGTGGTTGTTGAACGTGACGCACGGGCTGATCACGTCAATGAAGGCCGCGCCACCATGCGACATGGCGCCCTTGATCAGCGGCACCAATTGTGCTTTGTCACCCGAGAAACTGCGTGCCACGTAGGTCGCACCCAGCTGCAAGGCCAGCCCCACCAGGTCGACCGGGCTGTCGCTGTTGATGACACCCTTCTTGCTCTTGGAGCCGCGGTCTGCCGTTGCCGAGAATTGGCCTTTGGTCAGACCATAAACACCGTTGTTCTCCACGATGTAAGCCATGTTCACGCCCCGGCGCATGGCGTTGGCGAACTGCCCCAGGCCGATGGAAGCCGAGTCGCCGTCGCCGGAAACGCCCAGATACAGCAAGTCGCGGTTGGCCAGGTTGGCCCCAGTCAGCACCGATGGCATGCGGCCGTGCACGGTATTGAATCCATGCGATGCACCCAGAAAATAGTCCGGCGTCTTGGAGCTACAACCGATGCCTGACAACTTGGCCACCCGGTGCGGCTCAATGTCGAGCTCCCAGCAGGCCTGAATGATGGCGGCAGAAATCGAGTCATGCCCGCAGCCCGCACACAAGGTGGAGATGCGTCCCTCATAGTCCCGGCGGGTGTAGCCGACCTTGTTTTTCGTCAGCGTGGGGTGGTGCAGATGCGGTTTTGCAATATAGGTCATACGAGCTCCTTGCGGGCAGGCGCAGCGACCGATGGCGCGGCGGTCTCCACGCTCTTGCGGATAGCGCTGCCAATGAACCGGGCCGTGATCGGCGTGCCGTCGTAGTGCAGCACGCGGATCAGGCGTGCAGGGTCAACATCCAGTTCATTGATCAGCATGGAGCGCATCTGCGCATCACGGTTCTGCTCCACCACGAACACCTTGTCATGGGCGGCGATGAACTGGTTGACCGACTGCGGGAAAGGGAAAGCCTGGAGACGCAACGCGTCCACATGGATACCGTCTGCTTCCAGCACATCCAGCGCCTCGCGCATGGCCGGGCTGGTCGAGCCGAAGTAAATGACGCCAAATGGTGTCTTCTGCGTCGCCTTGCGCAATACCGGTTGCGGAACCAGGTCTGCCGCCGTCTTGAACTTGCGAATCAACCGCTCCATGTTGTAGATGTAGTCTGGTCCGCGCTCGGAATACATCGCATAGGGATTGCGTGTGGTACCCCGCGTGAAAAAGCTGCCCTTGGTCGGGTGCGTGCCCGGCAGGGTGCGCCAGGGAATGCCGTCTCCGTCCACATCCTTGTAACGTCCGAAATCCTTACCTGCTTCCAGTTCGGCGGCTGTCATCACCTTGCCCGTGTCATAGGCCCTGGCATCGTCCCATACAAAGGGTTTGCACAGGCGCTGGTTCATGCCAATATCCAGATCGGTCATCACAAAGATCGGCGTTTGCAGCCGATCCGCCAGGTCCAGCGCGGCCGCCGAATGGGTGAAACACTCGTGTGGATCCTGTGGAAACAGCAGAACGTGTTTGGTATCCCCATGGGACGCATACGCGCAGGACAGCAAGTCCGCCTGCTGCGTGCGCGTCGGCATGCCGGTGGATGGTCCACCGCGCTGCACATTGATGATGGTGACCGGTATTTCGGCAAAGTAGGCCAGACCGATGAACTCCGTCATCAACGACACACCGGGACCCGACGTCGCCGTAAATGCGCGGGCACCATTCCAGCCCGCGCCCACCACCATGCCGATGGAAGCCAGCTCGTCTTCCGCCTGCACGATGGCGTAGTTGTGCTGACCGGTCGCCTCATCCACGCGGAATTTGTCGCAGTACTTCTGAAAAGCTTCCGGGACCGACGACGAGGGCGTGATCGGGTACCAGGCTGCCACCGTGGCACCACCGTACACGCAGCCCAGGGCCGCCGCGCTGTTGCCATCAGTGAATATCTGGTCGCCCACCTTGTCGGAGCGGCGCACGCGCAGACCCAGCGGCGCCTGCAGATGCTGTTTCACATAGTCGCGCCCCAGATGCAGCGCACGGATGTTGGAGTCCAGCAACCGCTCCTTGCCTTTGTATTGCTCGGAAAACAGTGTCTCGAACACATCGGCATCCACGTCCAGCAAAACCGAGAGCGCACCCACGTAGATGATGTTTTTGAACAGCTGGCGCTGGCGCGGATCGGTGTAGCTGGCGTTGGCAATCTCCGTCAGCGGCACGGCCACGGTGTGCACATCTTCGCGAAACTTGTTGGGCGGCAGCGGCCGCGTGCTGTCGTAAAACAGGTAGCCGCCGGGCTCGATCTCGGCAATGTCAGCGTCCCAGGTCTGCGGATTCATGGCGACCATCATGTCCACGCCGCCGCGACGGCCGTGGTAGCCCTTCTCGCAAACGCGCGCTTCGTACCAGGTCGGCATGCCCTGGATGTTGCTGGGAAAGATGTTGCGCGGGCTCACTGGCACGCCCATGCGCATCACCGCCTTGGCAAACAGTTCATTGGCCGATGCCGACCCGGAACCGTTGACGTTGGCAAACTTGATAACGAAATCGTTGATGGCTTCCAGGCGCTTCATGCGACCTCCTTGTGTTGAACCCGGCTGTCGCGACAGCCCG
>Ga0208398_101072_pt1 | contig 12184 bp, 11 predicted proteins | sample LakWasMe79_HOW10_2_FD_183905 | JGI IMG/M metagenome (GOLD analysis project Ga0208398, IMG submission 183905) | Freshwater sediment methanotrophic microbial communities from Lake Washington under simulated oxygen tension - Sediment Metagenome... | ecosystem: Environmental > Aquatic > Freshwater >... | reverse complement strand
CAACAGCTACCTGGTGGGCGACGCCAACACCGGCTTCATCGCCATTGACCCCGGCCCGGCAGACACCGACCACCTCCAGCGCCTGTGGCGCGCCGCGCTGCACGCGGACGGCAGCGGCGGCAACATCCGCATGATCGTCTGCACTCACTCACACCCGGACCACTCGCCCGGCGCTGCACCGCTGCAGGCCCTGTGCGCCCACGCCCCCCCCATCCTGGGCCGGCCCTCGGCACCGACAGCGCGCGCGGCCAGTGAATTCACGCCGGATCGAGCGCTACAAAATAATGAGCACCTCACGCTTATTCCACGAGGGCCAGACGCCAGTTTGGCTTCAAGCCACACGCTGCAGGCCATCCACACACCGGGCCACGCGGCCAACCATGTGTGCCTGCTGCTGGTGGAAGACGGCCTGCTGTTTTCGGGCGACCACATTCTGAATGGCAGCACCACGGTCATCGACCCGCCCGACGGCCATATGGGCGACTACCTGGATTCGCTGGACACGCTGCTGGCCGCCTGCCAAGCGCACGACGTGCAGTTCATCCTGCCAGCCCACGGCCATGTGCTGGGCGGCTCACAGGCTGCGGCCTGCGGCGCCATCAGCCACCTCAAGGCCCACCGCCTGAAGCGCGAGGCCAAGATTGCCGCCGTGGTGGCCGCCCACCCGCAGGGAACGGTGGACGACTGGTTGCCGCTGGCCTATGACGATGTGGCGCCACGCGTCTGGCCTGTGGCGAAGCGCTCGCTGCTGGCCCATCTGGAGCACCTGGAACACATCCGGGGTCAACACACAAAGGCACCTGCGCCATGACCAAACCCACGACGACGAAGCCCGGCACCTTGCGCCTGGCTCCCAAGCCCCCGAGGGCGGTGCCTGTGGCGCAGCCGGCTGCACGGCCCGTTGCAGCAGCCACGCCGGCCCCTGCCAAGCGCCCCAACGCAAAGCCGCGCCAACGCCCCGTTACGGCGCTGCGCACCAAGCCTTCCGCTGCGCCGCAGCCTGCCGAACAGCAGCCCCCACAGCAAACGGACACCGGCGACCGCCTGGCCAAACGCGTGGCGGCCATGGTGCCGTGCTCGCGCAGCGAGGCCGAGCAGTACATCGAAGGCGGCTGGGTGCGGGTCGACGGCAAGGTGGTCGAGGAGCCGCAGGCCCGCGTGCTGAACCAGACCATCACCATCGACCCCGATGCCAGCCTGCTGGAACTGGCCAGCATCACGCTGCTGCTGCACAAGCCGGCCGACTGGGTGGACGGCACCGAGGAGTCGCTGGCCAAGCTCAACCGCAGCGCGCGCCGCGCCCACTTTGACGATGCGCGCACGCTGCTGGTGGCGGCCAACCACATGGCACGGGACCCGTCGGGCATCCGCCACCTGGCGCGCCACTTCAAGGCGCTGACGGCCGCCGTGCCACTGGAAAACGCGGCCAGCGGCCTGATCGTCTTCACGCAGGACTGGCGCATTGCGCGCAAGCTCAGCGAGGAGCTGGGATCAATGGAACACGAGGTGATTGTGGATGTGGCTGGCGAAGTGTCGGCCCAGGCCCTGCACCTGCTCAACCGCACGCTGGACTCCGACGAGAGCCTGCCCCAGGCCAAGGTCAGCATCAACAGCAGCACGCCCGAGCGCAGCAAGCTGCGCTTTGCCATCAAGGGCGCGCACCGCGGCCTGATTGCCTACCTGTGCGAACGCGCCAAGCTGGAGATTCTGGACATGCACCGCATCCGCCTGGGCCGTGTGGCGCTCAGCGATTTGCCGGTGGGGCAGTGGCGCTATCTCGCGCCGGGTGAGAAATTCTGAAACCTTGCGGGACAGACCGCAGCGACACGCAGTGCGCCAGCTCTGTCCTCAACTGTTCAGCTTGAAATGTAGTGTTCCAGCTGGCTGATGGTCAGCTCGTGATCGGCAATGATGTCGTTCATGATGTCGCGGATCGAGATCATGCCCAGTACCGTGTCGCCGTCGACCACTGGCAAGTGGCGAATGCTCTTCTGGCTCATCAACGCCAGACAATCACGGGTGCGGACCTGGGGGGAGACGGATATGACGTTGGCGGACATGATGTCCTTGACCCGGGTGTCCTTGGAAGACTTGCCGGCCAGCGCGATCTTGCGGGTGTAGTCGCGCTCGGAAAAAACCCCTACCAGCTTGCCGTTGTCCAGCACCATCAACGCGCCCACATTGTGGTTGGCCAGGGTCTGCAAGGCGTCAAACACGCTGTCCTGGGGGCTCAGGCTCCAGTTGGCGGGGCCACGTTTCTTCAACAAGTCCAGTATGGGTCGCATGGTGCCTCCTCATTGCACGGGGAACATAGTGCAACCATACATCAAAAAAAGTGTGAAGCCCACCGATAAGCCGGATTCTGTGCACGAAAGTTTCCCCTCGCGTGACCACCATTACTCTGGGCCGCTGGTCACCCAGCGGCTCGATGCTACCTACCCGCCAACTCCGGGGGCCCCGTCAACGTTGGCCTACTTGGTATTGCTGCGCGTAGAGATTGCCCGTTTCACCCGAACTGAATCGGCTCGTCTCTGTTGCTCTAATCCTCACCTTAGGACCCACCACTTGCGTGGCAGGCTTGTCAGTGGACAGCCGTTAGCTGCTACGCTGCCCTATGCAGTCCGGACGTTCCTCCAGTGCCTGGTTTCCCAGATTGCACCAGCGGTGGTCTGGCGGGCTTCACGCGGCCATTATCACCGCAGCTTGTATGCATATAACCGGACCGGCAGGTCATCTCGTTCACAATGTGCGTTTTGCGTCTCCCATTTCGAGTAATTACCTACCGGAGTCCACCATGAAAGCCGACAGCATCCTGCAGACCATTGGCAACACCCCGCACGTGCGCATCAACCGCCTGTTTGGCACCACGCACAACGTCTGGATCAAGTCCGAACGCAGCAACCCCGGCGGCTCCATCAAGGACCGCATTGCGCTGGCCATGGTGGAAGCGGCGGAGAAGAGTGGCGCACTGCAGCCTGGCGCCACCATCATTGAGCCCACCTCGGGCAACACCGGCGTCGGCCTGGCCATGGTGGCCGCCGTCAAGGGCTACAAATTGATTCTGGTCATGCCCGACAGCATGTCGGTCGAGCGCCGCCGCCTGATGCTGGCCTACGGTGCCAGCTTCGATCTGACGCCGCGCGAGAAGGGCATGAAGGGCGCCATTGCCCGCGCCCAGGAATTGGCCGCCGCCACGCCCGGCGCGTGGATTCCCCAGCAGTTTGAAAACCCCGCCAACATCGACGTGCACATGCTCACCACGGCACAGGAAATCCTGGCCGATTTCCCCGGCGGGATCGATGCGCTGATCACCGGCGTGGGCACCGGCGGCCACATCAGCGGCTGCGCCAAGGTGCTCAAGAGCCATTGGCCCCAGCTCAAGGTCTACGCGGTGGAGCCCACGGCTTCGCCCGTGATCTCGGGCGGTGCGCCCGCGCCCCACCCCATCCAGGGCATAGGCGCTGGCTTCATCCCGACCAACCTGAAGACCGAGCTGCTCGACGGCGTGATCCAGGTCGACGCCGAGCCGGCCCGCGAATACGCCCGCCGCTGCGCCGCCGAAGAAGGCATTCTGGTGGGCATCTCCAGCGGCGCCACGCTGGCCGCCATTGCGCAGAAACTACCGGACCTGCCGGCCGGTGCGACGGTGCTGGGTTTCAACTACGACACGGGCGAGCGCTATTTGTCGATTGAAGGTTTCTTGCCGGCTTAAGGTTCTGGGCAGGGCTTGCGAAAGTAAGCCGCCCGGTCTTCCGAGCCCGGGTGGCTGCTCAGGTACGGTGGCAGGAGCTCGGCTGCATTGCCCTTGATCTTGGAAGCCCGCTCAAAGAACAGCGCCACGTTGGCCGGGTCTATGTGGGCCTCACACAGTACACCACGCGAAAAAGCATCAGCCTCGGTTTCAAAGTGACGGCTGTAATTCAAATGCCCCAACGCAGCGGGAATCACGGCCAGGGCGCTGGAGTAGTCCCCGATCAGCGCCGAGCCCAAAATCGTCAGCGCCGTGCCCTGCACTACGCTGCGCAAACCATGCTGGTGCTTTAGGTGCCCCAATTCATGCGCCAGCACGCCCGAGATGGCGTCCAGATCACCATCCACCAGGGTCACCAACTCGTCCGTCAGCACCACAAAGTTGCCCGGCAATGCAAAGGCGTTGGGACCTACGCTGGATTTGCGGATCAGTAGCTCCAGCCCTTTGCGCTGCGGCCCGTCCAGAGCCGATGCAAGCCATTCAAAGCGCGCCTGAATCGCGTCTTGCTGGGCCACTGGCAAACGTGATGGCGACAGCCACTGAACCTCGACCTGGCGCAGCGCGGTCTCTCCCAGTGTGCGCTGCACCTGCTCGGGCACCAGGCTCGCGCCAAATTCCGCCGCCGACGGCAACAACCACACATAAAAAGCAGTGATCACCCCCACCAAAAACGCCAGGGCCATGGCGGCAATGCGCCAGTCCCCATGCAGAATCGCAGCCACCGCCGATTCTTTGTGAATGGCGACACCGGCCTGGGTCAGCCAGGCCAATAGTTCGGGCGAAGCCGGCATCTCGCAGGTGGCGCCATCGGTCAAGCGTACGAACTGCACGCCCCGGCGGCACGGGTGAAGCGGCATTAGGTCCCGGGTGTGCAACACGCGGTGACCCTGCGCCCACTGCAGGACCAGGCCCGCGCCCTCGGCAGCCAGCGTTGCAGGCCGCTTGACCGCCGTCTGGCCGTCCAGAAAAACACCGAGGAACACGGGAGCAGGCTGTGTGGGGTTCATAGACCGACATCCATGTCAAAAAGCTCGGCGGCGCTTTCGCCCAGCGTGCCACGGCGGGACTGGCTGGCTCCAGCAGCCACGGTGTTCAGGCCCTCCAGCCCCGAAGCGCTGACGCACTCCAGCCGAAACCTGGCCAGCCGGATGGCGGCGAACGGGCGATACAGCCCCAGCGAAAGGACTACCCACAGCGTGTTCAGGCACTGGATGCACATGAATCGGGTGGCCGGCACCTCACAGTGCAACGCCACTGCACCCACCACGGTTTTGTCCCACACCAAGCGCTGAAAGCGTGCGGTGAAGTAACTCCCCAGTAGCGTAAAGATGAGCCACATCACCGCCAGCATGAAGGCCACACCGATCCACGGGGCTGCGCTGCCCTTGCCCCATATGACCGCGCCAATCGCTCCCACCGCAAACGCAAAGAATCCGGTGAAGAATGCAATGACGAATATGGCGCCCAAGCCCCAGGCCCAAACTTGCACAAAATCGGTGTTGCGTGCCGCGAATACAAAGCGCGCATCACCAAAGCGCAAGTTGCTCTGCACGTACTGCCGAAAGAGCGCATGAAAGACGGGCAGCACCAAAAACCCCAGCCCTGTCAGCAAAAATATCCAGAAGTCGTCCTTAGGCCCCAACCAATAGGCCGCCGCCACCGACGGCCCAAACGCAATGGCGATCACCGGAACATAAACCCGGTAGGCATCGCGCAGTCTGCCGTCAAAACCAAATTCCAGCCCCCGAAAGCGCGTGTTGCGCGCCTTGAACCGGTTGGACTGCCACAGCAGGTAGGGCAACACGGCGGCCAGCGCCAGAGTCACCGCCAGGCCGGCGTGCGCGGAATGCTCAAAGGCGACGTAGTAGAGAAGCAGCAGACTCAAGGCCAACACTCGCCCAAACAGAATGGACACGGGGTTTGCGGTGTAGTCAAAGGCGCTTCCATCCAGCAGAGTGTGTTGGTAAAAATACTGCAGCCTGCGCACCTTGGCCCACGCGCCGTACAGGCCCAGCGTGCAAATCGTCAATGTGAGATTGACGGCCCAGATACGAAAATACTCGGTGCCCGAGCCCGTGAACGCCAAAGGCATGCGGGGCACCGCTGGAGCTGCGTTGACGGGGGGTAGCTCAGGGAACTGCGTGGTGTGCGGCGCCTCAGGGGGTTGCAACATCGGTAAGTACAGGTGCGGTCAATAGTAGTGCTGTTCCCGCTGGTGACGCACCGCGAGCACGATGACCAGGTCGCTTGGCTCGTCGTATTCGTACAAGGCCAGATAGCCGGTCTTGCCCCGGGAGATCACCAGTTCCCGCAAGGCAAATTCCAAGGGTCTGCCAATGCGCGGGTGCTGCTCCAGAATATGCAGCGCATCGACCACCAGATCAACGGTACGGATCGCCTCTTCGGGCATGCGCTCCAGCAAAAAATCCGTCAGTTGTTCCAGGTCTTCCGCAGCCGACTGGCTGAGCACCCATCGCGCCATCAGCCACGCACCTCGCCGGGCTTCAGATCCATGGGCTTGGGCCTGCGCGTCGTCTGACCCCGCACTTTGGCCTTGAGGTAGTCACCAAAGGCCCGGCCATCGACCACCTTGCCCGACGCAAGCACTTGCTCGCGCGCACGCAGTGCCGTCGCCACCAGGGCGTTGTGGTGCTCGGCGGCGGCAAGTGCCGCTTCGACGGCATTCACCATCACGGCATGCGCCGTAATCCCCTGGCTTTGGGCCAGGGCCTGGACCCGCCGCTTGGTTTCTTCGGGCAACTTGACGGAGAGGGTTGGCATGGTGTGGGCTCCTTGGCGCGATGACAGCCAGTTGGCAATGCACAGATACTACCATGGTAATACCTTCGTTCGCTTTTTCCGGCGCACAGCGATTTATCATTGCCCCTTGCTTGATAACCACGAGCCCGCTAACCATGATCCGCATCACCGAACTCAAACTCCCGCTCTCCGCCGTCCCCGTGGAGGTGCGCCGCGCCTCTGACGCGCCCACCGAAACCGACGCCGACCGCGCGCCCGCACCGCACCCGATTGACGCGCTGAAAGCCCTGGCCGCGCAGGCGCTGGGCATCTCCGCCACCGACATCGCCACGCTGCAGGTTTTCAAACGCAGCTTCGACGCCCGCAAGGCCGAACTGCTGGTGGTCTATATCGTGGACCTGGCCTTGACCCACCCGGACCGGGAAGCCGCGCTGCTGCAGCGCTTCGAGAAGCACCCGCACATCGGCCCCACACCCGACATGGCCTACCACCCGGTGGGCCGCGCGCCCGACAACCTCACCGACCGCCCTGTCGTCGTGGGCTTTGGCCCCTGCGGCATGTTTGCCGCGCTGGTGTTGGCGCAAATGGGTTTCAAACCCATCGTGCTGGAGCGCGGCACCACGGTCCGCCAGCGCACGCAGGACACCTGGGGCCTGTGGCGCAAGAACACGCTCAAGCCCGAAAGCAATGTGCAGTTTGGCGAGGGTGGCGCCGGCACGTTTTCCGACGGCAAGCTCTACAGCCAGATCAAGGACCCGCGCTTTCTGGGCCGCAAGGTGATGGACGAGTTTGTCAAAGCTGGCGCACCGCCCGGGATCCTGTACGAGGCGCACCCCCACATCGGCACCTTCAAGCTGGTCAAGGTGGTGGAAAGCATCCGCGAACAGATCATCCAACTGGGCGGCGAGGTGCGCTTTGAGCAGCGTGTCGTCGATGTGCTATTGAAAACGGAGCATGACACGCAGTTTTTACGAGGGCTAGCGGTACAAAACGCCAATGATGGCAGCGTCAGCGAGCTACCTGCCAGCCATGTGGTGATGGCGCTGGGCCACAGTGCCCGCGACACCTTTGCCATGCTGTACCGGCGTGGCGTGGCCATGCAGGCCAAGCCGTTTTCGGTGGGATTCCGCATCGAGCACCCGCAAGGCGTCATCGATGCCGCCCGCTGGGGCCGCCACGCCGGCCACCCCATGCTGGGCGCGGCCGACTACAAGCTGGTGCACCACGCGGCCAATGGCCGATCCGTGTACAGCTTTTGCATGTGCCCCGGCGGCACGGTGGTGGCCGCCACGTCGGAGCCCGGTCGGGTGGTGACCAATGGCATGAGCCAGTATTCGCGCAACGAGCGCAACGCCAATGCCGGCATCGTGGTCGGCATTGAGCCGCAGGACTTCCCTCGCGACGAGGCCAGCTTCGTCCAAGCCTTTGGTCCGGTCGATGGGCCGCGCTATGCACTGGAGGCCGCCGCGCTGGCCGCGACCCACCCGCCGGGTAGCGCAGCCGCCACGCATCCACTGGCCGGCATTGCGCTGCAGCGCACGCTGGAGTCACGCGCCTATGCGCTGGGCGGCAGCAGCTACGAAGCGCCGGGGCAATTGGTAGGTGACTTTGTCGCCGCGCGGCCATCCACTGCCTTGGGCGCAGTGCAGCCGTCCTACAAACCCGGCGTCAAGCTCGGCGATCTGGCTCCCAGCTTGCCGGGCTACGCGATAGAAGCCATCCGCGAGGCCTTGCCGGTCTTCGGCAAGAAGATCAAGGGCTTTGACATGGCCGACGCCGTGTTGACCGGGGTCGAGACGCGCACCTCGTCACCACTAAAGATTCCGCGCGGCGACAATTTGCAGAGCACCAACGTGGCCGGCCTGTACCCGGCCGGTGAAGGCGCCAGCTACGCGGGTGGCATTTTGTCCGCCGCCGTGGACGGCATCAAGGTGGCCGAAGCGGTGGCTTTGAGCCTGCTACGGGATGCCGTGATTTCTCTCTAACGCAGCAAACCTATGAAACTCTCCTTGCTTGTCGTCGCGTCGTTCGTCGCCCTCGTGTGCTCCACCGTCCAAGGCCAAACCATCAAATGCACCGCCCCCGACGGCAAGGTCACCTACAGCAATGTCGCATGCCCGGACAGCACGCAGTCCGTAAAGCCTGTGGACACCACTGGCAATACGCTGGACGGCTCTGCACTGCGGGAGCAGGCGCAAAAGGACAAAGCCGCAGCCACACACGTAGAAACCACACAGCGCGAGCACGCCGCGGCTGAGGCAAGCAGCCGCCAACGGACGCAAGCCCAGGCCGCCGCGGCAGCCGAGAAGGAGGCGCAGGCGGCCAAGGGTGACGAGGCCGCCTACGCCAACTGCACGCGCGATGTGGAGCGCCAATCCGTCACGGAAGACGTCAAGGCCGAGCTGTTCGCCGCGTGCCGCACGGCGGGTGCCAGCCAACGCCAGCGCGGCATGGCGGATGCTGTTGTGCGCGAATGTGTGCGCAGCGTAGAGCGCACGGGTGCCTATCCCACAGAGCGGGCGCGGCAGATCGCGATTTGCCATGGGGCGGACGTGCAGCTCGAGCCGCCTGTCGTGGTACTGCGCCCAAGGGTGCGGACCATGGGGCCGCCGCGGATCACCACCTGCAATGGCAACCAGTGCTCGGACGACGCGGGCCAGCGCTATTTCAAGCAACAGGGCTCAGGGTTGGTGCGTGAAGACGGCAAAGCCTGCCAGCTGGCTGCAGGGAACACGGTTCGGTGCCCCTGATAGATGCTACGTTATTGATAGCGCCATAAGTCCATTTATCGGGGGCTAGAGCCCGCTTTGGATCAAGCCAGCGCGATAGCGTCTGCCTGATAGACCGTCATCTCCAACTTTCCATCGGAAAGCTGGGCCAGGGACTTTGCAAACTGCCGCGATGCCTCGACACGAAAGTGCACTTGCAGTGCGGCCATGTCGGCCCAGCGCTCCACAAAGACAAAGCGGTTCGGCTGTTCCACGTCGCGGCTCACTTCGTGGGAAATGCAACCGGGCTCGCTGCGCGACCGCAGCACGTGTTCAAGGGAAATTGCCTGCATCTGCGCGTCGGCGCCTTCGCGCGCAATCGCACTGCCTGTCACGATGATCATGGTCTGGACCCCGGGTGGTGGTGGTTGAAAAAGCAGTTTAACGGACAGGAAACTCACGAACCCACGCGCGCGCTTATCAGCATCAGCAAGTAGGCTGCCGCGCTGGGTGAGGATGACCCGCCACACCTGCCATCCAAGTTGGCAGCAGACCATCCAATCTGCAAACGCAGTAACCACCCGGTCCCGCAGAGGCTGGAAAAAGTCCCAGCGTGCACCCCGCGCAACTCTCCGCCTTCCAGAGGGCAGGCACGCCCTCATCCCATGCCCGCCTAGGGGTTTACGCCAGCCCCGCTTTTTGTGGCACAGAACTTGTGAATCCCTGGTCGAGCGGGCCCATGCGTTGACGGTGGTCGCCCTCCAAAAAACCAACGAGGAGACACACTGTGGAAACGTTTTATGAGGTCATGCGCCGCCAGGGCATCACACGGCGCAGCATGATGAAGTACTGCTCGCTGACCGCCACCTCGCTGGGCCTGGCGCCATCGTTTGTGCCGCAGATTGCCCATGCCATGGAAACCAAGCCGCGCACCCCGGTGCTGTGGCTGCACGGGCTGGAATGCACCTGCTGCTCCGAGAGTTTCATCCGCTCGGCACACCCGCTGGCCAAGGACGTGGTGCTGTCCATGATCTCGCTGGACTACGACGACACGCTGATGGCCGCCGCCGGCCACCAGGCCGAGGCCATCCTTGAGCAGATCATGACCAAGTACAAGGGCCAGTACATTCTGGCCGTGGAAGGCAACCCGCCGCTCAACGAAGACGGCATGTTCTGCATCCAGTCCGGCAAGCCCTTCATTGAAAAGTTGAAGCACGTCGCCAAGGACGCCAAGGCCGTGATCGCCTGGGGCTCCTGCGCGTCCTGGGGCTGCGTGCAGGCCGCCAAGCCCAACCCGAGCGGCGCCGTGCCCATCCACAAGGTCATCACCGACAAGCCCATCATCAAGGTGCCGGGCTGCCCGCCGATTGCCGAGGTCATGACCGGCGTCATCACCTACATGCTGACCTTCGACAAGATCCCCGAGCTGGACCGCCAGGGCCGGCCCAAGATGTTCTACAGCCAGCGCATCCACGACAAGTGCTACCGCCGCCCGCACTTCGATGCCGGTCAGTTTGTCGAGGCCTTCGACGACGAGTCCGCGCGCAAGGGCTACTGCCTGTACAAGGTCGGCTGCAAGGGCCCGACCACCTACAACGCCTGCTCCACCATCATGTGGAACGAGGGCACCAGCTTCCCCATCAAGGCCGGCCATGGCTGCATTGGCTGCTCGGAAGACGGCTTCTGGGACAAGGGCTCGTTCTACGACCGCCTGACCAACATTCCGCAATTTGGTGTCGAGGCCAATGCCGACAAGGTGGGTGGCACGGCTGCCGCCGTGGTGGGTGCCGCCGTCGTGGCCCACGCCGCCATATCGGCCATCAGCCGCGCGGCCAGCAAAGACAAAAAGACCACCGAAGCCTGAACCAGACCACAAGGAAACACATCATGGGTGCTTACGAAACACAAGGCTTCAAGCTCGACGACACGGGACGGCGTATCGTCGTCGACCCGGTGACCCGCATCGAGGGCCACATGCGCTGCGAGGTCAACCTCGACAAGAACAACGTCATCACCAACGCGGTGTCCACCGGCACCATGTGGCGCGGCCTGGAGGTCATCCTCAAGGGCCGCGACCCGCGCGATGCCTGGGCCTTTGTGGAGCGCATCTGCGGCGTCTGCACCGGCACCCACGCCATGACCTCGGTGCGCGCGGTGGAAGATGCGCTGGGCATCAAGATCCCCAAGAACGCCCACCTGCTGCGCGGCCTGTTTGACAAGACCCTGCAGGTGCATGACCACGTCGTGCACTTCTACCACCTGCATGCCTTTGACTGGGTGGACGTGGTCAATGCACTCAAGGCCGACCCCAAGAAGACCTCCGAGCTGCAACAGCTGGTATCAAGCAGCCACCCGCTGTCGTCGCCGGGCTACTTCCGGGACCTGCAGAACCGCATCAAGAAGTTTGTCGAGAGCGGCCAGCTCGGCCCCTTCACCAACGGCTACTGGGGCTCCAAGGCCTATGTGCTGCCGCCCGAGGCCAACCTGATGGCCGTGGCGCACTACCTCGAAGCGCTGGATCTGCAAAAGGACTGGGTCAAGATCCACACCATCATCGGCGGCAAGAACCCGCACCCGAACTTCCTGGTGGGCGGCATGCCCTGCGCCATCAACCTCGACGGCAATGGTGCCTCCGGCGCGCCCATCAACATGGAACGGCTCAACTTCATCAAGTCCCGCATCGACGAGATGAACGAGTTTGTGAAGAACGTCTACCTGCCCGACGTGCTGGCCATCGGCACCCTGTACAAACACGCTGGCTGGCTGCACGGTGGCGGCCTGTCTGCCACCAATGTGATGGACTATGGCGAATACGCCAAGGTCAGCTACGACAAGAAAACCGACCAGCTGCCCGGCGGCGCGATCCTGAACGGCAAGTGGGACGAGATCCACGCCGTGGACCCGCGCGACCCGGAGCAGATCCAGGAGTTCGTGACCCACAGCTGGTACAAATACGCCGACGACA
>Ga0208398_101068_pt1 | contig 12223 bp, 7 predicted proteins | sample LakWasMe79_HOW10_2_FD_183905 | JGI IMG/M metagenome (GOLD analysis project Ga0208398, IMG submission 183905) | Freshwater sediment methanotrophic microbial communities from Lake Washington under simulated oxygen tension - Sediment Metagenome... | ecosystem: Environmental > Aquatic > Freshwater >... | reverse complement strand
CCCTTGACCCCAACGCTGCCCCGCCCGACCCACCAGCCCGCCCGGCGCCGTGGCGCCATCGCTGCCGCTGCGGCCACCCTGCTCGCCCTGGGTGCAGGCTCCGGCACTGCGCTGGCCCAAGACAAGATCTCCGACGGCATCGTCAAGATCGGCCTGCTCAACGACATGTCGGGGGTCTATGCCGACATCGTCGGCCCGGGCGCGGTGATCGCCGCCAAGATGGCCATCGCCGACTTCGGCGGCAAGGTGCTGGGCAAGCCGATCGAGCTGGTGGTAGCCGACACCCAGAACAAGGCCGACATCACCGCCGCCAAGGCGCGCGAGTGGTTCGACACCCAGAAGGTCGACATGCTGGGCGACGTGGCTGCCACCGCGCCGGCGCTGGCCGCGCTGCAGGTGGCCAAGCAGAAGAACAAGATCGCGCTGTTTCCCAGCGCCGCCAGCAGCCGGCTGAGCAACGAGGACTGCTCGGCGATCAGCGTGCACTGGACCTACGACACCTACGCGCTGGCCGCCGGCACCGGCCGCGGCGTGGTCAAGACCGGCGGCGACAGCTGGTTCTTCCTGACCGCCGACTACGCCTTCGGCACCAACCTGGAGAAGGACACCACCGAGGTCGTCAAGGCCGAGGGCGGCAAGGTGCTGGGCTCGGTGCGCCACCCGCTGAACGCCTCGGACTTCTCGTCCTTCCTGCTGCAGGCGCAGTCGTCCAAGGCCAAGGTCATCGGCCTGGCCAATGCCGGCGGCGACATGATCAACAGCATCAAGGCGGCCAACGAGTTCGGCATCACCAAGAACCAGAAGCTGGCCGCCCTGCTGGTGTTCATCAACGACATCCACTCGCTGGGGCTGCCGGTGGCGCAGGGCATGCTGCTGACCGAGGCTTTCTACTGGGACATGAACGAGGAGACGCGCAAGTGGAGCCGGCGCTTCTTCGAGCAGCACAAGCGCATGCCCAACATGGCCCAGGCCGGTGTGTACTCGGGCATCACCCACTACCTGAAGGCGGTGCAGGCCACCGGCACCGACGAGACCACCGCGGTGATGGCCAAGATGAAGGCCACGCCGGTCAACGACTTCATGACCAAGAACGGCAAGATCCGCGAGGACGGCCGCCTGATCCGCGACATGTACGTGTTCGAGGTCAAGAAGCCCAGCGAGTCCAACTACCCCTGGGACTACTACAAGCTGAAGGCCACGATCCCGGCGGAACAGGCCTTCATCCCGCTGTCCAAGAGCGTCTGCCCGCTGGTCAAGAAGGGCTGAGCCCGGCTTGACCGGGGACGCTCAGGGCTTCTGGGCGACCAGGGCCTGGGTCAGCAGTGCCGCGAAGTTGTCCTCGGTGGTGAACCGACCGCGGATCAACGAACGGTCGATGCGGGCCTTGAAGGCCAACAGCTGGGCATGGTGCTGCGCGTCCCAGCTCTTGGGCGGCCAGGGGAAATCGGGGTCGAGCAGGAAGCACAGCCTCGGCATCTTGGCCGCATGGTCGAACTCGAGTTCGGTCACGCTGCTGGCCTGGCCGGGTTCGATGAAGCCGTAGCGGTGGGCGAAGATGCCGACGTAGAGGTCGGCCTGGTCGAGCTTGGCCAGGCTGCCGGCGGTAGCCCCCAGGCCCATCGCCTCGAAGTGCTCCATCATCAGCGGCATAAAGCCGTTCTGCTCGCAGACGGTGCGGGCCCTCTCGCGGTAGGCGTGCAGGTCCTCACCGGTGCTGCCGATGAACACCACCCGGACCTTCGGCCGGGCGGCCACCGGCCGGGCCGCCACTGCGGGCGGCTCGTCGTCGGACAGGCCGAAGGCCTGCAACGACATCAGCCGGCCCTGCACCAGTTCGGACACATAGCGCCAGGCAACGAACTCGAGGTCGATGCCAGCGCGCAGCCGCCAGAGGCGTGGCATGGTCCGGTCCAAGCTCAGCGACGGTGCCTGCACGCCATCGGCGACGATGCGCACCTTGCGGTTGCTGAAGACGTCGCGCACCTCGTCGAGCGCGCCGACGTTGGCGCCGTCGTTGGCCACCCAGTCGGGAATCTGCAGCAACACGACCTCGTCGGCACCCGACCGCAGTACGCTGAAGTGCCGTTGCAGCAACCGGCCCTCGGCGTCGGCGTAGGGGTCGTCGGCCACGCTGTTCTCGATCGTGATGCCGGCGCGGGCCAGCACGGCGCCCAGCGCGGCCTGCAGCGGCTGCGTCAGCCGCATGTCGCGCAGGGCCAGGCGGGGGTCGGCCCGCAGGTCCGGCGTGACGGCCCGCGCCAGCCGCGCCACGGCACCCGGCGCCTGCGCGATCTCGGTGGAGCCACCTGAGAGGTTGGCCAAGGCGCCCTGGACCAGCGTGCCGATGCCCATCACGGCGGCTCCACCTGGGCCGCTGCCGCCGGCAGGGCCAGCCCGGCCGCCCGCAGCAGTTGCGCCAGCCGTTCGGGGTCGGCCGGGTCACCATCAACCTCGACATCGGGTAACTGCACCACGGGCACACGCTCGCGCTGCGAAAAGGCCTCCAGACTCTGGGCCATGCGGCCACCGACCAGCACCAGCAGCGGCAGCACCGGCAAGGCTGGCAGTTCGCCAGGCCCAGGCTCCTCGCCCAGCACCGTCGCCGCGGTGCGCAGCGCGTTGGCGGCCTGCCATTCCACCGCTGCCGCGCCCATCACCGATTGCACCTCGACCGCGAAGGCCTGGACCGGCCCCCGTGCCAGCAGGTCGATCGACTGCAGCAACGGATCGGTGTCGGCCCGACCGGTGCGCGGCTGCCGCACCACCCGGTAGCCCTGCTGCCCCAGCAACCGCTCGATGGCAGCCACCACCTGGGCACGGGCCCGGTCCGGAGTGACCTTGCCCAGTTGGGCCAGCGGGAAGCTGGTGTAGAAGATCAGCAGCGCCGCCAGCAGGGGCAGCGCAACGCCATGGCGGTCGAGCCAGCCGGTCATCACGGCCAGTGCCAGCACACCCGCCACGGCGCCCAGCGCCAGCCAGCGGGAACGTGCCAACAGTGGATGGAAGGCACTGCGTGACCAGGCCTCACGCGGGTAGAGCTGGCGCGCCACTTCCGGCAGACGCAGGGTTGTGGCCACCAGGGCCGCCACCGCGACAAACCAGATGGAACCCCAGTACCCCCAGGCCGACGCATCACCCAGCGGCGCCCAACCCCATGCCCCCAGGGCCCAGGCCAGCGTGCGCTGCAGGCCGAAGCCCATGCCGTAAAACAGCATGCCCACCAGCCCGCCGGTGGCCGGGAAGGCCACCGCACTCCAGGCCCCTAACAGCCACTCGGGCAGCGCGGGCTGCATGGCGGCCTCGGTCTCGAAGCCACGCAAGGCAAAGTACGCCAGCACGGCGGAACCGGGCACCACCACCCAAAGGTAGCGCAAGCGGTCAATCCACAGCAGATAGGGCAGCAGGCCGATACCGATGGCCAGCGCACCCATCAGCACCAGCGCCCACCTGCGCGGGGCGACCGGCGTCGATGGCATCGGGCTGTCGGCCATGGGCGATCCTTGTGCGAACGGGCCGCGGTCACGCGGGCGAGCCCCTGCCCGCCCCGCCACTGCGCCCCCTCTTCCAGCGCAGTATGCCCGCGTGACGCGTGCCCCGGGGCCGCTACGTCGCAGGTATCGACGCGTCGACGCGCATGGCGAAGGCCGTGGCGGCCGACGACCAGCCGCCCGGCCTCAGTGCAGCGCCAGCGGCGACTGCACGGTCTCCGACCAGGGCTGCAGCGGCACGGCGGCCTCCTGGTCCAGCGTGGCACGCTGGGCGTCCACATGGGCCACGGCCGCCGCCATCTCGGGCGTCAGCGGGCGGGCCAACAGGTAGCCCTGGCCGAAGGCGCAGCCCAGGCTGCGCAGCTGGGCCAGCTGGGCCGGGGTCTCGATGCCCTCGGCGATCACCGTCTTGCCCAGGGCCTGGCCCAGGGTCAGCACGGCACGCACCACCTCGGTGTCCTTGCTGTCGGCGTTTTCACCCTGCAGGCGCTGCACGAAGCTGCGGTCGATCTTCAGGCTGGTGATGGGCAGGGTGGACAGGTAGGCCAGCGACGAGTAGCCGGTGCCGAAGTCGTCCACGCTCAGGCCCACGCCCAGCTCGCGCAGCTGGGCCATCACCGCCAGGGCACTGTCCAACCGGTGCATCAGCGTGCTCTCGGTGATCTCCAGCGTCAGCTGGCGCGGCTCCAGGCCATTGGCCAGCAGCGCATTGCCGACCTGCTGCACGAAGCTGGCGCGGCACATGTCGGTGCCCGAGACGTTGACATGCACCCGCGGCTTGCGCTCGCCCATGCCCAGCTGCTGGAAGGCCTTGATCTGCGCGCAGGCGGTGCTCAGCACCCAGGCGGTGAGCGCGCTGATCATGGCCGAGTCCTCGGCGATGGGCACGAAGGTGGACGGCGGCACCGGGCCCAGTTCGGGGTGGTTCCAGCGCACCAGGGCCTCGAAGCTGTCGATGCGGCCGCTGGCCAGGCAATAGATCGGCTGGAAGGCCAGCGACAGCTGCCGCTGCTCGATGGCGCGGCGCAGGTCGCGCTCCAGGTTGACCTGGGCCGCCAGCTGGGCGCGCAGGCTGGCGTCGAACAAGGCGATGCGGGCGCGGCCGGCGGCCTTGGCGCGGTACATCGCGATGTCGGCGTCGCGCAGCACGTCACCCGGCGTCTCGTAGCCGATGCTGCTGAAGGTGATGCCGATGCTGGCGCTGCTGGTGACCTCGGTGCCGTCCAGCAGGTAGGGCTCGGCCAGCGCCTTCTGCAGCCGCTCGGCCATGGCCAGCACGTCGTCGTCGCGGCTGAGCTGCTCGGCCAGGATGGCGAACTCGTCGCCCCCCAGCCGGCCCACCGTGTCGTGCGGCCGCACCTGGGTGCGGATGCGCTGTGCAACGATGGTCAGGAAGCGGTCGCCGGCGCTGTGGCCCAGCGTATCGTTGATCAGCTTGAACCGGTCGAAGTCCAGGTACATCACCGCAAAACGCTGGCGTGCGTCGGTGCGGCAGCGCTCGATGGCCAGGGCCAGGCAGGTGCCGAAGCGGATGCGGTTGGCCAGCGAGGTCAGGCTGTCGTGGTAGGCGATGTGCTGCAGCTTGGTCTCGGCCTCGCGCCGGGCGGTGATGTCCTGCGCCTGCAGGATCAGGCAGGGCGCGCTGGCATCGCGGTCGCTGAAATGGCCGCTGTGCATGGCCACATGCACCAACTCGCCGTTGGCGCGTTGGCAGCGCAGCTCCATCATCGTGTCGTGGCCGTCACGCGCCAGCAGCGCCCGCCAGATGCCGGTCAGCAGGTCGACATCGTCCGGGTGCACGCAGGTCTTGAAGTTGCGGCCGGCCAGCGTGCCTTCGGCGCAGCCCAGCAGCGCGCACATCGCCGGGTTGGCCTGCAGCACCTGGCCGTCGGTGGACACCAGGGCCATGCCGATGGCCGCATGCGAGAAGGCGCTGTGGAAACGCTGCTCGCTGTCGCGCAGCTCCTGCAGGTGGCGCGCGGCCAGCGCGGCTTCGCGGGCGGCCTGCGCTGCCTCGCGCTCGGCGGCGTCCAGGCGCAGCGAGTGCGCCTGCTCGTCGGACTCACGCTGGCGGAAGTGGTAGTGCAGCATCACCAGCATCAGGATGATGATGGGCACCGCGCCGGCCATCACGCCCACCCCGGTGGTCTTGAAGGCCAGGTAGAGCAGGCCGGCGATCAGTGCGCTCACGGCATAGGTGGTGCCCACCCAGCCGAAGCTGGTGATGAACACCGACCACTTCAGCGCGTCCTGGCGCTTGAGGTGCATCACCATCGTGATCAGCACGGTGTTGAGCGCGAAGTAGCTGATGGCGAAGACCACCGCCAGCAGCAGCACCAGCGCGTCGGCGTAGGCGCCGGTCTGGCGCAGCAGGCCGGCCAGGGCCTGGAAGGCCGAGCCGGTGAGCCACATCGACACGCAGGCGGTGGACGGGCTGACCAGGCGGCTGGTCCAGCGCTTGGACGTGCGGGCCGAGCCGACAAAGGCCTCACCCGCCGCCGCCAGCACCGCGGCCTGCGGGCCCAGCATCAGCAGCAGCAGCAGGATGAACACCTCGCCCGCCGCAAACGAGTTCTTCGAGCCCGGAATACGCACCGGGAACAGCCCGGCCACCATCGCCGCCACACAACCGAACAGGATCTGGAACTGGGTGGCAAACGGCAGATGCCAGGTGGCCGCCAGCGACTGCTGCAGCACCATCGCCCCCAGCCCCACCATCGCCCACCAGTAGGCCGTGGCACGCCGGTTGTAGTCCGGCATCAGCGCGGCGTGCAGCCGCTGCCAAGGGCTGCGGCGCGCGGTGGACGGTGCAATCTTGGAGGACGGTCTCGACATCTCACGGGCCAGACGAAGGAAGCCAGCGCTTGCCGGCAGGGGCCGCGCGGAGCAGGGCTTGTAGAGGTTGTCGGCATCCGGCGCCAGGCCTTGAGCAGCCGGACACCCTGCTGACCAGCCCAGGCGTGACAAAGGGAGGCACCGTGGCCGGGGCCTCCCTTTGGGGTGCCGCGGCCCACCGCAGCGGGCGCGGGCACGGGCGCTGTCGGGGTCAGGCGATCAGGGTTCGCCCAGCGGGCTGGCGGGTGAACTGGCGCGCACCGTGCCGCTGCTGGATTCGCTGAGCACCACGCCTTCGCTCAGCACCACGCCCTCGCTCAGCACCACGCCCTCGCTCAACACCACGCCTTCGCTGAGCACCACGCCTTCGCTCAGCACCACGCCTTCGCTGAGCACCACGCCCTCGCTCAGCACCACGCCGCTGCCGAGCACCACGCCGCTGCCGCTGGCAAACCAGTTGGCCATGGTCGCGGTGGGCAGGAAGACACCGGTCTTGCCGACCTGGGAGCTGGCGCCGGCCAGGGTGGTGCCCAGCTTCACGCCGCTGGTGAGCAGCGTGCCGGTGGGCTGCACGGACTCGTAGTAGTACCGCGGCACGCTGCTGGCGTATTGCGACAGGATGCTGGCCGGCCAGTAGGTGAGCTGGATGCGGCGCACCGTGGGCCCGCCCCAGCTCAGCCGGTGGTCGTAGATCGGCTGGTACTGGGTGAACAGCGCGTCGCCGGTGGCGATCTGCCGGCCACCGACGAAGACGATGCGCGACCAGTTGAAGGTCTGGCCGGCCACCGTCGAGGTGGGTGTGGGCAGTGCGGTGGCGTTGATGGCCTGACCCGCCGAGAGGGTGCCGGCCAGCACGCGGGCGGCGATGTCGGTGCGCATGGCCTTGGCCAGGCGCACCGCACCGTCGATATTGAGCATGCCGGCGCCCTGCTCGATCAGGCTGGCATTGGGCAGCGGCTGCGCGGTGTACTGCAGGATGGCCTTGATCAGCGGTGGCGTCAGGCCCGGGTTGGCCTGCAGCATCATGGCCACCGCGCCGCTGACCACCGGCGCCGACACCGAGGTGCCACTGAGCATCATCAGCGTCCGGCCATAGGTCTGGTAGCTGGACAGACCGCTGAGCAGGCTCGAATTCTTGGCCGCCAGGTTGTTCCAGGCGCCCAGGGCCGAGGTGGCGCCGACGCTGACGATGCGGTTGCCCGGCGCCACCAGGTCGGGCTTGATCAGGTTGTCGACCGTGCGCACCCCGAGGCTGTCGTACGAGGCACCGCGGCTCGGGCCACGCGAGCTGAAGCCGTTGATGGTGTCGTCGCCGCGGGCCAGCGTCAGGTTCATGTTCGACGAGCCCACGGTGATCACCGACGGGTCATGGCCAGGCGAGCCGATGGTGCCGAAGGTGACCGAGCCGCTGGTCAGGCCATAGTTGCCGGCAGCGGCCACCACGGTGATGCCGGCCGCCGTGGCGATGCGCACCGACTGCGCCAGCGGGTCGGTCAGCCAGGACTCGGTCGACCCGGCCGACAGGCTCATGTTGATGACACGGATGTTGTACTGCTTGTAGTTGCACAGCACCCAGTCGATGCCGGCGATCACGTCCGACAGGCGGCCCGAACCGTCGGCGTCGAGCACGCGCACATCGATGATGGATGCGCCCGGCGCCACGCCGGTGGTGTCGAGCAGGGTCTGGTAACTGCCGCGCCCGGCCGCCACCGCCGCCACGTGCGAGCCATGGCCATAAGCGTCGGGCGTGGCCGACAGGTTCGAGTTGATGGCCGTCTCGTAGGCGATGCGCTGCAGGCTGCCCGGCTCCATCGCCGCCGCGGCATCGGCGTCGGTGCGGCCGACCAGGCTGACCTGGCGCAGCACGCGGCTGGCGCCCAGCGCGTTCTTGAAGTGCTGGTGCGCCGCCATCACGCCGGAGTCGAGCACGGCGATGCCGATGCCACTGCCGTCCAGGCCGGTGTAGGTGGTGGCGCCGGTGGCGGTGCGCACATTGGGCCCCAGGGCACCGGTGACCTGCTCCATCACGCTGGCGGTGCGGTGGGTGGTGCGGTTCGGCGAGATCGACTCGACGTCGTCGCGGGCGTCGATCAGCTTCACCGCGGTGGCCGGCAGCGTCACCGACAGCGCGCGCACCGACAGGTAGCGGCCCGTCACGGTACCGCCCAGGCGCTTCACCTGGTCACGCAGCGCGGTCATCTCGGGGTCGCCGGACTTGCCGATGATCAGCGCGTCGACCATGCGCCGGCCACCTTCGTGGCGCACCCAGCGGTGGCCCGGCAGGATCGGCGAGGCAATGGCTTCCTGCAGGTCGCGCGCGGTCTTGCGCACCTTGCCCTGCGAGCCCGCGTGCACGCCCATGCCGGTGATCAGCACCAGCGTTGACAACAGCAGCAGCACCAGGGGGCGCAGCAGTCGTCGCTCGATGAGCACGATGAACGGCGTCAGAAAGCCCATTTTCTTGTCCTTTTGAATCGTCGCAGGGGTGCTAGGGAACCCCTTTGAACCGGTGGACGCGATCATCGTGACGATTTGTGTCGGGTGCGCGTTTTTTCATTTCGGCGCGTGCAGTTTTGCCCGTGCAAATGTCACGCCAGACCCGGCCTGGGCCAGCCCTCGGCAGCCGGCCGGCCCGCTTGAGGGCTGTTGGCGTGACGCAGTGCACGCCGACGGGGCCAACCGCGGTTGGCCCCCGCGCTCAGCCCGGGTGCCAGCGCCGCAGCCCGTCGACGTCGACCACGCCCTGCCAGGGCCGGCCGGCCTGGTGGCCGCGGGCGGGCCGGCCGGGCTCGCCCAGGCCGTCCAGATCGGCCAGCACCGGCGGCAGTGTGTCGGCGCGGCTGTAGCGGCTGCGGGTGGCCAGCACCGGCAGGCCGGCGGCACAGGCGGCCTGGGTGCCGGGTGCCGAGTCCTCGATGGCCAGGCAATCGGCGGCCGCCAGCCCCAGGCGCTGCCGCACCCAGTGGTAGATGTCGGGCGCCGGCTTCTTCTGCGGCACCACGTCGCCGGCGCCGATGCAGGCGAACCAGCCCGGCGCGTCGGCGCCCAGCGTGGCCCGCAGCAGCGCGTCGACATTGGCCGGCGAGGTGGTGGTGGCAATCGCCAGCGTCAGGCCCTGCGCCCGGGCGTCGGCCAGCAGGCGCGCCACGCCCGGGCGCAAGGCCACCGCACCACGGTCCACCAGGGCCACATAGTGTTCGGTCTTGCGGGCATGCAGCCGGGCGATGCAGGCGGCTGCCCCGGGGGCGGCCGCCGCCGCCGGGTCCAGCCGCTGCCACCAGGCCAGCAGCCGCTCCTTGCCACCGGTGATGGCCAGCAGTTCGCCGTACAGCGCCTCGTCCCAATGCCAGGGCAGGCCCTCGTCGGCGAAGGCGGCGTTGAAGGCGACGCGGTGGCCGTGTTGCTCGGTCTCGGCCAGCGTGCCGTCGACGTCCCAGATCAGCGCATGCAGCACGGCGGATCAGGCTGGTGTGGTGGCACCGGCCTTCAGCGCGGCGATGGTGGCAGCCCAGTCGGCGCTGCCAAAGACGGCCGAGCCGGCGACGAAGGTATCGGCCCCGGCCGCGGCAATGGCGGCGATGTTGTCGGGCTTGACACCACCGTCCACCTCCAGCCGGATGTGCCGGCCGTTGCGTTCGGCATAGGCGTCCAGCCGCTGGCGCACCGCGGCCAGCTTGGGCAAGGTGCTGGCGATGAAGCGCTGACCGCCGAAACCGGGGTTCACGCTCATCAGCATCACCAGGTCCAGCTTGTCCAGCACATGGTCCAGCCAGTGCAGCGGCGTGGCCGGGTTGAATACCAGGCCGACCTGGCAGCCCTGCTCGTGGATCAGCGCCAGCGTGCGGTCGACATGGCGGCTGGCCTCGGGGTGGAAGCTGATCAGCCCGGCGCCGGCCTGCGCGAACATCGGCACCAGCGCGTCCACCGGCTCGACCATCAGGTGCACGTCCATCAGCGCCTGGCCGGCATAGGGCTTGAGCGCCTCGCAGACCATCGGGCCGAAGGTCAGGTTGGGCACGTAGTGGTGGTCCATCACGTCGAAGTGGATCCAGTCGGCGCCGGCCTGCACCACGCGGGCCACGTCGTCACCCAGGCGGGCGAAGTTGGCCGACAGGATGCTGGGGGCGATGACGGGGGGCTGGCGGGCCATGCTCAGGCCGCCCGCTTCAGCAGCAGGTCGGCCTGCGCATAGCGCTGGGCCAGCGTGGCCAGCGGCAGGGCCTTGATCCTGCTGGCCTGGCCGGCGCAGCCGAAGGCCTGGAAACGGTCCTGGCAGACCTGGCGGGCGGCCGCGGTGGCGGCCTTCAGGAAGGCGCGGGGGTCGAACTCGTCGGGTCGGGTGAACATCACCTGGCGCATCGCGCCGGTCATCGCCAGCCGGATGTCGGTGTCGATGTTGACCTTGCGCACGCCGTGGCGGATGCCACGCACGATCTCCTCGACCGGCACGCCATAGGTCTCGCGGATCTGGCCGCCGAACTCGCGGATCGTGGCCAGCCACTCCTGCGGCACGCTGGAGCTGCCGTGCATCACCAGATGGGTGTCGGGGATGGCGGCATGGATGGCGGCGATGCGGTCGATGGCCAGGATGTCGCCGGTGGGCTGGCGGCTGAACTTGTAGGCGCCGTGGCTGGTGCCGATGGCGATGGCCAGCGCGTCGACGCCGGTGCGGGCGACGAAGTCGGCCGCCTGGGCCGGGTCGGTCAGCAGCTGGCTGTGGTCCAGCGTGCCTTCGGCGCCCACGCCGTCCTCCTCGCCGGCCTGGCCGGTCTCCAGCGAACCCAGGCAACCGAGCTCGCCTTCAACGCTGACGCCCACCGCATGCGACATCTCCACCACCCGCCGCGTCACCGCCAGGTTGTAGTCGTAGCTGGCCGGCGTCTTCTGGTCGTCCAGCAAGGAGCCGTCCATCATCACGCTGGTGAAGCCCGAGCGGATGGCCTGCTGGCACACCGCGGGCGAGGCCCCATGGTCCTGGTGCAGGCAGATCGGCAGCTGCGGGTACTGCTCCACCGCGGCCTCGACCAGCTTGCGCAGAAAGGGCTCGCCCGCGTACTTTCGTGCACCCGCGCTGGCCTGCAGGATCACCGGCGCGTCATGGGCTTCGGCGGCCTGCAGGATGGCCTGGATCTGCTCCAGGTTGTTGACATTGAAGGCCGGCACGCCATAGTCGTGCTCGGCGGCATGGTCCAGCAGCTGGCGCAGGGATATCAGGGGCATGGGAGTCTCCGTTGAAGTGGGGGATGTCGCTCAGGATTCGCAGCGCTGGGCCAGGATCGCCAGGGCCGGCAGGGTCTTGCCCTCCAGCACCTCCAGGAAGGCGCCACCGCCGGTGGAGATGTAGCCGACCTCCTTCTCGATGCCGTACTTGGCAATCGCCGCCAGCGTGTCGCCGCCGCCGGCGATGCTGAAGGCCGGGCTGGCCGCGATGGCGCGCGCGATGGCCTCGGTGCCGTGGCTGAAGGCGGCGAACTCGAACACGCCCACCGGCCCGTTCCAGACGATGGTGCCGGCCGCCTGGAGTTGCGCCGCCAGGATGGCGGCCGTCTTCGGCCCGATGTCCAGGATCAGGTCGTCGTCGGCCACCTCGGTGGCGACCTTGATGGTGGCCGGCGCGTCGGCGGCAAAGGTCTTGGCGGTGACCACGTCCACTGGGATCGGCACCGCGGCGCCACGCGCCTGCATCGCGGCGATCACCGCCTTGGCGTCACCCAGCAGGTCGGGCTCGGCCAGGCTCTTGCCGATCTTCAGGCCGGCGGCCAGCATGAAGGTGTTGGCAATGCCGCCGCCGACGATCAGGCCGTCCACCTTGGACGCCAGGCTCTGCAGGATGGTCAGCTTGGTGCTGACCTTGCTGCCGGCGACGATGGCCACCAGCGGGCGCTTGGGGTTAGCCAAGG
>Ga0208398_101067_pt1 | contig 12228 bp, 9 predicted proteins | sample LakWasMe79_HOW10_2_FD_183905 | JGI IMG/M metagenome (GOLD analysis project Ga0208398, IMG submission 183905) | Freshwater sediment methanotrophic microbial communities from Lake Washington under simulated oxygen tension - Sediment Metagenome... | ecosystem: Environmental > Aquatic > Freshwater >... | reverse complement strand
CGGGCAATGAAGTCGCGCACCACGGGCAGGGCCACGTCGGCCTCCAGCAGGGCCATGCGCACCTCGCGCAGCATGTCGGAGACGTTGGTCTCCGTGATGCGGGCCTGGCCACGCATTTCTTTGACGAGGCGGGAAAGTTTGTCGGAGAGGGCGGAGGCCATAGGATGTGTACCGGTACGGATAGCAAAACGCTAAACTGTACCCATGATTTTAGCCAGTGCGCCCCCCCTCAGCCTCATATTGTCGGTTTTGGCCGCGGCGGCCTATGCGTGGCCCGCCGCGCGAACCACCCACCTGGACGAGCGTGGCGCTCGCGTGTGGGTCGCGCTGGCCTGGCTGATGCACGGTGGGGTGCTGACCATCACGCTGCTGGGCGAGCACCCATATTTTGGTTTTGCCCCGGCCATGTCGGTCACGGCCTGGCTGGTGGCGGCCGTTTATGCGGTTGAGAGCCAGATCTATCCGCAACTGCCAACCCGATGGACGCTGTGCGTCGTGGGCGCTGTGGCAGTGCTGGCCGCCTTCTTCTTTCCCGGTAGCCCCATGCCGGAAACCGCATCGGCCTGGCTGGCGCTCCACCTGGCATTCGGCGTGGCCTGTTACGGCCTGTTCGGTATAGCGGTGGTTCACGCCTGGTTCATGACCCGCGCCGAAGCCCGTATCCGGCATGCGGAAGACCCGCACAGTGGCTTGCCGCTGTTGACACTGGAGCGACTGACCTACCGCTTTGTAACCGCCGGATTTGTACTGCTCAGTGCCACGCTGATGGCCGGCGTCCTCTTTGGTGAATCCCTGTACGGCCATGGACACGCCTGGCGCTGGGACCACAAGACGATCTTCTCGACCCTGGCCTGGTTGGTGTTTGCCGTGCTGTTGATCGGCCGGTCCACGCTGGGGTGGAGGGGCAAGCGGGCCGTCAATGTGCTGTATGTCGGCTCGGCGTTCCTGTTGCTGGCCTACGTAGGTTCGCGCTTCGTGACGGAAATCCTTTTGGGACGTGCACTGTGAAATTCTTGCTGGTATTTCTCGTGGTGCTGGTCATTGCGTGGCGCTGGCGGACCTGGCGCGAAGCCAGCCAATTGACGGTAAAGCGCAAGAACGCCGTGGTGCCCGACGCAACGACCGTGGTCGCCTGCCGCCAATGTGGTGTCCACCTGCCGGCAAGTGACGCGGTGGTCGGTACGCAGGGCAGCTATTGCAGTGTGGCTCACCGATTGAGCATGGAGCCCTGAATGGCGCACGCTGCGCCAGCCCCGTCGTGGTTTGACCCCAGCACGACGGACCCGCAAGCGATCCGCTCGGAGGAATCACAGGAGATGCTTCGGCAGTGGCACGGGTTCATGACGGCACGCCTGGTGCTCGGTCTGGTGCTGGTAACCCTGCAAACCGCGCTTTATCTAACCGGCACTCCGCACAGCAAGACACAGATTGGCATCAGTGCGGCCTACCTGGCGGGCACCCTGGCCAGCAAGCTGCTGATACGGCCACGCCCCTTGGGCCAATCCTTCAACCGCGTGTGGGGTGCGCTGGTCGGACTGGACCTGTTGACGTTTTCGGTGCTGCAAATGCTGCAGACCGGCGCTGGCAGCTCCATCAATTACACCCCCCTCTTTGCCCTGCCGATACTCGTCGCATCCGTGTTGGGCTCACTGCGCCTGGCGCTGGGCACCGCCGCCGGCATTACCGTGCTCATGCTGACAGAGGCGTTGCTGTCCTATCTGAAAGGCCCCACGGATGTCACGCCCTATTTTGCGCAGTCTGCCCTCAGCGGCGTCGGTTATTTTGCGATTGCGTGGCTGTCCAATCAGCTGTCGACCCGCTTGGCCAACGAAGCCCAGCGCGCACGGCAAAGCCAGCTGGCAGCCAGCATCCAGCGCCAGGTAAACGAACTGGTTATCGAGTCCTTGCCCGACGGCGTGCTGGTCGTGGATGAAAAGGGCTGCGTGCGAGCCGCCAATCCGGCGGCCCGGCAGCTGCTGGGTTCTCAGCAAAAGCTGGGCACACCCATTTTCGATCTGAAGGACGAAGCGGGATGGCGGCCTCTTCTCAACCTGACACGGCTGAGTGTGGGTACCGGACTCAGCCATGAGGAAGATGTCACCATCCGCCATGGCACCGATGGCCCGCGCCGACTGCACGCCCGTACGCGACTGGCTGCGCCCAACGGCCATGCGGGCGAGAGCCTGTGTGTTCTCTTCTTGCAGGATCAGCGCGAGCTGGAGGCCCGCGTGCGAACCGAACGCATGGCGGGCATGGGGCGCCTGTCCACCGCCGTAGCACACGAGATCCGCAATCCCCTGTCGGCCATTACGCAGGCCAATGCACTGTTGGACGAAGACCTGAGTGACCCCAAGCAGAAGAAGCTGACGGAGATGGTCAGCCAGAACGCCAAGCGGCTCGAAAAAATTGTCAATGACATATTGAATGTCTCCAGAGTCCAGCCCTACGATCAAACCCATCTGATCCCGCCCATCGCGCTGGATGCAGCCACCCACCGAATATGCGGCGACTGGGCCACACAGACTGCCAGCCTGCAGCGGCTGACTGTGCATGCCGGAGACCAGACGATCGGCGTGCGGTTTGATACGGAGCACCTCCGCCGGGTCCTGGTCAATTTGCTGGACAACGCGCGCCGCCACACCGACGAAGGAACCGATGCGATCCAGGTTTACATCAGCGGCAGCGACGCGCAACATGCAACCGTTTCGATCTGGAGCAATGCGCCACCCATGGACCAGTCGGTAGAACGCCATCTGTTTGAACCGTTCTTTTCCTCGGACAGCCGGTCCAGTGGTCTGGGTCTGTACATTTGCCGTGAATTGTGCGAACGCCATGACGCATCACTGGTGTACCAGCGCACCACGCGCAATGCACGTGGGCAGCCTTGTGAAGGTAATGAGTTTGTGATCACCCTGCGACGCGTCGATCCCACGGATAATCCCTCCTCGGAGAACAACACCACGACACCATGGCAACCCACGCTGTACTGAGCAACGCGCAGATCCTGGTGATCGACGATGAGCCCGATTTGCGCACGCTGTATGAACTCACGCTGCTGCGCGAGGGCTATCGGGTCGATACGGCGGGCACTGTGCAAGAGGCCCTGCAACTGCTGAATGAACAGCGCTTTGACGTCGTCATCACCGACATGCGCCTGCCCGACGGGCTGGGTATCGAAATCCTGACCCACATGAAGACACAGCAGCGCACCGAGCGCAGCATCGTCATCACGGCGCACGGTTCGGCCGAAAATGCGGTGGAGTCGCTCAAGGCCGGCGCATTCGACTACTTGACCAAGCCAGTTGATCTGAAGCAATTTCGCACCGCCATCGCATCAGCGGTACTGGGCACCACATCAAAGACCGGACCATCGCGCCGGGCAACCGACGCCCGCCTGAACCAAGTTGCCACGTCCAATTCACAAGGCGAGCTGGCTTTGTCACGTCTGGCCGGCGACTCTGCGGTGATGCGCAGTGTCAAGGAACGCATTGTCAAAGTGTCGCGCAGCATGGCACCGGTGCTCATCCAGGGCGAATCGGGCACCGGCAAAGAGCTGGTCGCCTGCGCCCTGCACGCAACCAGCCACCGCTCTGCGGGACCCTGGGTCGCTGTGAATTGCAGCGCGATACCGGAGAATTTGCTGGAGACCGAGTTCTTTGGCGCAAAAAAAGGGGCGTATACCGGGTCGGTCCATGATCGCGAAGGCTTCTTTCAGGCCGCAAAGGGCGGCACGCTGTTTCTGGATGAAATCGGCGACCTGCCGCTGGCAATGCAATCCAAGCTGCTGCGTGCCATCCAAGAGCGCTGCGTGCGCCCGGTCGGATCCAACCAGGAAGAACCGGTTGACGTTCGCATCGTGAGCGCCACCCACAAGGATTTGCCCGCCGAGGTTCTGGCTGGCCGTTTCCGCCAGGACCTTTTCTACCGGCTCAATGTCATCGATATCGTCATCCCGCCGCTGCGTGAGCGTTGCGATGACCTGCCCGCTCTGTGCCACGCATTGCTGGCGCGCATTGCCGAAGAGTCACAGATGTCCGTGCCTACGCTCGCAGCGGGCACCATTGAACAGCTTGCGCGCTTGCCCTTACATGGCAATGTGCGGGAGCTCGAAAATCTTCTGCACCGCGCGGTTGCATTGTGTGATGGCAATGAACTCCAGCTTGCAGACTTCCATTCCTCCTCCAGCGGCCCTGTTCCACTGGACGAACAACCGCCCGACAACCCCGGCGCGCCAACCATGCTTCCCATAGGGCAAAGCGACATTCGCCTGCCCACGGACTTGCAGAGCCACCTGGACCAGCAGGAGCGCGAGATTCTGGTCAAGAGCCTGCGCGAAACCGGGTTCAACCGGACGCTGGCGGCATCGCGCCTGGGTCTGAGCCTGCGCCAAATCCGCTATCGCATCGCACGCCTGAAAATTGACGTCCCGCGAGACGAAGACACCGATGAGTGAAGGGGGGCCGGCGGACGCTACCGCCTGGGCTGGCGGCTGGTACCGCTTCGCGCGGCGGGAGCCCTCGCCCAATTTTGGTCCCAGGCCACCCGATGCCGTTATTGATCTGATCGTTTTGCATTCCATCAGCTTGCCGCCCGGCGTCTATGGTGGGGGGCAGGTTCAGGCGCTGTTCACCAACCAGCTCGACTGGGACGCGCACCCCTACTTCAAGAAGATTGAAGGACTGCAGGTGTCGGCCCACTTCTATATCCGGCGCACCGGCGAGATCTGGCAGTTTGTCAGTTGTGATGACCGCGCCTGGCACGCTGGCACATCGCAGTACCGGGGACGCGTCAATTGCAACGACGACTCCATAGGCATCGAACTGGAGGGACTGGAAGGTGACCACTTCGAACCAGCCCAGTACGCCGCACTGTCGGCACTGTGTCCCGCGCTGGGTCAGCGTTATCCGATTGCCCATATTGCAGGCCACGAGCACATCGCACCCGGACGAAAAATGGACCCCGGGCCAGGACTGGACTGGAACCTGTTGCAGAAAAAACTGGGGCAAGCGGATTGGTGTTTTCCCGAAGGCGTGCTGAAGAAGTCTGCCCCCTGACGTGCGCGCAGTGCATGGACGATGCACCGCTGAATACCGCATGCGAACCGTGGGCTGGGCGGGCAGAGCCATTGCCCCATGCGGCCTATCCGTGCAAATGCCTTGGCAAGCCGCATCAAGACTGGACCTGCAATCGCAAACCACCGGTTGGCAAGGCTCACAGCAACACGTCTATTGGGACCACGACCCTGCGGCATTGGCGGTGCACATCAGCACATTTGGCGCATCGGTGTCGGCTTGACCGGATTTGACCCGGTACACTACCGGTAGTGGCTTGCAAGCACACTAGACCCCATATATAGTGTGCACTGTCTTCACCGTCCTTTCGATAATTGCATATCGCAGGATGGTCGCAGCGTACCGCCCAGCTCCAGAAAAATATATTGATTACGACGAGGAATCCATGCAATCTGTTTCAAATTCTGCCCCTCCAGCATCCACTGCCATGCTGTCTTCCCGCAACGATACGGCGACCGAAGGTGGCAGCGTCAACCATCTGGCCCATTACCAGATCATCCGTCGCAATGGGGCGGTCGTCCCGTTTGAACCCAACAAAATCGCAGTGGCCATGATGAAGGCCTTCCTGGCAGTACACGGTACCCAGGGCGCCGCTTCAGCCAGCGTGCGTGAAACGGTGGACGTGCTGACCCAGCAAGTGATCCGCGCGTTGATGCGCTCACGTCCTGGTGGTGGAACCTTCCACATCGAAGATGTGCAGGATCAGGTGGAATTGGGCCTCATGCGGGGCGAGCACCATGAAATTGCACGTGCCTACGTGCTGTACCGCGAACGCCGTACCCAGGAGCGCGCCAAGCAAGTGGCACAAGTCGCACCACCAGCACCCGTTCTGCACGCCATGGACAACGGCCAACGCGTCGTACTGGACCTGAACCAGCTCAAGAACCTGATCGAGACCGCCTGCACCGGGCTGGGCGCGGACGTCAAAGCCGACCCGATTCTGGCGGAGACCATGCGCAACCTGTACGACGGCGTGCCCATGGACGAGGTCTACAAGGCCTCCATCCTCGCGTCTCGCACCCTGATCGAAAAAGACCCGGACTACACCTACGCCACGGCGCGCCTGCTGTTCCACACCATTTCCCGCGAAGTGCTGGGCCGCGACGTGGCGCCAGCTGACATGGCTGAGGCCTATACCGATTACTTCCCCGGCTTTATCAAGCGCGGCGTCAATGCCGAGTTGCTGGATGAGCGGCTTATGCAATTCGACCTGCCACGCCTGGGCGCCGCCCTGAAGGCCGAGCGCGACCTGCAATTTGACTACCTGGGCCTGCAAACCCTGTATGACCGCTACTTCCTGCACGAGGGCAAGACCCGTATCGAGTTGCCGCAGGCCTTCTTCATGCGCGTAGCCATGGGCCTGTCTCTCAACGAGATCGACCGCGAAGCCCGCGCCATCGAGTTTTACGAAGTGCTGTCGCGCTTCGACTTCATGTCCAGCACGCCCACGCTGTTCAACAGCGGCACGCGCCGCTCGCAGCTTTCTTCGTGTTACCTGACGACCGTGCCGGACGACCTGGACGGCATTTACGAGTCCATCAAGGAAAACGCCTTGCTGTCCAAATTTGCCGGCGGATTGGGCAATGACTGGACCCGCGTGCGTGCTTTGGGTGCCCACATCAAGGGCACCAATGGCGAGTCGCAAGGCGTCGTGCCTTTCCTGAAGGTCGTCAACGACACGGCCGTCGCCGTCAACCAGGGCGGCAAACGAAAGGGCGCAGTCTGCACCTACCTGGAAACCTGGCACCTGGATATTGAAGAATTCCTGGAGTTGCGCAAGAACACCGGCGATGACCGCCGCCGCACCCATGACATGAACACGGCCAACTGGATCCCCGATCTGTTCATGCGCCGCGTCATGGAAAAGGGCACCTGGACCTTGTTCTCTCCCAACAACGTGCCGGATCTGCATGATCTGTTTGGCGCTGACTTCGAAAAGGCCTACGTGGGGTACGAAGAGAAGGCGGCCCGCGGTGAAATCAAGCCCGCACGCACCGTCCAGGCCAGTGATCTGTGGCGCAAGATGCTGACCATGCTGTTCGAAACCGGTCATCCCTGGATCACGTTCAAGGATGCCTGTAACGTGCGCTCGCCACAGCAACACGCTGGCGTCGTGCACTCCAGCAACCTGTGCACTGAAATCACGCTCAACACCTCGGACACCGAAACCGCCGTCTGCAACCTGGGCTCCGTCAATCTGCGCCAGCATTTGAAGAATGGTTCCCTGGACCACGACAAGCTCAAGCGCACCATTGCCACGGCCATGCGCATGCTGGACAACGTCATCGACATCAACTACTACGCGGTCAAGAAGGCGCGCGACTCCAACCTGCGCCACCGTCCGGTCGGCCTTGGTGTCATGGCCTTCCAGGACAGCCTGTACGAACTGCGCATTCCCTATGCCAGCGAAACCGCCGTCCAGTTTGCCGACGAATCCATGGAGGCCATTTGCTACTACGCCTACTGGGCCTCGACCGAGCTGGCCAGGGAGCGCGGCAAATATTCCAGTTACCGCGGCTCTCTATGGGATAAGGGCGTGTTGCCACTGGACACGCTGGACCTGCTGGCCTCGGCCCGCGGCGGCTATGTGGAAGTGGACCGCTCCGCCACACTGGACTGGGAGGCGTTGCGCCAGAAGATCGCCGCAGATGGCATGCGCAACTCCAACTGCGTCGCGATTGCACCCACCGCCACTATCTCCAACATCATTGGAGTGGATGCATCGATTGAGCCCAGCTTTGGCAACCTCTCGGTCAAGTCCAATTTGTCGGGCGAATTCACGGTGATCAACGGCTATCTGGTCAAGGATTTGAAGCGCCTGGGCCTGTGGGACGACGTGATGGTGATGGACCTGAAACACTTCGACGGATCACTGGGTCCCATCGACCGCGTGCCACAGGAAGTCAAACAACTCTATGCCACCGCATTTGAAGTCGAGACACAGTGGCTGGTCGAGGCAGCAGCCCGTCGGCAGAAGTGGATTGACCAGGCACAGTCCCTCAACATTTACATGGCCGGCGCCTCGGGCAAGAAGCTCGACGAGACCTACAAACTGGCCTGGCTGCGCGGCCTGAAGACCACCTACTACCTGCGCACCATGTCAGCCACACACGCCGAGAAATCAACAGTAACCGCAGGCAAGATGAACGCCGTTTCCTCGGGCAACGATGCCAAGAGTTCCATGCGATCTTCCAATGCTTTGGAGGCGGCAGCAGCGGCCGCACAAATGCAAATGGAGATGGCCACCGTTGCTGCAACCGACATCAAATTTTGCGGCGTGGATGATCCAACCTGCGAGTCGTGTCAGTGATACATGCACGCGCGTCGCTGCCAATGCGATGCTATTGAACAACACATAGCTATTGAACAACACATATTCGCGGTGAAGTGCATGATTACTTTTCATTTCAATTCACTGCTCTCATAATCCGCTGATTGGAATTATTTATGTTGACCTGGGACGAAGAAGTCAAGCCCACATCGCTAGCTAAATTTGCGTTCACGCCGTCGGAAAACCCGCCGGTCGAGCGGGCGCAAAACTCCCCCGTAAAGTCCAGCATCCCCGTGCGCATGAAGGCGTCGGACAAGCGCATCATCAATGGCAAGACCGATGTCAACCAGTTGGTGCCATTCAAGTACAAGTGGGCCTGGGAAAAATATCTGGCGAGCTGCGCCAACCATTGGATGCCCCAAGAGGTCAACATGACGCGTGACATTGCGCTGTGGAAAGACCCCAACGGCCTGACCGAAGACGAGCGCCGCATCATCAAGCGCAACCTTGGATTTTTTGTCACGGCTGATTCGCTGGCCGCCAACAATATTGTGCTGGGCACCTACCGCCATATCACGGCCCCTGAATGCCGCCAGTTCCTGCTGCGTCAGGCGTTTGAAGAGGCCATTCACACCCATGCCTATCAGTACATCGTCGAGTCGTTGGGACTGGATGAAAGCGAAATCTTCAACGCCTACAACGAAGTCCAGTCCATCCGTGACAAGGACCAGTTCCTGATCCCCTTCATTGAAGCCATCATGGACCCGCACTTTCACACGGGTACTCCTGAGGCGGACCAGACCCTGCTCAAGTCACTGATAGTGTTTGCATGCCTGATGGAAGGATTGTTCTTCTACGTCGGCTTCACGCAGATTCTGGCCTTGGGCCGCCAGAACAAGATGACCGGTGCCGCCGAACAGTACCAGTACATCCTGCGTGACGAATCCATGCATTGCAACTTTGGCATCGACCTGATCAACCAGCTCAAGCTGGAAAATCCACAGCTGTGGACCGCAGAGTTCAAGGCCGAGATCAAGGGCCTGTTTGAAACGGCTGTTGACCTGGAATACCGCTACGCTGAAGACACCATGCCGCGCGGAGTGTTGGGCATGAACGCCTCAATGTTCAAGGGCTACCTGCGCTACATCGCCAATCGCCGGGCCACCCAGATCGGTTTGGAAGCCCTGTTCCCCAACGAGGAAAATCCTTTTCCCTGGATGAGCGAGATGATTGACTTGAAGAAGGAGCGCAACTTCTTCGAGACCCGCGTCATTGAGTACCAGTCGGGCGGCTCGCTGTCCTGGGACTGATCAACGTATGTGTTTTCGAATTTCATCTTTCCAACAGCAGACCGCAGAGTCTGCGCTGGTGAGGTGTCACCAAGTTCATGTCGCTGGGCAAGTGCCCAACCACATGAATCACTTCCTGCAAACCAACAAGCAAGAAGTGCTCTTTGTAAATTGATCAAGGAGAAAATTATGGCAACTGCAAAAAAACCGGCCGCAAAAAAGGCCGCTCCCGCGAAGAAAGCTGCACCAGCAAAGAAAGCTGCACCAGCGAAAAAAGTAGCTGCTAAAAAAGCAGCCCCAGCCAAGAAAGCCGCTCCCGCTAAAAAGGTAGCAGCCAAAAAGGCAGCCCCAGCCAAGAAAGCCGCTCCCGCTAAAAAGGTAGCAGCCAAAAAGGCAGCCCCAGCCAAGAAAGCCGCTCCCGCTAAAAAGGCAGCAGCCAAAAAGGCAGCCCCAGCCAAGAAAGCTGCTCCCGCTAAAAAGGCAGCAGCCAAAAAGGCTCCTGCCAAGAAAGCAGCTGTCGCCAAAAAAGCGGCCGTAGCGAAAAAGCCCGCAGCTAAAAAGGCAGCCAAAAAGCCGGCTGCGAAGAAAGCCGCGAAAGCACCCGCTGCCAAAGCAGCGACGGCACCCGCTGCACCTGCTGCTCAGACGACTCTGAACCCGCAGGCTGCTTGGCCCTTCCCAACTGCCAACAAACCTTAAACCGTTTGTTGTTAGCGGTCAAAGCCCGGCATCGCAAGATCCCGGGCTTTTTTTATGGATAGAAGGACAGCAACCGATAGCCCGATATCCTCTCACTGCCGGCATTGAGCTTGACTGCAACTGGGAGTGTGACCAGTACTTCCGCACCGGAATCCATAGCTGTGTGTTGCTTTGAGAAATCGGCCGCAGCAAACACCCGCCGCACCACGGCCTGATCCTGCATGTCTGTCAGTGTCAATTCCAGATCGGGCGTTGCAACCGGTGTTTGCGCCGCATTCTTTAACGTGACACTCAATCGGTACACATCCGCACGCACTTTGGTAAAGGACGAGCTGTCGATGACGACCGATTCGATTTGCCGCAAGGGTTCAATTTTGCAGTTCAAAATCTCGCACAAGGAATCGAGATAACGCTTGGCCAACGGTTCCACGGCAACTATCCGGTCCCGTTCCTGGATAACGACCTGCAGAAGCAAGCCGCCCCCCAATCCAAAGGCCGCAAGCGACAGGGTGACACGGACCCAGGTCTGGTTCCATCGCGACGGCAAGCGGGTCTTGTGCATGAAGGAGTGCGCTGGCACATCCTCCGGCGTGGGCGACAGCTGTTCTGTGGGAAATGCCTTCGGTTCGGCGCTCGGCATCGGCTTGTCGCGCGTCTCACCTGATGCCGCCAGTTCACCCACTGGATCGTCTGGCTCAATGTGCAGCGCGCGCGGATTGACTTCCAGAAAGGGATCTGACTGCGGCACATCAATGGCTTGGATCTCCGCAACCGGGTCGAGTGCAGCCTCGTGTGCTGCGGCCCCCGTACGAACCGTAGGGGATTCGGAAACGTGTGGTTTCAGTGCCTCGCCAGTTGAATCCTGCAGATTGGCATTGGCATCAAAGACCTCGTTGCATTGGCCACATCGCACCCAGCCGTCCGACACACGGAGCTGGTCCGGCACGACCTTGAACATCGTGGTGCAGGCAGGGCATCGGGTGATCAGGCTCATCAACGTGCCATTGTAGAGACCCGATGTGCACGCCTACAGGGACGCGGTCATCAAAATCCACCCGTCCTCACGGTCTGCCACTGCCAATCGGCAGTGCGGCGCATACGCCTCAATCAGTTCTTCGGCCTGGCGCTCCAAGATGCCTGCCAGAACCAGATTCCCTCCGCCGGCCACGTGGGCGCACAGCAAAGGAGCCAGCACTTTCAGCGGCGTCGCCAGAATATTCGCCAAGACCAATTGGTACACGCCCTGGGCGCGCTCAGGCATGCCGGCAGTCAACAGCACACCGTTAGCGGCTGCATTCAACTCCGTGGACTGTACGGCCGCAGTGTCGATATCTACCGCAACAACTTCTGCAGCGCCAAACTTCGCCGCGCCAATTGCCAGAATGCCGGATCCACAGCCGTAGTCCAACACCCGGCCTGCAACCGGGTGGGTTGCAATCCAACGCAGACACATGCGCGTGGTGGGGTGCGTACCGGTCCCAAAGGCCAGACCGGGATCCAGGCGAATAACCTGTCGTGCCGCAGCGGGCGGCTCATGCCAGGTGGGAACAATCCAGAACTCTGGGGTTATTTCTACCGGCGTGAACTGTGATTGGGTCAACCGCACCCAGTCCTGATCGGGCACGGCGGACAGCGCCAATATCTGGCAACCGTCAAAGAAGTCCTGTGCTTTCAACACGTCCGCGGCACTCTGTGCCAGTGACTCGTCGGCAAACAACGCCGTCACCCTGGAGCGTTGCCAACCTTCTTTGGGTGGCGGCATGCCAGGCTCGCCAAACAGGGCCTGTTCGGCATCGGTTTGCGCATCTGCGTCTTCGACGCTGACGCTCAGGGCATCCAATGCGTCCAGCGCATCACTCAGCCGCTCGACCCGGTCTTCCGGGCACATCAGGATCAG
>Ga0208398_101066_pt1 | contig 12229 bp, 10 predicted proteins | sample LakWasMe79_HOW10_2_FD_183905 | JGI IMG/M metagenome (GOLD analysis project Ga0208398, IMG submission 183905) | Freshwater sediment methanotrophic microbial communities from Lake Washington under simulated oxygen tension - Sediment Metagenome... | ecosystem: Environmental > Aquatic > Freshwater >... | reverse complement strand
TGCTGCCGGCGCGCTGCATCGCGTCGGCCAGCACCTGCACCGCGGTGTAGGCCATCACCGCACCGGTGAGCTGCTTGCCCTTCCACTTGTCGCCCAGGGCCTGGGTCACTTCGGCGGCGCCGGGGCCACCCATGCCACGCACCCACACGTCGGCGGTCATCGTGCCGTCGGCCACCGGGCCGAGGGCGTCGACCCAGAAGGCGCCGGAACCGCACTTTTCACAGGTGGCCATCTTGGGCTTGAAGCCCAGCGCCTTCATCTGCTTCCACAGCGCGATCGCGTCGGGCGGGATCAGCTGGCCCAGCACGATCTCGGCACCCGCGGCCTTGGCGCCGTTGACATGGGTGGACCAGTTGGTCGTGCCCATCGGCACCTTGGCGGTGTAGGCGATCTGGTAACCCGCGGCCTGGGCCTGCGCGGCCCAGTTGCGGCCCCAGATCTCACCGTCGTCATCGCTGTTGAGGAACAGGGCCACCTTCTTGTTGGTGCTGATCTGGTCGGCCGCCTTCCACGACATCGTCGTCGCCTCGGGCTCATGGGCGTAGATGTTCCAGGCGTAGTGCCAGCCGCCCTTGCGGGCGTTCTGCCAGGCGTCGATCGGCACCAGCGACATCACCAGCGGCACCTTGGCCGAATCGGCCACCACCGAGATCGGCACGTTGAACATCGGCGTCAGCGCGCCCAGCAGCGCCACCGCCTTCTCGTTTTGCACCAGCTTGCGGCCCTGGGCGGCCACCTGGTTCGGGTCGCCCTGGTTGTCCAGGATCACCAGCTTGAGCTTGTGCGTCTTGCCGCCGACCATGACGCCGCCCTTGGCGTTGATCTGTTCAACGGCGAGCTGGTAGCCGTCACGCACGGTCTCGCCGTACTGGGCAAACGGCCCGGCAAACGGCAGGCTGGTGCCGACCACCAGGTCCTGTGCGAAGGCGCCGGCGGCGGTGGCCAGCAGCAGGGTGGCGGCGCTGGCCTGGCGGGTGTAGCGGATCGTCATCGGGTGTCTCCGGGTCGTTGTAGGAATCAAGGGGGCGCAAGGGCGGGGATGCGCGCGCCGGTCAGTGCGTGGCGCCGAAATAGGCCTCGCGCAGGCGCTGGTTGCCCAGCAGGCCGTCAGGCGTGCCGTCGTAGGAGACGCGGCCGCGCTCCAGCACATAGACACGGTCGGCCACGGCCAGGCAGCGGTGGGTGTTCTGCTCCACCAGCAGCACGCTGACGCCCAGCGCGCGGATGCCGGCCAGTGCCTGGTAGATGCTCTCGATGACCAGCGGCGCCAGGCCCAGCGACAACTCGTCGAGCAGCAGCACACGCGGGCCCGACATCAGGGCGCGGCCGATGGCCAGCATCTGCTGCTGGCCACCGCTCATCGCGCCGGCCAGGCCCTGCGCGCGCTCGTGCAGGATGGGGAACATGGCCAGCACCTGCGCCAGGCGCTGGTCGGTCTGGTCTTTGCCGGCGCCGGAGAAGGCGGCGCCCAGCGCCAGGTTCTCCATCACCGTGAGCCCGGTGAACAGGCGTCGGCCCTCGTGGCAGATGGCCAGGCCGCTGCGTGCCCGCAGGTGGGCCGGCTGGGTGCTCACGTCCTTGCCGAACAGCTGCACCTGGCCGGCGGCCGCGGGCACCAGGCCGGCCATCGCCCGGCACAGCGTGGTCTTGCCGGCGCCGTTGGCGCCGATGATGCCCACCACCTCGCCCTCGCCGAGCCGCAAGTTGACGTCCGACAGCGCGGCCAGGCCGCCGTAGCGCACGCCCAGGCCGTGCACGGCCAGCACGGTGGGCCGCTCGGGCGCCGGCGGCGGTGCTGCGGTGGCCGCCGGGGTGGCGCTCGCCGAGGGCGCGGCCGGTGTCGACCCCGGGTCGCCGAAGTACACCCGCACCACCTGCTCGTCGGCCGCCACCTCGGCGGGGGTGCCCGCAGCGATGACGCTGCCCCAGTCGAGCGCGATGGCCCGGTCGGCCAGGCGGCCGATCACCCCGGGCACATGCTCGACGATGACGATGGCGATGCCACGCGCCTTGATGCGCTCGATCAGCGTGGCGATGGTCTGCACCTCGGCGCCGAGCAGGCCGCCGGCGACCTCGTCGAGCAGCAGCAGTTGCGGCGCCACGGCCAGGGCACGTGCCACTTCCAGGCGCTTGAGGTCCAGCAGGCCCAGTGCGCCGGCCGGCTGGTGCTGGCGCTCGAGCAGGCCACAGTCGCCCAGGGTGGTGCTGACCAGCTGCTGGCGGCGCTGGGCGTCGGCGATCGCCGCGTTGGCCGCCACCTCCAGGTTCTGGCGCACCGTGAGCCGCCGGAACGGCCGCGGCACCTGGCGCGCGCGGCCGATGCCCAGCCGTGCCACCCGGTGGCTGGGCAGGTCGTCGATGCGCTGGCCGCACCAGCGCACGCTGCCGCGGGTCGGCCGGGCACCGCCCGACAGCAGCGCCAGCAGCGTGGACTTGCCGGCGCCGTTGGGGCCGATCACGCCCAGCGTCTGACCGGCCGACAGCGTGAAGCTGACGTCGTCCAGCGCCTTCACGCCGCCGTAATGTTTGCTCAGGCCCTGCACCTCGAGCAGTGCCGGCTGTGATGCGCTCATGCCGCGCGACTCACGCTTCGGAGTTGGCGAAGAAGATCGGATCGATCGGCGGGCCCCAGAGGTAGAACGAGTCTTCCGGCGGATGGTCCTGGCCCTGCCAGTCGAGTGCCGCAGGGATGTAGTCGATGGTGGCGGAGAACTCGCACCAGCTGCCCCAGGGGTCCTGCGCGTAGTAGAAGTAGTTGGAGCCCAGCACATGGCGGCCCACGCCCCAGCCCGTGGTGTAGCCGGCGGCCTGCATGCGGCTCATGCCGCCGCCCACGTCCTCGATCGTCGGCACGTCCCAGCTCAGGTGGTGCAGCGCCACGCCCGGGCCCATGGCAAAGGCGATCAGGTGGTGGTCGCTGCCGTGCGGCGCGTGCAAGAAGGCCACGCCGTCGCCGGAGCGGTCCGACAGGCGCAGGCCGAGCACGCGGGTATAGAAGTCCAGCTGCGTGGGTACCGAGGTCGTCATGCGCGCCAGGTGCGACAGGCGCTGGGGCAAGGCGGCCGCGGCCTGGCTGCGGTAGGGCGCGCAGCGTGTGCCATCCACCGGCAGCGCCGGGCGGCAGTGCTGCGCCGCGTCGGGCGTGGTCTTGGCACCCGGGCGCACCTGCACCGCCAGGCCGTCCGGATCACGCAGCCACAGGCCGGCGTCATCGGCACCCACCGGCGGCGTGATGCGCTGCGCACCCTGCGCCAGGATGTGGGCGTAGAGCCGGTCGGCCTCGTCTTCGAAGCAGTGCAGGCTCAAGCGGTCGAACTTCTTCTTCGGGCCTTCGCTCAGGCGGCCCCAGACATGGTCGCTGCCGACGGTGCGCAGTGCCAGGCCGGCGCCTTCGCGCGCCACCCGCAGGCCGAAGGCGCCGTAGAAGCGCTCGGCGTCGGCCAGCGACGGCACGGTCATGTGGAACTCACCGATCGAATGCACGCCCAGGCGGTCGTGACGGCGGGATGCGGTCATGGGGTTCTCCTCGCGGAAGGGGATAGGGGTTCAGGCGGCGACGGCCAGCGCCAGGCGCCAGGCATCGAGCAGGCCGTTCAGTTCGGCCGCGTTGCGGGCACCGCCCTGCAGGTAGAAGTCGGGGCGCGCCACGGCGGCCACGCAGCCCAGCTGGTCCAGCCAGCCGGCATAACGGCCCTCCACGTCGACCAGGCCGCCGTCGCCGATGTGCACCAGCGCCGCACCCTGGGCCAACAAGGCCGCGTGGTTGGCCGGCGAGATCGCCGCCAGCGTGGCGGCATCGCGGGCGATGACGGCCAGGCGCACGCCCAGCACGTCATCGAAGCGGCCACGCCGGCCGTCGACCTCGACCACCCCCTGCAGGCCCAGCAGGCCGGCGCCCGGCGCACCGTCCACCCACAGCCCGGGGCCCAGCTGCGGCTGGGGTGGCGGCGGTGGCGCATAACCCGACTGCTGCTGCGCACCGAGCATGTCCTGGTCGCGCTGCGCGGCGACTGCCGGGTCGGTGATGCAGATCACCTTGCCCAGCTCGATCGAGAAGCCGATCATCTGCTGCACATGGCCCGAGCGCTCGGGCCCGTAGCTGTCCAGCACACACGCGTTGAGCTGGCCCTTGAGCACCGCATCCAGCCGCCAGGCCAGTGCCATGCTGTCGCGCAAGCCGCTGCACATGCCCTGGCCGGCAAACGGCGGCATCAGGTGCGCGGCGTCGCCCGCCAGCATCACCCGGCCCTGCTGCCACTGCCGGGCCCATTGGCCGCGGAAGGTGTAGACCGCATGGCGCTCCAGCGTGGCGTTGGCGAGCGTGATGTCCCAGGGCGCCAGCAGTTGCCAGGCGACGTCCGCGTGGTTCATGTCGCCGGCCTGCTCGCCGGGCAGCAGCATGAACTCCCAGCGGCGGCGGCCTGGCCCGCCCGGCACCACCGTGGTCGGGCGCCTGGGGTCGCACAGCTGCCAGGTCTTGGGCGACCATTCACGCGCCTGCAGCGGCTTGACATCCACCACCAGCCAGTCGAAGGCAAATCCCAGGTCCTGCATCGTGATGCCCAGGGCCTCGCGCACAAAGGAGTTGGCACCGTCCGCCCCCACCACCCAGCGGGCCCGCACCAGGTCACGCTCGCCAGTGGCCGTCCAGTGCCCGTCGCATACCCCGCCGCGCTCCATCCCGATGCACACGCTGTCGGCGTCCTGGCTGAGCGAGGTGGCGCTCCAGCCCTGGTGCACGGTGATGCCGGGCTGGCGCTTGACGTGGCGGTCGATCACCCGCTCGAGGTCGGGCTGGGCGAACATGTTCGACACCGGCCAGCCGCTCGGGCCGATGCCGCGCCAGTCCAGCTCCAGCAGCATCTGGCGGTCGGCGTTGCGCCACTGGTAGGTGTCGATCGTCTCGGCGATGGCGTTGACGTCGTCGATCACGCCCGCGGCCTGCAGGATGCGCGCCGCCTCATGGTCGAAGTGCACCGCGCGCGGCAAGGGGTACAGATCGGGCCAGCGGTCGATCACCGTCACCCGGTGCCCCATGCGGGCCAGCAGCAGGGCCAACACCTGACCGGTCGGGCCATAGCCCACGATGGCCACGTCGGCCATGGTGGAGGTTTGGGCCACACTTGCGTCTTGCATCGCTTGTCTCCAGTTGGCAGCCCGCTCGGTGCATGGCGGGCCTGTCGTTGATCTCCATTGTTCTTGGATTTGTACTTTTGCGTCAATATGACAAACGAGTACAAATTGATAGGGTTTTCACGCATGAAAGTCACCGCACCCAAACCGCCTGCGCGCGTCGCGCAGCGCGCGCTCGTGCCCATCGCCGTGCCCGAAGATCACCGTGTGCGCACCGGGGCGGCCCGGCGCGAGCAGACGCGGCGCAAGCTGATCGAATCGGCGCTGAAGGTGTTTGCCGAAAAGGGCACCGACGCGCCGCTGATCGACGATTTCATCGCCGCGGCGGGCGTGGCCCGCGGCACCTTCTACAACCACTTCCGGACCACGCAGGAGTTGCTGGACGCCGTCACCTCCGAGTTGAGCGACGAGATCCTGGCCGCCATCGACAGCGTGGTGCTGCGCATTCCCGATCCGCTGGAGCGCATGGCGTGTGGTTGCCTGCTCTACATGCATGTGGCCGTGGACGTGCCGGGCTGGGGGGTGTTCATCACGCGCACCGGTTTCCGCGGCGAGGCCATGGGCAAGCTGGTGGACGTCTACCTGCCACGCGACCTGGAACTCGCCCGCCAGGCGGGCACGCTGGACTATCCGAGCGTGCGCGCCGCCCGCGATCTGGTGCTGGGTTGCGTGACGCAGGCCATCCAGCATGTCCTGGCCGGCGGTGCCACGCGTGAGCACTTGCGCGACGTTCTGGAACTGGGCCTGCGCGGCCTGGGTGTGCCCGCGGTGCGCGCCAGCGCGCTGTGCAGCATGCCGCTGCCGCAGGCGGCCTTGCCCGAAGGCTTCGGCATATCCGCGCTGCTGCGCTCCGGTGGGTGAGGCGAGAGATCGGCCCGGGTGTGCGCGGTGTGGGCCTGCGCCGTCACGGCCTGCCGATCGGTCGAAGAGGCGTCTTGCTGATCCGAGCGGTTCGGATCAGCCCTGGCCGGTGTCCTTGAAGCTGGCAATCGCGGCGTCCACCATGCCCTCCGGCCCGCCGCGGTCCTGATACTGCTGACGCAGGTAGGTGGCATCGTTGCCGGCCTGCACCAGTTGCAGAAGGTGCGACAGCGCCGGCGCATCGTCCGACGCCGTGCGCTCCATCAGCAGGCGCAGCGTGTTCAGGACGTCATCGCGCAAGGACACCGATTCGTAGGTCTTCGGATGCACCACGGTTCCGTCCAGGCCGAACCGGCAGGCCTGGAAGCGGTTGTAGTTGTAGACCAGGTAGTCGTCTTCGTCGGGTGGCGGCTCGGACCGTTCGAGCAGCCAGCGGCAGAGGCCTTGCAGGTAGCCCGCCAGCGCGGCCGCGCGCTCCACGGTGAGCGGCGTATCGCAGACACGCAGCTCGATCGTGCCGAACTCCGGCTTGGGCCGGATGTCCCAGTAAAAGTCCTTCATGCTCTTGACGATGCCGGTGTGCGCCATGCGCGCGAAGTAGCCGCTCTCGAACTCGCGCCAGCTCAGGGTGAAGGGCGCCCGCCCGCTCAGCGGAAAGGCGAACACCGAGTTGAGGCGGGCCGAGTTGAAGAGCGTGTCCTTGCGCTGCACGAAGGGTGAGGAAGCCGCCAGGGCGATGAAGTGCGGGACATAGCGGTTGAGCGAATGCAGCAGGAACAGGGCGTCGTCGCCGGATGGGCAGCCCACATGGATGTGCTGGCCGAAGATGGTGAACTGCTTGGCCAGGTAGCCGTAGAGCAGCGACACCTCCTGAAAGCGGGGTTTGGCGAAGATCTTGCGTTCGGACCACTGCTGGAAGGGGTGCGTGCCACCACCACACACGCCGACGTTCAGGCGGTCACCCGCGGCCACCAGGGCGTCGCGGATCCGGCGCAGTTGCGCCAGCAGCCCACGGTGACCGGTGTGGATGTCGGTCGATACCTCGATCATGCTTTCGGTGATCTCGGGCACGACATTGCCCGGAAACGGTTTGCGCCCGAGCAGGTCGAGCATGTCCGGGCTGGCCTCGATCAGGTCCAGGCTGCTCAGGCTGACAAGCTGCAGTTCCAGTTCGACCCCGAGTGTCAAAGGGGCCGATGGCTTGAATGGTTCCAGTGGCATGTCAGCCCTCCGCAGGTTCGGCGCGCTCGCCCGCCAGCATCAAGGCCCGCTGCGTCACGACCGGTCCGATCAACTCAAGGATCAGGGTCGCCGCCGCCAGCGGTGCCAACTGGTCGACCAGGTTGATGCCCAGGTACCGGTCCTGCTCCAGCAGCAGGATGACAAAGACCGACATGGGGGCCATGGCCAGTCCGGTCAGCACGCCCTTGCGCCAGCTGATGCCGCTGACATGCGCCAGGCCGCCCACTGCGGCCACCTTGACCAGCATCCGGACCAGCAACAGCAGCAGCCCCAGACCGAGGCCGGCCCACACACGTTGCCAGGAGATCGTGGTCGCGACAAACACGAACAGCACGATGGACAACAGCTCGCCCAGGGCGCCGAAATTGCGCCGGGTCGGGTTCAACACCACCCGGCGGTGCCGGGCCACGAAGCCGAAGGTCAGCGAGGCCAGCACGGGCGACAGCTTGAGCGTGTGCGTGATGGCCACGAGCAGGATCACGGCGATCGCGAAGCCGACCGTGGCGTCGCTGCTGAGCCGGCCCAAGCGCCTCAGCAGCGCGGGCACGCCGACGCCGAAGGCCGCACCCAGGCCGGTGGAGACAGCCAGCACGACGACGCTGTTCGAGATCGCCTGCAGGATGTCGCCAGAGGTCTGGAAGGTCCAGAAGCCCACGATGACCTTGAAGCTGAAGACGGCCAGCAGGCAGTTGACCGCGGTGAGGTGCAGCACGCGTTCGGTCACCTGGCCGGAGCTGCGTTGCTCGTTGACGACCCGCATCAGCGCTGCCGGCGATGTGGACATGGCCAGGGATGCCAGCAGCAGCGCGGTCAGCAGCGGCATGTCGAAGGCCAGCGCAAGGGCATAGACCGCGCCGAAGGTCAGTGCCGACTCCAGCACCGCGGTCACGCCGATCCAGGGATTCGTGCGCAGCCAGCGCAGGTTGATGCGGTAACCGAACTCGAACAGCACCAGTCCGAAGGCCGCGTTGGCCACCAGCATGACCGTACCGAAGGTCGCCGACGGCAGCAGGCCGAGTTGGGGGCTGCCGAGGATGAAGCCGACGACGCCGTAGAGGCTGATGCGGGGCAGTCCGGCCCAACGGTGGCCGGCCTCGCCGACCACCCAGGCCAGTGCGACGGTCATGGGCCAGGCCAGATCGGCTGCCAGAGCGGTGAGTGTTGTCAGCATGGCGGCGTCACTGCCTCGGGGCGCCGCTGACCAGCAGGCGGCGCAACTCGGCAAGCTTGGCCTTGAGGCGGCGTTCGTTCACGGGTCCGGTGCGCAGCAGAAGCCGCTGGCCGGCGGTCAGGGATTGAAGGGCGGGGTCCTCGTACTCGTAGAGGACCCAGGGCCGCGGCGGTTGAATCGGTCCATGGATGGTGGGCAGGCGAACCTTGATCGGGTCGTCGATGGTCGGTGTCGCCGCCAACTGGTCGAGCACTTCCAGCACCCGGTCGCCGAAACGGCGTCCGGGAAAGCCCAGGTCCTCGTAGGCCTTCTGGAACCGCGGGTACAGCTCCGCATAGGCGGCAGCGATCTGGTGGAGGTCCACGGTCTCGATCAGCAGCACGTAGGGCATGTAGCGAAGGCCGTTGTCAGCGCTGATCACCTCGGCATTGCCGCGCTTGTCGGTCAGGAAACGGCCTTCCGCGGGGTTCACCGGCCACAGCCGCGAGGCCGCATGCTCACGCCCCAGGTTGTCGACGGTGGCGGCCACCCGCCTGGGAAAGTCGTCCAGCTGGAACAGGGCCAGCACGGAGGCGTGACCGAACAGGCCCGTCAGCACCGCCTCGACGCTGCGTGATGCCGCCGTCGGTGGCGCTGAATCCGGTGTGATGGCCGCGTCGGACGCCTGCCCCACGCCGGGTGCGGATGCGGGGTTGGTGGGCACGGCCACCGCGGGACGCTGGCCGGCCGCAGGCCCCGCGGCCAGGTCCGGACCGGGCGCTGGCGGGCGCTGAGCGGATGGCCGAAGGCCCAGCGTCCAGGCCCCCAGCAGCGCCAGCGCGAGCAGGCCGAGGCTGGCTCCGGCGACGGCGGATTTTTTCATCGACAACCTCCAAGACAGATGATTGGGCTCGACCGGTGCGGGTGGTCGAGGTCGGTTGTTCGAGCACACCCGGGCGGTGGCCCGGCGGTGACGACGGCGCTCGGGGCGCCTTGCCGGTGGCAGAGGTGACGCGGGTCGCGCTTGCCATTCCCTGCCAAGCGTCAGGAAAACATTTTAACAAATATACTTTCACTGTCTGCTGCCGCTCGAGCCGGCAGTGGGCGAGCAGGACTGGTGTCGTCCTTGGAGCCCCCTCGTGGGGCTCATTTTTTTTCTTCAACGTTGCTCAGGCGGTCGCGCGTCCGGGGCCTGCGGCGGCGCGAGTCGGCGCAGCTGGAACTGCGAGAGCGTGGCGTACAGCGGTCGCGACAACACCCGGGAGACTCCGCTAGCGATCAACGCGCAGGCCATAAGGCTCAGCACCATCGCGTGGCCGTCCACCATCTCCATCACGATGATGAACGAGGTCAGCGGCGCCTGGGTTGCCGCCGCGAGGAAGCCGGCCATGCCCAGGGCGATCAGGGTTGCGGCATGGGGATAGGCGGTGAGTTCGGCCACACCATTGCCCAGTGCGGCACCGATGGCCAGCGACGGCGCGAAGATGCCGGCGGGCACGCCTGACCAGGCGGTCAACCAGGTGGCCACGAACTTGAGGACCCCATAGACCGCTGGCACGTTCTCCTGGCCCGCCAGCATCGCACGGGTGTAGCCGTAGCCGCTGCCGAAGGTCGCACCCTGGGTGACCACGCCGATCACGGCCACCACCCACCCGCAGGCCATGGCGAAGGCCACCGGCCACTTCTGCCGCCACAGGCTGATCCGGTCGGTCGACCCGCCGTTGAGCGATGCGATCAGCAGGCGCGCGAACAGCCCGCCGGCCACACCGCTGGCCAGGGCCGCGAGCAGGCCCGGCCACAGCAAGGAGGTGCCGACGGCAGGCACGTGGATCACGCCGAAATAGGTGCCGTTGCCAAAGGTCGACACGGCCACCAGGCCGGCCAGCACGATGCCCGAAATGAGCAGGCCGCTGCTGCGCTGCTCCGGCGCGCGGGAGAGTTCTTCGATGGCGAACATGACACCGCCCAGCGGTGTGTTGAACGCCGCGGCGATGCCGGCCGCACCGCCCGCCACCAGCAGCCCGTGGTCGGTCACGGCGGAGCGCTTCGGCAGCCATTGCCTGGCGCTGTGCATGACCCCCGCGGCGATCTGGACCGACGGGCCTTCCCGCCCCAGCGACAGCCCGGCCAGCAGGCCCCAGGCGGTCAATACGATCTTGGCCGCTGTCAGCCGGATCGATACGAACAGACCACGTTGGCCGGCGTCCACCGACGAGTCGAGTGCCGCCATCACCTGCGGAATGCCCGATCCCGCGGCGCCGGGGGCATGACGCCGTGTCAGCCAGACGATGGCGCCGGTGCACAGCGGTGTCCACACCAGCGGGGCCCACCACCAGGCGGCACGCAGCGAGAAGAACGCCGCCAGCGCGCGTTCGGTCAGCCAGGTGAAGCCGACGACCGTCAACCCGGCACCGGCTGCCGCCGCGATGACGATCGCACGCGCCAGCCAGAGCCGCCAGTCGGAAAATTCGCGGCGGAAGGCCGCGGCAATGCGCAGGTCATGTTTCATCGGGTGGCCTCCAGTACCGTGGACTTCATGGCCCTTCTCCTATGATCGGCGCATGGTCAAACGCACGACGACGGCGCCCGCGACGCAGGCGGCACAGCCTGGCCCTTCGGGCAGCGAGATCGGCGAAAACGCCGCGCAGGTGTTGCGCCGGTTCCGTCTCGTCTTCAATGCCGTCAAGACGCATTTCCAGCAGGTCGAAAAAAAGGCCGGAGTCGGCGGCGCGCAGCTGTGGGCCTTGAGCATCGTGCGCGACCGGCCCGACATCGGTGTCAATGATCTGGCCAAGGCGATGGACATCCATCAGTCGACCGCCAGCAACCTCGTCAAGACCCTGATCGCCCGCGAACTCGTTGCCGGAGCCAAGAACGGAACCGATCGCCGCACCGTCCAGCTGCGGGTGCTGCCGGCGGGTACAGCCGTGTTGCGCCGTGCGCCCGGTCCGCTGACCGGGGTCTTGCCGCAGGCCCTCGCGAGCCTGGACGCCGCCACACTCAAGCGGCTGGACGCGGACCTGGCCCAGCTGATCACCGCACTGGGCGCCGATGAACGCGCGGCCAACCTGCCCTTGGGCCAGTAGGTCATGCGGCGCGGCCCGTGCGGGCCTCAAGGCTTGGTGTCGACCCGATCGGCACGCCGATCTTCCGCCCAGGCCGTCTTGTCGCGCCCCATGGCCTTCGGCCGTTCCTTGCCCCAGCTGACCGCCCCCATCTGGCGATCCTTCACGCCGTGGGCCGTCAGCCCCGGCATCGATGCCAGGTCGCTGCCGTGGTGTTCGATCGGGCCGGCATCACCACGATCGACCGAAAACACATTGGCGCCGACGCACACGCTGCGTTCTGCCGCGATCAGGCTTCCGGGGTTGGGGCGTGGTGGCAGCGCGTCTGCCGCGACGGCAGACGCTGCGACCGGATTGCGCGTGCTGGCGACCAGGGCGCCGACACTGGGGATCTGCATGGGAAGGGTTCCGCTGGCGAACCGGGAAGAGGATGCCCATGGTACATGAGTATTTGTCCAAATACAGTCATTGCCCAAGGCCGTCGGCGCCGGTGCTGCGATGGACCCTGCGGACGTCGGCATGGGCGCCGACCAGTTGGCACAAGACCCGGGCCAGGCGCCCGCCTAGGCTGCCCAATTGCCCTGGCCTTGCCCGGGCCCCACCAACCGACCAGGAGCCTGCCCATGTCCTCCGCTGACGCCACCCCGCCCGCACCCCAGGAAGTGCTGTACGCCGTCGAGCAGGACATCGCGGTGATCACGCTGAACGCGCCGGAGCGCATGAACACCATCTCCGGGCCGATGCTGGGCGAGCTGACGCGGCTGCTGCTGCAGGCCAA
>Ga0208398_101063_pt1 | contig 12249 bp, 12 predicted proteins | sample LakWasMe79_HOW10_2_FD_183905 | JGI IMG/M metagenome (GOLD analysis project Ga0208398, IMG submission 183905) | Freshwater sediment methanotrophic microbial communities from Lake Washington under simulated oxygen tension - Sediment Metagenome... | ecosystem: Environmental > Aquatic > Freshwater >... | reverse complement strand
CCCAGTGCTCGCCCGGCTGGACCCGTTGGTCAGCTGGTTTGCACCCGCGACCGATGCCATGGACCAGCGCTTGCGCGGCCCCAGCCGGATGCTGGTCTACGTCTGTCTGATCAATCTGCTGTTCTGCGTGCTGTATGTGCTGACATCGCTGTTCGTCGGTTTCTATACCGGGGCCCTGCTGATGAGCATCGGTATTGCTCTGTTGTTTGCCAACCTGTTTTACTTTCGCTCCAGCGGGCGCCTGCGCCTGAGTGTCAATTTGTACATGGCCAATTGTGCGTTTGTGGCCATATTGGGGTGCAGTTTTTTCTCCGGTGGCCTGTACTCACCGGTTATGCCGTGGTTCGTTCTGGTTCCGGTGGTGGCCGTGCTGTTGCTGGGCTACAGCGTGGACGCATTTCTCTGGATGGCCGTGTGTATTGCGATTCCATTGGCCTATGGCGTGGCTGCGCTGCAGGGATACCAGTTTCCGGTGTTGTACTGGCTGGACCAGGAGACTGCCTTCCGGATGATCTGCACCGGCGGGCTGGTCGCCGTGTTGTTCCTGTTTGCACTGACCTTTGACCACAACAGCAACGTCGCCATGCAGCAGGTGCTGGAAAGCCGCAGGGAGCTGGAACGTCTGGCCAGGATCCAGGAGCGCGTGGCGGAGCGCTCGCGCATCCTGCGCAACATGCACGATGGCGTGGGCGCACACATCAGCTCGGCGATCCGCCAGTTGCAGGCGGCGGGTGACAACGGCGATTTTGCGGTGCGCGCCGAGGTGCTGCAGACGCTGCGCGATGGGATGGACCATCTCAAACTGTCGATTGACGCCATTAACCTGGTGCCCGGTGACGTGACCGCGCTGTTGGCCAATATGCGTTACCGCCTCGGGCCCCGGTTTGCCGCCATGGGTATTGAAATGCAGTGGGACGTGGAGCTGCTGCCGATCAGCCAGAGCCTGGATGCCAGCGCCATGAGCGAGCTGCAGTTCATGCTGTTTGAAGCGATGTCGAATGTGTTGCAACACAGCCACGCCCATGTGCTGCGCATCGAGGGGCACACCGCGACCCGTGGCGTAGTCGCCCTGGCAACCGCAGACGCCATGGGAATGAACCATATTTTCGTGCGCGTGATTGACGATGGCTGCGGCTTTGACCCTTTGGCCGGCACTCGCAACGGACTGGGCGCGATGCGTGAGCGTGCGGCGTCCATTGGTGCCCAATTGAGTGTTGCCAGTAAATCCGGGCGCACGGTCGTCGAAATCAAGCTGCCCGGTTAACACTGGCTTGGGGCGGCCCGGCGCAGCGGCTGGCCCCTACGGCGCTTCCATCACCAGGCGCATGCCCACCAGGGTGTAGCGGGTCCGGGGTGAATTCCAATTGCGGTAGCTGGACCGTACATACAGCGGCCAGGTGTGCCATGAACCACCCCGGCGCACATAGACCGAGCCTTCAACAGGCCCTTGCGGGTCGTCGACCGGGGACCGGGCGTAGTAGTTGTCGTCATGCAGGTCGCTGGTCCATTCCCAGGCGTTGCCATGCATGTCGTACAGGCCAAAGGCATTGGGCGCGAAGCTGGCCACCGGTGCGGTGAACGCATAGCCGTCGTTGCCGCGTATGGCGTGTGCGGCAAGTGCCGGCCAGAACGGTGCTGCTTTCCCGTCAAAGGTGTTTCCGACCTGGGCCAGTGCCTGCGGGTCGTCACCATTGTGGTAGCGCGTGCGGGTACTGGCGCGGGCCGCATATTCCCACTCGGCTTCGGTCGGCAGCCGGTATCTGCGCTGCTCGGTTTTGCTGAGCCACTGGGCCATGGCCTGGGCGTCGTTCCACGTCACGTTGACCACCGGGTGGTCGTCGGTCTGGGCGAAACCAGGGTCGGTCCAGCTGTAGCGCACATGGCGCCCGTCAAATTGCTCGCCCCGTGCGCCCTTCGCCACATGCTGGGGGTTGTAGCCATAGCCACCGGTGCCATCGGCAATCGACTCGGGTACATAGCCGGAGGCCTGGACGAACTTGCGGAACTGCCCCACCGTCACCTCGGTCTGGCCCAGATAAAAATCCCTGGTGATGCGTACCCGGTGCACCGGGCCCTCGTCGCGCAATTCCTCCAGACGCTCGCGCTCCATCAGCGGATAGTCCTTCTGCAGGCTGGCGATGGACTCGTCACTGCCCATCAGGAACTCGCCGGCCGGGATGCGCACCAAGGGCATGCCCAGCGAGTTGAAAACCGTGATGGGTGCTACCGGGGCATGCGCGCAACCGGAGATACCTGCCGCTGCAAGCAGCAGTCCGGCCCACGCGCGGGTCGGCGCTGTGCAGGTGTGTTGAGTTGGTGGTGGTTGGCCAGTCGGGCCTACGAGTAAGTGATCCATGGCGCATATTCTGCACCGTCCAGATGGGCCAGGGAGTTGAAGGTCAGCAGCAGGTGGCGCTTGGGCGTGAATAGAAATTCGGTCACCGCGCTGTTGCGGATCTGCATGTTGAGCTGAATGGTCTTCTCGGGCACCGTGCCCAGAATGTGCCCGATCGCCGTGGAGATCGGCCCGCCACTGCTGACGATGAGTACGTTGCCGGTGTGCTGCTTGCGCACATGGTCCAGCGCGGCAGTGACGCCGTGCACAAAGTCGTTGTAGCTGGGCATGCCCTTGGGGCTGACGACGCCGTTCATCCACTGGGTCAGGCCGTCGCGTAGCAGCCGGAAGTGGAACTTATACATCTCCGGCGTGTCGGTCGGCGCGAGCGGGTCCGGGTGGATGGCTGCGATCACCGCCGCGCTGTCGAACTCGTCCAGGCCGGGCATCAGCGTGGGCTGCAGGTCCAGGCCCGCGCCTTGCGCGATGCCCTCCCAGGTTTGCCGGTGGCGCTTCAGCGTGCCGGTCAGCACCGCCTCAAACTGCGTGCCCTTGGCGGCAAAGTATTCGCCCAGTCGCACACTCTGGCGGTGGCCGAGTTCGCTCAGCTTGTCATAGTCCGCAGCGCCAAACGAAGCCTGCCCGTGTCGTACCAGATATAGATTTCCCATGGGCAGAATCTAAGGCAAGCATACGGCGCACCATGTCGTCGGGGCGACACGCGCGCCTGTTTGTTGTCAGCGCATCTCGAACGCCTCCTGGTGGAAGCGGGGGCGCGCACCCAGGGCGCGCAGTCCTTCGCGCAACGCGTCCGCCAACCCGCTGGGGCCGCAGAACCAGATCTCGGCTTTCCCGACGCCTTGCAGCGCAGCCGCCTTCAGCGCGTTGCCCTGGCGCGCACCGTGGATATGCAACTGCACACCCGGCAGCGTGGCGCACAGGGCTTGCAGGCGCGGCACAAAGGCGTCGCCGTCCTGGTCGCGGGTGCAGTAGTGCAGTTCGGCCGCGGGTGCCTGGCCGGGCTGGTCCTGTAGCGACTCCAGCCACGCCAGGAACGGCGTCACGCCAATGCCGCCGGCAATCCAGATCTGGCGCGCCCGGGGGTTGCGGCGTTCCAGGTCGAAGCGGCCGTAGGGGCCTTCCACGCGCACGGTCTGCCCGGGGTGCAGGCGCGGCGCCAGCGCGCCGGTGTAGTCACCCAGTGCCTTGATCTGGAACGTGACCGTGTTGTCACCGTGGTTGGCACTGGCTATGGTGAAGGGGTGGGCGCCCTCGCGGTCCTCGAAGGTCACAAATGCAAACTGGCCCGCCTGGTGGCCGCGCCAGCCGCGCTCCAGCTGGCAGCGCACGGTGGTGACATCGCTGGACGGGTGTTCAATGGTCAGGATCCGCCCCGTGGCCTCGCGGCTGCGGCCAATGCTGCCCAGCAGCGAGTGGATGGCGCCGTACACACCCACCACCAGTAGCGCCGCCAGCAAGGCTCCGGCCGGTTGCTGCCAGTAGCCGGATGGCGCCAGCAGAGCGGCATGGAGGGCCAGCATCAGGTACAGCACCGGCATGGCCTTGTGCAGCACGCGCCAGGTGCGGTACGGAAACTTCTTCCACAGCGTGATCACCAGCATGGCCAGCACGGCGTAGATGGCCCACTCACCCATGTCCTTGGCCAGGTCACGCAGCACTTCCAGAAAGCCGGTGAACTGCTCCTTGGGCACGCGACCTTCGCGGCCAATCAGGGACTTCAGGATGTCGCCGGACATCTCGATCAGCCAGTGCAGCGCGGCAAAGACTACGGCCAGGATGCCGGCCCACTTGTGCGTGCGGTAGACCCGGTCCATGCCACCCAGTGGCGACTCCAGCCAGGCCGGGCGCGTGGCAAGCAGCATCACCAGCGACATCAGGGCAATCGACAGGAAGCCGCTCAGGGTCAGCAATTGCTGGCGGGCCAGCCACCACGGGTGGACGCCGGCGGGCGGTACCGCCTGCACCAGGTCCCAGCCCCAGGCCAGGCCGACGATGCCCAGCAGCAGCGTGATGAGTGTCTTCATGGTTTCGTGGCCTTGGGTGGCATGTCGTCGCGGCAACGGCGCTCGTTGCACTCGGCCGACGGGCGCTGGCGTCCCGTGCCGTCTTGTGCCTGACTGCGGGCACCGCGCTCCAGGATGGCACCGGTCTGCGGATGCACGTCCAGCCGCACGCGTGCGCCCTGGCGGTCGGTGGCGCGCACTTCGTAGGTGCCGTGCTCGCGTTCGATCTTTTCAATGTTGCGGTAGCCGGCCGCCTCCAGCTTGGCGTAGATCTGCGGGATGGGCAGCCACGGCTGTTCGGTGGTTGCGGCTGCCTTGTGGTCACTGGCCCTGGCGGGCAACGTGAAGGCCATGGCGGTGAGTAGCGTGCAAACAACCGCTACCGCGGAGAGGGTGAGGGAAATGCGTTTCATGGTGGGGTCCTGTGGTTCATTCGTCGTAGTAGCCGAGTTCGGCCTGGGTGTGGCAGGCCGTGCAGTTGGCCTTGGTGCGCACGTCCTTGTGTTTCCACTCCCAGTCGGGCACCTTGCGGTGTTCACGGGTCCACTTGGGCAGTTCGGTGATGCGCAACGGTGCGTTGGTGGCCGAGACGCCGCGCAGCAGCTTGGCGCCATAGCGCTGGCCGCCCTCGTCACCGGCATTGGCCACCAGGTAGGCGGTGATCTCGGCCGCCAGTTTGGGGTCGACCGAGGCGTCGTCACCAAAGTGGTCCTTCAGGTTGCCCATCATGCGGGTCCAGGAGCTGGCGGGCAGCATGGACGGGGCAAACGGCAGGTGGCAGCTGCCGCACTCTTCCTTGACCACGGCGTTGGCCACCGGTGCAAAGAAATGGTTGCCGCCGGCCTGGGCGCGGCCCAGAACCAAGGCCGAGAAGCCCAGCACCAGCAGGCCGAGCGCGATGGGTCGATAGGGGATGTTCATTGCAGACTCCTTGTGATTCAAAGCGGGTTACTGACCCAGCATGTAGGTCAGCCAGTCGCCCTTTTCCTGGGGCGTGCAGACGCGCCCCAGCACCTCGGTGCAGTTGCGCTTGAACCACTTCTCCACCTTGGCGGGGTCGGTGTAGCGCGAGGCCGTCACTGAGGCGGCCATGGCGTCAATGGATTTGCCGGCGGGAGTTTTGCCGGTGCCGCGCGGGTCCTTGCCGTGGCAGGACGTGCAGGCTGGGGTATCAGGTTTGCCCCCGGTAAAGTTTTGGGTGTGCAGGGTCTTGCCGCGCTCGGCCGAGAACCCGGCAAAGCCTGGAGTCTCCGCCTTGGCAGCGCTGGCGTATTGGGCCAGCTGGTCTTCGCGCACACCGGCTTGGGCTGCGCCGGACAACAGCATGGCGGCACAGGCCAGCAGTGCGGAGATGGTGCGGGTGGTTCGGGTCAATGGCATGGAGGGCTCCTAAAAACAGTGAATATGGGAGCGACTATGCTTGGGATGAACTGAACAGAAAGTGAACTCCGCGTTCATCTGCCGTTCAGGTTCATTTATGCACCGCGCACGCTCCGGAACCGGACTCTGATGCCGATCAGCGTGTCAATTGGTGAATGGTTGATGCAGCCATTGAGCAGTTGCTCCAGCTCAGACTTCGGGAAACCGCGGTAGTTTTTCGCCCAAAACCTAGGTCATGCTTTGTCTCAGGAGGTTGAATTCCCTATCCGTCCAGGGGGCAACTCTTCAGTCGTCATCCCGCCCACCGCCTTCTCTGCCGTTGCGGCCTTTGATATCGTGCTCATCTGCGCTGCGGTGGCACTCCACACAATTGTCAAACTGGCGTATGCCCTCTTCAACGTGCTCACGCCGGATGTTGGTCGGCGTGTGCTCATGGCATCCATAACAGGTATAGCGGCTGTAGTTATTGCGCAAATGGCAGGTCACACAGGGGGCGGTGTGGTCGCGGTCCAGCGCAAAATATTTGTCGTGCTCAAAGGTGGCGGGTGTCCACTTCTGCTGGGTGTGGCACTGGGCACAGTTGCCGGTGATTTGTTTGTGCAGCGCATCAGCCGGTGCCTTGTGGCAGGTTTGGCATTGGTTGCTGGTTTCCTTCTTCAGCAGGGCGTGGTCGAAATAACCTTTCAAATGGTAGCGCTTGACCCCCGCATGGTCGCTATGGCAGGCCACACAGTCCTGGCTGATCAACTCCTGGTGAAAAGGTGTGGACGTGAGCGGCTTTGCGACTGGCGTGCCCTTGGTTGTCAAACGGCCAATGTCAGCGCTCTTGTGACAGCTCACGCACTTGGGCGAAGCAACTCCGGTAAATGACACATGGCAGGCAAAGCAATCCGTATCGAGCTGTTTGTGGCCCGGAATCAGCTTGCCCGGGCCAACCATCAGGTGCGGGTACGCAAAGGTCAGCACCGCCAGCACCAGTAGGTTGATGGCCAGAATGATTTTCAAAGTGCGGCTCATACCCAGCCCCAGAACAAAAAGATGCTGAAGATGTGGCCCAGCGCCAATACGGCAAACACGATGAAGATGGGGATGTGCACCTTGCGCCACTGCGCCATGGCACCCAGCGCGACAGAGTCCCAAAACACGGCCTGTTCAACCTCGCTCTTGGACATGCCGCGCAGCTGGAAGCGTTCGCGCTCGCCTTGCACATGCTGGCGCGACTGTTTCAACAGCATCTTGCCGACCATGCCGCTGATCACGTTTACCCCCATGGCGACGGTGGCTAGCCAGGGCAGGATGGCATTGAAGTGAATGCCAGCGTGGATCAGCACCATCAACGAGCCCAGCCAGGTGCCAAACTCATGCATTTTGAGCAGAGACTTGGGGTCGCCATTGGTGACCCACTTTCGCTTGCGCGCCGAGTAATAGAGCGAGCCGATGATCAGCAGCGTGCCCGGTATTCCCAGATAGCGCCCGACCCAGACCAGGTTCAGGCGGTGCAAGGCATAGTCGCCCGCCAGGGTGGCCGCAGCCAATAGGCCCAGCAGCAGGGTAAAGGGCAACACATGTTCGCGCCACAGTGAGCTTTTCATTTATGCCTCCAGGGTGACCGCAGTCTTTGGCGTGCTGACGCACAACAGGCAACCACCCGGCTCGGGATCAAAGTCTGGTGCTCGCGTGTAGGCCACTTCGCCAGTGCGTATGCTGGTCTGACAACTTCCACAGCCACCCGCCCTGCACCCGGAACTGACCACAATGCCAAGACCTTCAGCAAAGTCCAGCAATGAGCCCATGCCAGGTTTCCAGACCTCTTGTTTGCCTGACTTGGCAAAGGTGACCAAAGCCGCTGCATTGCTGTCTTCGTCCACGGCTGACGCCCGCGCGGCGGATGCCAAACTCTTGCGCGGGATGGACGCAGGACCAAACGCCTCAAAGTGAATCCGTGCATCCGGAACCCCCCAGTCCTCAAATTCCGGTACCAGGCTTTGCAGCATGGGCGTGGGGCCGCAAAGATAGAAGTGGTAGGGCTTGAGCGGCAACAGACGGCGCAGCAAGCTGACGTCTACACGGCCACGGTGGTGGTGCACCGTCCCCGATAGATGCTTGCCAGGATCATCTGCCTGCGGGTCGCTCATACACAGGTGCAGATGAAAGTTCGGATACTGCGAGGCCAGGTCTTGCAGCTGGGTTTGCATCACCAGCTCGGAGCGGTTGTGTGCACCGTAAAACAGCCACACCTCGCGCCCGGGCTGCTCCTTGAGACTCCAGTTCAGCATGCTCAGCATGGGCGTGATGCCGATGCCCCCGCCAATCAACACCACCGGTGCGTCGCCGCGGTCGATATGAAAATGGCCGGCAGGAGCGCGCACCTGCAACTGGCTACCCATCTTGATATGGTCATGCAAGTAGTTCGATGCAACGCCTGCGGCAAAGCTGCTTCCGGCAGGCGCCGGGGCGCGCTTGACGGAAATGCGGTAGTGGTTGGGCTGGGGCGCGTCGGACAGCGAGTAGCAACGTACTACGGATTGGGTTTTACCCAATGCAGTAGGTACGTCTAGCGCAAAGGTGAGAAACTGGCCTGGCAAAAACGGAGGGAGTGGCTTGCCGTCCTGCGGGACGAGATAGAACGAGCAGACTTGTTCGGCAAGGTCTTCCAGCGCTTTGCGTTCGACTTGAAATGTGCGATAGCCAGCCCATGCGGCAGCGGTCGGTTGTATCACCTCTGGATCAGCTTGCGGGTCCACAACAATTTCGAACTCCGAGGCCGCATGGCGCAGCGCTTGGTACGACTGCCAGTGGCGCCAAAACCCAATGCACAAATAGACCACAACTTGAAGCAGAATTCCGCCGGCAATCCAAAGTAACAGGTAAAGCGATGTCATAGATGAGTCAAGCATGCGCAAGCATTCTTAGTGCTTGATTAACCAAAAAATGTCCTCATGCCTCCCAAGTCAACGCCGGGCCGCCCCAGGTTGACTTGCACCCCCTCGGGGGGCAGCCTCAAGGCTGGGCTGGGGGCGCTCTGTAGCGCCGCGCCGGGTTGACCTGCTTGGACGTTATTCCGATAGCCCTGCTTTGTCAGTGTGCTGGTGCACCGATTGAGGTTGCGCCAAGAAGGCATTTTTGGGGACATCAGCGGATGGGTTGGTAGTTCCCGATCAGGGCCCAGAAAAAGGAATATTCATGTCCTTCGGGTCATCAAAATGTGCCTCGACATCGCTGGGCAGCATTTGAATAGTGGCGCGCAAGCCAGGCACGGCGCCCATCAACGCCTGTTCGACATTGCTGCGAAGCTTTGCCGCACGACCCAGCGTCCAATTGGATGGCATGTGCAAATGCAAGTCCACGAACCTGCGTTGGCCCGAGCGTCGGGTGATGACATGGTCAAAGCGAATGGTTTGCTGGTCAAAGGAATCGAGTGTTTTCTGGATTTCCCTTAGAACGTCGGGCTCAACGGCCTCGTCCATCAGCCCTTGCGACGAACGCCACACCAGGTGACCACCTTCCCAGAGAATGTTCAATGCCACGCCAATGGCAGCAACTGCATCCAACCAGAGCCATCCGGTCAATACCACACCGACAAGGCCCACCACAACCCCCACGGACGTCCAGACATCGGTGAGCAAGTGTTTCGCATCAGCTTCCAGTGCAATGGAGCGATGCGCCTTGGCCGAGCTGAACATTACCCAGGCCAGCAGTCCGTTGAGCGCGGAACTGAACACCGACAGGCCCAAACCCCAGCCCAGTTCCTGCAGTGGTTGCGGCTCAAACAGGCGGGAGGCCGCAGCCCAGACAATGCCCATGGCCACGCCAACGATCAGAATGCCTTCAAAGCCAGATGAGAAGTACTCCGCCTTGTGGTGACCGTAAGGGTGATCCTCGTCTGCCGGTCGTTGCGCAATCGTCACCATCATCAGCGCAAAAATGGCGCTCGCCAGATTCACAAATGACTCCATGGCGTCTGACAACAACCCGACCGAATCGGTGACGTACCAGGCCAGCGTTTTGAGCACGATGGTGGTGATGGCTACTGCGATGGAGGCCCACAGCAACCGTTTGGGGGTCAACCATCGAACTGGCAAGAGGGAAATCATAGTAATGCTTGTTCCATCATTCTTCAGCTCTATTGAGTGATTCCATTGAACGGGCGCTTGCTGCGGTCAATCAAAAATTTCGGCGAGCCAGGATTTTTTGCGATGTTGTCCATGCCCATAACCACCATGCTGTGACGAATGGTGCTCGTCCTTTCGCGGGTATCCGTGTTGTGGGTCGTTGGGCTGCTGGGCTGGCATGGCACCTGCACCAGTTGTAGACCGCTCAATCAATTTATCGAGTTCACCCCGATCAAGCCAAACACCCCGGCATTGTGGGCAGTAGTCGATTTCAACGCCCTGGCGGTCGGTTATAAGGAGGTTGGAGTCCGGGCAGATGGGGCATTTCATAGGTTTCTTTCGTTTGAGTTTGAATGGGAGTCGATGACACAGTGCTTGAGCGGTCTCACATTGACTGGCCAGCGCACGGAGTCGCGGTAGGCATGCCAGCTGGCGTGCCCCAGCAGCGGGCCAACTATTGCCAGTCCCACAGCCATCGGAAGCAGCACGGAGATACCCGCCAGTAAAGCGATCAGTGCTGCCCACAGCAGCATCGCAGCACCGTTTTTCCCCACCACTTCCATGCTGGTGACGGCGGCCGTAATCGCGTCGGTATCGCGGTCCAGAATCATCGGCACCGACAACACTGCGAGGCTAAACACCAGCGCAGCGAAGGCACCTCCGACGACGGCGTACGCAATCACAAACTCCCAGTTATCGGCATTCAAAGCGGCCTCCATCACATCGAAGTCAGACGGCATGATGGTGTTGAAAAACAACGCAGTCACGACCAGCGACGCCCGGCCCCACAGCAACGCCAGGACCAGCAGCACTCCGGCCAGCATCCCCATACTGCGGAGATGTTGTCTCCAACAGGTGAGAGATCCCATGAAATCAGACGTCAAACCCTGTTCTCGGCGACGGCTTGAGTCGTAGAGCCCCATGGCCGCGAATGGCCCAAGAAGCAGGCAAACTGAGACCGCCATCATGGCGTACTCGGGTTCAAACTCAAACACGGCATCCAGTACCAGGGCCATGCACCAGAAGGGAAGGCCATAAAAGAGGCTGGTAAGAGGGTGTGTCGCAATGTCTCTCCAAGCAAACTTCAGCCAGCTGAAAGGCGCACTCCATCGCAACAAGTTGATCTGTTTGGGTGCTGCCTCTGAATGGGTTGGAACGCACGGTTGCGGTGATGCTTCGAGTAAGGTGTTGGTCATCTGGAATCCCTTTTTCTGTTTTCGAAATGAGTCACGCTGTCAGTCGCTTCATATTGCGATGAATCGATTGTGGAAGTAGTGCTGTAGGGGCAGCCTGTGCACCAATGGCATGGAGGACTCCTAAGAACAGTGAATGTGGGAGCGACTATGCTTGGGGTGAACTGAACAGAAAGTGAACCGCGTGTTCATCTGCCGTTCAGGTTCGCGGGGCTATAAACAGGGCCTGAAAACTTCTTCCTATGCATTGGATGGCACAACCTCTCTCCCCATGGCGCTGGCTCGCACTGCCGCTCAGCCTGGCCTTGCTGGCCGGCTGCGGTGTGGCCCATGCCGACGAGGAAGACCACGAGCGCGCCCGCAAGGCGCTGCAGGCCGGCGAGGTGCTGCCGCTCAAGACCATCCTGGAGCGTGTGGAGCGCGCCCATCCTGGCCAGGTAATGGACGTGGAGTTGGAGCGCGAACACCGGGGCAGTGGCGCACGCTGGATTTACGAGATCAAGGTCTTGCGCCCCAGCGGTGCCCTGGTCAAGCTCAAGGTTGATGCCCGCGACGGCACGGTGCTGGGCAGCAAACCCTCCCGCCCCCACCCGCCGGCAGGGGAACGCTGATGCGCATCCTGATTGTGGAAGACGAGCCCACGCTGCAATCCCAGTTGGCGCAGAGCGTGCGCGAGGCCGGTTACGCCGTCGATGTGGCCGGCAATGGCGTGGACGCCCATTTCCAGGGTGACACCGAACCCTATGACGCCGTGGTGCTGGACCTGGGCCTGCCGCAGATGGACGGCATCACCGTGTTGCGCAAATGGCGGGCTAGCGGGCGCACCATGCCGGTGTTGATCCTGACCGCGCGGGATGGCTGGCACGAGAAGGTGTCGGGCATCGACGCCGGAGCGGACGACTACCTGACCAAGCCCTTCCACATGGAAGAGCTGCTGGCCCGACTGCGCGGCCTGATCCGCCGCGCCGGTGGCCATGCCAGCGCGGAGCTAGTGTGTGGTCCGCTGACCCTGGACACCCGCAACAGCCGCGCCGTCGTCGATGGCCAGACGCTGACCCTGACCAGCCACGAGTACCGCGTGCTGGCCTACCTGATGCACCACCGCGACGAGGTCGTCTCCCGCAGCGACCTGGTGGAGCACATCTATGCCCAGGACTACGACCGCGATTCGAACACCGTCGAGGTCTTCATCGCCCGCCTGCGCA
>Ga0208398_101062_pt1 | contig 12249 bp, 11 predicted proteins | sample LakWasMe79_HOW10_2_FD_183905 | JGI IMG/M metagenome (GOLD analysis project Ga0208398, IMG submission 183905) | Freshwater sediment methanotrophic microbial communities from Lake Washington under simulated oxygen tension - Sediment Metagenome... | ecosystem: Environmental > Aquatic > Freshwater >... | reverse complement strand
CGCCCAGGTGGATCGGCACGGCGATCACGTCAATCATTTTCTGCGCCATCGTGCTGACGGCATTGATGTCCTTGATGTCGTCCAGTGCCAGTATGAATTCATCGCCACCCTGGCGGGCCAGCGTGTCGGTTTCACGAATGCTGCTACCCAGCCGCCCGGCAACGGTCTTGAGCAGTTCGTCGCCGCTAGCGTGACCCAGCGTGTCGTTGACCGATTTGAAGCGGTCCAGGTCAATGAACATCAGGGCGCTGCGTCGGCCATCGCGGCGTGCGTGGGATAGCGCCTGGTACAGCCGTGCCTCCAGCGCGTACCGGTTGAAAAGCCCCGTCAAGCGGTCATGCAAGGCCATTTCCTCCAGCGCCACCCGGGTTTCGGTTAGCGCCTGCACCGCTGCCACCACTTCCGCCATTTCCTGGCTATTGGGCACTGGCAGCGTCGGCGCTTCTGTGCGGTGGTGGTTCACACCGGCCAGAAAGTCGGAGATCCTGAGCAGCGGCGTCAGAAAGTAGCGCCGCATGTTCAGGATCAGGGCGACACAGGCCATCAGCCCCAGAGCGGCACCGGTGATGCTGGTGAACAGGATCTTGCGGGCGGAACTGGAAATAGCTTCGGCGGCCCGGGTGTTGTGCTGCACGATGTCTACCGCCGTGTTGTCGGCCAGGGTTTTCAGCGCCTGGCGCCGCTGCTGCCACAGGGCCTGAGCCTGGTCGAGCAGGGCAAGGCGTTGGCTGTCACCGGTCGACGCCAGGTCTGCGGTTTCCCGCAGGGTCTGCCACTCGGCCAGCGTGGCCTGGGTTGCGGCGGTGTCGCTGCTGCTGCTGGTCAGGGCAACGATGGACGGATGGCTGGCCAGGGCCTGCATCGTGAGCGCAATGACGCGCCATTTCTCGTCGTCCGACTCGTTGTCGAGCTGGTCACCCAATGCGATCAGGCGCTCCAGGTTGCCAACCGAGCGCAAACGCTCCATCTGCTGTGGCGCCGAATTCTCGCCCCCGCTCTCCGCAACCTGGATCACCGACAGGCTGACCATGGTCAGAACCAGGGTGGTACCCAACAGCAGCACCACACCCAGTATGGGCAGCCACAGCGCCATGCGCCGCAACGACACGGTGTGGACAGGGAAATTGATGGGTGGCGGGGGCACCAGGGGCTCGAATCAGAGAATGCTGAAAGGGAAGTAACGGCGGCTGATCTTCTCGTGCGTGCCGTTGCGGGTCAGGGTCTGAATGGCTTCATTGACCCCGCCCAACAACTCAGGCTGGTCCGGGCGGACCACCACATGCACGGTCCCGCCCAGGCCGTCGTTCGCCATGGGCGCGCCGACAAAAGCATAGGCTTTGCCAGCAGGTGACTGCAGAAAGGGCAGTGCCTGCATGGTGGGCAGCAGCACCATGGCGCATTCACCACGCTGCAGGCTCTCCAGCACGGCCTGGTTGGTGGCCTTGGGCAGGAGCTGAGCGGCGGTGGCACTGAGGGTGCGCAGGTACACCTGTTGGGCACCACCCTCCACCACACACACGGTCTTCTCGCGAATGGCATCTGCCGGTGAGCTCAGGCGGGTACCGGCGGGGCCGACAAAGCTGCTGGTCGAGCGCCAGATGGGGATGGAAAACGCCACCTGGCGTTCGCGCTCCGGGGTTTTCAGCACGTTGCCCAGACCAAAATCCGCGCGCCCCGCGCTGACCGATGGAATGATCTGCGGGAAGGGCATGGCTTCAATCCGGCAGGGGCGCTTGAGCAGCTCGCACACCGCGCGCCCCAGGTCCACATTGAAGCCGGTGAGTTCGCCCTGGGCATTGATGTAGGCAAAGGGAACGGACGAACTGGTGACCGCAACGACCAGCTCCTGCCCCATGGCAGGCAACGCGCTGGCGGTGAGTGCGACTAGCGTGCAGCGCAACCATTGGCGCATGGCTTTTGATCTCATTGTGTTCACTTTCTTATCGCTTCCAACGACCGAACGACCCGCGATCGACTGACTCTACTACCCTAAGCCTGCAGGAACTTTACAGGGCATAAACCCCAGCCCAAACGGGTGTCGTGTCCGTGGACAATAACGGCCATGACTTTGACACCCACACCCTCTACCCCCACTCCCCACATTGCCGGCCACCTGCTGGTGCAATGCTTGATCGAACAAGGCGTTACCCACGCCTTTGGAGTCCCCGGCGAAAGCTATCTGGCCGTGCTGGACGGCTTTCATCTGTACCGCGAGCGCATCCAGTTTGTCGTTAACCGGCAAGAGGGCGGCGCCGCCTTCATGGCCGAGGCCCACGGCAAGCTGACTGGCCGCCCCGGCGTGTGTTTTGTGACCCGCGGCCCCGGCGCCACCAATGCCTGCATCGGCGTGCACACCGCGTTTCAGGATTCCACCCCCATGGTGCTGCTGATTGGTGACGTGGCCAGCGACCAGCGCGACCGTGAAGCCTTCCAGGAGATGGACTACCGCGTCATGTTCGGCCCCAGCACATTGGGCATGGCCAAGCGTGTGGAGCGCATCGACGACGCGGCCCGCATCCCCGAATACATCGCCCGTGCCTTTGCCACGGCCATGAACGGCCGCCCCGGCCCTGTGGTGCTGGTGCTGCCCGAAGACATGCTGACGCAAGCCGTTGCCGCCCACCATGTGACCGGTGTCGTGCCCGCACCTCTGGCGCGGGTTGAGCCGTCCGATGCGTGGAGCGACCCCGGCGCCTTGCGCACGCTGCGCGAAATGCTGATGAAAGCCCAGCGCCCGTTTGTGATTGCCGGCGGCAGCGGCTGGACGCCGCAGTCCGCCCAAGCGCTGCAGCGTTTTGCCGAAAGCTGGCGTCTGCCGGTGGGCAATGCCTTCCGCTTCCAGGACACCTTTGACAACAACCACCCGCTGTATGCCGGTGACGTGGGCATTGGTATCAACCCCGCGCTGGCCAATCGTATTGGCGAGAGTGATCTGGTCATCGCCATCGGCCCACGTCTGGGCGAGATGACCACCGGTGGCTACACACTCTTACAGGCTCCGCGCAGCAAGCAGGGCCTGGTGCACATCCACTCCAGCGCCGAAGAGCTGAACCGCGTCTACCAGGCCGACCTGGCTATCCACGCCAGCATGCGCGCCGCGGCCCGCTCGCTGGAGGTGCTGGCTGCCCCCAAGGACGTGGTGTGGGAGGCTTGGACGCAGGCCTGCAATGCCGACTACGTGGCCAACCTGCAGGCCAGCCCCATCAAGGATCTGCCGGCCGATACCGAGCGCGGCCTGGTGGACATGCACAGCGTCATCGCCACCGTGCAAAAACACTTGCCGGGTGATGCCGTGCTGACCAATGGCGCCGGCAACTTTGCCAGCTGGCTGCACCGCTTCTACCGCTACAGCGGCCTGGCCAAGGGCTTCAAGACCCAACTGGCGCCCACCAATGGGGCGATGGGCTACGGAGTGCCAGCCGGCATTGCCGCGGCTATCACCAGCAAGGCCAGCCCCACGGCGGCCGGGCAGGGCAGGGTGGTGTTCACCATTGCCGGCGACGGCGACTTTTTGATGAACGGCCAGGAGCTGGCCACCGCCGTGCAGCATGGCGCCAAGACCATCATCCTTCTGCTGAACAACGGCATGTACGGCACCATCCGCATGCACCAGGAGCGCGAGTACCCGCAGCACGTGGCCGGTGCTGGCACCGCGCTGCACAACCCCGACTTTGCCGCGCTGGCCCGCGCCTACGGCTATGCCGGTGTGCGCATCCAGCGCACCGCCGACTTTGAGGCCGAGTTGCTGGCGGCGCTGGAGCGTCCGCAGGGCACCCTGATCGAGGTGATACTGGAGCCCGAGCTGATCAGCACCCGGGTCTCGCTGAGCGGCATCACGCAGGCGGCGCTGAGGCGCTGATCGTCAGGAGGTTATGCATAAAAATGGCCGATAGCCCTCGTGAAATATGCGTGTACCGCTATCAAAATAAGAGCGTTTCAGAATCTCGTACGGCCCAGCATGAACCAGTCCATCGCCCAAATCTCCCTCGTCGTCCATGACTACGACGAGGCCATCGCCTTCTACGTTGGCAAGCTCGGCTTCACGCTGGAGGAAGACACGGCCATGCCGGCGCACAACAAGCGCTGGGTCGTGGTGGCACCGCCGGGCACGGGCGGCGTGCGCCTGCTGCTGGCACGGGCCGTGGGCGAGGCGCAGCTGGCGCGGGTGGGTGACCAGACCGGCGGACGGGTGTTTCTGTTTCTGACCACCGACAATTTCTGGCGCGACTTTCATGCCTACACCGCCCGCGGCGTGGTCTTTGTGCGCGAGCCCAAGCAAGAGCCGTATGGCACGGTAGCCGTGTTCCAGGACCTTTATGGCAATCTGTGGGACCTGGTGCAACCCAAAGAAGCCTAAGAATCATGTCCACTTCGCCCATGCTCTTCGATCCCGCCCGCCATGAACCCTTGCGCACCATCGCCTGGGATGCCGACGCCGCACACGCCTGCATTCGCCACCTGGTAGTCGACACCGAGAGCCGATTCGACCCTGTGCACTTCTGGCCGGCCCACCCGCGCGACCGCGCCGCCGATGCGTCGTCCCCCGTGGGTCTGACGCCGCTATACCACGGTGCTTGCGGCGCAGCGTGGGCGCTGCACTATCTGCAAGACTTGGGGGCAGCCTCGCTGCAAAGGGACTACATCCCGTTTCTCGACGCCGCACGGTCCCACAACCAGGCCTGGCTGGGCGAGGTGGCTGAGGAGGCGGCGCCCTCCTACCTGATGGGCGATACGCCGTTCTTGCTGATGCAATGGGCGCGGGCCAAAGACCAGGCGGAACTGGAGGACCGGTTGGCGCGGCTAATCACCGGCAATATGGACCAGCCCTGCCGTGAACTGATGTGGGGTTCACCGGGCACGCTGCTCGCGGCGCTGTTTCTGCATGGCCGCAGTGGCGATGCGCGCTGGGCCGAGCTGTTTGTGCAGACCGCGGCCAAGCTGTGGTCGCAGCTGCTGTGGTCTGAAGAATTCCAGTGCCACTACTGGACGCAGGATATGTATGGCCGGCAGAGCACGTACCTTGACGGCGTGCACGGCTTTGTCGCAACGGCCTTTGTGCTGATCAAAGGGCGCCACCTACTGGCACCGCAGGATTGGCAGGCCTTTGAACGCTGCATTGAGCAAACAATGGCGCGCACCGCAAGCGAAGAGGGCGCTCTGGCCAACTGGCGCGCGCAACTGATCACGGCCGCGGGTGAGAAGCCCAGGCTGTTGATGCAGTTTTGCCATGGCGCGCCGGGCTTCGTGATCTGCCTGGCCGAGCTACCCGGCCCCGCTCTGGACGCATTGTTGCTGCGCGCGGGCGAGGCCATTTGGGCGGCCGGCCCGCTGACCAAGGGCGCCAACCTGTGCCACGGCACGGGCGGCAATGGCTACGCCTTCCTCAAGCTGTACCAGCGCACGGGAGACGCCCTGTGGCTACAGCGCGCCCGGGCATTTGCCATGCACGGCATCGCGCAATCCGCGGCCGAGCGGACACAGCACGGGCAGGGCCAATATTCGCTGTGGACCGGTGACCTGGGCTTTGCCGTCTACCTGTGGGACTGTTTGACAGGGGAGCCCCGGTTCCCAACACTGGATGTGTTCTTTGCGGGCGTTGCCGAGCGTTAAAGGGCGCTAGGGGGGGCGTTAGCGGGCAGGTGACTTTGCCGCCGGTTTTGCAAACGACTTTCGGGCACGCGCAGCGCCGGCTCCGCTGCCGGAATCCGTGGCCGTACTCTGGGTCGTCGAGACCGGCTGATCCGGCGCACAGGTCAAAGACGCAAAGGTGGCCTTGAGTTCCTTTTTCAGGGTCTGCAGCTGGCGAATATGGGCGTCAATTTGTGCCATCTTGGCCTGCAACTGTTGCTCAATGTCGGTCCGCCCGAATTGGCCACGCGCCACTTGCGGCAAGATCACACGAATCTCGGCCAGTGAAAACCCCAGCGCCTGGGCACCGCGCACAAACCGCACGGCCTGCACATGCGCCGCGGTGTAGGCGCGGTAGCCGTTCTCCTGGCGTGAGGGTGCCTCAAGAATGCCCTGTTTTTCGTAGTAACGCACCGTGTCGGTGGACACGTTGATGGCTTTGGCGAGCTGGCTGATGTTCATGTTTGCAACGTGGATTGCAGTCGCACCAAAAAAATAGTGCTTGACCTTGGAGCATAGACCAAGCTTTAGAGTCCGTCTACCGGTCTCGCATCCGAGCCCATACAACCTATTTTGGTGTTCTACCAACCACAAACGGAATCTCAGCATGAAGACTCTCTCACTCGCAAAATCGCTCGCCTACGCCATCTCGGTGGCAGCCCTGTTGTTCACCGACGTCGTGGCCGCACAGGATGCGCCATCCCCGTCGGCCGGTCGACCACGTGTCGGCTTCTCCATCATCAAGACCGGCAAGGTGGCGGTAGCCGAGCGTCTTCTGTTGCCAGAGGGCAGCCTCTCCAAGAAGATAGACACCAACTTCTCGGCCTTTCTGATCAAACACAATGACGACTACCTTTTGTTCGACACCGGGTTGGGCGCCAGCATCGAGGCCCAATACGCGCGGGACATGCCGTACTGGGCACGCTTGGCATTCAAGTTTGACAAGCCGTTGCTACCGGCCCGCAAACAACTGGAAGACGCGGGCTATGCGCCGATCCAGAAAGTGATCATCAGCCACGGCCACTGGGACCACGCCAGTGGTGTGCCCGACTTCCCCGAGGCGCAGATCTTTGCCGCGGAAGAAGAGATGCACAGCATCGCCCACCCCGAGTCGGGCGCGGCCACGGCTTGGCCATCGCAGGTGGCAGCCCCTGAAACCCGCTGGTCGCCACTGGTGATGCAGCCCGTTGCCTACAAGGGCTATGCGCAGAGCCTGGATCTCTTCAACGACGGCTCGGTGGTGTTGGTACCGTTGCCCGGCCATACTGCCGGGTCCATCGGCATGTTTGTGACTGTGGACAGTGGCACAACCTATTTCTTCATTGGTGACGTGGCATGGAAAACGGCCGCAGTGGCGGTGGGCGCTGCCAAGTTCTGGGCCGCCAGCGTCATCGTGGACCGCGACCGCGACCAGACCCTGCGCAGCGTGGAGCAGGTGCGCGACGTGACCCGAAAATACCCCGATCTGATCGTGGTGCCTGCGCATGATGCCGCTGTGCAGGATGCGCTGGGCTACTTTCCGAACTGGGTTCGGTAGACTCCGGCTGACACAACCCGGAGACCCGCCATGCAATTTCTATCCCGATCCATCAAATGGGTCATGCTTCTCTCGGGCATTCTGACCTGCACCATGTTCTACGCCGCCATCGCGCCGCAGGCCGCACTGCAACAAACCTTTGGGGACTCCATTAGCGGGCCGTTGGCGGAGATCGTGGTGCGCAACTGGGGCGCGTTGATCACGCTTGTCGGTGGCATGCTGGTTTACGGCGCCTTCCAGCCCGTGCACCGGGCTCTGATACTTACCGTGGCTGCTATCAGCAAGGTGGTGTTCATCGGCCTGGTGTTGGGTCTGGGCAGCCAGTACCTGGGCAAGGCGGGGCTTGCCGTGGCTTTTGACAGCGTGGTCGTGGTGCTGTTTGTGCTGCACCTCGGCTCGATACGGCGCGCAGCCGCGTGAACCGCTGTTACTTCTTGGCGCGAATCTTCACCAGCTCAGCCTGCGTCTCGTTCCACAAATCCATTCCCACATCGGCCGCAATCAACGCGTAGACCTTGGTCAGCTTGTCGCGCATGCGGGCGGATTCGGCGGGGGACAACTCGTTGATCAGCATGCCCTTGGCTTTGAGGTCGCCCATGGCCTTGGCCGCTTCGTCACGCGTGTCCTTGCGTTCAAAGTCGCGGCTGGTTTTGGCGGCATCCATCAGCACCTTCTGCTCGTCCTTGCTGAGCTGATCCCACCACTTCTTGCTGACCGTGACGATCCAGGGGCTGTAGACGTGGTTGGTCACCGTCATGTACTTCTGCACTTCGTAGAACTTGCTTGACAAAATGGTGTTGAACGGGTTTTCCTGGCCGTCGACCGTCTTGGTTTCCAGCGCGCTGAACAGCTCGGAGAAGGCCATAGGAATGGCGTTGGCGCCCAGCGTCTGGAAGCTGCTCAGGAACACGTTGTTCTGCATGACGCGCAGCTTGACGCCGTCAAGGTCTTCCATCCTGGTGATGGCGCGCTTGCTATTGGTCAGATTGCGAAAACCATTTTCCCAATAGACCAAACCGACCAAACCTTTTTCCTGCAGCTTGTTGCGGATCTTGTCGCCAATCGGGCCGTCCAGCAGGATGTCGGCTTCCTTGGCATTGCTGATCAGAAAGGGCGTGTCCCACAGCGCCATTTCCTTGGTGATGCCGACCAGCGTGGCGGTTGATCCGACCATCATCTCCTGCGCGCCACCAATCAGGGCCTGTTGCATTTGTGTGTCCGGTCCCAGGGCGGCGGCGCCAATGGCGCGCACCTTCATCTTGCCGCCGGAGAGCTTGGCCACCTCATCCACAAACACCTTGGCGGCGCGGCCCTGGTTGCTTTGCTCGTTGAGGCCGTAGCCAAAGCGGATCAGGCGGGGTTTGATGTCCTGGGCCACGGCGCTGAAGGATGCGCCCAGCAGGGCTGCGGTGGTGGCCGCGATGAGGGTACGACGAAGAAAGGTCATGGGGGTCTCCTGGGTTAAAAATCTATCGCATCCACGCCACCGGCGCGGTCACGATTTGCGGGAACAGCACGAACAAAAACAGAATGGCGGTGTAGGTGAGCAGGAACGGGTTCACACCCTTGATGACGCTGTGCAGCGACAGCTTGCCCACACCGGCCACCACGTTGAGCACCGTGCCCACCGGTGGTGTGATCAAACCAATGGCGCCGTTCAATACAAACATCAGGCCAAAGTACACCGGGTCAATGCCGGCCTTCACCGCAATGGGCAGCATCACCGGTGCAAAGATCAGGATGGTGGGCGTCAGGTCCAGCGCGGTGCCGATGACGATCAACACAATCATCATGACCACCATCAGCAGGCGTGGGCTTTCGACGAGCGGACCGAGCCAGCCGGTGAGGGTGGCGGGCAGGTCGGCCAGCGTGATCATGTAGCTGGCCACTTGTGCGCCGGCGCACAGGAACATGACGATGGCGGTGGTTTTGGCGGCACGCACCAGCACGCCATAGACCTCCACGAACTTCATCTCGCGGTGCACGAACAGTGCCACCACCAGCGCGTAGAACGCAGCCACCACCGCAGCCTCGGTCGGTGTGAACACACCCGTCTTCATACCACCAATGATGATCAGCGGCATCAGCATGGCCCAGAAGGCTTTGAGCGTGGCGCGCAGGCGCTCTTTCATGGGCAGGGGTGTGCCCTGGGGCAGATCCATGTCACGCAGCACCCAGCGCCACGCCGCAATCAGGCCCGCGCCCATGATCAGGCCGGGCACGATGCCCGATATGAACAGCGCGGAGATGGAGGTGTTGGTGGTCACGCCATAGATCACAAACGGCATGGATGGCGGAATGATGGGCGCGATGATGCCGCCCGACGCAATCAGTCCCGCAGACGTGTGCATGGGGTAGCCCTGCGTGCGCATCATGGGCATCAGAATCGTGGCCAGCGCGGCCGTGTCGGCCAGGGCCGAGCCGCTCATGCTGGCCATCAGCACCGCAGCGCCAATGGCGACGTAGCCCAGGCCACCGCGAATGTGGCCTACCCAGGCCTGCGCCATGGTGATGATGCGACGGCTGATGCCGCCGCTGTTCATCAACTCACCCGCCAGGATGAAGAAGGGCACAGCCAGCAGTGGAAAGCTGTCCACACCCGCCACCAGGTTTTGCGCCAGCAACTGCGTGTCCCAAAACCCCAGCACCCAGGCCATGCCCGCACCGGTCAGCACCAGGGCCAGCGCCATGTTCATGCCGATGCCCATCAGCACCAGCATGCCGGCGGAGAAAACGATAAAAGCCAAACCTTCGTTAGACATCTTGTATTACTCGACTTCTGCGCCGTGACCCAGGTCCAGCGGTGTTTGTTGGATCAGTTCGATCAGGGCCATCACGGCAATGGCGGCGGTGCACAGCAGGGCGGGCAGGGGAAGCAAAGCTGTGGGGTAGCCCAGCACGACCGACTTGCTGTCAAGCCCCACCACCACCTGTTGCCAGGCGCCCCAGCCCACCAGGGCGCAGCCCAGAATGACGGCGATGCGGATCACGCCCGTCATGAGCTTCATGGGCATCGGCTTGTTCTTGAGCAGGCCCACCAGGCTGGTGAAGGCCATGTGTTCGCCCGCCGGGTAGGCGGCGGTGGCGCCAATGAACACCATCCAGACGAACAGCAGGCGCGACAGCTCTTCACTGGCCGCTACGCCGCTGCCAAAGCCGTAGCGCAGCACCACGTTGACGAAGACGGACACAGCCATCACGCCCAGGCAGATGGCCATCAGCGTGTTGGTGATGTGCTGGAAGCGACCGATGGGCGCTGGGGTGTGTGATGCGCTTGTCATGCGGTCTCCGTGTGGGTAAGCCAGGCCGTGACTTCGGCCTGGAGTTGTGGCAATGGCGCCAGTGCGTCCACGCGCAGCACACCGGGCTCGCCCGTGGGTGGCTCCAGCGTGGCGAACTGGCTGTCGACCAGCGTGGTCGGGAAGATGTGGGCATGCGCGCGGGCGGCTACGCGAATCTGCGCCTGTTCGCGCGTGATGTCCATAAACACAAACCCAAGGCCGGGCGCTGCTTGGCGCAGGCGTGTGCGGTAGGCCCGCTTGAGCGCCGAGCAAGTCATCACCACGCCCTGGGGGTGGGCGCGCAACTGCTCGCACAGTGTGGTGAGCCAGCCATCGCGGTCGGCGTCGGTCAGCGGCACGCCGCTTTGCATCTTCTCGCGGTTGGAGGCGCTGTGGTGGTCGTCGCCTTCCACCAGTGGCAAGCCGGTGGCCCGCGCCACCACCGCCCCCAGGCTGGATTTGCCGCAACCGGCCACTCCCATGATCACAATCGAGTTCATCGTTTCAAATCATTGTTTCGGATAGCGCTATCCCAAATGGTCAAATAGAAGGCGATTGGCAGGTTTTGCAATCGCCCGTCAGCAGAAATGAATCTGCGACTAAGGGATTATCCGCCTGTTGCTCGCCCTTGGATAGCGCTATCCTATGTCATTATGGAAATAACGAGATTAGTAGTTTCCCTTAGACGCCAGGGCGGCAGAGCGTTCTGCGCAGGTCAAGGAGGAGCCCGCGCAGCGGGCGGGGGACACGGAGCAGAACGCTCTGCCGCCCACGCTCCTCAACCCGCATGCCGCCCTGGCTTCCGGTAATCTGCTCGCCATACCGTCATGAAAAAACCGAACACAACGCGATCCCGTGCCACTGGCCGCATCACCCTGGCCGACGTGGCGCGCGCCGCCAATGTCAGCCCCATCACCGTGTCACGTGCGCTTAGAGGTGAACGCGCAGTGGACCCCGAGCTTGTGGCCCGGGTGCAAGCCGCCGTCACCAAACTCGGCTACCTGCCCAACCCGGCCGCGCGCGCGCTGGCTTCGGGCGTGGGCTCGCATGTGGCGGTGCTGATTCCCATGCTGTCCAACGCGTTGTTTGTGGATCTGCTGGAGGGCATTCAACGCACGCTGCGCCAGGGCGGCTACCAGACCCTGATCGGCGTTACGCACTACGACGCAGCGGAAGAAGAAATGCTCCTGCGCGAGCAACTGCTGCATCGCCCCGCTGGCCTGTTGGTCACCGGCTTTGAGCGCAATGACGCCACCCGCAACCTGATCGTCCAAAGCGGCGTGCCTTGTGTGCACCTGATGGAAGCGTCCGGCGCACCGGGCGTCTACAGCGTGGGCTTTTCGCAGGCCGATGCGGGTGCGGAGCTGACCCGCCATTTGCTGGCCAAAGGCTATAAGCGCATTGCGTTTGCCGCCGCCCAACTGGACCCGCGCACACTGCAGCGCCTGGACGGCTGGCGCAAGGCCTTGCAGGCGGCCGGCCGGTATGACGCGACACTGGAGTGGCTGAACCCGGCGCCGTCGTCCATCTCGCTGGGCGCGCGCATGTTTGAGCAGATCATGGGCCTGCAGCCCGCCGTGGATGCCATCTTCTTTTGCAACGACGATTTGGCCCAGGGCGCGCTACTGGCCGCACTGCGCCTGGGCATTGCCGTGCCCCAGCGCGTGGCCGTGGCCGGTTTCAACGACCTGACCGGCAGCGACCAGATGCTGCCGCCGCTGACCACCGTGCGCACCCCGCGGGCCGAGATTGGCATCGCCGCAGCCACCATGCTGCTAAGCCTGATGCGCGGCGAAGCGGTGG
>Ga0208398_101061_pt1 | contig 12260 bp, 5 predicted proteins | sample LakWasMe79_HOW10_2_FD_183905 | JGI IMG/M metagenome (GOLD analysis project Ga0208398, IMG submission 183905) | Freshwater sediment methanotrophic microbial communities from Lake Washington under simulated oxygen tension - Sediment Metagenome... | ecosystem: Environmental > Aquatic > Freshwater >... | reverse complement strand
ACTGGGTAAGAAGAACCAATGTTGCTCCTTGTATGGGTTACACCAACGCGGCAACGGTTTCGGTAACGGTAAATGTACCGGCAGGAGACCAGGTTTCTTATACGCCGGGTTATTGGATTGGTTATGTGTATTCGAATCTGGATACGGCCAATCCACCTTCTAATGTTTTTACCGCGACTTATCGGGGTTATGTGATTCAGCCTGAAACCTTCGACCAGAATGTCGGCGGCGGATCACTTAGCGGCACCTACCTTTGTGGTACTTATGCCGATAAATTCTCGATCCGTTTCAAGATGCAAAAAACCTACACCGCAGGGTATTATACCTTTACCGTTGGCGGCGATGACGGATATCGTTTGAGTCTTGACGGCGGCGCAACCTGGGCCATCAATAATTTTACTGACCATGGCTATGTAACTTCGACTTCGCAATTTTATTTAAACGGAAGTGTCAATCTCGTACTCGAATATTACGAGCAAACCGGAAGCTCACAAATTTCCTTCTCTTATACCTCCTGCACTAATTTCTCGACCGCGCCTACCGGAATCTCAGGTACGACCTCGCTTTGCACAGGAACCGGAGGGACAACGCTTACCGCCACCGGAGGTTATGCAGCGCCAGGAGCAACCTATCAATGGGGAACGGGAACTGCAGGCAGCAATATCATTGCCGGTGCGACAAATTCATCTTACTATATCAACCCGACAACTACAACAACCTATTGGGTAAGAAGGGTCGACGGCAGTCCGTGTAACCTAACCACTACAGCGGCCTCGCAAACCATTACGGTAGCCTCGCCTTCAACCAATCCGACGAGCATCACAACGCCGAACACCACAGTTTGTAGCGGCGCAACGATTGTGCTTACTGCAAACGGAGGAACAGCCGCAACAGGATCAACCTACCAATGGGGAACCGGTTATACTGCCGGAAGCAATATCATTGCCGGGCAAACCGGCTCGACCATCAGCGTGACACCAACCACTTCTGGCGGTTATTGGGTACGCAGGGTAGATCCTGCGCCTTGCAGTTCGCAGACTTCGGGCATTAATATTACCATTACCGTGGCCCAGCCATCGGTAGCGCCAACGGCTATATCGGGTGTAACGACAAGCTGCAGCGGAACCAACATCCAGCTCACGGCTGTGGGCGGAACCTTAGGAACCAACGGCACTTACCAATGGGGAACCGGAACAATCGGCAACAATATCATTGGCGGCGCGACAGGAGTTTCTTACTATCCGAGCCCTACCACAACCACGACGTATTGGGTAAGGATTGTCGATGCAGCACCTTGCAGCGCCAATACCGCCGGCGTAAGCCAAACGGTTACCGTTTCAACGCCATCGACCAACCCAAATATAGCCGCAAGTGCAACTACCGTTTGTAGCGGTGCCAACCTCACCCTGACCGCAAGTGCCGGAACGATGGGAACTGGCGCTGTCTACCAATGGGGTTCTGGAAGCGCTGTGGGTTCAAACATCATCAGCGGCCAATCGGGCGCGTCAATCGTGGTCAATCCTACAGCCTCGGGTTCTTATTGGGTAAGAAGGGTTGATCCGGCGCCTTGTAGCACGCAAACCTCGGGTTCGCAGGTTTACATTACGGTAAACCAACCTTCGGTAGCGCCTACATCCATCACTGCAGGATCAACTGCGCTTTGTTTTGGCACAGGAGGCACTACGCTCACCGCAAACGGCGGCACTTTAGGTACCAACGCCACTTATCAATGGGGAACCGGAACCGTAGGCAGCAACATCATTGCGGGCGCAAACAGTTCGACCTATTATATCAATCCGAACGCGAACACGACTTATTGGGTACGCATTGTGGATGGTACGCCATGTAGTACCAATACAACCGCGGCGACCATCAGCATTACCGCGGCTTCGGCCTCTACCGCTCCTACCGGAATTACGGCTTCGTCTACCACCATTTGTAGCGGCGGCAGCGTTACGCTAACCGCAACCGGCGGAACCGGCGCATCGGGCTTTACTTATAGATGGGGAACCGGCTATACTGTTGGTTCAAATGTCATCAGCGGCAGCGGCGTTTCAATCACCGTAAACCCAACGGCTTCTACCGTATACTGGGTACAAAGGGTTGACGGCGCACCGTGTAACACCCAAACCGGCGGGCCTACCGTTTCGATCACGGTGAACAGCTTATCGACTGCACCCACGAGTATTTCAGGAGGAACAACGGCGAGCTGCCCGGGTTCAACCTATACCTTAACGGCGGGCGGCGGTACAGCGGCATCAGGTGCTACCTACCAATGGGGAACCGGAACGACAATCGGTTCTAATGTAATTGGAGGCCAAACCGGCGTATCGATTACCGTAACCCCTACTGCCTCTACCTCTTATTGGGTAAGAAGATACGACGCTTCTTGCTTCAACTATACTTCGGGAATTACAACGGCAATCACTTTTACACCTGCGGGAAATCCTTCGACATTTGGCAGCAACGCCTGGAATGTCTACGGCTATTCTACAGGCGACATTACTTTGGCGACCGCAGTTTATGCCGGATATTATTCGGTAAGTACACTCGGCGTGGATACGCAAAACGGAACCAACAGCTGGGCGAGTACTGCATCGCCATCGAGTTCGGCAGGATGGACAGGCTGCAGCGTTCCTGCGGATAATTTCACGATGGTGCTCAAACGAAGCGGTTTCCCCTGCGGAACCTACACGCTTGCAATGACCAATTGGGATGATGCGACCGAAGTTTACATCAACGGAACCTTGGCTTGGTCGTGTACCGTTTGGAGCGGTGCGAATTCTTGCGCTACTGCCATCGGAAGCTATACGTTAAATTCGACTTCAACCATCGAGATTCGCGTTCGTGAAAATACCGGAAACGCAAATGTAGCGTTGTCCATCACCAAAACAAGTACCGATTCGACCGCACCAACTTCGATTAGCGGAACCAACATCTTGTGTTCGGGCAATTCGACTACCTTAACCGCAACCGGAGGAACCTTAGGAAATTCAGGGACTTACGAATGGGGAACCGGAAGTGTCGGCAACAATATCCTTACCGGAGAAACAGCCGCATCGATAACCATCACGCCAACAGTTACCACTACTTATTGGGTAAGAAGAATCGACAGCCTTTGCAGCAACGCGACCACAGGTGTTTCGCAATCGGTAACCGTAAATACGGGAACGACGGCCGGAACCCTGAGTACGCCAACGACCACGCTGTGTAGGAACAATACACCTGCTGCGATTACCTTAACCGGAAATGTGGGCAGCGTCATCAAATGGCAATACGCCAACGACGCGGCCTTTACAAGCGGCGTGGCCGATATTGCGGTTACCAATTCGGTTTTGTCAAGCGCCGACATGGGCTCGATTAACAGCACACGCTATTACCGTGCGGTCGTACAATACGGAAGCTGCGATGTGAAATACACCACTCCGGTGGGTATCACCGTTGCCCCAGCAGTTACCTATAACAATGGCGTGTGGAGCGCGACACCGACTTCAACGAGCTCGGTCATCATTTCAAGCAACCTGACCCTGACTTCCAACCTTAACGTTTGTTCTTGCCAGGTTTCGGGAAACACCACCGTGACGATCAATTCGGGCAGCAACCTAATCGTGCAGACGTCGCTTACTGTGGATCCGACCGCGAATATCATCGTAAAAGACAAAGGAAGCATCGTACAGGTAGATGATGCTGCTACCAACATGGGAAAAATTAACGTTCAGCGCAATTCTGCACCGATGAAATTATACGATTACTCCTATTGGTCTGCTCCTGTTCAGGGATGGAAACTCAGCGAATTGTCACCAAATACCTTGTATGACAAGTATTACAGCTTCAATCCGCTGATCAACAACTGGGCAGTAAGCATGAACGGCGTAGATGTCATGACTCCCGGAAAGGGATATATCGTCAGGGCGCCGCAAGGCTGGAGCATGACCAATGCCTCTTCAGGAATTTACGAAGGCAATTTCACCGGCGTCCCGAACACGGGCATTGTTCCGGTAACGATCCAGAAAGGCGCGGGAACGATGAACCTCATCGGAAATCCTTATCCGTCGGCAGTAGACATCGATCTATTCCTTACCGATCCGGCGAATGCCGCCATCGTAAACGGTACGATTTATTTGTGGACGCACAACACGGCAATCAGCTCAACCATTCCGGGCAACAACCAATACAATTATACCGCCGACGATTATGCCAAATACAACCTTACTGGAGGCGTCAGGACCGCATCTTCGGCCATCACAGGCGGAAATGTGCCCGACGGAAAAATTGCGTCAGGACAAGGGTTCTTTATAGAAACCGCGACCGGATTGGCCAACGGTACTTACACTGCTAATTTTAAAAACAACATGCGCCTAGCCGGAAGCAACGATCGCTTTTATCGCGTGGCGCAACCGAGCCAAAGCAATACGAATGCGCCTTTGGTCAAAAACCGCCTTTGGCTCAATATTTCGAATACGCAAGGTGCGTATAATCAAATATTGGTGGGTTATATCACCAACGCCACAAACGGTGTAGATCCTTTGTTTGACGGAAAACCGATGGCGTCTACCAATGTACTTTCGATGTATTCTATTATCGGTGCCGAAAATTACTCGATACAAGGAAGGGCATTGCCTTTCAACGATACCGATGTGGTGCCACTAGGTTACAAAACTACGATTGCCGGAAGCTTCACCATTGCGCTCGAAGATTTCGATGGGCTTTTTGAAAACCAGAACGTTTACCTGGTTGATAAATTGAACAATGTGACGCAGGATTTAAAAGCGGGTTCGTATGAATTTGCTTCAGAAGTGGGTACCTTCAATGATCGTTTCGAGATCCATTATACCAACTCGGCACTGGCTACCGCGAATCCTTTGGCCGATAACAGCAACTTTGTCGCGTATGCAAAAAACAGGCAGGTTTTCGTTGCTGCGTCAAAAACGATGACCGCCGTGGTGATCTATGATTTGCTCGGAAGGGAAGTCTATAACTCCGGCAGTATCTCAACGCGTGATTTCAAGACACCGGTACTCAACGTACAAAATCAGGTGTTGGTGGTCAAGGCGAAATTCGAAAACCAAACCACAGCGAATAAAAAAGTTATTTTGAATTAGTATCGATAACTCCCACCCGATCGTTCGGGATTAAAACCCACTGCAGCAATGTAGTGGGTTTTTTATTTAACCGTTGATTAATAATCGATTAACTATCATAAACTCGTATTTTTCTTACAATGTTTTTTTAAAAGCCACTAGATTGTAATCAATTGAAAGTCAATATTTTAAGAGTTTTTGTTGTGATGATTTAAATATTTTATTTGTAAGAAAAGAAATATGTTGTTTTAAAATTTGTGTATTTCATCGATAATATATTACATTTGAACGATGATTTAACCCTAACACAAATCTTAATCCTACTTAAAATGAAAAACTTTACCATTAAGCCGAACTCCAAAGTGGCCAAGACCGCAACGTTCGCATTCAATTACCTGCATCTGATTATGATTGCAGTTGTTTTATTGTTGTGCAATATCGAAAGCGCCAATGCACAAAGCGCCAGGGCCATCGCACCAGAAGCACAAACCGCTACTCCCGACCAAGAACTTATGGCTGCCGCCAACCCCAATGCCAACGTGGCAAGCCTTACCGCCTACTCGAGAGGAAGACAAATAAACATCAATGCCACGAAAATCATGTTTTCGGTAGCCGTTTATGATTTATCGGGAAGATGCGTATACAGCGCCACAAGTATCAATTCGCGTGAACACAAAACCACACCGATTGATTTGCCAAACCAAATATTGGTCGTCAAGGCGATATTCGTAAACGACGCCATCGCCACAAAGAATATAGTTTTGAATTAGTTGAATAACCCCTGAATGTGAAGAACCCGCTACAGCAATGCAGCGGGTTTTTTATTTGGATAGCAAGACGCTTACCGCATTTCCACCAAAGCCAACAGCATTGACGAGAATTTTACGGATGGGTTTCGTTGCTTTTTGAGGTTCGGCAAAAGGTACACCAACAAACATGTTGTGTTGCAACATTAGGACAGCCATTTCGATACTGAGCATGCCCGAAGCGCCAAAGGTGTGCCCGGTTTTCCATTTATTGGTCGTGAGCAGCGGCAGCTCATTTCCAAAGACCTTTTGTATCGCCTTGAACTCGGTAAGGTCGCCGGCTTTGGTTCCGGGCGCATGCATGACGATCGCGTCGACTTCGGAAGCTGCAATGCCGTTAAGCGCCATTCGCATCGATTTCTGGAAACATTCGGCTTCGGCAGAAATTGAAGTGTTGTGTTGTAGCATTTCTGTCGCATAGCCAATGCCTTCCACGAATGCCAACGCGTTTGCTGCCTTTCCCAATTCGAGGCAGCAAACCGAAGCCGCTTCTCCCAAAATCATCGAGTTCTGGTGTTTTTCTAGGTCGAGCGCCCGGCAAGGGAATTCCTGCTGGTCTCGCGCGTAAATCTTGAGCGCCTGCATTTGCGCGATCGTGAAATCGGTTAATGGTGCTTCGCTGCCGCCGACAAGAAATTTATTGGCCATGCCCGAACGCAGCCAAGCCACACCATTAAGCAACGCATGCAAAGCGGTAGAGCATGTAATGGAATGCGAGATTTCGGGGCCGTTGCTTTGCAAATCGTGCGCGACCCAAGAAGAGATATTGCCCAAGGTAGTAGTTGGCGAGGTCAGTGTTTGCGCCTTCTCGGTGCTTAAAAAATCCTGATAATGCTTTTCGAACAACTGCGTCGCGCCGCGTGAAGAACCCAAATTGACCCCAAAGACATCGTCCTTGTTCCAACCGGCATTGGCAACGGCCTGGCGTGAGGCCGCAATGGCAAACAAAACCGAATCGTCAAGGAATTTGTATTTGGCGTCAGACTGTCGCAGGTTTTCGACTATGGCTTTGGAAGGCGCATCAAGGAAGGCAGCAAAAGCTTTTCGCGTACCAAAATCGTGCATCTTGAAAAAATGTGCGTTGGTTTGGTAGTGCTTCCAGATGGTTTCGGGATCATTGCCCAAAGGCGAAAGCGAAGCGATTGCGGTAATGGAAATGGTTTGTGGCAAAATGGACTGGTGTTTTAATGAAGAACAAAGCCTAGCCCTGATAACAGCGGTATCCTTTTTCGCCTTTCTTTAAGGCGGAAAAGATATAGCGGATAGCAGGAATATGCTGCAAAATTAAACTATTTCCAAAGCTTTTTCGATCGTCTGGTAAACTTTATCGAGTTGGTCTTTCGAGATGATGTAGGGCGGCAAAATATAAACGATGTTGCCCACCGGACGCAGGATGATGCCGCTCGAAATGAAGAAATCGTAGAGCTTGTTGCGCAAGTTTCCATAATAAGCTGCCGCACCTTCGGTTTGAACTTCGAGCGCGAAAATCACGCCGAGCACGCGGGTCGTTGTTACTTTCGGATGGTTTTGGATGCGGTCTTGGAATTGCAGATGGCTCGCATTGATCCTTTCAATATTGTCCTGCATTTCTGGAGTTTGCAGCAACTCGAGACTCGCCAAAGCCGCAGCGCAACCCGTAGGATTTGCGGTAAAAGTATGCCCGTGAAACAACGCCTTGTTGATGTCGTCGCTGTAAAAACCGTCGAAGAGTTCCTGTGTGAAGGTCGTGATTGCCATCGGGATCGTGCCGCCGGTAAGTGCTTTCGAGAGGCAAATCATGTCGGGCCCTTCGTTGATATAATCGCAGGCGAAATTTTTCCCGGTCTTGCCAAAGCCGGTCATGACCTCGTCGGCAATCGTGAGGATGTTGTTTTGTTTGCAGATGGCGATGAGTTCATTCAAGGCTTCGGGCTGGTAGATGACCATGCCGGCAGCGCCTTGCACGAGCGGCTCAAAAATAAATCCGGCGCAATCGTGGCTAGAAATCGCATTTTTCAAAGCCGAAAAACTGGCTTGCTCCTGCCCTTTTACGGGAACCGGAATGCGCACCACATCAATGAACATGCCTTGGAAAGCCTGGGTGTAAAAGGAGATTCCGCTCGCTGCCATCGCGGCAAACGTATCGCCGTGGAAAGCGTTTTCAAAAGCGATGATTGTCTTTCTCGTTTCGCCTTTGTTGTAGAAGTATTGAAGTGCGACCTTGATGGCTACTTCTACCGCGGTCGATCCGTTATCTGAAAAAAATACTTTCTTTTGGTTTTGGGGTAAAATTTCAAGTAGCTTTTCGGCAACCAGTACGGCGGGTTCGTGTGTGAATCCGCCAAACAATACGTGCTCTAAAGTCGTGAGTTGTTTGTAGATCGCATCGGCGATGAATTTGTTGGAATGCCCGAACGGATTGACCCACCACGAGGCAATTGCGTCGATGTATTCTTTGCCGTCTTCGTCCCAAAGCAAAGCGCCTTCGCCTTTGGTTATGGCAATGGGCAACGCGGCAGTTTTATGTTGTGTGTACGGATGCCACAGGTATTTTTGGTCTTTCTCGGTAAGGCTCATCATTAGAGTTTGAGTAATTTTTCGCGGAACAAATCGGCATATTCGGCAATCACGTTTTTGTCGAAATACGGCTCGTTGGCGATCCTTCCGATAATCGGAATTTGGGTTTTGCTTTCGATGATTTGTTCTGTGGATTGGTTTTCGTCGCCATTGAAAATGATTCCGGCAATGGCGACTTTACGTTGCTTTAATGCTTCAATGGTAAGCAAAGTATGATTGATGCTGCCCAGGTAATGCCTTGAAACGACCACGACCTTATAATCGGGACGGATCAAATTGATGACCGTTTGGGTTTCATTGAGCGGCACCAAAACACCGCCGGCGCTTTCAATGACGAGATGGTTTTTTGTTTTGGGCTCAATGATTTTCTCAAGCTCGATGGTCTCTTTATCAATCGCCGCCGCAAAATGCGGACTCGCTGGTGTGTGCAAAGCATAACTATTGGGATGCACCGTGGTTTTAGGATTGGACAACAGCGATTTGACTTTATGGCTGTCGGAGTTTTCGAGATCGCCGGCCTGGATGGGTTTCCAGTAATCGGCCTGGAGCGCCTCGGTGATGATGGCTGAGGCGATGGTTTTTCCTACGTCGGTTCCGATTCCGGCTATGAATAGTTTCATGTTTTTAGTTTTTCGTACGGTTTAGCGCGGCGCAAAGTTCGCAAAGTTTTTGAAAATTGCGTCCCCTTAACCGTTAAGATTATTATTGGATGCAGTCGCACAGCAGTTGCAAAACCGCTTCTATTTCGGCCTCAGAATTGTAACTGTGCAGGCAAAACCGCAGCCTTTCCTGGCCTTCGGGAACCGTTGGCGACAAAATGGGCCGCACATCAAAACCGTTTTGCTGCAATTGGCCGGCGATATTCCTTACTTTTTCGTTTCCGGGAATGATGGCGCATTGTATCGCCGATTTGCTCCTCACAAAAAGCGGCTGCAAACCCAAAAGTTTCTTGTTTTGGTTGAAATGATTGATGTTGTTTCGCAGCTTTTCGAGCGTGTCGTTTTGCGTTTCCAAATTTTTATAGGCGGTTGCGATGGTTGCAACGGAATGCGGCGGAAGTCCGGTCGTATAAATAAAACTGCGTGCAAAATTGACCAGATAATCCTGAAGTTTCTTACTTCCAAGGATTGCTGCGCCGTGACATCCCAGTCCTTTTCCGAAAGTCATGATCCTTGCAAAAATTTTATCCTGAAGGTTTAAAACCTGTATCATTCCTTCGCCTTTTTCGCCAAATACGCCCAAGGCATGCGCTTCATCGACCACCAAAAGGCAGTCGCTTTTTTCGGAAAGCTGCACGAGGGTTTCAAAATCGGGCGTATCGCCGTCCATTGAAAAAACCGATTCGGTGGCGATGTAGATTTCAGAATTGGCGGTCTTCACGCGATCAATCAACCGTTGCAGGTCTTCATAATCGTTGTGGCGGAATTTGTACGATTTGGCGTTCGACAACTGGATGCCATCTCGAATCGAAGCGTGGCACAATTCATCATACAAAATGAAATCGCCTTTTTGCGGTACCGAAGCGAAAAAACCCACATTGGCGTCATAACCTGAGTTGAAAATCAAGGCCGATTCTACTTGGTGGAAAGTAGCGATATGCGTTTCGACAAGGGTATACAGCGTATGGTTTCCCGAAAGCAAACGTGAGCCCGTTGCGCCATTTTTCTTATAGCCGTTGGTCGTTAAAAATTGATGTGTCGCATCGAAAATCGATGCCGAATTGGCAAAGCCGAGATAATCGTTGGAAGCAAAATCAACTCCCGAAACAGGTAGCGCCAATTGTCGCATCGCAGCGTTTTGTTGCCGGTGTTGTAACTTTTGCGCGAGTGGCTCAGGAAATTTTCTCATGACACAAAACTACAGCTTTTCTAAGATTTGGATTCAGGCAAACCACAGGAATTAAAATTTATCGGTCAAACACCGCAAATGTTTAGCATTTAAGCCATACAGTAACTATATTTGGAAAAATTACAACCTAAACCTATAAATAATGAAATCGTAGATTTACGAATTCAAAAAAACTAAACCTCATGAGTAAAAAAAACCTACCCTTTTTTGCGGTGGCGTTCTTCTGTTTTTCGATGGTATTTGCACAATCCTCGAACATTTGGAGACCCATCAGCGAAAGTGATGCGCGGGCCGCAAAAGTGAACCGCAACGTGATTCCTTCATCGTACAGATTGTTTCATCTCGATCTGCAGTCACTCAAAAATACCTTGTCGGCAGCTCCGCTCAGAGGGCAATCGAGCGGGCGTTCTAATGTAATCATTACCTTGCCTACGCCAGCCGGGACATTCGAGCATTTCCGTGTCATCGAAACACCCATCATGGAAGCGGCGTTGGCTGCAAAATATCCGATGATCAAATCCTACGCAGCCCAAGGCATTGAAGACCCTACGGCGATCGCGCGCTTTTCGGTGACCCAATTTGGCTTGCACAGCATGACCTTATCGGCACAAAAAAGTACCGCCTACATTGATACTTACACGCAGGACACCCAAAATTATATCGTATACGACAGGGCTTCATTGAACCGTCCGGCGAATGATTTTGAATGTCTTACCCCTGAAGGCGCTCCGTTGAAATCTTTGGAGAACGACCGTCGTTCTTCTGAAAACCGTACTTTCTCGGACACCGACGACAAAAAACTACGCACGTATCGACTGGCCCAATCTTGTACCGCAGAGTATGGGAATATTTTTGCAGGAACCGGTACAGATGCAGAAAAGAAAGCCAATATACAGGCGCAAATGGCAATTACCATGACACGTGTGAATGGCGTTTATGAAAATGACCTCGCCATCACGATGGTTTTTGTGGCCAACAACGATGCGGTGATTTATTTCGGGGCCACGAATAGCGACCCTTGGAATGGCGAGTACAACGACCAGACCGGTATCACCATTGATGCCAATATCGGGTTTAACAACTATGACATTGGACACAATTTTAATACTTCGGGCGGCGGAAATGCAGGTTGCATTGGCTGCGTTTGCAGTACGAGCACGAGCCCTACCGGCGGTTTCCATAAAGGCACCGGTATGACCGGAAGAGGTAATCCTACAGGCGATGCGTTTGACATTGATTATGTGGCGCACGAAATGGGGCACCAATTTGGCGGATTTCACATCCAGAGCAGCTCGGGTTGTCGTTCAGGAAATGGGTTTACCGAGGTAGAACCGGGTTCTGGCTCGTCGATCATGGGCTATGCGGGGATTTGCTCGGCCAATGTGCAGAGCAACAGCGATGCTTATTTTGGTTATGTCAACATTAGAGACATTCTCGACAATGTCAAGACCGGTGTGAGTTCGAGCTGCGCGCAGATTACCGATGTAGACAACAATCCGCCAACTGCCAACGCAGGAAACGATTATGTAATCCCGAAATCGACGCCTTTTATGCTTACCGGAACGGGTTCTGATCCTGACGGCGATGCGATTACTTACAACTGGGAAGAGAACGACCCCGAAAACCCAAATACTTCGGCGGCGCCCACTCCTGCAAGGGTGGCGGGCCCAATGTACCGATCACTCAATGCTTCTACTTCGCCAACGCGACTCATGCCTAACCTGGCTACAGTATTGGCCGGAAACAGTTTCAATACCTGGGAAGCCAATCCATCGATTGCACGAGTCCTGAATTTCTCATTGACCGTTAGGGACAATCACGCGGGCGCCGGACAAACCGCTTCCGATTTGATGAAAGTGACCGTTTCGGGAACAGCCGGGCCATTTGCGATGACTGCCCCGAACACCAACGTTTCCTGGGCTGCCGGAACCATCCAAACCGTTACCTGGAACGTGGCCGGAACCGATGC
>Ga0208398_101060_pt1 | contig 12262 bp, 16 predicted proteins | sample LakWasMe79_HOW10_2_FD_183905 | JGI IMG/M metagenome (GOLD analysis project Ga0208398, IMG submission 183905) | Freshwater sediment methanotrophic microbial communities from Lake Washington under simulated oxygen tension - Sediment Metagenome... | ecosystem: Environmental > Aquatic > Freshwater >... | reverse complement strand
GCCCGCCTGCCCAACGGCGTTTCGGTGGACCTTCGCGGCGTTGACGCAGCCCATGTGGGCACAGTGATCGAGGCACTGGGGAGGCTGCGGTGTTCCGTCTGGACGAAGGGCTGAAGGTCTACCTGCATGTGACTGACGGTCTTCATCGGGTGAGTCTTGGATACCCTGTGTCGATTGAAAGTTTCGGCGATGCTGATCAGGCGGTTGGGGCGGGCCGCGCAGGACGGCCGCACGCGCAGTGTGTAGTCGGTGTACTCAGTGATTCGCATGCGGTGCCTTCGTGCTGCATGACGACAGCCCGATGTGTTGAGTCACTGCGCCGTAACATGTTCATCTTGCGCATCTTATGATCTGTTTCCTAAAAGCTAACAAGGATCAAGAACATGACAACAGCCACTCCGCTGGGAGAGTTGATCCTCGAGCAGACCGCCGAAGCGGTGATCTATGCCAACCGCCAGGGTGTCATCGAACGATGGAACGCTGCTGCGGCAGCCATGTTTGGCTACACCGCTGCAGAGGCGCAGGGGCAGAGCCTCGACCTGATGATTCCCGAGCACCTGCGAAAGGCGCATTGGCGAGGCTTCGACGTCGCCATGGCGAGCGGGAAGACGCATCTTCGTGGGCGCCCGACACTCACGCGGGGCCTGCACAAGTCCGGGCAGAAGCTGTACGTGGAGATGAGCTTTGCACTGATCCTGGACGACGCCGGCTTGACGGTGGGTTCGGTGGCCGTCGCACGTGACGTGACCGAACGTGTTGAGCGCGAGAAGGCGGCTGCGGGCAGCGCCAGGTGCCTATAACGGCGCGTTGCGGTCTCGCGCGCATCAAGGCGCGCAGGATCACATCTGCGGATTCGGCTGACCCAAGCTGATCCCCTTATAAGATGTACGTCAAATATTGTTTTGATTGATCGAGGTCGATAAGATGCTCATGTGTTGCATCTTATCGACCTCTTGCGCATCAGGGTTCAAGGTCATCGGGCCGATGCGCATGAGATTACCCGCCTTGCCAGGCTGGCCGCTCATCGCGCTTCAGACCAATGACCACTGGGATTGGCTGTGCATCGCTCGGGCCGTCGTCCGGTCCAAATCGGCATGGCCGCGTTAGCCGACCGCGCAGCGTCGTTGTGGCAATCGATTCACTTGCGGCCTTGCCGATGCGCGCGCTGCGCGCGGCGGTGGCGCTGATCATGATGATCGGATGCGTGATGGCCGCACGTGTACAGCTGGCACTCGCGGAGAACACAACGCCGGGAGTGCGACCACGCCTGGAAAAAGGCTCGCTGGCCATCGGCATGGTCACCCGCACGGCACGTAAGAACGTAGGTCGGTCGCTGCTGGTGTTCAGGCCGGAGGTGTTCACCAACGGCCTTGTGATGGCCCCCTGAGGGCGGCGACCATGTTGCGCGCTCTGCTTCGATCCTGGCGCTGCGGTGATTCACGCGACCCCTGCCGGTCGCGGCGCGGGCGTAGAGCGACACGTTTGTCGGCCAACACCTCGTCAACACGCGACGGCTGATGCCTGAATGCTTTGTCAGCAAGGGCGGATGAGATTGGTCACCCGTCTTCCGCCTGGCTTCATCTTCCAACCCACCCCTCCGATTCCCCCCACCATCCTGAAAGGACCCGGCATGCCTTCAATTACTTCGTCCCGCATCGATGTCCGTGAGATCGCTCCACGTGATCGCCATGCGTTTATCTTCAACGCCTTCGACAACCTCAAGCCCGGCGAGGCGCTGGAACTGGCGAACGACCACGATCCAGTGCCATTGCGCTACCAATTGAAGGACCGATCACCCGGCCAGTTCGAATGGACCTACCTGGAATCGGGCCCCGACCTCTGGCGCATTCAGATCGCCAGGCTCGCGCAGTCTGACGTTGCCGCGCGTCAGGATGCCTGCTGCTCGGGCGGAGCCTGCTGCGGCTGATTCCGAAAGGTCGCCATCATGACGTTCGTTGTCACCGAAGCGTGCATCCGCTGCAAGTACACGGACTGCGTGGATGTGTGCCCGGTAGATGCCTTCCGCGAAGGGCCGAACTTCCTGGTCATCGATCCGGACGAGTGCATCGACTGCGCCGTGTGCGTGCCTGAGTGCCCGGTCAATGCAATCTACGCGGAGGAGGACGTGCCTGGCGAACAGCAGGAATTCACGTCTCTGAACGCCGAGCTGGCGCAGTTGTGGAAACCCATTTCGAAGACAAAGAAGGCTTTGCCGGACGCTGATGTCTGGGCTAGTGTCCCAGCCAAGCGTACACGTCTCGAACGCTGACATGCCAGGTCCGCGACCCATGAAGGAACTGACTTGAATACCGTTGCAATCCTGCTGTCAGCCTTTGTGCTGTCCTTCGTCGCCCTGCTGGTATTCATCTGGTCGCAACGCACTGGCCTGTTCGATCGCAGCAGCCGAGGCGCCGAGGTGATCTTCGCGCCGCAAGAGATCGGCCGGATTGAGGAACCCGCAGCAACGCGCGCCGCGCAAGGTTCGCTTCAGAGTGCCGCAGACGACGCCGCGGGTGGAACCGGATGGCAACCAGATGCCGACGAACTGGTTGCGCGCGCACGCGCTGATGCGTCGACCGGACCGCTGGTGTTCTTCTTCTTCTGCTGTGCCGTCGTCTGGTTGCTGGTGGCATCGGCCGCCGGACTCACTGCCTCGATCAAGTTACACGAACCCGACTGGCTGACGCAGCAGGCGTGGCTGACCTTTGGGCGCATCCGCACCATTCATCTCAACGCTGTTGCCTATGGCTGGGCTCCCATGGCCGGCCTGGGCACAGCGATGTTCGTGATTCCGCGCCTGCTGAAGACGCCGCTGCTCGGCGCGCGTTTCGCGTTTGCCGGTGCGGTGATGTGGAACGCCGCACTGATCGCCGGCCTGGGGAGCATCGGCGCGGGCATCAGCGACGGCTTGGAGTGGCTGGAGATTCCCTGGCAGATCGACACCCTGTTTGCGATCGGCGGTGCGCTGATCGCGCTGCCGCTGGTCTTTACGTTGGTGAACCGCCGCGTCGAGCACCTCTACGTGTCTGTCTGGTACATGGCCTGCGCGCTGTTCTGGCTTCCGGTGCTGTTCGTCGTCGCCAAGATGCCGGGCATCCATCAGGGCGTGCAGCAGGCGGCCATGAACTGGTGGTTTGGCCACAACGTGCTCGGTCTGTTCTACACGCCGCTCGCTCTGGCGTCGGTCTACTACTTCCTGCCCAAGGTAATTGGGCGGCCGATACAGTCCTACAACTTGTCGTTGCTGGGATTCTGGGGCTTGGCATTTTTCTATGGTCAGGTCGGTGGGCATCACCTGATCGGCGGACCGGTGCCAGAGTGGATGATCACGCTGTCAATCGTGCAGAGCATGATGATGATCATCCCAGTGGCGGCCTTCACGGTGAATCAGTTCCAGACGTTGCAGGGGCGGCTGTCGGCGTTGCGCTTCTCGCCGACGCTGCGCTTCATTGGTGTGGGGGGGCTCATGTACACCGCCAGTTCGGTGCAGGGTTCGCTGGAGGCGCTGCGCAGCGTCAATGCGGTCACCCACTTCACGCACTACACCGTGGCACACGCACATCTGGGCCTCTACGGCTTTGTCAGCTTCGTGTTCTTTGGTGCCATGTACTTCGTGATGCCGCGTATCACAGTGCGCGAGTGGCCGTTCCCATGGTTGATCACAGCGCACTTCTGGCTGGTCAGCGGCGGCTTTGCCCTGTACTTCGTGAGCTTGACGACCGCCGGCTGGTTGCAGGGCCAGGCCATGCTTGATGCCGCGCGGCCCTTCATGGAGTCGGTCGCCGTCACGCTGCCGTACCTGAAGGGGCGCAGCATCGGCGGCGCCTTGATGGTGCTTGGGCACTTGGCATTCGCGCTGCACTTCATTCTGCTGGTGCTCAACTTTGGCCCGCAGCGCAACAAGCCGGCGCTGTTCCGTGAATTGTTTGCCCGCAGGCTCGCACCATGAAGAACGAGATCAAGCTCATTTCCGGCGCGATGGTGATGCTGGCGCTGTCGACCAGCGCGCTGGTGGTGCTGCCCTATATGCAGGTGCACGATGCGCCTGCACTGCCTGGCCTCAAACCCTATACCAGTGCCCAGCTGCGCGGGCGCGAGGTCTACATCGCCAACGGTTGTGTGTACTGCCATTCTCAGCAGCCGCGGGCGAAGGCCTTTGCACCGGACTTCGCACGCGGCTGGGGCCGCGCCACCGTCGCCGGCGACTATGCCTACGACCGGCCGCACCTGCTCGGCACCATGCGCACCGGGCCAGACTTGATGAACATCGGTGTGCGCCAGCCCAGCGAGGCCTGGCACCTGGGTCATCTGTACCAGCCTCGGGCCTACATGCCCGGCAGCATCATGCCGAGCTATCCGTTCCTGTTCGAGCTCAAGGCCCAGGCCGAGAAAGACGATGTTGTTGTCCAACTTCCCGCCGGCCAGGTGCCTGCTGGCCAGGTGGTCGTCGCGCGAGCCGAGGCCGTGGACCTGGTGAAGTACCTGTTGTCTCTGGACCGAAGCTATCCCGTGTTTGCGGCGCCGGCCAACCTCGAACCGGGAGTACAACGATGACGGCGCCGGAGATCCACACCCAGCAGCTGCGAGAGAACCCCGAGCCGCGGGAAAGCTCGAATCCGATGCCGTGGTTCGTGCTGTTGCTGACGGCGCTCTTGCTGGGTTTCGGCGTTGTGTACATCGCCACCTCCGTGATCGGCAACGCGCCGTCGTGGGGCGATGGCCGCACGGTGGCCGAGCTCCAGGGCGCTGCCCCAGCGGCATCGGGCGCCAAGGTCGATGGCGCAGCGATTTATGCGACGCGCTGCGTAGCCTGTCACCAGGCTACGGGCGCCGGCTTGCCGGGTGTCTTCCCGCCGCTCGCAGGGTCGGAGTGGGTGCTCGGCAAGGACACGACGATGGCGCGCATCGTTCTGCATGGGATCAACGGGCAGCTCACCGTCAAGGGCGGTACCTACAGTGGTGCCATGCCGGCATTCAAGGACCAGCTCCAGGACGCTGAGATCGCAGCCGTGATGAGCCATGTTCGCCGCCAATGGGGCAATCAGGGCGCTGCGGTCTCAGCCGACGTCGTCGCAGCCGTTCGCAAGGAGACCTCCGCGCGCAGTGAGCCGTTCAAGGGTGACGCCGAGTTGGCGTCCCTGAAGTAGTCGCGCTGCGCGAAGCCCACCATGTCTGCCGCACGCCGCTGCCGCGATGCCTTGTCGCGGCGAGTCAGCGCGGTGCTGTGCCTGGCCATGTTGGCCACCTTCAGCTGGGGTCTGTGCCACATCACGGCCGGCTTCGAGGTGTGGACTTTCGAAGGGCGACGCCAGGTGGCTTTGCGATCGGGGGCATTGCAAGCTGCCGTGGTGCCGCTGCGCGACGTGTCCAACCGAGCGCTGACGCTCTGGAGCGACAGCGGAGCGGGCTCGGCGGCCTACCTCGTCGACTTTGTCTACACACGCTGCCCTGGTGTTTGCCGCACCCTCGGCAGCGAATTCCAGCAGATGCAAAGCAAGCTCGCCTCCGATCCCGCGACGGGCGTGCAGTTGGTGTCGATCTCGTTCGATGTTGAGCATGACGATGCTGCGCAACTGGCGCAGTTTGCGGCCCAACTGCATGCTGACCCGGCGACATGGATCTTTGCGGTTCCTGCAACACCCAGCGACGCACAGTCGCTGCTGCGCAGCCTGGGTGTCGTGGCGATCCCCGACGGCCAGAGCGGATTCGTCCACAACGGCGCAATCCATCTGCTGGACGGTCGCGGTCGTCTGCGTGGGCTGTTTGAGATCGAGCAATGGCCGCAGGCCCTCGCGGCGGCGCGGCAACTCGCAACCCCGGCGCGCGTGGTGTCGCGATGACGGGTCTAACGCTGAACTCGTTCCGCGCCGCGATGGGCGTGTTGTTCGCAACCATTCCGCTGGCGCTGCTTTGGCCGGAACTGCGGCAGGTTGTCGAGGCTCGCATGCTGTTGCACATGCTGCTGGAGTTTCCTGCGCTGTTCGCGTCGGGATGGGTGATGCAGCGATGGTTACTGCGCCAGCCGGCAATGCGCCGGTGGGCAGATTGCGTATCGCTGCTGGACTGGCGGGGCTGGTGCGGCGCCACGTTGGCGAGCATCGTCGCTGTGGCGTGGATGCTGCCCGCCTTGCTCGACCTGGCCTTGTTGATTCCGGTGGTCTCGGGGGCCAAGTACCTGAGTTGGTGGATCACCGGCTGGATTCTGGCGGGTAGCCTGCGCCGCATGGATCCCGAGGTGCTGCTGTTCCTCGTCGGCAATCTTGCCTGGATGATGTGCAGCGCCGGCATGTTGTATGTCGACGCACCAGACAGACTGTGTGTCAACTACCTTCAGGGCGATCAACAGCAGACGGGCTGGGCCTTGGTTCTCGTCGCCATCGCGCTGGCGGCCGTGGGCTTGCGTCGGGTTATGCGTCCGTCTGCCCGCGCTGACTCAGTCATAGAGAACCAGTCATTTCAATGAACTGCTCAACTCTTTGCCGTGCAAGGGATGGCGTCTCGCAGGTTGCCAACACGGCGGCCAGCCTCAGCTTCAAGACTCTTCTGGACTCGCCGCGTCGGCGCGAACCTCCTGTGCCTTGGCGTCAAGCCCCCAGGACAGCCAATCGTCGCCGAAGAGTTCGGACGGGTGCATCGTCGCGACCGTGCCGTTGCCGCACATCAGGGCGTCTGCGGCGCAGTAGCGGTCACAACCCCAGCAGATGCGCTCGGGGTGGGCAGGATTGGTGGGAAAGGGCTTTGTCATGAGTTCACCTTCGCCAGGGTGGTAAAGGCCCGCACGGTGCCGTCCACTTTCTGGACTGCGGTCAAGGTCGCGGCATCCAGCGGGGCGCTCAAGTCGACCCTTGCAACCCCTATGCCGCCAGCGGTTTCAAGGTGCAGCTGCGACACGTTGAGCCCAGCAGCTGCCAGCACGCCGTTGAGCCGGGACATCACGCCCGGCCGGTCGTGATGCAGGTGCATCAGGCGCGTGGGCGAGCGCAGCGGGGCGGCCGGCAGTTCGGGTAGGTTCACGCTGCCGTTCACCGCGCCCCGCATCAGGTAGTCGCGCAACTTCTCCGACACCTCGATGCCGAGGTTGGCCTGGGCTTCGGCCGTGGAGCCACCCACATGGGGCGTTAGGATCACGTTGTCCAGCTCGCGCAGCGGCGACTCGAAGAGCTCGGCGCCCGAGGCGGGTTCAACCGGGAAAACGTCGATCGCCGCACCCCGCAGATGACCCCGGCGCAACGCGGCGCCCAGTGCGTCAATGTCGACCGCGTGGCCGCGCGCGAGGTTGATCAGCGCGGCATCGGGCTTCATCTGCGCCAGGCGCGTTGCGTCGATGAGGTCACGCGTGCGCTCGGTCTGTGGCACGTGCAGCGTTACCACGTCGGCATCTTGCAGCATCACTTCCAGCGACCCGGCTGGCCTCGCGTTGCCCAGTGGCAGGCGGGCCTCGATGTCATGGAAGATCACCCGCATGCCGATGGCTTCGGCAAGCAGGCCCGTCTGGGTGCCGATCTTGCCGTAGCCGACGATGCCCAGCGTCTTGCCGCGGATCTCGTTGGAACCCCGTGCATCCTTCAGCCACTGGCCACGTCGCGCAGCGGCGTGTCGTTCAGGGATGCGGCGCAGCAGATGGATGGCATGTCCTATGACCAACTCCGCAACCGAACGCGTGTTCGAGAACGGCCCGTTGAACACCGCCACACCGCGCGAAACGGCCTCGCGCAGATCAATGTTGTTGGTACCGGTGCAGTAAGCCCCTACGGCCAGCAGCCGTGGCGCCGCGGCCAGGATGTCCGGCGTCAGCATGGTGCGCGAGCGCAGGCCCAGCACCTGTACGTCGGCCAGCAGGTGTTTCAGTTCTTCGGCGTTGGGGGCGTGCTTCAGGCGCATCACGTTTGCACCGGGAAGCTCGGCGAGGATCGGCGTAGCGCTGGCATGCACGTCTTCAAGCAGCAGGATGTTCAGGGTCATGGCACTTCTCAGGTGGCGGATGGTCATCGTGCGGCGCTACAGACCGGGCGGCAGCAGCACAGCGTCGGACATGCGCGAGCGGTTCCAGGGCAGAGCGAACGGTGGCAGTGCGCACCCGCGTCCGCGCGCCGCCGGGCGCCACCGCAGCAAGAACGCCGGTTCGCGCTTGCGCCGCGACAGCTCATGCGCCGTGCCGTCGTCAAGGCTGGGCGACAAGGTGCCGGCTACGGCATCCGTCACTGAACCAGGACGGGCAGGCGGTAGCCGGACTCGGGCCAACGGCACGGCTCGTTCAAAAGCGGCTGGTGAGTTCATACATGCATATAATATGCATCTTTATATGGAACTGCAAGATCGGTCGTTCATGGCCCTGGTGAACCGCCGGAGACTCGCGGGTGACTCGCTGCGGGGAAAACCCCCGAGGGAAGGTCTTGTCGACAGACTTCTTGATCTTTCCCAAATCCGGGTGGCGCCGATCGAACCATCACCCACGCTGCCGCTCCGACACGACACGACAGGGAGGCGATGGTCGCTTGCCACGACTGACCGGAGATCACCATGAGCACTTTCAGATTTCAGGGATTGGCCAACGTGCTGGCCTTGGCTGCCTTTGTGGCCACGCTCACGTGCCTGGCTACCGCGCCAGCGCTGGCGCAAAGCCATGGCCACGATGCCCATCCGCACGCCAAACTCAGCCTGAATCAGGGCCGCAAGTGGGCCACCGACGCACCATTACGCGATGGCATGGGCCGCATCCGCGCGCTGGTGGCGCCGCAACTCGCAGCCGCGCACGCGGGTACGCTGAGTCAGTCGCAATACACCACACTCGCCAGCCAGGTGGGGCATCGTGGCCCACTGCAAGCTCCACCCCGCGGCAGATGCCGTGCTGCACGCCGTCATCAGCGAGATCGGCGCTGGCACCGAGGCCATGGCCGGCAAGGCCGCAACGCCGCACCCGGCGCAGGGCTTGGAGCAGGTGGCCAAGGCGCTCAACGACTATGCCGGTCACTTCAACCACCCGGGCTTCAAGCCGATCCGCCCTGTCCAGTGAAGCCCACGAAGGAGTCACTCATGAACTGCCCAGGTGCTCTGCCGCCCATCGGTGTGCGCGCCGCGCTGGCACGCGGCGGGCAATCGGCCCGGATGGCGGTGGGTCCGACCATGATGGAACGCCGCAAGGCAGCCGAACGTGCCGGGCGCGATGGCGTCGTTGAGGTTGGCAGGAGGCCAACACTGCTCGCGCAGACTGCACAGAAGGTGAGGTGCTCCGCCGCGGTGCTGATAGGCCGCCGTGTGAGCACTTTGCCGGCGCAGCGCCGGAACCCAGGGGTGGCAGCATGACCGCGATGCAGACGCCAGCGTTCTTCGATCAGGTTCCGAAGATCCTGGTGCACGACGCACTGGCGCAGACTTTGGGCGCGGTGCGCGACGGCCTGATGGAGTATCGGTATATCGATGCCGTCAAGCTGGCCGGGCACTCATGCCCGACCGTGGCCGGTGCCTGGCTGATGACACGCGCGGCGCTGGCCCGCCTATACCCGGAGCGGACGCCACGCCGCGGCGAGATTCGGGTCGAATTGCGCGAAACGCAGGACGCCGGCGTAGCCGGTGTGATCGCCAGCGTCGCATCGCTGGTCACCGGCGCAGCGGGGAGTGGTGGGTTCAAGGGGCTGGGCGGCTGCTATGCACGTCGCGAGTTGCTCGCCTTCGGCGTGCCGATGCACGGGCAGATGCGATTCGTTCGCCTCGACAACGGCCGCAGCGTCGAGGCATCGCACCATCTGGACGCGGCGCCACGTCCTGCAGCCTTGAGAACGCAGATGCAGGCGGCGCTGGGGACCCAGACTGACGCTGCGAAGCGCGAGGCGTTCGCCCAGTCCTGGCAGGACTGGGTACGCACGATACTCATCGACCATGCGGACGATCCCGACCTGATCACCCTGGAGGGCTGAACGCGCATCGCCCACCGGGAGATCACGCCGCAGGCCTTGCCGGCTTCGGCGCGCGTCCCCGATTCGGCGGTCCGGACGTCGCCACGCGCGTTGTCGGAGATGCCGACAACAGTTCATGGGTGGTCGCGCGGCCAGCGCCTGGAACCATGTCGTCAGAAGGGTGGCGCGTACGGGGCATACATCTCGAGCCTGCGTTCTGCGGCGTTGCCCGGCGGGCCGGCCAGGTCGTTCTGGTACGGGCTGACCGACGTGTTCGGGTGGGCAAAGCCGTCAAACCACTCGAAGATGTGCGGACGCATCAGCTTCAGCGTTTGCGGCTGCTGCAGGTACATCGCATAACAATCGGCGAAGAACTCGCTGTCGTCGGTCTTTGCATAGTCGGTGACGGCATTGGCGCGACCCCCGTCCTTCTTCGCCGCCTCCTTGAAATGCACGAGGTCGTGCACCGCGCCGGCCACCCGGCCTGCGGCACCCTGCGTCGGCGCGGCGTCGATGCCGTGCGCGATCTCATGCGCCAGCGTGAAGGCGAAGGCGGCGTCGCTGGCCTTGACAAGGTCTTGGAACAGCGTGATCTTGCGCGTCCAGACGCTCGCCCCGGCGGCCATGGCGTCACGGTATTCGGCGGCTTCGCCCTTCGGTCCCTTCGCCGCCGCTGACGCGGTGAAGACCACGTCCCTGACCCGCGCCAGCACCGAACCGTCGATCATCGCGATGGCGCGCAACACCCGGGTCCACAGGCTGTCGTCGACCGTGTCGTCGTGGCTCAGGCCCTGCGGCGTCGCCTTGGTCTTGTCCGCTGCCGGGGCGGCCGTGGCCGCGGCCAGCGGCATCTGCAGCGGCAGTTCGTCGACGATGATCCTGACGTCGATGCGGCCCTTGTTCACGCCGCCGATGCAACTGAAGCGGAACGCCGCGTTCGGACCTCCCCAGGGGGTGAGGTCCATGTTCTCGACGTGGATCAGGTTGAGTCGCTTCGTGATCGCGTTGCCCGGCTTCGGATCCTTGCCGCTGGGCCAGAGGTCGAACACGCCGCGTGCGTGGTAGCGCAGGCCTGCGTAGAGCCGGCTGCGCACCTTCTCGTCCTTCAGGGCGGCGATGGTCGGCGTCTCGATATCGAAGTTGTCGTCAACGTTGTCCGCAGTGACCGGCGCGCCCTTCAGGTTGAACATCGCGGCGTAGCCGCCCTGGGGTTCGTCGGTATCGAACCTCAGCGACTGGCGCGTCGCCTCGGTCTCGGCCGCCAGCCCGACCGGCGACGGCGCCGCGCCCGGCACGCCGTCGCACTGCAGCGCCGCGCCGCCGCGCGCCTGTTGCGTCACATGGACCAGTTCGTGGGCCAGCAGGCGGCGACCAGCCGGGCGCTCGGGCGCGAACTCGCCCTGGCCGAACACGATGTCGCGGCCCACCGTGTAGGCCCGCGCTTGTACGCCGCGTGCCGCCACGGCGGCGTCGGCGCCGGCATGGATGCGCACCGCGCTGAAATCGGCCCCGAGGCCGCTCTCGAACGGCGCGCGCAGCGCCGGCGGCAGCGGGGTGCCGCCTTCACCGGCGGTGGCCAGCGCCTGGCCGACAAGCCCATCGGTTGCCGCCGCGCCGTGCAGGTAGCGCGGCACGCCGGCCGCAGCCAGTGTGCGCGGTGCCACCACGGGCGCCCGGGCAGGCAGCGCGCGGGGCCCTGCTGCGGCGCGGCGGGTGCTCGCCACGGTGTTCACGGCGGCGCCTCCACCGTGATCCCCAGCCGATGGCGGGTTCCGTCCGGCGCCTGGGCTTCGACCAGTTCCCGGCCGACGCAGCGGAAGGACCAGCCCGGGGGCAGCGCCAGCGCCGCGAGCCAGGCCGGCTGCCGGGCGGTCAGCTCGCGCATCTGGTACTGCCCATGCGGCGCCGTCGGCTCGGACAGCATCGGCGCGGCCGGCTCGACTTGCCAGCCGGTCAGCGGGGGCTCGTCTTCACCGCGCATGCCGATCACCGCATCGGCCCGCAGCGCGGCGTCGGCGACCCGGATGTAGTCGCCGTCGGCAGGCGCCGCGCCCCACGGCAGCCCGAGCGCGGCAAGCAGCCGTTGCTGGGCAACGGCCACGGCATCAGGTGGCGCGGTGGTTGTCATGGCGTGGACAGGAAGCGCTTGAACATCGCGTCGACCGCCTCGCGTGCACGCGCGTCGGCGACCAGCAGGGCATCGGCCATCTCCTTCGGCAGCGCGATGTGGTTGCGTTCTCGGGCGGCGATCCAGTCCTTCACGCTCAGTCCCTTCTTCGAGCTGTTGGCCGAGCCGGTGATCGGCAGGTAGTTTTCCGGCACGTCGAGCAGCATCGAATCACGCTGCTGCGGTGTCAAGCGGGCGAAGC
>Ga0208398_101059_pt1 | contig 12264 bp, 9 predicted proteins | sample LakWasMe79_HOW10_2_FD_183905 | JGI IMG/M metagenome (GOLD analysis project Ga0208398, IMG submission 183905) | Freshwater sediment methanotrophic microbial communities from Lake Washington under simulated oxygen tension - Sediment Metagenome... | ecosystem: Environmental > Aquatic > Freshwater >... | reverse complement strand
TGGAAACCAATGCCCGCAAGCTGCTGCAGATCGTGCTGATCGGCCAGCCCGAACTGCGCACCATGCTGGCCCGGCCCGAGCTGGAACAACTGGCCCAGCGCGTGATCGCCCGTTTCCACCTGGACGCACTCTCCGAGTCCGAAAGCGCGCACTACATTGCTCACCGCCTGGCCGTGGCGGGCCATACCGGCCCCAGCCCCTTTGACCGGCGGGCATTGCAACGCATCCACCGCCTGGCGCGGGGCGTACCACGGCGCATCAACCTGCTGTGCGGGCGCGCCTTGCTGGGGGCCTGGGCCAACGGACTGGACCGGGTCAACACCCAGGTGGTCGACAAGGCAGCGGCCGAGGTTTTTGGAGCCGGGCAGCCGGCTGCCGCTGGCCAAAGTCTCGCGTCCAGGACCTGGTGGCTCGGTGCTGCTGGTCTGTTGATCGCCACTGCGCTGGGCGGCTTTGCACTGTACCGCGGGCAAACGGCGCCCCGGTCGGCGAGCCTGCCGGCCGCGCCTGTGCCGACGGCCGCATCGCATCCGGCAGCGACAGCCACACCTGTTGTGGCGCCGCCCACTCCTGCAGCTTCTGCAACTCCGCCAGCACCCGCGGCTGAACCCATCGAGGCGCTGCTCCCGCAACTGCCAGCGGACATCAACACCGCCTGGGCTGCACTGGCCAGTAGCGGGCAAGTGGCCGTCGACGCCAGCAATCCTTGTGGGATAGCGGATGCCGCCGACCCTTCGTTGCAGTGCTACCGCACCAGCAACCTGACCCTGCCCGTGTTGCGCCAACTGGGCCGCCCCGGCATCCTGACCCTGCAGGCCAACGGCGGCGCGCCGGTGTATGCGGTACTGGTTGGCATGACGGACCAGAACGCGACGCTGCATCTGCCAACCGGCCAGCACACGGTCAGCCTCATCGCACTCGGGCGCCTGTGGCGCGGCGAGTTCGCCACCTTCTGGCGGGCACCACAAGGCTACAGTCCTGCAGCACGTGGCGGCGGTTCAGGACTGGCCATTGCGGCGCTTGCCGCCCAACTGGGAAAGCTTGATGGTGTGCCACCCACGCCCCCAGGACTCGAGCCACAGGTCCTGGACGCCGACCTGAAGGCCCGCGTTCGGGACTTTCAGCGGGCGCATGGTCTCAAGGCCGATGGCCAGCCCGGCCCCATGACGTATATGCAGCTTGAAAGCGCCCTGGGCATCCAGCAACCCCGCCTGCACACCGATCCACCCACCGGTCCCCGCTAAGCCATGTCCTTTATCCTTGATGCACTCCAGCGGGCCGATGCGGAACGCGCACGCGGCGCAGTCCCCGGGCTGCACGCGCGCCAGGTCAACAGCCCACTTGACACTGGGGGAACGGGCTCCCGCAAACGGTGGGGACTGGCAGTTGCCGGCGTTGTGGCACTGGTGTCAGCTGCCATGGCCGTATGGATGTGGATGGGCAAACCGCCGGCTGCAGTGGTCACTGCGGCGTCCCCGCCAATCGTACAAACACAGCCGATCCTTGCAGCCACACCTGCAGCGTCTGTCACGGTCACCCCCCTGCCAGCGGTCGCGCCGCCCGCGGCGTCCACGCGGCCGCCCAAGCCAACACCGACTGCGCCGGGCACCTCGCTCCAACGGTCGTCCAGCCCGGTCAAAGCACCCGCCGGCCCCGCCAGGGAAGTGGTCGCCGCCGCCGCGCCAACGGTTCCCCTTTTGAGTGAACTGCCCGAAGACATCCGGCGCCAGATTCCGCCACTGGGCATCAGCGGCGCGGTGTACTCGGACAACCCGGCGCAACGGCTGCTGCTGGTCAACGGCCAGGTGCTGGGGCAAGGCAGCCTGGCGGCACCGGAGGTGACGCTGGTGGAGATTCGCGCCAGCAGTTCAGAGTTCAGCTTTCGCGGGACCCGCTTTCGCGTCGCGCACTAATCAAGCGTGGGGGCTATTTCACTCCGCGCTGGCGCGCTGCAGGCGGTCGCGCACGCCTTCCCACTCCAGTGTGTCGGGCGGGGTTTCCACCCAGATCAGCTTGACATGGGCGTCGTCAAAGCCGCGCAGCACGGCAAACAGCTGCTGTGCCGTCGCCGCCGCATCGTCGGGCATGCGCCGCAGCACGATGGACAAGGGCACCTTCTTCAGCGCCGAGCGGGCATACACGGCGATCGTCGGTTTGGCGTCGGCACCCCCCTGGACCATCACCTCCCCGAGCAGGTCCACTGCGGTCTGTAGCGCCTTGGCGTCCATCAACCGCAGCCGGGCGTTGGGCGCGTAGTGCGACTCCAGCGTGCCCGAGGCCCTTGGAGCCTTTTTGGCCTCCAGCCCTCGTTGTTCTTGCTCCAACAGCTCTTCTTTTGATAGCAATTTGCGGCCGCAGGCCTGCTCCACCTGCAGCCGGCTGATGGAGCCCGGGCGCAGCAGCACCGGCGCGCCGCGGGTGCAGTCGATGATGGTGGACTCGATGCCCAGGTCGCAGGGCCCACCGTCGAGGATCAGTAAATCCGCGCCCAGCTCGCTGGCCACATGGGCAGCCGTAGTCGGGCTGACCCGGCCAAAACGGTTGGCGCTGGGCGCGGCAATGCCCCACACTGGCGCCTGGCCGGGTGGCGCATCGTGCAGTACGCGCAGCACGGCCTGCGCCGCCGGGTGCGCCGGGCAGCGCAAGCCTATGGAGTCTTGCCCACCCGCTGCCGCGGCACCGACCCCGGCACGGCGCGGCAGAATCAGGGTCAGCGGTCCGGGCCAGAAGGCCGACATCAGCTGCTGCGCAAACGGCGGCACCTGGGCGGCAAAGTGTGCGGCGCCGGACATGCCGCCGTCCTGTGCCGACACATGGACGATCAGCGGGTGGTCGGACGGGCGGCCCTTGGCGGCAAAAATCTTGGCCACGGCCGCGTCATTGTCGGCATCCGCCCCGAGGCCGTAGACCGTCTCGGTCGGCAAGCCAATCACCTCTCCCGCCCTCACGGCAGCTGCGCAGGCAGCTATGGATTCAGGAGCAGTGGCAGACAGGATCATGGCGGACAGAAGGATGGCGAACGCTTGAAGGCGGGGTTCAAAATGCCGCGATGCCCAGCAGACTGGCGGCCTGCAAGGCGGTGGCGCGCACCTGTTCCACACTGGCGCCGGTCACCGTCAGGTGGCCCATCTTGCGGCCCTTGCTGGCCGTGGCCTTGCCATACAGGTGCAAGTGCGTGCCCGGCAAGGCCAGCACCTCGCCCCAGGGCGGCGTGCCGTCCACTGGCCAGATATCGCCCAGCAGGTTGAGCATGATGGACGGGCTGTGCTGGCGCGGCTGGGTCAGCGGCAGACCGGCCAGGGTGCGCACCTGCAGCTCGAACTGCGACACGTCGCAGGCGTCCATGCTGTAGTGGCCGCTGTTGTGCGGGCGCGGTGCCATCTCGTTGACGACCAGGCCGCCCAAGGCTTGCGCCGCCGCCGAGTCGGGCTCCAGCACAAAGAATTCCACGCACAGCACGCCCACATACTGCACGCCATTTGCTATGGATTTTGCAGCGCTAATCGCCCGTTCCACGAGGGCTGGAGGCAGATTTCCTTCATGAACCTCGGTCACCGCCAGGATGCCGTCGCGGTGCAGGTTGCGCTGCACCGGCAGGTTGACACAGGTGCCGTCGGCGCCGCGCGCCACGATGACGGAGCACTCCAGTTGCAGGGGCAACATCTTTTCCAACACGCAAGGCACGTGTTTCAACTCGGCCCATGCGGCCTCCAACGCGGCCCGGTTGACGACCCGGATCTGGCCCTTGCCGTCATAGCCCATGCGGGCGGTTTTCAGGATACCGGGTAGCAAGTCGTCCGCCACGGCTGCCAACTGCACGGGCGTCTCGATGACGGCGTAGGGCGCCACCGGCACACCGCACTCTTCAAAATGCGACTTCTCCCGCGCCCGGTCCTGGGCAATCGCCACGCCATTGGCGCCCGGCGACACCCGCACGGTGTGGGCCAGTGTGGCCAGCGCCTGGGCCGGCACGTTTTCAAATTCGGTCGTCACCGCCACACAGCGCGCGGCCAAGGCCTGCAGCCCCGCCGGGTCGGTGTAGGCAGTCTGGATGTGGTGGTGGCTGACGCGCCCGGCCGGGCTCAGCGGATCGGGGTCCAGCACGGCGGTGAAATAGCCCATGCGCTGGGCCGCGTGCACAAACATGCGGCCCAACTGGCCGCCGCCCATCACACCGAGTGTGATTGCGTTGTGTGCGCTCCGTGTTATTTCGGTCATAGAGCGGGAGGCACGGTCATGCCGCGGGCCACTTCGGTCTGGTGGGCGCGGTATTCGTCAAGCTTCTGGCGTAGTGTGGGGTGGTCCGCCGCCAGCATGGCCACGGCAAACAGGGCCGCGTTGGCCGCACCCGCTGCGCCAATGGCGAAGGTGGCGACCGGGATGCCCTTGGGCATTTGCACGATGCTGTGCAATGAATCGACACCCGACAAATGCTTGCTGGCCACCGGCACGCCCAAAATGGGCACCGTGGTCTTGGCCGCCAGCATGCCCGGCAGGTGGGCCGCACCCCCGGCACCAGCGATGATGGCGCGCAAGCCGCGCCCGGCTGCGGCCTCCGCGTAGGCGAACATGTCGTCGGGCATGCGGTGCGCCGAGACGACACGCGATTCGTGCGAAATGCCAAACTGCTGGAGAATCTGCACTGCATGCTGCATGGTGTCCCAGTCGGAGCTGGAACCCATGACGACGCCGATTTGAATGTTCATAAAATGTTGTGGACAGAGCAAGCGGTCTGTCCCGCAAGTTTCAGGTTGGTGAAGAGCACAGCGGAAGTCTGCCCCGCAATGTTTCAGGATTTTACTTTTTCGCCTTGAGCCAGTTTGGCCGACGGGCCGCCCCCAGGGAAAACGCGCCCCCTTGGGGGCAGCGACCCGCGTAGTGTGGGGGCACTATTACACTACCCAAATGATCAACGTCACCATTGAAAATTTCGAAGCCGAAGTGGTCGCCGCTTCCGCCACAGTCCCCGTGCTGGTGGACTTCTGGGCACCGTGGTGCGGACCCTGCAAGGTCATAGGGCCCATCCTGGAACAACTGGAAACCGAGTACGAGGGCCGCTTCAAGCTGGTCAAGATCGACTCCGACGAGCAGCAGGAACTGGCCCAGGCCTTTGGCATCCGCAGCATCCCGACCTGCGTGCTGATGGTGGGCGGCAAGCCGGTCGATGGCTTCATGGGCGCCAAGCCGGCCAGTGAAGTCAAGGCCTTTCTGGACAAGCATGTGCCGGGCGAAGCCGCACTGGACGCGGCGTCCGACGCGGACGAGGCCCAGGCACTGCTGGAAGCCGGCGACCCGCAGGCCGCACTGGCCAAGCTGGCCGATGCGCTGGCCCTGGATCCCGGTAACGACGAGACCCGGTTTGAATACGCCAAACTGTTGATCAGCCTGGGTGGCCTGGAGGAAGCCGGTGCCATATTGGCACCCAAGTTGGCCGAGGTTCCCCGCAAACTGGCGTTTGACGCACTGGGCCACTGGCTGGGCGCGATGGTGTTTGCCACCAAGCCGCCGTATGACAGCTGGACGGTGGAACAGTTTGACGCGCAGATCGCCCAGAACAAGCGCGACTTCGACACCCGCTTTGCCAAGGCCCGCCTGTTGATGGCCGCCGGTGAGTGGGTCGCCGCCATGGACGAGCTGCTGGAGATCATCATGCGCGACAAGAAGTGGGGCAACGAGGCCCCCCGCAAGACCATGGTCGCCATCCTGGAACTGCTGACACCGCCCAAGCCCAGGACCGACTCACTGGCCACCGGCAAGACGGCCGGTGGCATCGAGATTGCAGGAAAATCCGCCGCCGTGCTGGACCCGCAAGCCCAGTTGGTCGCGACGTATCGGCGCAAGCTGAGCATGGCGCTGAACTAGCCAAGCGGCAGCATCGAACCACCATGACGCCGCCAAAGCTGCTGATTTGGCTGTTGGGCGTTGCTGCGTTGGCCGGCTTGCTGGCACCCGCAGCGGTCGGCGCGTCCGTGGGCGAGCCCACAACGTCCCTGAGCCAATACAAGGTTGACGGCTGGCAAACGGAACAGGGTCTGCCCCTGAACACCGTGCAATCGCTGTTCCAGACTCGCGATGGCTACCTCTGGGTGGGTACCGCAGGTGGACTGTCCCGCTTCGATGGCGTCCGCTTCACCACCTTCGACTCGGCCCAGGCTCCGGAGATGGCCTCCCAGCCGATTTTTGGTTTCATGGAAGATGCGCAGGGCAACCTCTGGATTGGTAACACCAAAGGCGCATCCATTTATCGCAATGGGGTGTTTCAGGTGGCCATCACCCCCGAGGTGACCGCCAGCCGGCGGGTCTGGGCCTTTGCACAGGCAGCCGATGGTGCCGTGTGGGCGGCCACCGAGAACGGTCTGGTGCGCTGGGACAAAGGGGTCATCAAGCTCTACCAGCAGGCGGATGGTTTGCCAACGAACCGCTTGCGCTCGCTCGCGTTTGACCGGGAAGGGACCCTGTGGATCGGCACCTCGGGCGGGGGGCTTGTTGCGTTCTCTGGCGGTCAATTCAGGACCCTGAGTCCGGCAAACGGGTTCCCCCATCTGGAGGTTCGCTCGGTACTCGCCGACCCGAAGGGCGGGGTCTGGGCGGCTACGGCGGGCGGTGGGCTGGCCCACGTCGATCAGGGGATTGTCAAAACCTACACCGTCGCGGACGGACTTCCAACCGACCAGCTCACGATGCTCGCACGTGACGCACAGGGCTCGCTGTGGATCGGCACCTGGGGCGCCGGTGTCAGCCGTTTCAGCGATGGCCGCTTCACGTCGATCTCCACCGCCGGCGGCCTCGCCGGGGAGCACATCTGGTCGCTGCAGGTCGACCGCGAGGACAGCGTCTGGATTGGCACGTGGGTGGGAGGGCTGAACCGCCTGCGCAACCGGCCATTCACGGTGTTCGGCACGCCCGAGGGGCTATCCGGCGACAACACGCGTTCGGTGCTGCATGCGCGCAACGGCGTCACGTGGGTGGGCACGGCAGGTGGCGGGCTCAACCGCATCGAAGGCGGTCGGACCACGAGCCTGCGAAAGAAAGACGGGTTACCCGCTGACGAAGTATCGAGTCTGATGGAAGACCGTGAAGAGTCCCTTTGGGTCGGCACCTATACGGCGGGTGTTGCCCGGCTGCGCAAGGGAAAAATCGACACCTTTGGAATGGCCCAGGGACTGCCCCATGCGGAGATTCGTGTGCTGTTCCAGGATAGCAAGGGCGTGGTGTGGGCCGGAACCCGCGCCGGTCTGGCCCGATTCGATGGCACGGCATTTGCCGCCGTGCGCGAGCCCGGTGCGCCGTTGGAGGGGGTGTCCAACATCCTGGAAGACCGCAGCGGAACCCTCTGGTTTGGAACCCCGGGGCAGGGGCTGTACCGCTTGCGCGATGGCGTCTTTGCCACGCTCACCACGGCCGATGGATTGGTGTCGAACTGGATCATGTCGCTGTACCAGGATGCAGCCTCCAGCCTGTGGATCGGCACCAGCGGGCAGGGGCTGAACCGACTGCGGGATGGTCGGTTGGCCGCCATTCGCCCCCTGGATGGGCTGTGGGATGGCAGCGCACTGACCATCCTGGAAGACGGCACGGGCCACCTCTGGATGACCTGCAATCGCGGGTTCTACCGGGTGTCTCGCGCCGAGCTGGACGCCTTTGCCGAGAATCGCATCGCCAAGGTCAACTCGACTGGGTATGGCCCGGGAGATGCGCTGCGCAGTACATCCTTTGCCGGCGGGTTGCAACCGGCGGGCGGAATTGATGCGCGCGGCCACGTCTGGCTGCCGTCAGCCAGCGGGCTGGTGATTGTTGACCCCTTGCACCTGCCGGGCTCGGGCAAGCCGCCGGCCGTCAGCCTGGAGGGCGTGCGCGTGGACGGCGTGAACCAGGCCAACGGCGCGGAGGTCATCCTTCCGCCCGGCTCGGTTCCCTTGTCGATCCGGTACACGGCCATGACCCTGCTGAATGCGGACCGGGCCCGGTTCCGCTACCAACTGGACGGCATCACACGTGACTGGATGGATGCGGGACGCAGCCGTGAAGCATCTTTCCCGGCCTTGCCCCATGGTAGCTACCGCTTTCGGGTGGCGGCGTCCATCGATGGACAGAACTGGAGCGAAGCCGACCAGGCGCTGCCCATCGTGGTGAAGCCGTATTTTTACCAAACCGCCTGGTTCACGGTGTTGGCGCTGTTGGCGACCCTGGGCGCCATCGTCGCACTGTTCCGTCTGCGTACCCACAGTCTGAGGGCCAGACATGCCGAGATGGAGCGACTGGTGGCACAAAGGACGGAAGAGCTGCGGCTGGCGAACGAACACCTGTCGCGCATCTCGTTCATCGATGCCCTGACCGGCCTGGCGAACCGGCGTCGGCTCGACGAAGCACTGGAGCATGAATGGCGCCGCGCATGCCGGTCCCACACCTCGCTTGCGGTGGTGATAGCCGACATTGACCATTTCAAGCAGTACAACGACACCCTGGGGCACCCACAGGGAGACCGCTGTCTGGTCGCCGTGGCGGAAGTCTTTCTGCAGTCCCTGGGTCGTGCCGGCGATCTGGCGGCACGGTATGGGGGGGAAGAGTTCGTGGTCCTGATGCCAGGTGCAGACCACGCCGCGGCCACGGTCTTTGCCGAGAGCCTGCGTGCCGCCTGCGAGGCGCGCGCCATCGCGCACCCGGCGTCTTCCGTTGGCCCGGTGGTGACCATCAGTCTGGGGGTGGCTTCCTGCATTCCTTTCGAAGATATGTCCCCGTCCTACCTGTTCGCAGAAGCCGATGCAGCGCTGTACCGGGCGAAACAGGCCGGTCGAAACCGGGTTTGCTAGGCGGTTTGCCGCGCCAGGTGCACCTGGTGCAAGGTAATTTTTCGCACCTCGGCCTGGCTGGTTTCAATGTGGGCGCGCAGCAGCATGGCCGCCTGGTCGCCGCGTCGGGCGCGGATGGCCTTGAGGATCTTGCCGTGCTCTTCATACGTGGCGTCAATGCGCGCCTGCTTGGTGAAGTCGAGCCGGCGGATGATGCGGATGCGGTCTGTCACGTCGCGGTGCACGCGGGCCATCTCGGGGTTGCCAGCGGCCGCAACCAGCGCGCAGTGAAAGGCCTCGTCCCACTGGCTGACCTGCACGGTGTCACTGCTGCGCTTGGCCACTGGCACCAGCCACAAGGCCATCAGCTGGTCCAGCAGGGCGCGGTCGATGGGGTTGGGGCTGCGGGCACCTTCATCACACAGCCGGTGCGCGGCGGTGGTCTCCAGGACCATGCGCAAATCATAGAGCTGCTCAAACTTGGCAAAGTCAAACGGCAACACGCGCCAGCCGCTGCGAAACAGCACTTCTACAAAGCCCTCTTGCTGCAGCTTGGCCAAGGCCTGGCGCACCGGTGTCCGCGATACATCCAGGCGTTCGGTCACGGACAGCTCGGTAAAGCGGTCACCCGGCACCAGTTTGAAATCGGCAATGTCACGCTTGAGCTGTTCGTACACGTCGTCCGCACGGGAGCGGCGCGGAACAGGGGCCCCCGCAGCCTTGGGCGCCTTGAGGGGTTTAACAGCCTTGGGTGCTACCGGTGTGCTGGCCTTGACTGAGGCCCGGGCTTTGATAACTTTAGCGGTTCGCATCGGGGGTGACTCTACCAGCGTTGACAATGCGCGCGGCTTACAGGGCTGCCAGCAGCGCCGCGCTGGGCGCGGTCCAGCCCACAATGCCGCCCTGGGCGTGGACCATCTCTATCGTGGCGGCCTTGAACTGCGGGAAATAGCTTTCGGTGCAGTCGGTCAGCAGCAGCGCATCAAAGCCACGGTCGTTCGCCTCGCGCATGGAGGTCTGCACACACACCTCGGTGGTGACCCCCATGAAGATCAGATGCGTGACGTGCTTTTGCACCAACAGTGCATGCAAAGGCGTGCCGTAAAAGGCACCCTTGCCCGGCTTGTCGATAACAATTTCGCCCTCCACAGGCGCCAGCTCGGGGATGATCTGGTTGCCGGGTTCACCCGCCACCAGCACGCGGCCCATGGGCCCCACATCGCCGATGCGCAGGCTGGGCTTGCCGCGGTTGCGTTTGGCCGGCGGGCAGTCGGACAGATCAGCGCGGTGCGCCTCACGCGTGTGCACGACCAGACCAGCGACGCCACGCCAGGCCTGTAGCGCCGCCTGGCAAGCCGGTACGATGGCCGACAACAGGGACACATCGTTACCCAGCGATGCACCAAAGCCACCCGGCTCGATGAAGTCGCGCTGCATGTCGATGATGACCAGCGCGGTGCTGGCCACGTCGAATTCGAACGGGAAAGGTTTGGCTTGGATGTTCACGATGTCGGATGCCTTCAGTTCGGGGGGAGCCTCATCCATGCCCGCCGCCCATGTGGGCGCCGAGCAGCTTGCGGTCGGCCTGCGCGGCCGTGGTTTCAAACACGATGCGGCCTGCGCTCATCACGACGATGCGGTCGGACAGCTCCAGCAACTCGTCCAGGTCTTCGCTGATTAGCAGCACGCCCGCACCGCGCTGTCTGACCTGGCGCAGACGGGTATGGATCTCGCGCACGGCGGCAAAGTCCAGGCCAAACACCGGGTTGGCGGCGATCAGCACATTGATGTCCCCTGCCAGCTCGCGCGCCAGCACGGCGCGCTGCACATTGCCGCCCGACAGACTGCCAATGGGAGCGCCCTCACCCCGGGTTTTGACGCCGTACTCGGCAATCCATTCGCGCGCGCGTTGTCGCCATGCGGCAAAGCGCAGCACACCTTTGTGGGACAGCGGCGGCTGGTCAAAGTCGCGCAGGGCCATGTTCTCGGCCACGCTCAAGTTGGCGACGCAGGCGCTGCGCAGTGGTTCTTCCGGCAGGCTACGCACCTTGAGGTGGTGGTTCTCGGCACGGGTGGCGTTGTACGGCGTGCCCATGACCTGGACCTGCCCGCCCAGGCGCACGCGTTGTCCCACCAGGGCCTCGACCAGCTCGCGCTGACCGTTGCCCGACACACCGGCCACACCCAGAATCTCGCCCGCGTACACGGCCAGGTCCACACCATGCAGGGCCAGCGTGCCGCGATCGCCCAGGGCCGTGAGTGCACTGACCTGCAGCACCGGCGGCGCCAGTGACGGGGCGCCGCCGGCGTCCGCGGTCCTCTCAAACGCTACTAAATCAATAGCTACATGTGCTGGTTCTACGAGGGCTAGAGGCCTATTTTGCTCTGAACCCTCTGGCAGCTCGGCACTGTCGCCCATCATGGCCTGGGCCAACAGGGCAGGGGTGGTGTCCGCCACCTGGCTGTGGTGCACGGCGCGGCCGCGGCGCAGCACCGTGACGGCATCGGCATAGGCCATGACCTCACGGAACTTGTGCGTGATGATGATGACGGTGCACTGGCCGCTGCGCGCAAATGCGCGCACGTGGCCCAGCACCTCGTCGGCCTCCTGCGGCGTCAGCACCGATGTGGGTTCGTCCAGAATCAGCAGGCGCGGTTTGAGGTAGAGCTGCTTGAGCAGTTCCAGCTTTTGCTTCTCGCCCGCCGCCAGTTCGCTGGGGCAGGCGTCCAGATCCAGCTGGAACGGTGTGGTGGCCAAAAACGCCTGCAACTCGGCGCGCTTGGCGCGCCAGTCGATGACCAGGGGAACTTCATTGGCCGCCAGTAGCAGATTTTCTGCCACCGTCATGCCCGGGGCCAGTGTGAAGTGCTGGTACACCATGCCAATGCCCAGGGCGCGCGCGACAACAGGGTTGGCTATTTGTTGCTCGCGCCCGTCGATCAGGATGCTGCCCTCTTCGGCCTGCTGAAAACCGGCCACGCATTTGACCAGCGTGCTCTTGCCCGCGCCGTTTTCGCCCAGCAGCGCGTGCACGGTTCCGGGCTCCACCCGCATGGTGACCTGGTCCATGGCGGTGAAGGCACCAAAGCGTTTGGTCAGCTGGTAGGTTTCCAGCGACAGCGCGCCGCTGGCCGTTTTTTGGGGAGGTATCAGGTCGAGGTTCATGGCGGTTTCAACCAGCCAGCGCCTGCAGGATCGCGGCCGACGGAGCGTGCGCGCCAAAGACACCACCTTGCATGGTGACCATTTTCAGCGCGGCAAGGTGGTTGCCGTGGTCGGTGGCGGCGGTGCAGTCCGACAGCAGCAGGCATTCAAAGCCGCGGTCATTGGCGTCGCGCATTGTGGTGTGCACACACACGTCGGTGGTGATACCGGCCAGCAGCAGGTTGGAAATGCCGCGCGTGCGCAGCACCAGGTCCAGATCGGTTGCGTAAAACGAGCCCTTGCCGGGTTTGTCGATGACGACCTCCCCCG
>Ga0208398_101058_pt1 | contig 12266 bp, 10 predicted proteins | sample LakWasMe79_HOW10_2_FD_183905 | JGI IMG/M metagenome (GOLD analysis project Ga0208398, IMG submission 183905) | Freshwater sediment methanotrophic microbial communities from Lake Washington under simulated oxygen tension - Sediment Metagenome... | ecosystem: Environmental > Aquatic > Freshwater >... | reverse complement strand
TGGGCGTCGTCCAGGCGCAGCTGGTCCATGAAGACGTCCAGCACCGCGCGCAGCTTGTTGAGGCCCATGCGGTCGGCGATGGTGGAGACATGCCACCAGTTGGGCGCCACCGCGGCCTTGAAGTCGCGCGGCGCGCGTGGCTGCTTGGGCAAGAGCTCCTTGAGGGTGCGTGCGGCGCTCGGTTCGGCCTCGCGCAGCACGCCGCAGAAGCCCTCGTCATGCATGCCGTAGCGGCCCGCGCGGCCGGCGATCTGGTGCACCTCGGAGACGCTCAGCGCGCGATCGGCCTGGCCGTCGAACTTGGTCATGGTGCTGAACAGCACGCGGCGGATCGGCAGGTTCAGGCCCATGCCGATGGCGTCGGTGGCCACCAGGATATGGCTGGCGCCATTGGCAAAGCGCTCGGCCTCACGGCGCCGCACCTCGGGCGGCAGCGCGCCATAGATCACCGACACCGGGTGGCCCGCCTGGGCGATCTGGTCGCGCAGCATCAGCACCTCGCGGCGGCTGAAGGCCACCACCGCATCGCCCTTCTTGAGCGCCGCGATCGGCACCGCCGCGGGCAGCAGCTGCACCTCCTGCTTGCGCTCGAAATGCCGCACCGTGCAACGTTCGCCGCACAGGCCCAGCAGGTTCTCGATCGCCGGCACCGCATAGGCCGAGCAGATGATGATGACCTCGTTGGCCGGCACCGCCACGATGGCCTGGGTCCAGGCCCAGCCGCGGTAGAGATCGAACAGCATCTGCGCCTCGTCGATCACCGCCACGTCGATGGGCTTGTTGGTGTTGACCATCTCGATGGTGCTGGAGACCACGCGCGCGCCATCGGCCGGCACGTTCTCCTCGCCGGTGAGCAGCGAGCAGGGCACGCCGCGGCCCACCAGGCGGTCGCGGCCCTCCAGCGCCAGCAGGCGCAGCGGCGCCAGGTAGGCGCCATCATGCGCGGCCGCCAGGCGCTCGAAGGCCGCATGGGTCTTGCCGCTATTGGGCGGGCCCACATAGAGCGTGACGCTGCGCTGCATGCGGCGCGCCACGTCGAAGGTATCGGGATAGCCCTGGAAGGCCAGCTCGCTGGTGAGGCCGGCGAGGGTGTTGAGTTCGGCGACGCGGTGTTCCCAGCGGTCCTGTGCGCGCGTGCAGCCGGCCTTCAGATCGGCCAGCGACTGCGGCGTGGCGCATTCGGCCTGCAGGCGCGGCAGCAGCGAATCCAGGTGCTCCTCGTGGAAGGCCTCGCTGCGCGCCAGCAGGCCCTGCAGATGCGCTTGCAGCTCGGCCGCCTGGGCATAGCGCGGCGCGGCGCCCAGCGCGGCCTTGAGCGCGGCCGCCTCGCCGCTGCGGTAGAAGTCCCACACCGGCGCCTCGTCCTGCGGCACGCGGTAGGCCACCGGCACGCGCCAGCCGGGGCGGTCCAGCGTCAGCGTCTGGCTGCACAAGCGGCTCCAGGCCAGGCCCTCGCGGCGCAGGCCCAGCGCCTCCAGCTGGGCCGTGCGCTGCTGCATCTGCGCGCGCACCGTGGGCGCCGTGCCCACCACGTCCAGATGGCGCAGCGCCGTGGCCATCAGCGCGGGGGCGATCCAGCGGCTGGGGCGCGTGCCCGCCACGGCCTTCTGCAGCAGGATCAGGCCCAGACGATCCAGCTCGTCCTCATGGGCGTCGCCGAAATCGGCCGGCGTGCAGACCTGCGGCAGCTGGTAGGCGGCCTGGCGTATGCGCTGCAAGGCCTCCAGGCCGATCTCGGCGGGCAGGCGGCTGGCATGGCGGGGATGAGGCAGGAGCTTGGTAATGGGCATGGGGAGCGTGCCGGCTTGAGGGGCACGCGGAGCAAAGAGAGTTACTTGGAAGCCCGGGCCAGCACTTCGGCCTGCCACAGCTTGGTCAGCTTCTTCGCCTCCCAGGCCCAGATGGCGGGATGCAGGGCGCGCGAGGCCTTGTACTGGCTGCCGTCAATCAGGCCGCGCGCCACATCGGGGGTCAGCTCCAGGCTGTCGACGCGGATCGGGCGCGCATGGCCGCGCGCCAGATTGGCCTGGCCGGCATCGCTGAAGATGTATTCGCGCGTCAGCATGGCCGCATTGGGATGCGGCGCATGCTTGTTGATGATGGTGGTGTAGCCGCTGGTGATCGAGCCGTCCTCGGGGATGAAGACCTCGTAGTCGCCCGGGTTGGGCACGCGCTTGCGCATCGCCAGCGCGACGAAGTCCCACATCACATGCACATCGGCAAGGTTCTGGTTCATCGGCACCGGGCCGGGGTAGATGTAGAGCAGCCGCCCCTCGCGGTGCATGGGCGCGAACTGGGCCAGCGCGGGCTGCAGCTGGGTTTCGTTGCCACCCAGGGCCACGGCCGCCGCCAGCACCGCGGCGTTCGCCTGCGCGCTCGGGCCCACCTCGCCCAGCAGCACGCGGTACTGGCCCTTGAAGAGCGCCTGCCAGCTGCGCGGCGGCTTGGGCAGGCGGCGGGTGTTGACCATGAAGGCGATGGTGCCGGTATAGGCCAGCGCCCAATGGCCATCGGGGTCCTTGGCCCATTCGGGAATCTCGGCCCAGCTGCTGGGCTTGTAGGGGCGCGTCACGCCGCGGCTGCGCGCGATCGCGCCGAACTCGAAGCCGACATCGCCGATGTCCACCGTGGCGGCCTTGCCCTCGGCCTCCAGCAGCGCGATTTCCTCGCCGCTGGTCATGTTGCGGTCGCTGTGCACCAGGCCGTGCAGGCGGCGCAGCTCGGCCCAGGTATCGCGCCAGTTGGCCCAGCTGTCCGGCATGCCCAGGCTGTCGATGCGGCCCTCGGCACGGGCGGCACGCTCCAGCTCCTTGAGCGTGGGCAGCTCGGCCCAGGCCGACCGCGACGGCGCGGCCATGCCGGTTGCGAGCAGGGCCATCAGGCGGCGGCGGTTCATCAGCGTGCGGAGGTGGGGGAAGGTGGCGGGCAAGCGGGCATTTTCGCCGCAAAAGCCGCCGCGACCCAGGGGGGCCCTAAAACCGCGTGCCCAGGGTCAGGTCCAGGCCGGGAAAGGTCATGCGCTCAAACAGCTCGTTGACGCGCTCGGCGCTCCAGTCCTGCGCCTCGTCCATCCACCACACCAGCATCGACCAGAGCGCCCCCACCACATACTGGGTGGCCAGATCCACCGCCGCACCGCCCTGGCCGGGCGGCTGCCCCTGCGCGAGCTCGGCATGCACCAGGGCACGCAGCATGGCGCGCATATGGCGCTCCACGCTCACCTCGCTCTCGCGCGCCACCGTCATGCGGTAGAGCTGGCGGTGGCTGGCCAGATGCTGGAAGAAGGCCAGGCTGAAGCCCAGGCGCCGATCCGGCGCACGCGCCGACTCCAGCCAGCCGCGCAGCCCCTGCACGCTGTGGCCCAGCAGCTCGTCCTTGCTCTCGAAATGCGCATAGAAGGTGGCACGGCCGACGCCGGCGCGGTCCAGCAGGTTCTGGATCGTCAGGCGCTCGTAGCCGCGCTCGCACATCAGCGAGAAGAGGGCTTCCAGCAGGAGCTCGCGGCTGCGTTGCGCGCGGCGATCGGGCGGTTTGACAACAAGTTCTGGCATGTTCTCGAACAAAGCGGTGCTGGCTATTCGCTAACGAACAGGCGCTGCCGGCTTGTTCGGGGCTTTTGGTCTGCTGAACAGTATGTTCGGGTCCATGCCAAGCAACAAGAGCAGCGACCCGATGCCGCAAGACCTGACCCCCGCCCTGATCGCCCTGCACGGCGTGAGCAAGCGCTACGCATCGGCGGCGCGCCCCTGCACCGCGCTGCAGGACCTGAGCCTGCGCATCCAGCCGGGCGAATGCGTGGCCGTGATGGGCCCTTCGGGCAGCGGCAAGACCACCCTGATCAACCTGCTCACCGGCATCGACAGCCCCAGCAGCGGCGAGATCCTGGTGGCCGGCCAGCCCATCCACCGGATGAGCCAGGAGGCGCTGACGCGCTGGCGCGGCCGCCAGGTGGGCGTGGTGTTCCAGTTCTTCCAGCTGCTGCCCACGCTGACGGTGGCCGAGAACGTGATGCTGCCGATGGATTTCTGCGGCAGCCTGGCGGCCCGCGAGCGCCGCCCGCGCGCCCTCGATCTGCTGCAGCGCCTGGGCATCGCCGAGCATGCCGACAAGTTGCCGGCCGAGCTCTCGGGCGGCCAGCAGCAGCGCGCCGCAATCGCGCGCGCCCTCGCCAACGACCCGGCCATCCTGGTGGCCGACGAGCCCACCGGCAATCTCGACTCCGCCACCGCCGACGAGGTGATGGGCCTGCTGGCGGCCCTCACGCGCGAGGGCAAGACGGTGCTGACCGTGACCCACGAGCGCGAGCTGGGGCACTTCTTCACGCGCACCCTGCTGCTGCGCGACGGCCGGCTGGTGCACGACTCGGCCACCGCGCGGGTGGCGGCATGAGCCCGCGCTGGACCAAGATCTGGCGCGATATGCAGCACAGCGGCGGCCGCATGGCGCTGATCGTGGCGGCGCTGGCCGCCAGCATGGCCGGCGTGGTGACGATGCTGAGCGCCTACCTGGTGCTGGCGCGCGAGGTGCCGCTCAACTACCTGGGCACCCAGCCCGCCGCGGCCCAGCTGGAGCTGCAGCACGAGCCCTCGGCTGCGCTGCTGCAGCGCCTGCGCGCCCGGCCCGGCGTGCGCGGCGCCGAGCTGGGCGGCACCCTGCTGGGCCGCATCCAGGTTGGCCCGCAGGGTTGGATGCCGCTGATGCTGTTCGTGGTGTCGGATTTCGAGGCCTGGCAGATCAACCGCGTGCACGCCGACAGCGGCAGCTGGCCGCCGCCGCCCGGCAGCCTGCTGATCGAGCGCAGCGCCATGGCCATGAGCCAGGCCCGCGTGGGCGGCCAGGTGCAGATCGAGCTGCCCGCGGCCGGCCGCATCGGCATCGGCGTGGCCGGCACCGTGCACGACCCCGGTGTGGCGCCGGCCTGGCAGGAGCAGACCGTCTACGCCTATGTCAGCCAGGCCACGCTGGCGCAGCGCGGCCAGCCGCTGCCGCTGAACCTGCTCAAGCTGCGGCTGCACGACGATGCCGAGCTGCCGGCGATCGAGGCCGAGGTGCAGCGGCTCGCCGCCTGGCTGGCCGAGCAGGGCGAGCCGGTGCTGCAGGCGCGCATCCCGCCGCCACGCCTGCACCCGCACCAGTCGCAGATGATGACGGTGGTGGGCATGCTGCTGATCTTCAGCCTGCTGGGCCTGCTGCTGGGCGCGGTGCTGACGGCCAGCACCATCGGCGGCCTGCTGGCCCAGCAGCGACGCCAGATCGCCATCATGAAGGCGATCGGCGCGCGCTCGGCCCAGATCGCCACGCTCTATCTGCTGATGGTGGGCCTGCTGGGCCTGGCCGCCGTGGCGATCGGCTGGCCGCTCGGCTGGGCGGCCGGGCGCGGCCTGATGAGCCTGGTGGCGCAGCTGCTCAATCTGCGCCTGGACAGCCTGGCCCTGCCCGGCTGGATGCTGCCCGCCAGCGTGGGCGTCGGCATCGTCGCGCCGCTGCTGGCCACGCTGCTGCCGATCTGGCTGGCGGCACGGCGCACCGTGCGCGCCGCCATCGACGACCATGGCGTGAGCGCCAGCGCCGCGGCCGACAGCGGGGCGGGCGGCCGGCTCATGGCCCGGCTGCTGGCGCGCCTGAGCCTGGGCGATGCGGCCCTGACCCTGGCGCTGCACAATACCTTCCGGCGCCGCGCCCGCTTGTTCATGACCCTGCTGCTGCTGGGCGGCGCGGGTGCCATGTTCATCACCAGCCTGAACCTGCGTGCGGCCTGGGAGGCGCGCGTGCAGGAGGCGGCGGCCGACCGGCGTTTCGATCTCGAGCTGCGCCTGGAACAGCCGCAGCCGCTGGCGCGGCTGGAGCCGCTGTTGCGCGGCGCCCTGCCGGGCCTGCGCGCGTTCGAATCCTGGAGCATCAGCGCCACCTCCCTGCATCAGGGCGGCGGGCTGGAGGTGGTGCACAGCTATCCCGACGGCGGCCATGGCAGCCTGGCGCTGCGCGCCGCACCGCCCGCCACCGCCCTGATCGCGCACCGCCTCGGTGCCGGCCGCTGGCTGCGCGCGGGCGAGCGCGGCAGCGTGGTGCTCAACAGCGGCGCCAGCCAGGCGTCAGGCCTGCGCGGCGTGCGGCCGGGCGACTGGCTGGACCTGGAGATCGCGGGCCGGCCGCAGCGTCTGCGGGTGGTGGGCATCATCAAGGAGCCGCTCACCCCCAGCGCCCTCTACACCACGCCGGAAAGCTATGCCGAGCTGACCGGCACGGCCGGCCACAGCAATGCCCTGCGCATCGCGCTGCGGGATGGCAGCGACGCCGAGCAGAGTGCCACGGCGCTGGTGGCCGCGCTGGAAGGGGCCGGCATGGGCGTGAAGTTCCTGCTCACCGAAGCGCGCTTTGGCGCCGCCCAGGGTGGCCATGTCTACATCCTCGTCTACGCCCTCGCCTTCATCGCCGGCCTGATGGCCGTGGTGGGCCTGCTGGGCCTGGCCTCTGCGCTCGGCAGCGCGGTGCTGGAACGCACCCGCGAGTTTGGCGTGCTGCGCACCATCGGCGCGGGCTCGGCCGCGGTGCTGCGCAGCGTGCTGGCCGAGGGCCTGGTGATCGCCCTGCTGAGCGTGCTGCTGGCCCTGCTGCTCGCCACCGGGCTCTCGGCGCGCGTGGGCGCGGTGCTGGGCGCGATCTCGCCGCAGCAGCTGCTGCTGCAGCTCTCGCCGCTGGCACTGGGCCTGTGGTTGCTGCTGCTGCTGCCCGGCGCGCTGCTGGTGAGCGCCTGGCCGGCGCGCCGCGCCGCGCGGCTGACGATACGCGAAACCCTCAACAGCTATTGATGCCAGGCACGCCATGAACAAGAAACTCGCTCTCGCCCTGCTGTGGGCCCTCCTGCTCGTGCTGCTGGCCGGTGCCGCCGTCTGGCTGCTCGGCGACGTCGATGCGCTGGCGCTGCTGAAGCGGCTGCACGGCCGCTGAGCGGAGGGGCCAGCCAGGCCCTGCGTCAGCGCGTGGCCCGGTCGATGCGGCGCTGCTGCAGGTCCACCTCGCCGGGCGGGGCCAGCAGATCGCGCACCGTCGGCAGCGAGGCCGGCGCCGAAGCGGCTGCCGCCGCGACCGGCGCCGCGATCACCGTCACCGTGCCACGCGTCATGGTCGCCTCCTGGCTGCCGGCCGGGCAGGGCGCGCTGCTGTACTGCACCGCCGCGCCCGTGACGCATTTGTGCACCGCCTCGACACCGCGGCCCGGCACGAGCGCGCGGCCGGCTTCCAGGGCCTGGTGCAAGCGGGCGCGGGCCTGCTCGGGATAGGCCAGGCGCAGGCCCAGCAGCAGGCACAGCGCGACGGCAAGCAGTGGCAAGGCCTTGCGCATGGCTCAGTCCTGAAAGATGGCGCGTGCCGCCACCTGGCGCAGGTTCAGCGGCAGGGCGTTCACGAGCGCAAGAATCTCGATGCTGCGATCGCAGTCCTGGCGCCGCTGACCCTTGCGGCCGGCCTGGAACAGGCCCGCCAGAATGGCCGGTGCACGCTCGCCCAGACGGTGCTGCAGCACCACCTGCTCGTTGGCATTCACGGGGCGAAAGTCGGCGCCCTCGCCCTGCATCGCGGCCTGCACCAGCCAGGCGCTTTCCCGGCCGATCAGCGCTTCGTCCAGCTGACGCTTGACGCCCGCCTGCCCGGCCAGCAGCGCCGCGCATTGCATCGGGCCCAGCTGGCGGGCGCTCTTGAGTTGATCGCTCCAGATCGCCAGATAAGCGACCCGGAGTTCGTTGCTGGCGCTTTGCAGCAGCCCGGGCAGCAGGGCGGCGACGAGCGCCTGGCCCTCGGCCTGCACCAGCCCCTCGTCGCCCTGCGCGAGCGCCGCCGCCATGCGCTCGGCCGCGGCATCGATGAGGCCGGGCAGATAGCGATTCAGCCAGTACCAGCTGGGGTGGCCGCGCAGGTGCTCGGCGATCTCGAAGCGCGCATCGGCCGCCCCCGCCACCGGCAGGGCAACGTCCAGTGTGGCCGGTGCAGGATCAAGCAGGCCCGCGTCCTCCCATTGCGTGCGCGAGGCCTGCCAGCGTGAACCCGGGCCGGCCTGCAGCAGCCGCGCGATGAGGGGCTCGGGCAGGCCCAGGGCCCGGTAGCGCGACGCCAGCTCGACGGCCACCGGCCCCGCCAGCAGCGGGCTCAACAGGCCCGTGGCGGCACCGCTCAGGCTCACCGCCGCGGCCGGCACGATCTGACGCTCGGCACCCGCCAGAAAGATCAGCGCGCAGACGCCTTCGCAGTTGCCGGTCACCCGCGTGCGCAGCTTGCGGGCCTGCACGAAATCGGCGATGCGCTGGGCCTCGGCCAGGCGCCCGCCGGAGGACTCCAGCTCCAGCACCCTGAGGCGCTTGGCGTCGGCCGCAATGCGCATGAACTCGGCGCCGTCACCGCGCCCGAGCGGGCCCTTCAGCGCGAGGCGACCGCCGTCCTCGGACAGCGTGATGGCGGCGTTGCCGAGCGGATCGCTGCCACCGGCCAGCTGCAGATACTGCCCGGCCCGCGGCAACACATCGAAGACGCTGGCGATCAGCACCAAGCCCGTCAGCACGACCAGGGCCGCATGCGTCGCGAGCGCGCGGCGCGGGTCGGGTCCCGAGCGCGCATAGGCGCTGGCGGCGCGCCAGCAGCCCGGCACGGCCCAGCACAGCGCCAGCAGCAGCAGTGCCCAGACCGCCAGCAGGGCCGCGCTGCCCAGGCTCAGCAGCGAACCCAGCACGTTGACCTGCATCGCCAGGCCCAGCGCGGCGGCCAGCAGCGGCAGCGCCACCAGCACGGTGTTGAGCCAGAAGCTGACGGCCAAGGGCAGCTCACCCAGCCAGTGCGACAGCAGATAGGCCCGCAGCGGTGCAAGTGCCGGTGCGGCGCCGGACTCCGCCGGCCTGGCCGGCGCGCTGCGCACCACGGCCGTGCCCGCGAACTTGTCGTGCAAGCCCTGGCGCGCCGGGTGGATCGCGGTCCACAACAGGCCCAGGCCCAGGGGCAGGGCCGACAGCAACCAGAACAGCCAGCGCAATGCCAGCCGGCCCAGGGCGGGTCGGCCGCCATCGGACGCATCGACGATGCGGAGCGCGCAGATCAGTTTGCCCGGCGTGGCGCCGCAGGCATGCCAGAAGCCCAGCACCAGCGCGCTGGGCAGCAGCCATTTCACGGCGGCCAGGGCCAGCGCCGCCAGCGTGCCTGGGCCGGCGCCGAGGGCATCGCCGCGCAGCAGCCAGCCCAGCGGCGCCAGCACCATATAGAGCAGCAGCAGATCGATGGCGAGCGCCATCGCACGGACCTTCAGACCCGCAGGTTCCAACTCTTGCACGCCCACCCCTCGCCCCGCTTTGTTAGATGTCTTGCGCCCGCTGTCGCGGCGTTAGGCGATGGTAGCCGAATGCGCCGGCTTATTTGTAGAAGGCCTCCACCTTGCCCTTGAGCTTGATCATCAGCGGATGGCCCTTGCGGTCCACGGTGCGGCCGGCGGGCACCTTGACCCAGCCTTCGCTGATGCAGTACTCCTCGACGTCGAAGCGCTCCTTGCCGTTCAGGCGGATGCCGATGTCGCGCTCGAACACGGCGGCGTCGTGGAAGGGGCTGCGCGGGTCCACCGAAAGGCGGTCGGGCATGGCGGGGGCTTGCTGGGCGTTGGTCATGGAGAGTTGCTTTCTTGTCACTGATTGATGCAGAAGGCGTGGATTTTCCAGGATTTGCCAAGGCATGCGCGCGTCGGCACCCGCACGGCATCGGTACGCCTGCGCACAGTGCTGCCAGCCGCAGCGAGCTAGGCTCGGCAAGCCGGTTGCCAGTGCACATCTGCTTGCAACTGCGCCACCGGTCAGTCATCAAGATCGACGCCATCGCGTTCTTGAAGGGTGTTGCTCCGTTTGCAGGGGAGGTGATGATGAGCCAGCTCGCAAATTTCGCCCGCGCGCCTGTCGCTGCGCCGGCCCTGCTGCTCGCTGCCGCACTGTCCGGCTGTGGCGGCGGCACCGCCGAGACCACCACCCCGACCAGCCCGGCCGCGGCGCCCAGTCAGCAGGCCTGCATACGGCTGCAGGGCAAGACCCTGGGCGCGGCCAAGGTGCTGGCGGTCAGCGACGTCGCCGCCACAGCCGACGTGCCTGCGCATTGCCAGGTCAGTGCCAGCATGGCGCCCAAGCTGAACATCGTGCTGCGCCTGCCCGTAAGCTGGAATGGCAAGCTCTACTACGTGGGCGGCGGCGGTTACGACGGCGTGCTGCCCCCGCTGGCGCAGAGCGCGGCCGCCTTGCGCAAGGGCTTCGCCACGGTGGCCAGCGACGGCGGCCACCAGGCCATCGGCGTGGACGCCAGCTGGGCCTTGAGCGACCCGACGGCGGCGCGCATGTTCGGCAGCGAGGCCATCCCCACGGTATTGCCCGCCGCGCAGGAGATGATCAAGGCAGCCTATGGCGCGGAGCCCTCCCGTTCCTACCTGGAAGGCTGCTCGAATGGCGGGCGCGAGGCGCTGATGATGGCGCAGCGCTATCCGCAACTGTTCAACGGCATCATTGCGCGCGCCCCGGCCTACAACTGGACCGGCCTGATGGGTGCCTACCAGCGCAACGCCAAGGCGCTGGCGGCGCCCGGCGCCATGCTCGGTGCCGCCAAGATCGCCACCCTGGCCGGCGCGGTGCGCGCGGCCTGCGATGGCCTCGACGGCCTCGCGGACGGCATCGTCTCCAACCCGGCCGCCTGCAGCTTCGACCCAGCCCAGCTGCGCTGCCCGGGTGGTGCCGACGCCGGCAGCGGCTGCCTGTCGGACGCCCAGCTGGCCTTGCTGCAGTCCTGGACCACGCCGGCGCAGTTCACTGCCGCGGCCAGCTACCGCAACCCTGGCTGGAAGCTCACCGGCAATGAGGACGACAGCGGTGCCTGGGCGCCCTGGCTGACGGGCAACGGCGATGCGCGCGCATCCCTGCAGTACCTGTTTCAGGACACCACGGTGAAGTCCTATCTCGCCAGGAACCTGAGCATTGACAGCCTGCGCTACCGCTACGACCAAGACCCGGCCGCCCTGAGCGCCCTGGCGGCACTCAACGATGCCACCAGCACCGGCTTGGGCGCCTTCCACGGCCGTGGCGGCAAGCTGATCCTCTGGCATGGCGGCAGCGACGCCGCCATCAGCCCCCAGGGCACTGTCGAGTACTACCTGGGCATGCAGGCTGCCATGGGCGGCCAGGCAGTGCTGGACGGCTTCGTGCGCTTCTACATCGCCCCGGGCGTCAACCATTGCGGCGGCGGCCAGGGCGCCGACGAGGTGGACCTGCTGGCGGCGCTGGACAGCTGGGTGGGCCAGCAACTAGCCCCCGGCACCCTGCTGGCCAGCAAGCTCTTTTTCGGCGCCCCGCTGCTGACGCGACCGCTCTGCGCCTATCCCCAGTACGCCCGCTACATCGGCCCGCCCAACGACATTGGCGCGGCGTTGCAGGCGTCGAGCTTCGTGTGCACGCCGCCCTGATTGCGTGCCCCTTGCCCCAGCGCAACAAAGGCCCGTCCGGCCACCCGCAAAGGCCTTGAAACGGGGGACCGCCGGCTTAGGGTTTAAGCAGGGAGACAACGCCGGGCGATGGGCGCACCGGCCAGCAAAAGGAGTCCGCCATGTTCAAGCATCTGCTCCTGCCTACCGACGGTTCCGCCGCCTCCGAGTTGGTGATCGCCAAGGCCATGATGCTGGCCCAGGAATGCGGCGCCAGGGTCACGGGCCTGCATGTGATCCAGCCCTTCCATGTGTTCGCCTACGACGTCGAGATGGTCGAGGACACCAAGGTGACCTATATGGCCCAGGCCGAGGCGCGCGCCGCGCGCTATCTGGCGGCCATCAGCAAGGCCGCCGCCGAGTGCAAGGTGGCTTGCGATGTGCTGTCGGTGGCCGACGAACATCCCTTCGAGGCCATCGTCCGCACCGCCAAGGCGCGCGAATGCGACCTCATCACGATGGCCTCGCATGGCCGGCGCGGCTTCAGGTCGATGCTGCTGGGCAGCGAGACCCAGAAGGTGCTGACGCACAGCAATGTGCCGGTGCTGGTGTGGCGCTGAGGCCCCTCAGGGCAGCGGGCGCTCCGGCCCCTGCGTGCCCTGGGCGCGCGCCGACAGATAGGCGTAGAGGTCGGCGATATGGGCGTTGACCTCCGGGTTGCCCTGCCAGGCGGGCATGCTGAGCGCGCCGGCCTGGCGTTGCAGCACCGCTTCGATGAGGGCGTCGCGCGCGGCGCCCTCGCTGCCGGCCTGCGCGGCCGGCAGGTTCCAGTCATAACGCTGCA
>Ga0208398_101057_pt1 | contig 12274 bp, 12 predicted proteins | sample LakWasMe79_HOW10_2_FD_183905 | JGI IMG/M metagenome (GOLD analysis project Ga0208398, IMG submission 183905) | Freshwater sediment methanotrophic microbial communities from Lake Washington under simulated oxygen tension - Sediment Metagenome... | ecosystem: Environmental > Aquatic > Freshwater >... | reverse complement strand
TTATGTTTGACAATAAAAAAATACAATTTAGCGGTTGGCAGACTGATAAAATCATTCGTCTTTTCAGAAAAGAAAAAGCAATTTATAATCCTGAAAAAATCGTCCACGAAAAATTAATTATAGACGGAAAAATTGGCAAATTAAAAAACAAACTTATCCATTATTCCTATTCCAATTACAGCGATTACAAGCAAAAAATGATTTTTTACGGTCAATTAAAAGCAAAGGAAGAATTGCAAAAGAAAACAAATCCTAACTTTTTTCATTATTACATTAGACCATTTTACCAATTTATTTATCAATACTTTATACGATTAGGTATTCTTGATGGGAAGAAAGGAATAATTATCTGCTATTTAAATGCATTGAGTGTTTATGTCCGTTTTCAGGAGCTAAAAAAACTAAAATCTCAGAATTAAGATTTCCAAAATTTAAGTTTCTTTTTTATTCTTTGTTTTCTATGAAATTTTTCTTGAAAATCTTGAGTATAAAACCACATTTTTTCAAAGATTTCATTTTCAGTTTTTCCAGTATATAGCTTTGAATATTCATTACTCATTACCTCTATCATTCTTTTTTGAGGTGTTAATCGGGAAAGATTTTTCATTCTTTGATCAAAGTCCATTTGATCATGAAAGTTCATTCGATTCAAATCGACCAGGAAAAACTCATATTTCCCGTCAACCGTTTTTTTAATCAAAGTATTTCCAGGTGAATGATCCAGAAACTCAACTCCGCTTTGATGCAAATGGAATGAAAACCGGGTAAATTGTCTTAAGATATTCTCATGATCTGGAAAATCAGGAATTTCAACTAATTCTCTATAAGTCAAATCACATTCAAGATGTTCACTGGCATAATAACTGTCTTTCAAACCAATCCAATTATAATTTTCAAGATACGCAATCGGTTCCGGTGTCCCTATACCTTTTTCCAATAAAATTGTCGCATATTCAAAAGAACGCCTTGCTTTTGATTTTCTAAAATACTTATAGGCAATTTTGTTGATCAAATTAGGAATTTTAAACGATTTGACATTTACCGTCTTTCCTTCTAACTCGAATAATTTGATAATGTTTCTTTTACCGTCACCGAAGAGTGTGCCTGAGGATTTGAAATCTCGAAAAAAATCATTGATTACTGCAGATTTTAAATTGTATTTTGAATTTATAGTAAGAGGCATATTTTTATGACATTAATTTTTTTTGCAAAAATACCAAATGATTTTTTAGACCTCCAAAAAAAAATGGTTTTTACAACAAATAAACTTTTTAAAGAGCAAAATCATAATCCTTATATTTAAAAAAATTCTTCAATGCGCAAAATTTCGGCTTTAAATTAAATTCAAAATTTGACTTTATTCTTTTTAATTCCACAATTCTATAAGAAATTTCAAACCTTAGTCCTACACTCTAAATTTGTATGCTTTTCATATTTTTTATTCGTTACTTTGCAAAAAATGAAGTTATAAGTACAATTATAAAAGTATCTACTTAAAGTCACCAAATGAATTAACATCCTTTTATTTACAAATCCACCACTAAAGCATTTTGAAATAAAATCAATTTTAAGTATCATTAAAAATTATCACTTTAAATAATTTCACTAAAACCTTAACATGACATTACCAAGTTCCAGTTTAATAGTTGCAGTTTACAACCGCCCTGAGGCCTTAGAATTACTATTGCTAAGTTTAATGGGGCAAACTGTTCTTCCAAACGAAATAATAATCGCTGACGATGGTTCCAAAGAAGAAATAAAAAAGATGATATCCGTTTTTAGTGAAAAACTTTCTATCCCAATAGTACATATTTGGCAGGAAGATATTGGAAACCGAAAACCAACAATTTTAAACAAAGCAATAGCCCAATCCAAATTTGATTATATCATTCAAATAGATGGAGACATAATCATGAATAAATATTTTATTGAAGATCATCTAACTTTTAATGAAGATGGTTTTTATTTGTTTGGTTCAAGAGTAAATACCCTAAACTCAATTCTTGAAAGTATTTTCAAAAACAAAACTTTAAATTTCAACTTTTTTTCAAAAGGAATCCAAAGAAGAGGTAGAACTATTCGTATTCCTTTTTTGATGAATTTTACAAAAAAAGTAGATCGCCGATCTTCAAAACTTAGAGGTTGCAATTTGTCTTTTTTCAAAAAAGATTTCATCAATATAAACGGTTATAATGAAAACTTGGTTGAAGCATGGAGAGAAGATTCTGAAATGATAGAAAGAATGCATAATAGCGGCATAAAGGGAAAAAGACTTAAATTTGCAGGAATTGTATATCATCTTTATCATAAATCACAAAGCAAAAAACAAATCGACATAAATCTTGCCATTGAGAAGGAAACAATTGAAAAGAAACTCAAATTCACTGACAAAGGAATAAACCAATATTTATGACAGAGCAGCCAAAATATGACGTAGCAGTAATTTTAATAAATTATAATTCTAGTGAACACAGCATCAATTGCATTCATTCAATACTCGAGCATACCTCAGAAAATTTAAAATATCAAATTATTATTTCAGACAATGCTTCTGAAGAAAAAGATTATTTAAATTTAAAGAGGTTTTGTGATCAAGAAAACAATTCTAAAATAAAACTATACCGTAGCAATATCAACACCGGTTTTGGAGGTGGAAATATGCACGGAGTACAATATGCAAATGCTGATTATTTGGCATTTTTAAACAATGACACTTTATTATTGAATGATTGTCTTTCAATTTTTAAAAATTATTTAGAAAAAAATAAGAATACTGGTGTTGTAGGAGGTCAAGCATTTAAAGAAGATAAATCTTTTATGATTTCTACAGATCATTTTGCCTCACCTTTAAGAGAGATTATTGGGAAAAATTTATTAGAAAAAATCAGCCCCACAAAATATCCGAAAAGAAAAAAATTATATAAAAATCCTATTCGGGTAAATTTTGTTTCCGGAAGCTTTATGTTTTTGAGAACCAATGATTTTAATGAAATAGGGGGGTTCGATACTAACCTTTTTTTATATCACGAAGAAACCGATTTATGCAAAAGATTGCTTGCAATATCTAAATATGCTTATTTAATTCCAGAGGCTGAACTAATCCATTTACATGGAGCCAGTACTGAAAAATCTATAGCCATAAAGAAAGAGTTAAAGATATCTCTCTTGTATGTAATCCAAAAACATAATGGCTTTTTTGCTCATAAAATAGTTTTATTATTTTTTATCATCAAATACTTTTTCAGTAGTATTCTAAGACCCAAAAACTGGCCCATATTTCTATTAGTATTAAATGGCGCACCATTGTGTAAATCGTTGAAATTGACCCAAAAAATACAGAAAATTAATTAATCCAATTATGAAAATTACAATTATAAGCTTTGATAATTGGGGGTATAACAAACATATAGTTAACCTTTTAGAGAACAAAAACCATATTGTAAATCATATCAATTTCAATGATTTCAAATATGAATATCCTAGTATTTTAATAAGATTATACAATTTTATTTTAAAAACAATATTCAAAAAAAATCTTAAAAATATTTATTATGGAAACGAAATAATTAAAAAACTCAAAAACAATAATGAAACTCAAGATTTAATCCTGACTATAAAAGCAGATTTTATTGCCCCTGAAGCCATTTTGGAATTTAAAAAGTATACTAAAAAATCGATTGCCTTTTTTAATGACAGCATTTCCAGATGTCCAAAAATCAAACGGACTATTACTAATTTTGATGAAGTTTATTCTTTTGAAAAAGATGACTGTGAAAAATACGGTCTAAAGTTCCTGACTAATTGGATTTACCCCATTCAAAAAAACGATACAAAAAACAACGCGTATCAGGTTTTTAACATTAGTTCTAAAGACAGGCGCTTTTCATTAATTTCAAAAATTGCTTCAATTTTAAAAGAAAAAAACATCAATTATAAAATAATTATTTTTGGTAAAAAAAATAAAAACAGCAAGTCTAACGTTGAATACATTTCAAATCAAATACCATTAAATGAAGTAAATGATTATTTGCATAATTCTCAAGTTTTATTGGACATAAACCGAATAGGTCAAAAAGGGCTTACTTTTAGGGTATTTGAAAGTCTTGGATTAGAAAAAAAACTAATTACGACTAATGGAGACATTAAAAATTATGATTTCTACAACCCTAATAACATATTGATTATAGACGAAAAAAAAACCAATATTCCTTTTGATTTTTTTACTAAAAAATACAATCCCGTTTCAGAAGATATTTTAAAAAAATACACCATTGAAACTTGGATTCTTCAAATTATAAATTAAAGAAAATAGAAATGAAATTATCTGTTGCAATGTGCTCTTTTAATGGTGAAAAATATATCAAAAATCAACTTGATAGTATTTTAAACCAAACTGTGGCTATTGATGAAATTATTATTTGCGACGATGGATCCAGCGATAAAACTATAGAAATCATTAGTCAGATACAACAACAGAATCCTACTAAAATTTCTTTATTTAGGAATACTGCTAATTTAGGCAGTACTAAAAATTTTGAAAAAGCTATAAACCTTTGTTCCGGTGATTTTATTTTTTTGGCAGATCAAGATGATATCTGGAAAGAGGAAAAAGTTAAAAAAACATTAGCTGTTTTTGATGAAAATCCCAATGCCGAAGGTGTATTTTCAAATGCAGATTTAATCGACGAAAATGGTAAACTAATCCCTTCAATAACCATTTGGGATTCGATTTTTTTTCTGGAAAAAGAACTCCCTAAACCTATTGATTTCTTTAATGTAATTTCTAAAAACGGGAATGTTGTAACAGGTGCTACATTATGTTTTCGAAAAAATGTAAAAGATTTCATTAACTTTCATGAAGATGATTGCTTACATGATGAAAAAATAGCCACATTTCTAAGTTTAAGAGAGTCTCTTTATTATTCGACAGAAAATTTAATTTCTTATAGAATACATAGCAAACAACAAGTAGGAATGAAAAACATGTACAAACTTGTTACCAAAAACAGATTAAAAAGAATCATTCTTGACTTAGATAAACCTTCTAGTTTCAAAGAATACAGACATTTATCCAAAAAAAAATATTTAAAATTTCATAAATCAAAAAAATATCTAAAATCAGATTCTATAAAAATTAACATTCAGGATTTAATAACAAAGAGCCATAGCGAATTTCAGGATTTAAATATCAAAATGAAATTAAAGTTTCCCTTCCGATATCGATTTGTTTCGCTAAGTGATCGGTTACTCGGAAAACGAAAAACAATATAAAAAAGATTCCTTAAGAGGTATCAAGAATTTTGTTTAAATCTTGGTAAACCTTCCAATTGAATAACATCATTTTAATTAGCTTTTAAAATGATTAAATATTTTTTTTCATTTCTATTAAATTATGAAAAATTGATTTTAAAAATAATTAAGTACACCTTTGGAATTGAACAAAATTCCAAAATAAACATTGCAAAACCAGGCAACCCATGAATTTAAAATTTAGAATTATAGTTTTTTTACTTATCAGCAACACTCTATTATCACAAAACATCACTGTAGGGTCTGTCGACATGATAGAACAAAGAAGCAGAAATGAACAATTATTAGGAAATGGAAACCCATTCATTTCCTATACTTTACGCCCATTAGAATTAGAGCTGATAGACTCTACACAAACAAATGATACTCATTCCAAAAAAATAATTACAAAAATACTGCCAATAACTCTAACCCAACAATACAATACATTTGTCCCTTATGGCTGGAATGATGGTTCGATGATTCCTGCCAAAGGTTATCAAACACAACTAAGCGCCGGTTTATTTGCCGAATACGGAATTCTAAGCATACAATTGAAACCCGAATATGTATTTGCCGCCAATCCCGATTATGATATTTTTCCATTGACAGAAACAAATTCTGTTCGATTAAAATATGCAATTTATTCAAACGCCATTGATTTGCCCTCACCCTATGGAAATCAATCCTATAGTAAATTAAACTGGGGCCAAAGCAATATAAAACTAAATATCAATAAATTTTCTGTTGGTCTATCGACCGAAAACTTGTGGTGGGGACCAGGATCCAGGAATTCATTGATTATGAGCAATAACGCAACAGGATTTTTACATTTCACCTTAAATACCAGAAAACCAATAGAAACTTGCATAGGAAGCTTTGAAGGTCAAATCATAAGTGGTAAACTAGAAGGTTCTGGATTAAGCAGTCCAAAATCACAATTTATAATTAACGGGGTTGATACAGAAGTAATAAAAAGTGATGACTGGCGCTATATCAATGGGCTTTCCATAAATTATCATCCAAAATGGATTCCTGGATTATTTGTAGGACTGAATCGTACCATACAGGTTTACCGTCATGATATGGGTTCCAGTTTTACAGATTACATGCCTATATTTGATCCTTTTCAGAAAAAAAATCTGAGCAATGAAGATTCAAAAAACAGAGATCAATTAGCTTCTTTATTTTTCAGATGGGCCATGAAAGAATCTAAATTTGAATTTTATGGAGAAAGTGGCTGGAACGACCATTCTTCAACAATTTGGGATTTCTTTGATTCTCCGGAACATTCCAGAGCATATCTTTTTGGTTTTAACAAATTATTCATGCTTAACAAATCCAAAAAAAAATATTTAAAAGTTAGTTTTGAAACCACCCATTTAGAACAAAGTGCCGATCGTATTGTAAGACCTGGAGGCACTTGGTATAGGCATTATATTGTTTTACATGGCTACACCAATAAAGGGGAAGTTCTTGGGGCAGGAATCGGTCCAGGAAGTAATTTACAAAGTTTAGATTTCAGTGTTTGGGAAAAAGATCAGGTTTGGGGCATACAAGTAGAACGATATGCCCATAATATGGATTTCTACTATGATGCTTACACTGATTATGACCACAAATGGGTTGATTTAGGATTAAATACCTATGCCTATAAAAAATATGGAAATTTGGGCATTCAGGCAAAACTTAATTTCGCTCAATTGCGAAACTTTCAATATCAATTTGAAGATAATAAATTTAACATGCAATTCCAATTGTCTTTACAGTATCAATTATAAAAGACGATCATCAATAAAAAGAGATTTTTCATTATATAAAAAGAACTATTATGAGACTATCTGTTGCCATGTGTACTTATAATGGGGAAAAACATATCAAAGAACAGCTTGAAAGTATTTTAAACCAAACAACATCTGTTGACGAAATAGTCATTTGTGACGATGGATCAAAAGATAAAACCATTGAAATCATAGAACGATTTCAAATTGAATATTCCAATAAAATCTCGCTTCATAAAAATTCGGTTAATATGGGAAGCACCAAAAATTTTGAAAAAGCTATTTCAATCTGTACTGGCGATTATATTTTTCTGAGCGACCAGGATGATATTTGGAAGACAAATAAAGTTGCGAAAATTATCCAGCATTTCAAAGAAACACCATCTACTGAGGCCGTTTTTAGCAATGGAGATTTAATTGACAAAAAAAGCAAAAAAATCAGCACCCACAAACTTTGGGATGCTGTTTTTTTTATTGAAAATCAATTAGAAAAGCCAATCAATTTATTGAAACTAATTAGTTCCAAAAGAAATATGGTCACAGGAGCGACACTTTGCTTCAAAAAAGAAATTAAGGAAGTGATTTTGCCTTTTCCGAACATCAAAAAATTTTATCACGATGAGTGGATTGCCATTATCACTGCCAACAGAAATAAATTAACCTATCTTACCGAAGAATTAATATCGTACAGAATCCATTCTGAACAACAAATTGGAGGGAAAAACAGCATTCAAAAAAGTACAACCCAAAAGCATCTGAAACTTAGCAATTATATTTTAGGTGCTGAAACTCCAAAATCATACCAGGATTTCAACCAATTATCCAAAACTTATTTTCGAAATTATTTAAAATTCCAAAATATTTTCGCAAATACCGAAGATGATTGCCCTGTTAATTTTAAAGAAATTGCTGAAACCAATTTAGCTTTGTTTAAAAATTGTGATGATTCACTAAAAAAAGCCAACCCGATTTTCTATTTTTTCCGAAATTTGTCGGACAAAATAAGAGGCAAAAGACAATTAAACTAAAACAAAATGGACATCAATCAAGAAGTGCACAATGCATTTGAAGTTATAAAAGAAGGTGGAATCATCCTTTACCCTACTGATACCGTTTGGGGCATTGGCTGTGATGCGACGAATCCCGAAGCTATTGCCAAAATATACAAACTCAAACAAAGAGCCGAAACTCAAAGCATGATTTGCCTGATGAACGGCGAAAAAATGGTCTACAACGTATTCAAGGAAATTCCCGAAGTGGCCTGGCAGATCATCGATTTATCCGAAAATCCTACTACATTAATCCTCGATCAACCACGAAATGTAGCTCCAAATATTATTGCGCCCGATAATACACTGGGAATCCGAATTGTAAAAGAGCCTTTTTGTTTCAAACTAATGGAGCGCATGAAGAAACCATTGGTTTCCACTTCGGCTAATATATCCGGCCAACCTACACCAAAAAATTTCAAAGAAATCAGCCCCGAAATTATAAAAGGCGTTGACTATGTTGTAAATTTGCACCACGAAAAAATTACCGCAAAAGCATCTACAATCATTAAACTGACTAATGATTCGCAGGTAAAAGTGATTCGTAAATAGTTTTGCAGTATTCAGTTTTTAGTTTTCGGTTAAACAACTTCAAACTTTAAACTCTAAACAAAAAAAATGAACTACAAAGAAGCCTTAAACAATAAAATATTCGAAGTCATTTCGCAGGCTTCCCAAGAACTCAATATCGAAAGCTATGTGATTGGCGGTTTTGTCCGTGACTTACTTTTAAAAAGGGATTTTAAAAAAGATATTGATGTTGTTGCCGTTGGCAGCGGAATTGAATTAGCTTTAAAAGTATCGGATCTACTTCCTAAAAAACCAAAAGTTCAGGTTTTTAAAACATACGGAACTGCAATGTTACGTTTTGAAGATACCGAAATTGAATTTGTAGGCGCCCGAAAAGAATCCTACAATCAGGACAGCCGAAATCCCATTGTGGAAAACGGAACGCTTGAAGACGACCAAAACAGACGTGATTTTACCATCAATGCGTTGGCGTTGGCTTTAAATACAAACACTTTTGGAGATCTTTTGGATCCTTTCGGAGGTATTGCCGATTTGGAAAACAAAATCATAAAAACACCTCTTGATCCGGACATTACTTTTTCGGACGATCCTTTGCGAATGCTCAGAGGGATTCGTTTTGCCTCTCAATTGGGTTTTGAAATTGACCAAAACTCATTGGACTCGATTACCAAAAATGCCGAGCGAATCAAAATAATCTCTGGAGAACGAATCGTTGAGGAATTAAACAAAATCCTTTCTACCGACAAACCTTCTGTTGGTTTTTTACTGCTGTTTAAAACTGGCCTTTTGGATATCATCCTTCCCGAATTGACTGCTCTAAACCAAGTCGAAGAAATCGAAGGACATACTCATAAAAACAACTTTTACCACACACTTGAAGTAGTCGACAACATTTGTCCAAATACAAATGACGTTTGGTTGCGTTGGTCTGCCCTACTTCACGACATTGGAAAGGCACCAACAAAACGTTTCAACAAAAAACAAGGCTGGACTTTTCACGGACACGAATTCCTTGGCGGAAAAATGGCAAAAAAGATATTCGAACGATTGCACATGCCATTAAACCATAAAATGAAATTTGTGCAAAAAATGGTCATCATGAGTTCCCGTCCAATTGTTTTGGCACAGGATATCGTAACCGACTCGGCTGTTCGTCGCTTGGTTTTTGACGCCGGTGAAGATGTCGAAAACCTAATGACACTTTGCGAAGCTGATATCACAACCAAAAACCCAAACAAATTCAAAAAATATCATAAAAATTTTGAAATTGTCCGTCAAAAAATCGTGGAAGTCGAAGAACGCGATCACGTCCGCAATTTCCAACCGCCAATTTCCGGTGAGGAAATTATGGAAATTTTCAATTTGAAGCCATCCCGCGAAATCGGCCAGCTAAAAGATGCCGTAAAAGAAGCTATTTTGGAAGGAGAAATTCCCAATGAATATCAATCGGCTTATGATTTTGTGTTAAAAAAGGGAGAAAAATTGGGCTTGAAAAAAACGGATAAATAATTAAAAAAGATCAACATAATATAAAATGAAAAATAACAAATCCGTAATTATTTGGCTCCTTTCCGGTTGCTTTTTAGTGTTTATAATGGTTGTCGTGGGCGGTATCACCCGATTGACAAATTCTGGTTTATCAATGACTGATTGGCATTTGGTTACCGACACCCTTCCTCCCCTTACCGAAGCCAAATGGCAGGAAGCTTTCGACCAATACAAGCAGTTTCCTGAGTACCAAAAAATCAACATCCATAATGACTTCACCCTATCCGACTATAAGTTTATCTATTTCTGGGAATGGTTTCACCGTTTCATCGGAAGAATCATCGGCTTGGTTTTCATCGTTCCGTTCGTTTATTTCCTAATCAAGAAAAAAATTGACAAAGCTACCCTAAACAAATGTTTTGTATTGCTTGGAATGGGCGCTTTGCAGGGATTTTTCGGTTGGTTTATGGTTCGAAGCGGTTTGATTGACAATCCGGACGTGAGTCATTTTCGCCTTTCGCTACACTTGACTTTTGCATTTATCACCTTTGCCTACACACTTTGGGTGGCTTTGGACTTAATTTACCCAGACAAAAAAGCACCAATACTTCCCTTAAAAAAAATCGCCCGAATTACATTAATCCTTTTGCTACTGCAAATTATATACGGAGGTTTTGTTGCTGGTTTGGATGCTGGACTTATTCACAATCATTGGCCATTAATGAGTGATGGGGAATTCTTTCACGAAAGTATTGTACTAGAAAAAAACACTTGGTTAGAACGACTTACTGAAGGAAAAAGCGGGGTACAGTTCGTTCACAGAACATTAGCTTACTTTGTGGTGGGATACATTTTGTACCTATTTTTCAAAGGCAAAAAACACAACCTCGACACCCAACAAAAAAATGGATTAAATGCTTTGGTTTTTATCGTTTTCCTTCAGTTTATATTAGGCGTTTACACCTTGCTGTACCACGTACCGCTTTGGTTGGGACTAACACACCAAGTCAACGCATTCTTCCTATTGACCGCTATGACCTACACTTTACACCGATTAAGCAAATAGATATTTGATTTTTTAGGAGCGAAAGAATGGGCTTTATAGGGAAGCATGGATTCCTGCTATCGCCTTTATCTCTTCGCTCTGCTACGAGGATATCGGCTATATCAGGGCTAAAAAGCAAGCGCTGGTCTATTTTTGGAAATATAATTCTTCCGTCTTATATGCCTTTGCGAGGAACGAAGCAACGACATATAGTTTATCCATTTCAACAATTCACTGTGCGTGCCAAGCTTCGTGAGATTGCTTCGTTCTTCGCAATGCTAAAAAAATCCGCGACAATCAGTTGTATCCGTGTCATCCGTGGCTAATTACCAATTCTAAATCCCCAACGCAAATTTTAGGTTAAAAAAACATTATTTTTGTGGTTAAGTCTTATTGTTCCACTCTATTTTTTGCCGTAAAAATGCCTAAACTTGCAACCAAATATCAGTTTCTAGACCTCTCCGATTACGGCAGGCCATTGGCACGGTTATGGGCAAATTGGTTAAAAAATACCCGCTTCACTCCCATACACATAACACTGCTTTTTGGCATTTCAGGATTGATTGCCATCTATTGCATTTTGCAAAATCACTTCTTTACAGCCTCCTTTTTCCTCATTTTAAAATCGATAATCGATGCCGTTGACGGCGAACTCGCACGCATCAAAAAGACACCTTCTTACACCGGAAGATACCTTGACAGTGTGTTTGACCTTACCCTGAATTTTTTGATTTTGATGAGTATTTGCCATATATCCAAAACCACTTTTTGGATGGCTTTTTTGGCATTTGCTGGGATGCAATTGCAAGGCACTTTATACAATTATTACTATGTAATTTTGAGAAATAAATCAGTTGGGGGAGATGCGACCAGTCAAATTTTCGAGAACAAATCACCGAGAGCTTTACCAGGAGAAAGTCAAAAATCAGTCGATATTATGTTTAAAATCTACACTCTCGTTTATGGCATTTTCGACAAGATAATTTACACTTTGGACAAAGAGGCTTGCAAGGTAAAAACATTTCCAAATTGGTTTATGACACTTGTTTCCTTTTATGGATTGGGATTCCAATTATTGATTATTGCAGTTA
>Ga0208398_101056_pt1 | contig 12287 bp, 14 predicted proteins | sample LakWasMe79_HOW10_2_FD_183905 | JGI IMG/M metagenome (GOLD analysis project Ga0208398, IMG submission 183905) | Freshwater sediment methanotrophic microbial communities from Lake Washington under simulated oxygen tension - Sediment Metagenome... | ecosystem: Environmental > Aquatic > Freshwater >... | reverse complement strand
CGACGAGGCGGCTGACCAGGCGCATCCACGCATTGTGGGCCGGCAGGCGCAGGGGGTCCTGGTGGCGCGACCAGGGCCCGGTGTCGGCCAGGCTGCCCTGCCACAGCGGCTGGCTGCAGAAGCCGGGTTGGACCAGCTGGCGGGCCAGCATCGGCAGGGTCAGCATCGGGTTGTGCAGCAGGTCCAGCGCGTGGGCGGCGGTGGCTAGGCGCTCGCAGGCGGCCCGCTGCGGCCGCAGCGTGGCGGCCACCGGGCCGTCGGCCTGGCGGCACCAGCGGCTGGCCCAGCCCAGCGGGTCGGCGTCGCGGCGCTGCAACCAGTCGGCCGGGGCCATGCCCAGCCATTTGTGCTGCAGCCAGGCGGGCAGGGCGGCCAGTTGGTCGGCCGGTGCCAGGTCGGCACGCCACAGCGGGCAGGCACGCAGTTGCAGCGGGTCGGCGCCGGGTTCGGCCGCCTGCCCAGGGGCGCCCGGCAGCAGGCGCGGCCAGTCGTGGGCGATGCGCAGCACCTGGTCACGGGCGGTGGCCAGCTGCAGCGCCTGCCGCTCGGCGGCGCTGGGGGGTACCACGCCGTGCCGCGCTGCCGCCACCGCCAGCCGGGTGGCCAGCCGGTGGGCATGCGCGCACAGCGTGAACAAGGCGCCCATCAGCGTGGGCAGTTCATCGGCCGGGCGGCCAGCGGCCAGGCGTGGCGCCAGCTCGGGCCGGCTGCTGTGCACGGTGGGCAGGGGCCGGCCGGGCTGCAGACGCACCTGGCCGGCCAGGTTGACGGGTGTGCTCATCGGGTACTGCCCGCCGCCGAGCGGCCAAACAGGAAGCCGCGGCGGGCCGGCGCAGGGTGGGCCGGCGCCGGTGCCACCGCGGCCGGCGCTGGCCGCAGCAGGTGCAACACCGCCTGGGCGGTGGCGACCGCGGCTGCTTGGTCGGCAAAGTCGGCCATCGGCGAAAACAGCGAGCACAGCGCGTAGCGGCCAACCTGTTCCTCCTGTGCGCCGATGAAGTCCAGCGCCTGGCCGGCCAGCCGCCGCGTCTGCGAAGCGCCGGGGGTGGGCAGGGCGGCGGCCGCGTCTTCGGTCAGCGGCAGTTGCAGCAGGTTCATGAACCAGGGCGTTACCAGCACGCCCAGCGCCAGATCCGGCGTGTCGGCCTCGGTGGCAAAGCCGATGGCCTGCACCTGCAGCCGCGGGTGCAGCAGGCCCAGGCCGGCCATCCGGCTGCAGGCGATGTGGCGGAAGGCGGCTTCCAGCGCCAGCACGCGCTCGGCCAGTGTCGTGGTCATGCGTCCTCGCCCAGCAGCATGAACTGGTCGGCCGCACCGTCGCACTGCGGGCAGCGCCAGTGGTCCGGCAGGTCGACAAAGGCGGTGCCGGCGGGCACCTGCCACTGGGCATCCCCCAGGGCCGGGTCGTAGACCCACCAGCAGATCTTGCATTCCAGCCGGGCGCCGGCCGGCAGGCGGCTGCGGTCACCGAGGTAGCTGCCTTCGAACATCAGGGTTCCTTCACCGAGATCACGGGCAGACCCCCGCGCATGTGCGGCACCGCGTCAGGCGAACGACGTGGAACCGGCTTTGCCGGGCCACTGGCGTTGCCCCCTGGGGGGAGGCGCCGACGGCGCTTGGGCGGGGTCAAGATTGCGCCACCCAGTCCAGCACCTCGCCCAGGCGGTCCAGCGAATCGTGCAGGTCCTCGCGCGCCGCGCAGGCCACCTCGGGCAGGCCGGTGACTTCCACCGTGTTCAGGATCACCTGGTCCTGCGAGTTGTAGTAGACGACGCGCCAGGTGTTGGCGACCTCGCAGTTGGTGATGCGGCAGTTGCCATAACCACGCGACAGGATCAGCACCCGGCCGGTGCCCAGCACATGGTCCATGAAGCCGATGTCCTCGGGCGTCAGCGGCAGCAGGGTCAGGTTGACCACATGGGCCGGGCTGCCGTCGCGCCACTGCTGGCGCTGGTCTGCCAGTTCGGCCAGCACCGGCTGGGCGTTCATGATGCCGGGCGGGGCCGACAGCAGGTCGGGCCGCGGCCGGCCGGCGTCCTGGCGAGCGGCGGCGCGCAGCAGGGCCGGCACGGCGCCGACCTGGATGCTGTCGTGCACCTGGCCGTCGGCTGCCTGCTCGATCACCCGCCAGACACCGGCGAACACCGATTCCTGGATGCGGGCGGCCGGCAGGCCGGCCTGGGCCAGCACCTGGGCGCTGACCTCGCCTTCACCCAGCACCTGGTTGACCAGGGCCAGTTCGGCGGCGTCCAGGCCGTGCAACCCGATCGGCGCCACCGGCTCGCCGCGCACGGCGCAACGCAGCGCGGCCTGGGCTTCGCGCAGCACCCGCAGCGCGCCACCGTGGCCGGCCAGGGCCTCCGGCTCGGGCAGGCGCGGCGGCTGGTAGGTGCTCATGCCACTGGGCAGGGTGATGTAGTCGAGGGTCTCGTCCTCGGGCTGGCTGCCGGGGCCGATGGCGGCCACCACCGGGATGGGGAACGACTTGGCGTCAAAGGATCGGTTCATGGCGTGGGCTCGGCTGGGTGCGGTGCGGGCGGTGTGTGCGGTACGGGCAGTACGGGCGATGGGGCGCTCAGTGGCAGCCCGGGGCCTGGCCGCCGGCGGCCACCAGCGGGATGCCGATGCCGGGCACGCGGCCGGCGGGCATGGCCAGGGCCTGACCGACCCGGGCGACGTAGTCCGTCCAGTCCAGCATGCCGGCCACCAGGGTGACGTAGCGGCCGTCGCGCAGGAACAGCAGCGACGGCCAGCGGTTGGCGGCAAAGCGCGCGGCCACCACGTCCTCGTCGGCACGTGGCACCACGCCGACCTGGAAGCGGCCGGGGAAGGCGCGCTGCAACTCGGGCAGCACCACGGCCACGTCCAGCACCTCGGGGAAGCGCACCGGGTCGCCGTGGAAGAACAGCACCCGGTCGCCAGGCTCGGCGAGGAAGGCGTCGAGCTCGGCCAGGCCGACCCAGCGCGCGCCATGCTGGTGGACCAGGCGGGCCACCAGCGGGGCGGCGCCCGGGTCGCGGGGGTCGGTGACGGGCAGGTCCGGGGCCAGGGTGGCGGTGCTCATGTCGGGCTTTCGAGGGCGGGTTGGGGGTGGCCGGCGAGTGCGGCCAGGGCCTCGGCGCTCATCGCCGAGGGCAGGGTGAAGCCGGGGTCCTGCAGGCGGGCGGCCAGCCCGTCGCCGGCCAGCGAGGCCTGCACCAGGTCCAGCGTGGCATTGACCTCGGCGGCACGGTCGGCGCTGATGGCTTCGCGCGCGGCGTCCAGGAACACCAGCAGCCAGTCGCCGGGCAGCGGCGCGTCGATCAGCGCGGTGTTGACCTCACGCTGCTCGCCGCGGCCGGCGACGAGCGCAAAGCCGGGGCGGGTGGTGAGGACCTGCATGGGCAATCCGATGCACATGGCCGGACCTCAGGCGCCGGCGCCGCGTGGCGGCATGAAGCGCTCGTCGCCGATGCGGCAGGCCTGTTCGGCGGCTGGGCGGCCGGCTTCGTAGGCGCCCAGGGCCAGCGTGGGCACGGTGACGGCCTCGTCACCGGCCGGTGGCGCCAGCCGCGGCTGGGGCGCCGCGCCCCAGCGCCGCAGCGCGTCCACGCCCAGGGCCAGCGCATCCTCCATCGCCAGCTTGATGCGGGGCCGCAGGCTGCCGCCGTAGTCCTCCAGCTCCTCGGGCTGGCAGCCGATCAGCAGCACCTGCTCGGGATACTGCTCCGTCAGCTGGGCCAGCGACAGCACTTCCTGGAAGCCGGTCTGGTGCAGGCTCATCTTCTTGGCGCCCATGAAGCGCGGCACTTCGTCGTTCTCGATCAGCTTGAGCGTGCCAGGCGCCAGGCCGTAGTCGATGGCGTCGAAGATCAGCAGCTGGCGCGCGGCCTGCACATGCTGGATCAGGTACAGGCCCTGGGTGCCACCGTCGACCAGGCGCACATGCGGGGCGAAGGTCCAGCGCTGGTCCAGCGCCTCGACGCAGCGCACGCCGAAGCCCTCGTCGGCCCACAGCACATTGCCGATGCCCAGCACGATGGTGCTCGGGTCGTCGGCCGGGTTGTAACCCGAGGGGTGGCAGGCGGTTTCAGCGGAGGTGGGGCGCATGGGGGTGCTCGTCACTGGGCTTGGGGGGAGGAGGGGCTCAGGCCAGCGCGCGGGCGGCGCGGGCCGGGCTGGGCACCGGCGCGGGGCGTACGGTGGCCAGGGCCGGGGCCCATGCAGGGGCGGTGGCGCGCCGCATCGCGCGCTTCAGCCCCTGCCAGGCGTGGTAGCTGTCGAAATCGGCCTGCAAGGCTAGCCAGGTGGCCGTGGGCAGGCCGAAGGCCAGCGCGCAGCGGATGGCGGTGTCGGGCGACATGGCGCGGTGGCCCATCACCAACTCGTTGATGCGCCGCCGGCTGATGCCCAGCCGGCGCGCGGCTTCGGTCTGGGTCAGCGCCAGCGGCTTCAGGTAATGCCGCTCCAGGAAACGCCCCGGGTGCACAGGCGCGCGCAGCGGCACGCCGGCGGGGCGGGGAAGGGGCGCCTGGCGGGACATGGCCTGCAGCCGCTTACTTCTTGAAGGTGCGGTAGCCGCTGACCATGGTGCTGACGATGCTCTGCCGGCCCATGATGTCCTCGCGGATCGCGGCATAGACATGCAGGGTGATGAACATCACCATGCCCCACATGCCCAGGCGGTGCCAGCTGTGCACGTCCTGGCTCTGGCCCATCAGCGGGATCACCCAGCCGAAAGCCCGGTCGGCCCAGGAGCCCATGCCCCGCCCTTCGCCGTACAGCGCGAAGCCGGTGAACACCATGAACACCGAAAACAGGAAGAAGCCGAGGAACATCGCCGCCCGGGCCAGCGGGTTGTGGCCCACGTACTGGCTGGGCTGCGGGATCAGGAAGGCATACCACTTGAGCATGGTGAACACCTCGCGCCAGTAGGCGGGGGTGAGCACCGGCAGGGTGAACAGCTCCCGCGCATGGTGGTTGCCAACGATGGCCCAGTAGATGCGGCCCAGCAACCCGACAGCGAAGATGTAGGCGGCCGCGAAGTGCGCAAAGCGGATGTAGCCCATCAGGAAATTGGCGCTGGCCTCACCCGGCTGGGTGGGCAGGGGCTGGCCGATGAAATAGCCGGTGAGGGCCAGCGTGGTGATGGCCAACGCGTTGATCCAGTGCCACAGGCGCACCGGCGCCTCGTAGACATAGACCGCGCGCAAGCTGCGCCCCTGGGCGATGGCCGCCGGGTCCACCCCGGTGGCGGCCGACAGATCCTGCGGTGTGGCGGAGGACATGGGAGTCTCCTTGCGGTGGTTGAGTGGCTGGGTCGGGGGTGGCGCGCTCAGACGCGGGCCAGCATCAGCAGCCCGGCGGCACCCATGCCGGCCGCGGCCAGGCGCCACACCCAGGCCTGCAGCGCCAGCAGTTGGCGGCCCAGGCCCAGGCCGGCGGCATGCAGCAGCGCGCTGGTGGCCAGGAAGCCCAGGCCGTAGGCGGCCAGGCTGCCGGCGGCTGGTGCCTCGGCACCATGGGCCAGGCCGTGCAACAGGCCGGCGCCGGCCACCAGGGCCAGGCCCAGGGCGGCCGGCAACTGGCGGCGGGCCAGCATCAGCCCGGCCATCAGCAGCACGCTGGCGGCCACACCGGCTTCGACCAGGGGCAGGCCCAGGCCCTGCACCCCCGCGACGGCGCCGACCGCCAGCGCCAGCAGAAAGGCCAGCGGCCCGGCCAGGCGCCGGCCGGCCGGCAGGGCGGCGGCCGACCACAGGCCCACCGCCACCATGGCCAGCAGGTGGTCGGCCCCGCCCAGCGGATGGGCCAGGCCGGTGAACAAGCTGGCGGCCTCGTGGCTGACGCCGTGCCCGACATGGCCGGTGTGGGCCGCGGCGCCCACGGCAGCGGCCAACGTGGCCAGGCCGATGCTGGCGCGAAGGGTGTTCTTCATCATGGTGTCTCCTCGTGGGATCGAATCGTGTCGATCGGATGCCGTGCGGTCGCGGTCAGCGCACCTTGACGGTGGTGAGCTCGCGGCCGTCTTCGCTCATCACGTGGGTGGAGCAGGCCAGGCAGGGGTCGAAGCTGTGCAGGGTGCGCAGGATCTCCACCGGCTGCTCGGGGTTGGCCATCGGCGTGTTCATCAGGCTGGCCTCGAAAGCGCCGATCTGGCCCTTGGCGTCGCGGGGGCTGCCGTTCCAGGTGGTGGGCACCACGCACTGGTAGTTCTCGATCTTGCCGTCCTTGATCTTGATCCAGTGGCCCAGCATGCCGCGGGGTGCGGCCACCGTGCCCACACCCTTGGCCTCCTTGGGCCAGGTGCTCGGGTCCCACTTCTCGACGTTGGCGGTGGCGCGGTCGCCGGCCTTCAGGTTGGCCAGCAGCTCGTTGTAGTCGTCGAGCATCATCTCGCCGCAATACTGGCCTTCCAGCGCCCGGGCCAGGGTGCGGCCGATGGTGGTGGGCAGCAGCTGCTTGAGGGTGTAGCTGGTCTCGGGCAAGCCCAGCGCCTTGGGGATGGCGCTGTTGATCATCTGGGCCGAGAAGTCCACCTGCTCCTTGACACGCTGGCAGTGCGGGTTGCCCTTGCTGGCATGCACATAGCCCAGGATGTAGCGCGACAGCGGCCCCACCTCCAGCGCATGGCCGCGCCAGCGTGGGCTCTTGATCCACGAGTATTTGGCGCTCTCGTCGATCTGCTCGATGTTCGTGCGTGTGCCCTTGGTCTTGTCGCCCAGCTGGTAGTTGGGCTCGGTCACGCCGTCCCAGGGGTGCAGGCCCTTGGTCTCGTCACCGTACTTGTACCAGCTGTGGGTGACGAACTCCTGCACCTGCTCGGGGTCGCGTGGGTCGATCGGGTGGATCTCGTCCCAGTTGCCGTTCAGGATCACGCCGCCGGGCAGCTGGTGGGTCTTGGGGTCGTAGGCCACCTTCTCGTAGGTGCCGTAGTCGGCCACGTTCAGCGCCGACAGGCCACCACCGTACAACCAGCCGGCCTGCTTGTAGATCGTGCCGATGGCCAGCACGTCGGGGATGTAGACGTTCTTGTTGAACTCGATGATCTCGTCGATGCGCGCCTTGACGAAGTTCAGCCGCTCCATGTTGATCGGCGCACCGGCGGCGCCTTCGCCATCGATGTTGATGGCGCAGGGCACACCGCCCACCAGGTAGTTGGGGTGTGGGTTCTTGCCGCCGAAGATGGTGTGGATCTTGACCCACTCTTTCTGCAGGTCGAGGGCCTCCAGGTAGTGGGTGACGGCCATCAGATTGGCCTCGGGCGGCAGCACATAGGCCTTGTTGCCCCAGTAGCCGTTCATGAACGGCCCGAGCTGGCCGCTCTCGACGAACTTCTTCAGCCGGTTCTGGATGTCACGGAAGTAGCCGGCCGAGCTCAGCGGGTGCGCGGGCGACACCAGCTGCTGCAGCTCGCTGGTCTTCTTGGGGTCGGCCTTCAGGGCCGAGACCACATCCACCCAGTCCAGCGCATGCAGGTGGTAGAAGTGCACCGCATGGTCGTGCACCTGCAGCGTCTTGGCCATGATCTCGCGGATCAGGTGCGCGTTTTTCGGGATCCGGATGCCCAGCGCATCCTCCACCGCGCGCACGCTGGTCAGCGCATGGCAGCCGGTGCACACGCCGCAGATGCGTTCGACAAACGCCCAGGCGTCGCGCGGGTCGCGGCCCTTGAGGATGACCTCCAGCCCACGCCACATGGTGCCGGTGGACACCGCGTTGCGGATGATGTTGTCCTTGTCGACGTTCACCTCGCAGCGCATGTGGCCTTCAATGCGGGTGACAGGGTCGACGACGATGCGGCGGCCGCTGTCGTCGAGCTTGAAGCCTTGGGTTTCGTAAGCGCCCATGATGGTCCTTTGATGTCGTGTGGTGTCGGGCGCGTCAGCCGTTGCTGTCGGTCGTCTCAGGTTTTGTCGCCACGCGCTTGAGCACGCTGACCGCGGCATGCGCCGCAACGGCGGCGCCCACCACGCCGGCCGCCGTGCCACCCACCTTGTCGGCGTTGGCCTCGATGCCGAACTGCGAGATGTTGGTCAGGCGGTCGTAGAACGAGCCCTTGTCCCAGAAGCCGTCTTCCGAGCAGCCGATGCAGCCGTGGCCGGCCTTGATCGGGAAACTGGTGCCCTCGTTCCACATCACCGTGGAGCAGGCGTTGTAGGTGGTCGGGCCCTTGCAGCCCACCTTGTAGAGGCAGTAGCCCTTGCGTGCGCTCTCGTCGTCGAAGGCCTCGACGAACTGGCCGGCGTCGAAGTGCGGTCGGCGGTAGCACTTGTCGTGGATGCGCTGGCTGTAGAACATCTTGGGCCGGCCCTGGCGGTCCAGCTCGGGGATGCGGTCGAAGGTCAGCATGTAGGTGATCACGCCGGTCATCACCTCGGCGATGGGCGGGCAGCCCGGCACCTTGATGATGGGCTTGTCGGTGATCACCTTGTGCACCGGCACCGCCTGCGTCGGATTCGGCTTGGCCGCCTGCACGCAGCCCCAGCTGGCGCAACTGCCCCAGCTGATGATGGCCTTGGCGTCCTTGGCCACATGCTTGAGCTGGTCCAGGAAGGGCTTGCCGCCGATGATGCAGCTCATGCCGTCCTGGTTCAGCGGCGGGTTGCCCTCCACAGCCAGGATGTAGTTGCCCTTGTACTTCTTCATCACCTCTTCGAGGATGGCCTCGGCGTGGTGGCCGGCGCTGGCCATCAGGGTGTCGTCGTAGTCCAGGCTGATCATCGACAGCACCACGTCCTTGGCCAGCGGATGCGCGCTGCGGATGAAGCTCTCCGAGCAGCAGGTGCATTCCAGCCCGTGCAGCCACAGCACCGGGGTGCGCGGCTTGGTCTCCATCGCATGCGCGATCTGCGGCACGAAGGCCGGGCCCAGGCCCAGCGAGGTGGCGGTCAGCGAGCAGTATTTGAGAAAGCTGCGCCGCGAGATGCCCTGGCGGCGCATGACGTCGTAAAAGGTCTCCATGGGGTGCCTGTCTCCGTGTGTGCTGACTTCTTGGGGGTGCCCGCGCTGCTGCCAGCCGGCCCCTGCTGCCTGCCGGGCCAACGGGCACCAGCGCGGTTGCCTGATTCATCTCAAGTTGCATGCCACCTCGGGCACCCGGCCGGGTAAATACCGAGCGGCGCTTCCAAGTGGTTGAAATGACAGGACTAAGTCAGGCGCCAGCGGGCGGCGGCGGCCGCGTGATGGCGGCGGCCGGAAGCCGGGCTGGCGGTTTGGTGGCGGCGCTGGCAGCGTGGCAACCAGTGGAGCCGGCGTGGCACGGGCGGTGGGCTGACCCTTTTGGGGGATGTCGGCGCGCCAACGCCTGCGGGATGATCACGCCCCACTCAGCGCTTGCGCCTGACCCCCCAGCCCACGCCTGCCTATGCACCTCGCCGAACGCCATTTCGAGGATTGCCGGATCTACGCCGCGGCGCTGCCCGCGCCGGGGTCGCGGGGCTTCCATGCGGCGGTGGTCGTCACCCGGCGGCCGGCCGCGGGCCGGCGCATCGAGGTATTCCGCGACGAGCGCCTGCTCGTCGGGCGGGTGTGGATGGACCCGGAAGGGGCCCTGGCCTTCGCGCTGGACGCCGGCCAGGCTGCGATCACGGCACAGCGCTGCCTGCTGCAGCGCTGACCGTCCGCGTGCGCCGCTTCAGGCGGCGGGCTTGGGCGCGTAGCCCAGCACGGCCTTCACTTCGAGGAACTCGCCGAAGGCGTGTTCACCCCACTCACGGCCGTTGCCTGACTGCTTGAAGCCGCCGAACGGCGCCATCAGGTCGGGTGCGGCGCTGTTGATGTTGACCTGGCCGGCGCGCAGGCGCGCAGCCACCCGGCGCGTGGCCTCGGGGTCGGTGCCCGAGACATAGGCTGCCAGGCCGTAGGGTGTGTCGTTGGCGATGGCCACCGCCTCGTCCACCGTGTCGTAGCCCAGCACCGTCAGCACCGGACCGAAGATCTCCTCGCGGGCGATGGTCGCGGTGTTCTTCACCGGACCCAGCACCGTGGGCTTGACGTAGTAGCCGGTTTCCAACCCCGCCGGCTTGCCCGGGCCGCCGGCCACCACGCCGGCACCTTCGGCAATGCCGCGCTCGATCAGGGTCTGGATCTTGTCCCACTGCGTGGCCGAGATCACCGGGCCCATCGCCGCGCCGCTGGCCGGGTCACCCACCGTGGTGGCCTCGGCGGCCTCCTTGGCGATGGCCAGGGCCTCGGCCATGCGGGCGTTGGGCACCAGCATGCGGGTGGGCGCGTTGCAGGACTGGCCCGAGTTGCCCATCACGCCGCGCACGCCGGCGGTGACGGCACGCTTGAGGTCGGCGTCCGGCAGGATGATGTTGGGCGACTTGCCACCCAGTTCCTGGTGCACCCGCTTGACGGTGGGCGCGGCATTGCGTGCCACCTCGATGCCGGCGCGGGTGCTGCCGGTGAAGGACACCATGTCGACCTCGGGGTGGCTGGCGATGGCCGCGCCCACCGTCGGGCCGTCGCCGTTGACCAGGTTGAACACGCCGGCCGGCACGCCGGCGGCGTCCAGCACCTCGGTCCAGACCTGGGCCGAGAAGGGTGCGATCTCCGACGGCTTGAGCACCATGGTGCAACCCACGGCCAGGGCCGGCGCCACCTTGCAGGCGATCTGGTTGACCGGCCAGTTCCAGGGCGTGATCAGGCCGCAGACACCGATCGGCTCCTTCACCACCAGCGTCGTGCCGCGCTGCTCCTGGAAGGCGTAGTGCTTGAGCACGTCCAGCGCCGACTGCAGGTGGCCGATGCCCATCGCCGCCTGGGCCTTCTGCGCCAGCACCGCCGGTGCGCCCATCTCCTCGGTGATGGCGGCGGCCATGTCGGCGTAGCGCTTCTTGTACTCGACGATCACCCGCTCCAGCAGGGCCACGCGGGCGTCGACCGGAGTCTGTGAGTAGCTGGCGAAGGCGGCGCGTGCGGCCTTGACGGCGCGGTCCACGTCCTCGGCGCTGCCCATCGAGATGTGGCCGGCAGCGGCCTCGGTGGCCGGGTTGATGACGGCGATGCTGCGGGGCGTGACCGGGTCGACCCACTGGCCGTTGATGTAGAACTTGAGGTACTCGCGCATGGGACTCTCCCTTGGGAAGGTGCAGATGGAGCAGAGGGTGCGGGCCAGGTCGACCCAGGCGGATTCTAGGCAGCCGCCGTGGCGGCCGGCTGTCGCGCGGGGGCTACCTGACGTGCCGGGCGTGGGCTATCGGGCGCGTCGGGCGCGCGTGGCCGCCCATTGCTCGGGGGTCCAGTTCAGCAGGTCCTCGGCGCCCGAGCTGCGCAGGTGTGCGCCACCGTCCAGCGTGACCATCTCACCGTTGATGTAGCCGGCATGGTCCGACACCAGGTAGCTGGCCAGGTCGGCCAGTTCCTGCGGCTGGCCGACCCGGCCCAGCGGGTTCAGCGGCGAGCGCGCCGCCGCGGCTGCACGTTCGCCCGGGTTGAGCTGCCGGTCGGAGCCCGCGGTGGGAAAGGGCCCCGGCGCAATGGCCACCAGGCGCACGCCCTTGGGGCCCCATTCCACCGCCAGGCTGCGGGTCATCGCCAGCAGGCCGGATTTGGCCATCGCCGACGGCACGGTGTAGGCCCGGCCGGTGAGGGTGGACGTGGACAGGATGCTCAGCACTGTGCCCGGGCGGCCGCCGGCGATCCAGCGCTTGCCCAGCGCCAGCGTGGCGTACATCGCGCCGTGCAGCGTGGTGGCCAGGATGGCGTCGGCCGCGCGGGGTGACAGGGTCTCGGTCTCGGCGATGAAGGTGGCGGCGGCGTTGTTGACCAGCACGTCGATCGGCGCCTCGGTCCACTGGGCCTCGACCAGGGCCTCGACGGCCTCGGCGTCGCGCACGTCGCAACGGGCGGTGGCCACCGTGGCGCCGCGCGCACGCAGGGTCTCGGCGGTGGCCTCCAGCACCTCGGCGCGGCGGCCGCACAGCAGCAGCGACGCGCCCAGCTCGGCAAAGCGCCCGGCCATGGCTGCACCGAGGCCGCTGCCGCCGCCGGTGATCAGGATGCGTTTGCCGGCCAGCAGATCGGTCTGGAACATGGGGTGCCTATTCGCCCTTGAACCGCGGTTCGCGGCGCGCCGCCATCGCGGCCACACCTTCGCGGAAATCTGCGGTCTTGAACTGCGCGTTCTGCTCGGTGCTTTCACGCGCCACGGCCACGCGGATCTGCTCGACCAGGTCCTGGCGCAGCGTGTCGCGGGTGGACTGCACGGCCAGCGGCGCGGAGATGGCGATCTCACGCGCCAGCTTGGCGGCCTCGGCGCGCACCTGGTCCTGCGCCACCAGCACATCGGCCAGGCCGATGGC
>Ga0208398_101055_pt1 | contig 12301 bp, 11 predicted proteins | sample LakWasMe79_HOW10_2_FD_183905 | JGI IMG/M metagenome (GOLD analysis project Ga0208398, IMG submission 183905) | Freshwater sediment methanotrophic microbial communities from Lake Washington under simulated oxygen tension - Sediment Metagenome... | ecosystem: Environmental > Aquatic > Freshwater >... | reverse complement strand
CCGATTTGTCGAGGACAGCATTTATACGGCCCATTTAAAAATCAACCTGCGTGACTACAAAACTCAAATGCATACTGCTTGATGATGAGCTGCCCGGCCTCACATATCTCAAAATGCTGTGCGAGCAGGTTCCCGAGATCGAGGTCATCAAGGCTTTTGACGATCCCGAAAAACTGATTGCCGATCTGCCTGCGCTCGATTTCGATTTGCTTATATCGGATATTGAAATGCCCGGAACCGATGGGCTTACACTCGCCAACCTGCTCCAAAACAAACTCGTTATTTTCATCACGGCTTATAAGGAATATGCGGCCGATGCATTCGATATTGATGCCATAGATTACATCACCAAGCCCGTAAAAATGGAGCGTTTGCGCAAAGCGATTGAAAAGGCGGTTGAGCGGTTTGACAAACTTCCGGCGGTAAAGCGATTTACACAGGTGAATTCTGACAAGGGAAAAACCTTGTTGTATTTCGCAAAAATAGTATTGGTGCGCACCGCAATGACCGACAGTCGCGACAAAGAGGTTTTGCTCAATGATGGCAGCCGCTTATTGTTGAAAAACATCAGCTTCGACCAACTTTTGGGAGAATTGCCCGCAACCGATTTTTGCCGCGTTAATAAAAAAGAAGTGCTATCAATTGCTGCCGTAAAGTTTTTTGCGCACAACGAAATCACGCTCAATCAATCTGAAAACGGCAAACCCATTGCCGTCAACCTCAATGAAAAGTTTCGACAGGAATTTTTGTCGAAGGTGAAAGCCTGATACGTTACAATATTTTTCCGTCTTGTTACAGCGCTTGAAAATTAGTATTCGAAATCTTTTTCGGGGCAAAAATCACTTCCCATATTTGCAAAAACATTCACGCGAATTTACTTTTCAAGTATGAAAAATTTCAAGAACTCCTTTTTTTACATCATCGTCATCGGCGTTTTTTCGGGCTTGATCTACTGGATTATCGGGCAAGGGAAACTACTCGAGATCCCAAGAAATATTGTTCCCAAACCACTAGAAAGTGGCCATTGGAACGACTTTGTTGCTGCAATGACGCACAACTTGCAGCATCCTTTGGCGATGCTGCTCGCGCAAATCATCACGATTATTTTTGTCGCGCGTTTCTTTGGATGGGTTTGCCGCAAAATCGGGCAGCCGTCGGTGGTGGGTGAAATTATTGCGGGAATCCTGCTCGGGCCGTCGTTCGTGGGTATGTACTGGCCCGAATTCTCGGCGGTGCTTTTTCCTAAGGAATCTCTGGGCAACTTGCAGTTCCTGAGCCAGATCGGACTCATCCTTTTCATGTTTGTGATCGGCATGGAACTAGACCTCAAGGCGCTGCGCAACAAAGCACACGACGCCGTAGTGATCAGCCACGCGAGCATCATCATACCGTTTTCGCTGGGCGTTGGGCTTGCCTACTATATTTATGCGCAGTTTGCGCCGTCGGGCGTTGAATTCCTGTCTTTCGGATTGTTTACCGGAATTGCGATGAGCATCACGGCATTTCCGGTATTGGCGCGTATCGTTCAGGAACGCGGCATACACAAGACCAAGCTCGGCACCATCGTCATCACCTGTGCCGCCGCCGACGACATTACCGCCTGGTGTATCCTTGCTGCGGTGATTGCGATTGTGAAAGCGGGTTCTTTTACGAGTTCTTTTTATATTATCGGGTTGGCAATAGTCTATGTTTTCCTGATGCTCAAATTGGTGCGCCCATTTCTAAAAAGGGTAGGCGATTTGAAATCGACGCGTGAGAGCCTGAGCAAACCCGTCGTGGCGATTTTCCTGCTCACGCTGATTATTTCTTCGTATGTATCGGAGCTGATCGGAATCCATGCGCTTTTCGGAGCCTTCATGGCCGGCGCGATTATGCCCGAAAGCAGCAAATTTAGGAATATTTTCATCGATAAGGTTGAGGATGTGGCCGTGATCCTTTTGCTGCCGTTGTTCTTCGTCTTTACCGGATTGCGTACCGAAATCGGGCTGATTAACGATCCCGAGCTGTGGAAACTTACCGCACTCATTATCCTTGTGGCGGTCGTCGGGAAGTTCTTCGGGAGCGCGCTTGCAGCCAAATTCGTCGGACAAAACTGGAAGGACAGCCTTTCGATCGGTGCGCTCATGAACACGCGCGGGCTCATGGAACTCGTCGTGCTCAACATTGGTTACGATCTCGGCGTACTTTCTACAGAAATCTTTACGATGATGGTCATCATGGCGCTCGTTACGACCTTTATGACAGGGCCCGCGCTCGACATCATCAATTTTGCATTCCGCGAAAAGCCGGCGGTGGTTCCGCAGGAAATCTCAAGCAAAAGCAAGTTCAGGATATTGCTGTCGTTCGCCTCGGCAGAAAGCGGCAAGACCTTACTCAAAGTCGCGCACAGCCTCGTAAAGAAACAAACAGGCAATACCGAGGTTACCGCGATGCATTTGTCGTTGAGTTCAGAATTGCACACCTTCGACCTCAAGGATTATGAGAAGGATATTTTTGAGCCGGTCATTGCCGAATCGGAAATCATAGAACAGAAAATCACCACACTTTTCAAGGCTTCCAATGACATCGATTCGGACATCATCGATACGGCCAACCAGGGCGAATATGATTTATTGCTCATTGGGCTCGGACAATCTATTTTTGAAGGCACGCTGCTTGGGAAAGTCCTCGGTTTCACTACGCGCATCATCAATCCCGACCGCCTGATCGATAAATTCACCGGAAAGGAAGGCCTGTTCGAGAATTCGCCTTTTGATGAACGAACGCGGCAAATCGTAACCAAAAGCAAGATGCCCGTAGCGATTTTGCTCGATAAGGAACTCGGTGACATCAACCGGGTTTTCATGCCAGTGTTTAGCGATGAGGATACTTTTTTGATGGAATATGCGCAAAAACTCATCCGCAACAATGGCTCACAGTTGACCGTGCTCGATGCGATGGGTGAAATCAAGAGCAATTCGAATCTTCGCGAAAACATCCGCCTGATAGAGCAGACTGCGCCCAACCACATCATGCTCATGAACGACCGCACGGTCAGAAGGGAATTCCTCGCAGCGCAGGACTTGATGATTATTAGCCTGGAAAGCTGGAAGAAACTCGTCGACTCGCAAAGCATCTGGCTCAACAACACGCCATCGGTACTGATTATTAAACCCTAAAATATTCCCTGATGGTATCGAGATTCAAAACAATCGCGCTGCTTGTTGCAGTGTTGGTTTCGGCCGCCGCATTCGCGCAAACGGACAAAGAAAGTAAACCAAAAAAGCAAATCGACTTTGGCATTGAAGGCATGATTGGGCTTTCTTGCGGCTCCCAAACTTTGGGCATCAACGTTGGCGGACCGAGTCTTAAATTCAAAATCAACAAATTTAAGATTGGTGTGGGTTGTTTTCCTTCACTAATTATTGTTGATGATAAGGCTTTCCCGAAACTTGCGGTTTCGCCGATTGTCGAATACAAAAACGTCATGCTCATTACGCCGTATTACGGATACGATGCCAAAGACAAAGCCATCTGGACATTCGGCTTGGGTTATAAATTCTATTGATTACAGGCCAAGGTCGAGCACAAATGAGAGCTTGATGGCCAGGTTGTCCTCGAAGCTGCTGAGCTGGTTTGGGCCGTAACGGTAAAACGCGGTGAGCCCAAAGCCGCTGTAGATTTGGTTGAACTCGATGCCCGATTCGAAGAATCCTTTGTCGAGCGTCTTGTAGTTGAAGCCGATGTGCTGCGAAGGTTTGTCCATATTGCCCCAAACCGCACGCGACACCATCACGAACGATGGCCTGACCTTGCGCAGCAGTTTGATCCTTTTGAAACCGTGCTTGACCTGCAACATCGCATATTTGTTTGAGAAAAACTCATTGAAATACATCGTCTCGAAACTGTTGTTGCCCGCAAAAGTGATGCGTTGGATGACCTTGTCTTTGGTGAGGCTGTTGGGCGAGGTGCTGTACAAATGCGTGAGCGGCACATCGCCGAGCGCATAACCCGCCTCGAGAAGGAATGCCGATTTTTGGCCGTTGATGTACTTGATTTCGTAATTGGTTCTAAAATCAATCTTGCTGAAACTAAAATCGTTGCCGAGCAATTTGGGTATCGATTGGGTGTATTGGAATGTGAATTTCGGGAAGTGCTTCTCCGATTCAAAACGGTCTTCAGGTGTTTGTATGTAGCTGCTAAACGGATTCCACTGCACCGAAACCATAAAAGTGGTCATCTGATAATTGCGATAGGCAACACCGTCGTTGTTGAAGACATAGTTGAATTGCGGCATGATCCTGCTGTGGTTGATCTGCCAGATGCTTTCGGTCTTTGGGATGCTCTTGGTCTCGTAATACAACCGCCACAGTTGGTAGCCGTAAAACGTACTCACGTTAATGGGCCGCGGATCATACAACTTGAAAATGCGTTTGTCAATCGCAAACGAAGTGCTACCAATTTCACGAATGTCATCGGTGTACGAAGCGCCCACCCACGAATTCGAATATTTGTCTGTTCGCGCCGCAAAACCCAGGCTGTATTTGAACTCGCCGTCCTTGGTTCCGTAAGTGGTATAGCCGTCGATGCGGAATTTTTTAGAGAAGCGCTCGTTGGTCTTCCCACCAAGCCCAACGCGAAAACCCTCGTAGTTGTTATAACTCAGCAAATGGCGCAGATCGAGGTCGAAATAACCGAAAGGCACATAGCCATTGAGGACTTTGCGCCCCGAAAGTAAGCGTTTTTCAATCTTGCGATTTTGCGCTAGGCTGTCGAGCACATGATAGGTCATGCGGCTGCGGCTGTCGAGGCTGTCCTTGCGAAATTGACTCCAATAGCTTTCGGGTTGGATCGCGGCATCATCGGCCACCTCAATGGCCACGCTCGGGTTGGTGATGGTTTCGGGGATGTTGTATTGCTTGTCGAAATGGTAGGTTTGTGACTCGGCATAGGTAAAATCGGAGGCGACTTTCTTGCGGTTTTGCGGCGTGTCGTCGGCGTCAAACTTGAGGGTTTCGCCCAGAATGCGAATATCGCGCTCCTTCTTTCCTTTGGTGATCTTGAAATTATTGTAAACCGGAAACCACAAATCTTTGTCGGGCAGGTATTCAAATTCATGCAGCGCACTGATGTTCAAAACGCCGCGAATGCGCATGACTGCTTTGGCGACGGCAAAATTCTGTTTGTCGATGTACAGGATGCCTTCGAGCCCGGCTGCTTTGCTTTTGCGCTTGTTCTTGAAATAAATCATCACGGTTTTGCGTCCTTGTATGTTTGTGCTGTCGAGCAACTTAAAATTGTAATTGCGGTAGTCGTAATCGGCAATCGGGCTGTTGTATTGGGTCTCAAAAAGCTCGTAATGGTTGTCGTAGACCGAGAACGACTGCAGGTTAACGGTAATCAATTCATAAACGGGTTCGCGAAATCCGGCCATTTTTGAAGCCAGGATCGTTTCCTTGAGCGTGTTTTTGCTGAATTGAAACCGCGACACCTGCTCGGTCTGGAACAAGTGCTGCTTGCCGATAATTTTCTTGAAGCGGTAATCGGAGGAATCAAGCTTGACGGTTTTGATGCCGTTTTTGCGTACCCAAGTCGTGTCGATCCGGCCGTCGATCGAGTCGGGATTGGCGGTAATGATGAGTTTGTTGTACGATTTGAATTCGAAGCTATTGAGCTTTTTCTGCGGATTGTTGTTGTCTTTTTTTTTGACGACCTGCCGAATAATAGCCAATGCAGGGTTTTCATTGGAGACCTTAACCTCGCGCAATTCATCCAATTTGGGCGAAAGCAAAATGGTATAGAATGGCTTGTCTGCCACCGCAATTTCGATTCTCGAATAACCAACATAGGATACCGCAAATGAAGTGATTGGGTTTTTGGAATCGAGCGTGAATTTTCCGTCTACGTCAGAGATCGTGTAAATGCCGTCGGGCGCGGTGATAGAAGCGAACGGCAATCCTTTTTTGGTTTCGGCGTCCTTGACCACTCCGCTAAGGTGCAACTGCGCCTGAACGACAAGCGGAAAAAAAAGCAGCAGCCAAAATAATTGCCTCATGGATCGGATTTCAAAACGATTAAAGATAGGAAAATAAAAAAAACCGCCTCGAATTTTAAGAAGACGGTTTTTAAATTTTAACGAAGTTGAAAAATTATGAATAATGAATTATGAATGAATCGATTGCTTGAAATCATTTCTCATTAATAATTCACCATTCATCATTTATTTAGACTTTCATAATCTCTGCCTCCTTGTTGACGAGCAGCTCGTCTATTTTTCTAATGAAAGAATTGGTGAGGCTCTGCACTTCTTCCTCGGCAGTTTTGCAGAGGTCTTCAGAAGTGCCTTCCTTTTCGAGTTTCTTGATGTCCTTGTTGGCTTCCTGACGCGCGTTGCGGATTCCGATTTTCGCGTCTTCGGCTTCGGCTTTGGCTTGTTTTGACAAATCGCGGCGGCGTTCTTCGGTTAGCGGCGGGACACTTATGATAATCACGTCGCCATTGTTCATCGGATTGAAACCCAGATTGGCCACCATGATCGCTTTTTCAATGGGTTGCAGCATGCTTTTTTCATAAGGCTGGATCGTGATGGTTCGCGCATCGGGAACATTCACGTTGGATACCTGAGTGAGTGGCGTGGCCGCGCCATAATAATCTACAAAAACGCTGCCCAGCATTTGCGGTGAGGCTTTTCCGGCGCGGATGTTCAGGAATTGTTTTTCAAGGTGCGCGATAGAACCCGACATGGATTCTTCGGTGCTTTCGAGGATAAAATCAATTTCTTCGTTCATTTTTTTGGATTTTTGGATGTTGGATTTTTGGATGTTGGAGTTTCTAATAACCCTTTAATCGATCCAACAATCTAATAGCTACTATCTAACAATCTATATATTAACTACGGTTCCGATGTTTTCGCCTTCGCAGATTTTCACCAGGTTGCCCCTTTTGTTCATGTCGAACACGAGAATGGGCAATTCGTTTTCCTGGCTTAGGGTAAACGCTGTCGAATCCATTACATTGAGTCCTTTTTTGATGACATCTTCAAATGAAATCGTATCGAACTTGGTCGCCGTCGGATCTTTCTCTGGGTCTGAAGTATAAATACCATCGACCCTTGTGCCTTTCAAAATCACATCGGCATGGATTTCTACCCCGCGCAAAACCGCAGCGGTGTCGGTAGTGAAATAGGGGTTTCCTGTTCCTGCGCCAAAAATTACGATACGTCCTTTTTCAAGGTGGCGCACCGCGCGACGTTTGATGTAAGGTTCGGCAATCGCTTCAATTTTGAGCGCGGTTTGCAAACGCGTGAGCATGCCTTTGTCTTCGAGCGCGCCTTGTAAGGCCATGCCGTTGATGACCGTGGCAAGCATTCCCATATAATCGCCCTGCACGCGATCCATTCCGTTGGATGCGCCTGCAACTCCCCTGAAAATGTTTCCTCCGCCGATCACGATGGCAATCTGTACGCCTTTGTCGTGAATCTGTTTGATTTCATCGGCATATTCGGCGAGTCTTGCAGGATCGATACCGTATTGACGGTCGCCCATTAATGCTTCGCCGCTTAATTTGAGGAGGATTCTTTTGTATTTCATTTGTCGTTCTTATTGTTTTTTTTAAAGGTCAAATGCTGTCGCTACACTCAAGTCATTTGCTATTTATATTGTTCTTTAGAGGTCAAATGCTGTCGCTGCGCTCGAGTCATAAGAATTTTTGGGTTGAGTTGTGCAAATATAGTCATATTCTGATTTCGTGAAATAGTCTTTCTTAAAAAATATGGCGAAGTTTTTAGGGGTTATTGCTATGATAAATGTCAGCCGTCATTACCAATAAAATGGTAATTTTGTTTAAAAGATCACATTATGAAAATGGCCGTAGCTCAAGGATTGTTGCAATCCCATTCGTACATCAAATACAGACAAATCGTAACCAATTTGCTCGCTCAGGGAAAATCGACCGGGAACGAGCAATCGGAAGCGCTCACGCATTACACAACGCTCAACGAAGCGCGCATGAACCGGCTCGACAAGCAAATGGTAATCACCGAAGCCAACATCCAAAAGTTGCTGTCGCTCAAAAAAAATTACCTCTGGCTTGTACTGTCAGAAGGCTGGTGTGGTGATGCGGCGCAATTGCTGCCCATTTTCAACAAAATGGCCGTGCTCTCCAAACACATCGAGCTCAAGGTGGCGTTTCGCGATGAGAACCAGCCGCTCATGCAGCTGTTCCTAACCAATGGCGCGCGATCGATCCCTAAATTGATTGTTTTGGATAAGGAAACTTCGGAAGTGTTGGGCCATTGGGGACCAAGACCTACTGGCGCTTCGCAGCTCATCAAGAGTTACAAGCAACAATACGGCAGCATCGATGAAACGGCAAAAACCGAACTACAGCTGTGGTATTTGCACGACAAGGGTTTGAGTACGCAAGAAGAATTGCTTACGCTGATGCAGCGTCTCGATCAATAGCCGCTTCAAAATCGCCAATGAGCATCGCGTCGGTTACATTGTAATCGCCAATTTTGGTGCGGCGCAAGGCAGTTAAGTGTGCGCCCGATTTCAAAGCTTTCCCGAAATCGTAAGCGAGCGAACGAATGTAGGTTCCTTTGCTGCAAACCACCCTGAAATCTACTTCGGGCAAGGCAATGCGCGTGATTTCAAATGCGTCGATTGTCGTTTTCCTAAAGGCAATTTCTACAGTTTCTCCGGCGCGCGCGTGTTCATAAAGGCGTTTGCCGTCTTTTTTGATCGCAGAGAAAATGGGCGGCTTTTGGTCTATTTCACCCAAAAATTGTTTGGTGGTTTCGTGTATCAACACATCGGTAAGATGCGAAGTCGGGAAAGTTTCGTCGATTTCGGTTTCCAAATCATACGAAGGCGTTGTTGCGCCAAGGTGAAAAGTACCCGTGTATTCCTTGACCTGGCCTTGCAATTCGGGAATCCGTTTGGTGAATTTTCCGGTGCAAACCAATAGTAATCCTGAGGCCAGCGGATCTAAAGTCCCGGCATGCCCAATCTTGATTTTCTTGAGTCCAAGCTTGCTTTTCAAAATCCATTTCATCTTATTGACCGCTTGAAACGATGTCCAATGCAACGATTTGTCGATCAGGATGATCTGTCCGTTTTGAAAATCTTCGGCGGCCATTAAATTACGGTAAGCGGATGAAAAAAGAAGTGGATCACGAGCAAAATGGCGCCCACAATAATGCGGTAATAACCAAACATTTTGAAGCCATTTTTGCTCAAATAACCAATAAACGATTTGATGGCGAGCATCGCCACGACAAAGGCGACAACATTCCCGATGATCAATAAATTGGCTTGGTCGTGCGTGAGTACGTAGCCGTCCTTGTAGTAGTCGTAACATTTTTTGACCGTAGCGCCAAGCATCGTCGGAACGGCGAGGAAAAACGAGAATTCTGCTGCAGCCGTTCGCGATAATTTTTGCGACATTCCGCCCACGATGCTCGCACCGCTGCGAGAAACGCCCGGAATCATCGCCAGGCATTGGAACAATCCGATTTTTAAGGCTTGGGAGTAAGTGATGCTGGCCGTCGATTCGGTATCGTGTGTGTGCGAAAACCAATCGTCTACCTTGAGTAAAATGATACCGCCGAGTAAAAGCGAAACCGCAACGGTCACCGGATTTTCGAGCAACGCATCAATCTTTTTGCTGAAGATGAGCCCAAAAACGACGGCCGGGATAAACGCGACGAGTAGTTTGAAGTAAAAATCCAAAGTCTGGAAAAAGCGTTTGAAATACAAGACCACGACCGAAAGTATCGCGCCGAGTTGGATCACGATTGTAAACAATTTGGTAAAATCGTCATGTGCAATCCCGAAAAATGAACTCGCAATGATCATGTGTCCGGTAGAGGAAACGGGAAGGAATTCGGTGATGCCTTCAATAACGGCAAGAACAATGGCCTGAAGTGTATCCATCTATTTTTTAGCCGTTTTCAGGATAGAATAAATCGTAATCCCGAACCCGATCAAAACCGTAGTCGGTGCGAGGCGGATCCTGCGGAAATCAAAAACCGAATCGTTGAAAATTTTCGGATCATCGCTTCCGCCGCCCGCCATCAGGATAAACCCGAGCGCAATGACGCCAATTCCGATCAAAAGAAATTTATAATTTACCTTTTCAAAAAGGAATTCGGGCTGATTGTTTTCGTCTTTCATAATATTATTTTTTAGTCGCTTGTTCCGCTTTGCATACTACCGTTCGACTTTTGACTAATAAAGATCGTCAGTTCTTAAATTGAGGAAACGCTGCGTCGCAAAGAAAGTACTGATCCAACTGATTAAAATTCCAATCACCAAAACACCTGCCAATACGAGCGCAATCAAAGGCTGGTCTTCGGTAATCTTGAGGTTCGGGTAAGTAATGTCGAGATAGTACAAAGTGCCCAACAGCGCCAATACGGCGAGCACGGCCCCGATAAACCCGAGGCGGATGCTTTTCCAGATGAACGGCTTGCGGATAAACGATTTGGTCGCGCCCACCATCTGCATCGTCTTGATGATGAAACGGTTTGAATAAATTGACAGTCGCATCGAGGAGTTGATGAGCAACACGGCGACGAGCGCCAGAATTCCGCTCACGATTAAAATCCACATACTGATTTTCTGGATGTTGTCGTTGACCAGATTCACGAGCTGTTTGTCATAAACCACATCAGAAACCATCTCGTTGGTTCTGAAACGCGTTTCGATTTTGCTGATATTGTCACGGTCTATGTAATCGGCCTTGAGGTAAATGTCATACGAATTCTGCAACGGATTCGCGCCCAAAAAGGTCATGAAATCCTCACCGATCACATCGGTATGCATTTTTGCGGCTTCTTCCTTGGTTACATACGTGCTCGATTTGACAAACGGCGATGCTTTGAGTTCCTCGCCAAAGGCGGTCATCGTGCTGTCGGTCGCCTCGCTTTTGAAGAACACCGTCATGGCGATTTCTTCCTTGAAATTATCCGATAATTTCTTAGAATTGATCACGAACAGGCCCAGGATTCCGAGCAGAAACAACACGAGGAAAATACTTAAAACCACCGAAAAATAAGAAGAAATCAACCGGCGTTTTTGAAACTTTTCAAAAGAAGAACTCATAGGAATTTAATTATGCCGTAAAAATAATAAAGTATTTGTTTAATCATAGTTTATAACGCCCAAAGTTTTGTCTTTCGTACAATAAACGTAAATTTGCCCGTCGCATAAAAGACTGTGGTAAAACTTACACGTTACACTTTCCTCAGAACCTTAGCGCCTCAGCACCTTAGAACCTTTTTCACAATGAAATACAATCCAAACGAAATCGAAGCCAACTGGCAAAAATACTGGGCCGAAAACCAAACCTTCGCCGCCGAGAACAATAGTGATCAACCCAAATATTACGTACTCGACATGTTTCCTTATCCGTCGGGCGCGGGCTTGCACGTTGGGCATCCACTCGGTTACATCGCCTCGGATATTTACGCAAGGTACAAACGCCACAAAGGTTTCAACGTATTGCATCCGCAAGGTTACGACAGCTTTGGGCTTCCTGCCGAACAGTATGCGATACAAACCGGACAGCATCCCGACAAAACCACCAAGGAAAACATTGCGCGTTACCGCGAGCAGCTCGACAAGATTGGATTTTCGTTTGATTGGGACCGCGAAGTGCGCACCTCTTCACCCGACTATTACAAATGGACACAATGGATTTTCATCCAATTGTTCAATTCCTGGTACAACAAGACTTCGGATAAAGCCGAAAGCATCTGCACGCTGATCATGAAATTCGAGCAGGCCGGAAATGCCAATGTCAACGCGGTATCCGACGATAATATTGAGATATTTTCTGCCGAAGACTGGAATGCCTTTTCCAAACCAAAACAAGAACAAATCCTATTGCAATACCGATTGACCTATCTCGCCGAAACCGAAGTCAACTGGTGTCCCGGCCTCGGAACTGTTTTGGCCAACGACGAAATCGTCAACGGCGTTTCCGAACGCGGCGGATTTCCCGTAATTCGCAAAAAAATGACGCAATGGAGCATGCGGATTTCAGCCTATGCACAGCGTTTATTGGATGGATTGAAGGAAATCGACTGGACGCAATCGCTCAAAGACGCGCAGGAAAACTGGATCGGCAAATCGGTCGGCGCGCTTGTGACTTTTAAGGTTTTGGATTCGGAGGAAACGAAAAACGAAGTAGACCACTTTCTTTCAGGAAACGAACACAGCGGCCATGAAATTCAAGTTTTTACGACGCGCCCCGATACGATTTTTGGTGTAACCTTCATGACGTTAGCGCCAGAACACGAACTCGTTTCAAAGATCAC
>Ga0208398_101052_pt1 | contig 12305 bp, 13 predicted proteins | sample LakWasMe79_HOW10_2_FD_183905 | JGI IMG/M metagenome (GOLD analysis project Ga0208398, IMG submission 183905) | Freshwater sediment methanotrophic microbial communities from Lake Washington under simulated oxygen tension - Sediment Metagenome... | ecosystem: Environmental > Aquatic > Freshwater >... | reverse complement strand
CGGCGATATCGTTCAATTGCACGACGCGCCTTGCGGCTGCGGCCGAAATACGTTGCGCGTGGGCCCGGTGATTGGGCGCAAACAGCAAATGATCAAGTACAAGGGCACGACTTTGTATCCGCCGGCAATGAACGATGTGCTCAACGATTTTGACAATATCGAAAACCACATCATAGAGATTTACACCAATGATCTGGGCACCGATGAGATTGTAATCAAGCTCGCCGTGAAGCAAGAGAGTGAGGCTTTCCTGAGTGAAATCAAGGATCATTTCAGGGCGAAGCTGCGCGTAACGCCCAAGATTATCTTTACTACTACTGCCATTTTGAACCAGCTCATATTCAATCCGATGAGCCGCAAGCCGATCCACTTTTTCGACCATCGCAAGCCAACTGTTTGAGTCCGATGAACCTTTTAAGGATATTGATTTTATGCTCGTTCTTTGTAAACTGCGGTGAAACTAACGCCGACAAAGTAATCGTGCTTCAGCCTTTGGGTGACTTTTCAAAGGCCGAAGCGCAGGGGGTTTTCAAAAAAATCGGCAAGGTCAATCCTAAAATCGTCCTACGCCACAACATCGCGTTTCCGAAATCTTCGTACAATGCCGCCAGAAACCGGTACCGCGCCGATTCGCTGATCGCATTCTTAAGGAACAAAGTGGGCAAGGATACTGTAATCGTCGGTCTTTCGCGAAAGGACATTAGCACCACCAAAGGCAACCGGCAGGATTGGGGCGTGATGGGATTGGGTTTTATGCCCGGAAATGCTTGTGTGGTTTCGAGTTTTCGACTTTCGAAAAAGAAAAGAGCAGAACAGTTTTACAAAGTCGTGTTGCACGAACTTGGCCATACGCAAGGGTTGCCGCATTGCGCGGTGAAAACCTGCTTCATGCGCGATGCCGAAGGTAAAAACCCGACCGATGAAGAAACCGGATTTTGCAATTCCTGCCGAAAACATCTCGAGGATGAAAATTGGAAATTGCGTTAAATAAGACGTATAAAAAATAACCACAAGGATGGAAGACAAGATTCTGTTTACCGAAAGGCAGCGATTCAGGCAGTTTTGGCTTTGGGCGCTATTACTAACACTCAACGGACTGTTTGTTTTTGGGATTTACCGCCAGATTGTCCAAGGAATTCCGTTTGGAGACCAACCTACGAGTGACAACAAACTAATTATTGCTGCGGTCGGAATGACGTTGGTTACAGCGCTTTTCTGTTTTTTTAAACTCGAAACCATCATCAAGGAAGAGGCGATATACGTGCGGTTCTTCCCGATACAGATTGCTTACAGAAAATATCCGTGGGAAAAAATAGAGAAGGCATTCATCAGAACGTACAAACCCATCGGCGAATATGGCGGTTGGGGCTTCAGGAAAGGCTTTATGGGAAATGCGCTCAATGTGTCGGGCGACAAAGGATTGCAATTGATCTTTACCGACAACACTCGTTTGTTGATTGGCACCAATAAGCCCGAAGAATTGCAAAACGCCCTGTTGAAAGCCGGAAAAATAAAAGCCTAACCACGTTCGCCGCGCAAAACCTTGCGCACTTTGCGGTAAAACCCTAATTTTGCGGCATGATAAAGATCGGCAACATAGAATTACCGGATTTCCCCTTGCTGTTAGCGCCCATGGAAGACGTGAGCGACCCGCCGTTTCGCAGGTTGTGCAAAACCCATGGTGCCGATTTGATGTTTTCGGAGTTTATTTCTTCGGAAGGATTGATTCGCGATGCAATTAAAAGCCGCATGAAGCTCGATATTTTTGATTACGAACGACCGGTTGGCATCCAGATTTTTGGTGGTGATGAGGAAGCGATGGCGATGTCGTCTAAAATTGTCTCGGCGGTAAACCCTGATTTGATCGATATCAATTTTGGCTGTCCGGTCAAGAAAGTCGTGTGCAAAGGTGCGGGAGCTGCGGTTTTGAAAGATGTCGATTTGATGGTGCGTTTGACCAAAGCCGTAATCAACGGCACCAACTTGCCCGTCACTGTTAAGACGCGTTTGGGTTGGGACGACAATTCAATCAATATTGATGAGGTGGCCGAAAGGCTGCAGGATATTGGCGTAAAAGCGCTTTCGATTCACGGACGTACACGCGCACAACTCTACAAAGGCGAGGCCGATTGGTCGCATATTGCCCGAGTGAAAAACAACCCTCGCATTACCATGCCGATTTTTGGTAACGGCGATGTCGATTCGGTCGAAAAGGCGTTGTTGTATAAAGAAAGATACGGCGTTGACGGCATCATGATTGGTCGCGCCGCTATTGGCTATCCCTGGATTTTCAACGAGATCAAGCATTTTGCCAAAACCGGTGAAAAATTGCCGCCGCCAACCATGCACGACCGTGTAGAAGCCGCCAGAAATCATTTAACCTGGGCAATGGAATGGAAAGGCGAGTGGACCGGAATTGCCGAAACACGCCGTCATTACACCAATTATTTCAAAGGGATTTCACACTTCAAGGAATACCGCCAAAAGCTTGTTACGCTTGACAATAAGGAAGATTTGTATAAGGCTTTTGATGAAATTAGTGAAGCCTTTGCGGATTATTCGTTTGTTTAGAAAGGGATAGTTTCCGGTTTGGCGCGTTAGGGATTACCTACGGTCAGTTCGGCTAAGGCCTCGGGTGAGCAATTGTCTGAGCTCTTTTAATGAAGTGCAACGACCCGAGCGTAGCGAACTGGCGAAGCAAATTAAAAAGCGAGTGCGAAAGCGCGGCCGTAGGCAACGCCCAAGAATTTAAAATTTATAATTCAACATTTATAATTTTTTTCTAACTCTCCAGTAACTTTTTCGTCACGCGGCTCGACGCAATCCAAGAAGCGACAAAACCGAGCAAGGCAATGGTAAAGAAGACCACCAGTACATTTTGGATGGAGAAAACCACCGGATAAGCGAGCGTTGGGGTAATCATCACAAGGCTGAATTTTTGCTGCAAAAATACTATCGCCGATCCCAACGCCAATCCGAAAATACCACCCAAAACACAAACCAACGTACCTTGCAAAAGGAAAATATTTCGCAAATCTTTGACTTCCGAACCTAAGTTGTAAAGCGTTTTCAGATTGGACTGCTTGTCTATGATGACCATAAATATCGAGCCCGAAAACGCAAATAAAATCAGGACAATCACGAGCGTAAAAATCAGGTAAATCGCAACATTCTCGGTGTTGAGCATTTTGTAAAGGCTGTCATTGAGTTGCGCGCGGTTCTTAATCGTGACGGTGTTGTTGAAGATGGTGTTGAGCTCAGCAATCGCCGCAGCCTCATCTGCTCCAGGCTTGAGCTTTAATTCTATTCCCGAAATCTGGTTGAGTTTGTATTCGAGCAAAGCCTGCGTCAGGGTAAGATCGGCGAAAACATATTTGGTATCGAGTTCTTCGCTCACCGCGTAAATGCCAACGGGCGCTATCTTGAATTTGTTGAAGGCTTCTTCGGGCGTTTCAATGGTTCCCCTGCCGGGACGCGGAACAAAAACCTCAAAAGGGTTGTTCATGTCGTACAAACCCAGCGACAAATTTTGTGCAATGCCATAGCCTACGACCACCTGTGAGGTTTGCGGTTCGAACCATTGGCCGTTGAAAAGGATTTTATTGACATCGTTGACTTTCCCAAAAAGCGAGTCTACACCTTTAAGGTAAGTGACTTCTTCCTTGCCATTGAATAAAAAAAGCACGCGTTCCTCGATGATTTTGGTCGAAGCCGAAATGCCTGCGATGTTTTTGATTTGCTCGTCTTGCTGCGGCGTAACAAAGAAAGATTTACCGACTGTGCTTGTGATTTTTAAATCGGGATCAAAGCTGTTGCTAAACGACAGGCTAAAATCGCGCAAACCGCTAAAAACCGACAAAACCACAAAAAGCGCCAATGCGCCAACCGTAATTCCGATGGCCGCAATGCGATTGATAATGTTGATCGCGCTGTTTTTACTCGCGCTTCTAAGGTAACGTTTGGCTATGTAAAGCGGGAAATTCACTTACGATTTTCTGCGTTTTTCAAGGAGTTCGCGGTTAACGATTGGGTTTTCCTTTCCGGCGAGCGCTTTGTCTATTTTTTCGATGTAGTCTAACGAATCGTCAATATAGAAGGTCAGGTTGGGTACTTTGCGCAATTGCAGTTTCACGCGTTGTGCCAAATCGTGCTTGATTAATGGTGTATTCGATTTGATTGCGGCCAGGGTTTCTGCGGCTTTTTCCTGCGGGAAAATGCTCAAATGCACCGTCGCAACCGATAAATCGGAAGTCACATTGACTTTTGATACCGAAATCACAAGGTTAGAAATGCCATTTTTGCGTATTTCGCCTTGTAAAATATCGACCAGGTCTTTCTGGATCACACCGCCTATTTTTTTCTGTCTGTTCGTTTCCATGGGGCAAAGATAAGTAAAAAAGGTGCTGAGGAGAAAAGGCACTAAGGTTCTGAGGAAAAAAGGTGCCTAAGGAAAGGCGCTAAGGGAAAAGGTTCTGAGGTGTTGAGGTAAAGCTTTAGAAGCTGTTTTGAGCTGTTCGCTAACACGAGTGAAGCGAATTGGCTGAACACAAAATTTCAAAATATTATTTTTGTAAGGCAATCTTTTTTCGCGCGAAAGAAGCGCAAAAAAGGATGCCGCTGCCATCAGGGCTAGGCCGAAATTCTTATATTTGGCTCTCTAAAACCTTAGCGCCTTAGTACCTCAGAACCTTAGCACCTATGAAAAAGATTGAACACATCGGCATTGCCGTCAACAGCCTCGAAACATCCAACGCCATTTTTGAAAAACTATTCGGCGCGCCCGCTTACAAGCAAGAAGAAGTAGCAAGTGAAGGCGTAAAAACGGCCTTTTTTATGAACGGTCCAAATAAAATTGAACTGCTCGAAGCGACAAATCCCGATAGCCCGATCGCAAAATTTCTCGAGAAAAAAGGCGAAGGCATTCACCATATTGCTTTTGATGTGGCCGATATTGGCGCTGAAATTGCCCGTTTGAAAGCCGAAGGTTTCATAGTGCTGAACGAAATTCCGAAAAAGGGAGCCGATAACAAATTGGTCGCGTTCCTGCATCCCAAGAGCACCAATGGCGTGCTCATTGAGTTGTGTCAGGAGATCAATTGAAACAAAATTCAATGCAATCTGACCGACTTTAAATTGATAGCGCAACAGTCTCGCCATCGCCTGCAATCCCAATGAAATTGCAACAAACATTTGGAGCAAAGCAAAAATAGTAGTAATATTGCAACCTTGCAAAAGGTCCTATAGCTCATTCGGTTAGAGCAACTGACTCATAATCAGTAGGTGCTTGGTTCGATTCCAAGTGGGACCACAACAAAGACTTTCCGAATCAACGGAGGTCTTTTTTTTTCAGATAAATAAAGAAATAGCCGCCCCTTATTTCTTTAGAATAAAACTAAAGTGCTTTATTTTACGTTAATATAACGCGCTGGAGTTTGTTTTTTCAATACAAATTGTATTTTTGCGTTTCGTTTGGAAGAAAATTTAATTATAAAAACAAAAAAACTTTGCCAAGAAGATTTTTTATTTATTTTTACACCCTATGAAAATTGTCCCAAGTAAAATTCTAATCCTTTTGGTCGCAATTGGCTGCAGCACTTCAGCAATTGCAGGTCCAAACGGACCAGGCAACGGGCCGCCGCAACCAGGGCTTCCGCCTCCGGGACTTCCAATAGATGGTGGTGTAGCGGTGCTAATGGTAGCCGCCGCGATTTTCGGAATCTATAAGATATATCAGTTTAAAAACCATAAAAAAACTCCGGCTTAACACCGGAGTTTTTTATTTATGCCTATTGATGCCTAATCTTTTAAGGCGTATAATCTGCTTACGTATTTACCAATCACGTCAAATTCGAGGTTGATTTTGGTGCCTGGCTTAAAAGCATTAAAGTTGGTGTGTTCAAAAGTGTAAGGTATAATCGCCACGCTGAATTCGTCTTTTTTAGAATCTACAACCGTTAAGCTCACGCCGTTTACCGTAATCGAGCCTTTTTCAATGGTCATATTGTGCAACGAAGCGTCGTAGCCGAATGTAAAATACCAACTCCCATTGGCTTCCCGAACCGCTTTGCAGATCCCGGTTTGGTCTACATGTCCCTGAACGATATGCCCATCGAGGCGATCGCCGAGTTTCATGGCGCGTTCGAGGTTTACGGTGTCGCCAATTTTCCAGTCGGCGATATTGGTCTTGTCTACCGTTTCACGAATGGCCGTTACCGTATATCGGTCGCCGCTTATTTCTACTACCGTTAAACAGATGCCGTTATGGGAAACGCTTTGGTCAATTTTGAGCGCGCCGGTGATCGATGCCGATACGGTGACATGCAGATTGTCGCCGTCTTTTCTTATTTCGGCAATCGTGCCAAGTGTTTCGATAATTCCTGTAAACATTCTGTTTTATTTTACTAAATTTGCCCGTCAAAATTAGCAATAAATAACCAGTAGTCAGGATGAAAAAAGCAGAAAATATTATCGTCGGAATATCCATCGGAGATTTGAACGGTATTGGCAGCGAAGTCGTACTCAAGACTTTCGAGGACGCGAGAATGCTTGAATTGTGCACGCCGGTTATTTTTGGCAACGTAAAGATTTTGTCGTTTGTAAAGAAGACTTTCGAATCGACATCGATGCTGCACGGAATAGACCAACTCAATCAGATTATTCCCGGAAAAATCAACGTGCTCAACGTTTGGAAGGAAGGCATCGACCTCAATTTTGGCGCCAACGATGAGAACATCGGGAAATATGCGATCAAATCTTTCACGACGGCTACCCAAGCGCTCAAGGACGGCTTGATTGACGTTTTGGTCACCGCGCCGATCAATAAATACAATATCCAATCGGACGAGTTTAAATTCCCCGGACATACCGATTACCTGAATCAGGAACTCGAAGGCGACGCGCTCATGCTCATGGTTCAGGACAACCTGCGCGTAGGCTTGCTTACCGATCATATTCCGGTGAATGAAGTCGCCAAGCATTTGACTTCGGCTTTGATCACACAGAAAATCCAGACGGTCAAGCAAAGCCTGATACAGGATTTTGGCATCGGCAAGCCAAAAATTGCCGTGTTGGGGCTCAATCCGCACAGCGGCGACAATGGCGTGATTGGCAAAGAGGAAGAAGAAATCATGAAACCGGCCATCAAAAGCCTTTTTGAAAAAGGGACTTTGGTTTTTGGGCCGTTTGCCGCCGATGGTTTTTTTGGAAGCAACCAATATGAGAAATATGATGCGATTATTGCTGCTTACCATGACCAGGGATTGATACCGTTTAAGACCTTGTCTTTTGGGAAAGGCGTGAATTATACGGCTGGGCTCAACAAAATCAGGACTTCGCCAGACCACGGCACCGCCTATGATATTGCCGGAAAGGGCATAGCCGATTACAATTCTTTCAAGGAAGCGGTTTACCTGGCGATTGATATCTACCATTCGCGAAACCAGCATCAGGAAATTAGCATCAACCCTATGAAAATCAGGGAAAAACAGGAAGAGAGAAATAATAGATAAAAAAATACAGCCAAGGCTTTTGATTGTATAATAAATTTATATCTTTGCACGCTCAAATTGTTGTGGCATGAAAGTAACGAATGAGTTTTTAATTCCTTTCATAGGATTAAAATTGGGGAAGCATCAGTTTGAATACCAGATCAACGAAACGTTCTTTGATGCATTTGATTTTGAGGATTTCGAAAAGGCAGACATTAAAGTCAATGTCACTTTAGAAAAAAAAAGCACCATGCTAGAACTCGCCTTCAAGCACGTCGGGACGGTATATGTTCCGTGTGATTTGACCGGTGAAATGTTTAATCTTCCAATAAAAGGGAAAATTAAACTGGTGGTTCAGTTTGGAGAGGAATTCAACAATGACAATGAAGAATTGTTGATTCTGCCGCATGGCGAACATCAAATTGACATCAAACAATATGTGTATGAGATGATTGTACTTTCGGTACCGCTCAAGAAAACGCATCCCGGAATCAAAGACGGGACCTTGCAATCGGCGGCACTCGATAAGCTCAAGCAACTCGAAGTCAAAGAACACAAAGAAGTAAAAAAAGAAGAAGATACGGACCCGCGTTGGGACCAATTAAAGAAACTATTAACGGATAAATAATATAGTAAAATGGCACATCCTAAGAGAAAAATCTCCAAAACGAGAAGAGACAAGAGAAGAACGCATTACAAAGCGACAGTGGCAACTATCGCTACCTGTCCTGTAACTGGAGAAGCGCATTTGTACCACAGGGCTTACTGGCATGAAGGTAAAATGTATTACAGAGGACAAGTGGTTATTGATAAAGCACCAGTAGCTCTTGCTTAATACTTTACGATAGACAAAACTGAAACTCTCACCATTGTGGGAGTTTTTTGTTATTTGTATTTTTTCGGCCAAATAAGCCATTCTAAACAATTTTGGTTTAGAATTTTTTTGTAAATTCCACCTCTTTATGCAGCCCTCGCGGCTCGTCAGAAAATATAAAACCTATGAACACAATCACGGCCGCAATCACTGCTGTTGGAGCTTATGTCCCAGATTTCGTGCTTTCCAACAAGATTTTGGAAACCATGGTAGACACCAACGACGAGTGGATTACCTCACGCACCGGAATCAGTGAAAGAAGAATACTCAAGGGCGACAAATTAGGAACTTCCTATTTAGCCATCAAGGCCGCAGAAAACCTCATTCAGAAAAGTGGCGTCAACCCAGCAGAAATAGACTTGGTCATCGTTGCAACTACCACCGCCGATATGCCCGTTGCGGCCACTTCGGTTTATGTAGCCACCCAAATTGGCGCGGTGAATGCGTTTGCTTACGATTTGCAGGCGGCCTGCTCCGGTTTTTTGTACGGCATGTCAACGGCATCAGCCTACATCCAATCGGGCCGATACAAAAAAGTATTGCTCATTGGGGCCGATAAAATGTCATCGATTATTGATTATACAGACAGGGCGACCTGCATTATCTTCGGAGATGGTGCGGGCGCTGTGCTTTTTGAGCCCAACCATGAAGGACTTGGCTTACAGGATGAATTCCTTAGAAGCGACGGCATTGGTCGCGAATACCTCAAGATTGACGCTGGCGGATCGATACTTCCGGCTTCAAAGGAAACCGTTGAGAACCGCCAGCATTATGTTTTCCAGGACGGAAAAACGGTTTTCAAATATGCCGTTACCGGAATGGCCGATGTGAGCGAAAAAATCATGGACCGCAACAACCTGACCAAAGACAGCGTAGATTGGCTCATCGCGCACCAGGCCAACAAGAGGATTATCGATGCCACCGCACAAAGGATGGGACTTGACGAAGAAAAAGTACTCGTGAACATCCAGAGGTATGGCAATACGACTTCGGGCACCTTGCCTTTGCTTCTGAGCGATTTCGAAGACAAATTCAAGAAAGGCGACAACCTTATTTTTGCAGCTTTCGGCGGCGGATTTACCTGGGGTGCGATCTATCTCAAATGGGCATACGACAAACGATAAAACTAAACTAAAAACTATAACTATTATGGATTTAAAAGAAATTCAAAACCTAATCAAGTTTGTAGCGAATTCAGGCGTTGCCGAAGTGAAGCTGGAAACCGGCGATGTAAAAATCACCATTAAAACGACTCTTGAAGGAAGTTCGCCAGAGGTTACTTATGTTCAGCAAATGCCGACTCAGGCAGCCTTGCCACAAGCCGCAGCACCTCAAATTGCTGCAACGCCTGCAGCACCAGCCGCAGCCGCTTCAGACGACAATTCCAAATACCTCACCATAAAATCGCCAATTATTGGAACATTCTACAGAAAACCTGCTCCAGACAAGCCAACGTTTGTTGAGGTAGGCGGTTCCATTTCAAAAGGTGACGTGCTTTGCGTAATCGAGGCCATGAAGCTTTTCAACGAAATCGAATCGGAAGTTTCGGGTAAAATCGTGAAGATTTTGGTTGACGATATGTCTCCGGTAGAATTCGACCAACCGTTATTTTTAGTAGATCCTTCTTAAATTACGAATTGTGAGTTATGAATGATGGATTTACGTCGTTCGTAATCATTTAAAATTTAAAATTTCTAATTTAAAATTAAAAAGGATGTTTAAAAAAATACTGATTGCAAACAGAGGGGAAATCGCACTTCGTGTGATCCGTACCTGTAGGGAAATGGGAATCAAGACGGTTGCGGTCTATTCAACGGCCGATGCCGAAAGCCTTCACGTTAAATTTGCCGATGAAGCTGTGTGTATCGGGCCACCGCCGAGTAACCTGTCCTACCTTAAAATGTCAAATATCATCGCAGCCGCAGAAATCACCAATGCCGATGCGATCCATCCCGGATATGGCTTCCTTTCAGAGAATGCCAAATTCTCAAAAATCTGCCAGGAACACGGCATTAAATTTATCGGTGCAACCCCAGAGATGATTGACAGGATGGGCGATAAGGCTTCGGCTAAAGCAACGATGAAAGCGGCTGGAGTTCCGTGTGTACCGGGTTCTGAGGGTATTTTGGAATCATACGAACAGGCGCTCGAAATATCCAAAGGAATGGGCTTTCCGGTCATGCTTAAAGCAACTGCCGGTGGTGGAGGAAAAGGAATGCGCGCCGTCTGGAAAGAAGCAGATTTACTCAAAGCATGGGAAAGCGCACGCCAGGAATCGGCGGCGGCGTTTGGAAATGACGGAATGTACCTTGAAAAACTCATCGAAGAGCCACGCCATATTGAAATTCAAGTTGTAGGAGATTCTTACGGGAAAGCCTGCCACCTTTCTGAAAGGGATTGTTCGGTACAACGCCGTCACCAGAAACTTACCGAGGAAACGCCTTCGCCTTTCATGACCGACGAATTGCGTAACAGTATGGGATTGGCCGCTGTAAAAGCTGCAGAATACATCAAATATGAAGGCGCCGGAACGGTAGAATTCCTTGTCGATAAGCACCGCAATTTCTATTTTATGGAAATGAACACGCGCATACAGGTAGAGCATCCGATTACCGAACAGGTGATTGATTACGATTTGATTCGCGAACAAATTCTTGTTGCCGCCGGAGTGCCAATATCAGGTAAGAATTATTTGCCGCAATTGCACGCCATAGAGTGCCGTATCAACGCCGAAGATCCGTACAACGATTTTCGTCCGTCACCAGGAAAAATCACGACGCTTCATGCGCCGGGAGGACATGGCGTACGTCTCGATACGCACGTTTACGCAGGTTACACCATTCCGCCGAATTACGATTCGATGATCGCCAAGCTGATTACCACCGCCCAGACCCGCGAAGAGGCCATCAGTAAAATGAAAAGGGCTTTGGATGAATTCGTAATCGAAGGCGTAAAAACCACGATACCGTTCCACAGACAACTCATGGATGATCCGCGCTATGTAGCCGGAGATTACACCACCGCATTTATGGATACTTTTAAAATGAACGATCCTGAAGAATAAAAAAAAGCCTCATGAAAATGGGGCTTTTTTAATTTATTGCTGTACGGTAAAAAGGAATCTTCTTTCGCGCTGATTAAAATTGACAATTTGTGATTGTTACAAGGTCTCCTTGAGCCATTTAAAGAATTCGCCCTGCCAAATTTGTGCATTCTGCGGCTTTAATACCCAATGGTTTTCATCGGGGAAATACACCAGCCTACTTTTAATGCCACGCAACTGCGCCGCCTGAAAGGCTTCCTGTGCCTGTCCAATCGGTACGCGGAAATCATTCCCGCCCTGAATAATCAGGATCGGCGTATTCCATTTGTCAACGTTGTTGATCGGGTTGAACTCGTTGTAAGCCTTTTGCGCCGCCACATTGCTTTTGTCCCAATAAGGCCCGCCATGGTCCCAATTGTTGAAGAACACTTCCTCGGTTGTACCATACATGCTTTGCAGGTTGAAAACCCCGTCATGCGAGATGAACGTCTTGAATCGATTGTTGTGGATTCCGGCCAAATAGTAAACCGAATAGCCGCCAAAGCTTGGCCCAACACAACCCAAACGCGATTTATCGACATAATTTTCCTTGGCCACATCATCAATAGCCGAAAGGTAATCGCGCATGACCTGTCCGCCCCAATCCTTGCTGATGTCTTCATTCCATTTTACGCCATGTCCGGCCATTCCGCGTCGGTTGGGCGCTACGACAATATAACCCTGAGCGGCCATCAACTGAAAATTCCAACGGAAAGAATACATCTGCGTGAGTGGCGATTGCGGTCCGCCCTGGCAATACAATAGCGTTGGATACTTTTTAGCAGGATCAAAATTCGGCGGCAAAATGACCCAAACCAACATTTTTTTACCATCGGTTGTGGTCACGTAACGGCGTTCGGTT
>Ga0208398_101049_pt1 | contig 12314 bp, 8 predicted proteins | sample LakWasMe79_HOW10_2_FD_183905 | JGI IMG/M metagenome (GOLD analysis project Ga0208398, IMG submission 183905) | Freshwater sediment methanotrophic microbial communities from Lake Washington under simulated oxygen tension - Sediment Metagenome... | ecosystem: Environmental > Aquatic > Freshwater >... | reverse complement strand
TTGCCTATTTCTAGTTTGGAAAGGGCTATTGCACGAAGTCGGCAAACTTTGATGGGAGAGGATAAGATTTTCCAGCGGAAAATCGAAAGTTGTTATTTATGGATTTGTAGCTATTGTGGCAAACCGCCGTTAGGCGATGGTTTACTTACCTTGATATTTATAAATAAGCTTTACAATACGTTTAGTAAAGATTTGTCCTTGCGAGAAAAAAATATTTTTAAAAACCGGATTATTATATTCATAATTATGACTATTCACAATCCACGAAGATGGGTGAACATATTTTGAATATAGTTTAAAGAAAGCATCGTATTCTATTTTGTTATTTGTTTGTAGTGCTAAGTGGCTCACAGTCCAATGTCTTGATGGTGTGAGTTCAGCGCTCTTCATAAGCTTTTTAATGTATTCCATTCTGTCATGAATCATTTTTATACTTGTTTCGGACGTGGTTGTAGTTGTCAAGGATAAAAAACCTTCATTGATTTCTAATTCTTCATAGGCTTTTTGACTAATAAATTCTTTTGCTTTAAAAGGATCATCAATGACATAAGCGACTAACAAATAACACTCGAAAAGATTTCTCGCTGAAATAGCTATGTACTCAATTGGTGCATTTTGATTTGATATTAAACGGTCAAAAAGTACATGTGTATAGTTGCTAAGACCACTCAAAGCAACTACTCGATAGTCAGTTTCCTTATTTATTAGTAGTTTTGAAGCTTCTTGGTTTAATTCCGCGACAATAAGACTTAATTCTTTATTTAGATCATTGGTAAACTTCATAACGTAATTCTCTCATATTTCATGGCGTCGAATAAATTATCGCCTACGTCCCGCGACTACAGCCGGTTTGGGATTAAATTAAGACTTATTTCGGATTTGCCAAATCATCCAAATACAAGACCATCATACCATTAAGCCTATTGCCCAAATCCGTTGTAGTAGCTGTTATGCAACGTTTTTATATTAGGTTTCCACTTGGATTAAAAATGGCTATTAGAACCTGTTCCATTATCAAAGCTTTTCTTTCTCTTTCCATAAAATGGTCACCAGTTTCTATCATTGCATCTAATTCGTCTAAATCAAACATCACAGATTTTATTTCTTGATTTAGGTCCTTTAACATTCTAAATAAATTACTATTTCCAGAGGCTTTTTCTTGAAATTCTCTCCTAAATCTTTCTCCAAAAGTTGCCCAAACTCCATTTGTAGTTTTTCCTATGTAGATAATTTCTTCATTCGAATGGTGAACATATACTCCAGATCTATTAGCAAATTCATTTAGTTGTCTTTTGCTCCAACTCACAGGAAAAGGAGCAACGTTTACTAATATTCCAGAATTCAAAATTTCTTCTCTTGTTGGAATTCTAATATTAATACTCATTTACCAGATTCGTGTTTAAAATGTTGCATAACTCGTTTATAGGTATCATAAAATAAGAGTTATGATATTCAATTTAGGTAGATAGGTCTGACTGATGTCAGATTTTATCTTACAAATAATCTATTAAACTGTTATTGTTTTATTTTTTAGTCCTATTTTTCCAGCTATCATTAAAATGCCTATATTTCATCCATTCATAAAATCTTCCTTTTAAATAAAGCCCTATAAACCATAAAACAATTAGCCCTATTATTTCATACCATTCCATAATCACTAAAATATTTCGATTAAGTATTAAATATATAATTTTAAAAGTATTACTACAAATTTAAAAATATATGATTTTAGAATTTGGCATTCTATCAATTAGGAAATATATTTAAAAGATGCTTCGAAGGACTACTTATTCTCTATTAGAATCTATATTATATTCTAATAATTTTTTAGGGTGGATACCGAGTCCTTTAGCTAATTCTAAAAGTGTTGTAAAAGCTAAATTGCGATTACCTCTTTCAATTTCACTAACGTTGCTTTTAGTTAAATTACTGTTAGTTGCGACGTAATCTTGACTAAGACCTAATCCTTTTCTAATCCCACGAACGTGGGATCCAAATTGAACTAATCTTATATCTTTTTCTTTGCTCATTTTACAAAATGCGGAAATTTTTTATTAAAAAATGTTATAAGAACTTATAACATTTAAAAATTATTTGTTATATTTGTCTTATTCAATTAATTAGTTTAAACATTGGTTTAAATTGTTATTTTGAATATTTTTGCGATTCTTCACATAAAAATATTTGAAGCATTCGCTTTGAATCTCGCTCTTGAAAACTGGTAATTTTTGCAACGAGATGATAAGTAAGATGCTCACGTCCTATGGCGTGGGCTCACTTATTGTTGCAATGGTATACCAGTACCTCAAGAGCAGTAAGCTGAGTTCCATGCCTTTTTTTATGGCCATTATTCAGGTATAGCTTAGCTTTTATTCTTAGCGGTGTTTTTCTTTTTTTTTTCATAGTCTCGCAATGGCAATGGCAATATCAATGGCAAAAATCAATGGCAATTGTAAAAGTCTATGGCAAATGCAATGGCAATGTCAATGGCAATTTCAAAAATCAATTAAAATAGTGTCTATGGTGTAAAACGTAATAATCTCTTTATTAATGCCTGTACTGATTCTTTATTTTGAATTAGTGTTTCGGTGCAGGTTTGTTTTTTTTGATTTAGATTATGGAGTTGCTTGCGGAGATCCCTCGTTCCTCGGGATGACAATATTGTGTGATTTGGATTGCGAAATAGGGGTGAGATTGCTTCGTTCCTCGCAATGACTTGGATTGTGGAGTTACTTGCGGAGTTCCCTCGTTCCTCGGGATGACAATATTGTGGGGAGTGGATTGTGGAGTTACTTGCGGAGTTCCCTCGTTCCTCAGGATGACAAAGATTGTGTGATTTAGATTGCAAAATAGGGGCGAGATTGCTTCGTTCCTCGCAATGACTGTGCTGATTTGGATTGTGGAGTTACTTGCGGAGTTCCCTCGTTCCTCGGGATGACAAAGATTGTGGATTTGGATTGTGAAATAGGGATGAGATTGCTTTGCTTCGTTCCTCGCAACTCCTCGCAATGACTTTGTGAATTAAAAATTTTAAAAAATATGCCTATGATTGAATAATAGTAACGTGAGATTGCTTCGTTCCTCGCAATGACGCAATAAAAAAGATCCTCTACTTCGTCGCCAAACTAGTATAGAGGATCGTAGCTAACAAAACCAATGTTTCATTTAACCAACCCAATATTATGAATAATTTTTCATTATCCATGGGTGGAAGGGCTTTTTGTTTCCTGTTTTTTATGGGAGCGATGCTGTCTTTTTCGCCTGTTCAAGCTCATGATTTTCTTCGGAAAAGCGAAGTTTTAGCCCAACAGATTCAAATACAGGGGACTGTGACCGATGGGAACGGCAGTCTGCCCGGTGTCAACATTTCGATATTGAATAAACCCAATGTGTTTACGGTCTCTGATTACAATGGCCATTACACCCTTTTTGCTTCCCCAGAGGCTATTTTGATTTTTACTTATGTAGGTTACCGAACTGAAAATGTCCCAGTGCAGGGACGCACTACAATCGATATCACCTTACAGCCTGATGCGACTTCTCTGCGGGAAGTAAAAATTAATGCAGGCTACTATTCCGTAAAGGAAAGTGAACGCACGGGAAGCATTGCCAAAATAACCGGTGCAGATATCGAGAAACAACCTGTCACCAATGTGCTTGCCACGATGCAGGGCAGGATGGCAGGGGTCTCGATAGTGCAGGACAGCGGTGTTCCGGGCGGTTCTTTCAGCATTAAAATAAGAGGAACGAACAGTCTGCGTGCTGACGGAAATCAGCCACTGTATATTATTGACGGGGTGCCTTATTCGTCTGAAACTATCGGTTCTATCAGTACCTCAGGGACTGCGCCGACTATGACGAGTCCGCTGAATTCTATTAACCCGGCGGACATTGAGAGTATTGAGGTGCTTAAAGATGCCGATGCGACTGCTATCTACGGTTCGCGCGGTGCCAATGGGGTAGTGCTGCTTACCACTAAAAAGGGTAAAGCAGGGGATACCCGTTTTACCATAAATTCGTCGAGCAGTTTCGGGAGTGTTACTATGACGCCCAAACTGATGAATACCGGGCAGTATCTTGCCATGCGCGAGCAGGCCTTTGCCAATGACGGGGTGAGCACTTATCCCAGCTATGCCTACGATGTAAATGGTACGTGGAGTAAAGAACGCAATACCGACTGGCAGAAGGAACTCACAGGGGGAACCGCTGCCATTTATAATATGCAGGCTTCGGTAACCGGAGGCAGTGCGCAGACCCAATACCTGCTGAGCGGTACTTACCGCACGGAGACGACTGTTTTTCCTGGTGATTTTAAATACACCAAAGGGTCGGCTCATTTCAGCATGAACCATACATCGGAAGACGAACGCTTTAAAATGACTTTTTCGGGCAGCTATACTTCGCAAAACAATAACCAACCCGCTGTTGATATCACAGCAGTATCGAGGACTTTGGTGCCCAATGCACCTGAGCTGTATGATGCAGACGGCAATCTGAACTGGGAGAACGGTACGTGGAATAATCCGCTGGCGGGACTGGAGTCGGAATTTGATTCCCGTATCAACGATCTTGTTGCCAATGCTGTGCTGTCCTATCATTTTCTACCTAATCTGGAATTTAAGACGAGTTTTGGTTTTACAGATCTGCAAAGCAATGAGAGCCGTACCCAGCCCTCTACGATGTACAATCCGGCCTACGGTCTGGGCAGTGAGTTTTCGGGACTCAGTTTGAATGCCACCAACCGCAGTTCGTGGATTGTGGAGCCACAGATCAACTACAGCACTGCCATCGGGAAAGGCAACTTTACCGCACTGGGAGGTGCCACTCTGCAAAACCAACGCACGGAAAGGCTGTTTCAGAATGGTTTCGGGTTTGCCAGCAACAGTCTGATCGATGATCTGGCTTCGGCTTCCATCAAGACTGTTAACCTGAGTGATGAAACGGTTTATAAATACCAAGCTCTTTTTGCCCGCCTGAACTATAATTGGGACACGCGCTATATTCTGAACATTACCGCCCGTCGTGACGGTTCCAGCTGTTTTGGTCCCGGGAAGCAGTTTGCAGTTTTTGGTGCCGTGGGGGCGGCGTGGCTGTTTTCGAACGAGGCTTTTCTGAAAGACAATACCGTATTGAGTTTTGGAAAACTGAGAGCCAGTTATGGTACGACAGGTAACGACCAGATAGGGGATTACCAGTTTCTAGATACTTATGTTTCATCGGGAAATTATTACCAAGGGATTACAGGGCTGCAACCGAGCCGTTTGTTTAACCCTGAGTTTGGCTGGGAAAGCAACCGAAAGTTTGAAGCAGCACTGGAAACGGGATTCCTGCAAGACCGCATTTTTCTGACTTCTGCTTACTATTTCAACCGTTCGTCCAATCAATTGGTGGGGATTCCGCTGCCGGGTACAACAGGATTTAATTCGCTGTATTCTAATCTCGATGCCACAGTGCAAAACAGCGGACTTGAATTTACACTACGGACTGTTAACGTGAGGCACAACAACTTTGAATGGTCAACGAATTTTAATATTTCGTTTAACCGTAACGAGCTGCTATCGTATCCAGGACTTGAAAGTTCGACTTATGCCAATACTTACGTAGTGGGTGAGCCAACCAGCATCAGAAAAGTATACCATTATACGGGCATGGAACCAACGACAGGGGTTTATCAGTTTGAAGATGCCAACAGTGACGGGCAGATTACTTCGATTGAAGACAGACAGACTTTGGTTGATTTGACTCCCCGCTACTTTGGAGGTTTGGAGAATCAGTTTCAGTATAAAGGGGTGGCATTGGATTTTCTGTTTCAGTTTGTGAAGCAGGAGGCTTTTGGTGCCATGCCCGGCGTACCGGGGACGATGGTCAATCAATTGACCAGTGTGGGCAATCCAACGGCACAGCAACCGTATACTGCTGGTTCAAACGGTGCGGTTATTACTGCATATTACCGTTATGGTTCCAGTGACGGGGCGGTGCAGGATGCTTCGTATATACGGCTTAAGAATATTTCGCTGACTTATGATCTGCCGTTGAAGCTTAGCGGGCGTTTGCGCTGCCAGCTGTATTGGCAGGGGCAGAATCTGCTGACTTTTACCCATTATGATAATGGTGATCCGGAGTTTAAGTTCAGTGGTTATCTGCCGCCGTTGAAAGTGAATGCGGTGGGGGTGAAACTGAGTTTTTAAGTTTTTCTTTGAAGAGTTCTTTTCTTTTGCCTTGATGCAAAAGAAACAAAAAATCAAGCCTAGAATATTTTTACACCAAAAATCATCGAACGGCTTTTCCTTATCGTGACCCCAGCCGCTCGTGTTTCACACTCGACTCCGGGGTCACTCCCGCCTGCCAGCGCGCAAATCCTTATCGTGATTTTTTGGTTTAAAAATATAAGGGCGGTTAGCTGAGGTCATTTTTTAATTTATTAATACCTCGGGGTTTTGTCCAGAGGCTGTTTAACCAAATATTTCAATTATGAAAAATTATATAAAATATATAGTGCTGTTTATGGCATTTATTCCCTTTGCGGGATGTGACAATTTTGTGAATGTGGATGTCCCGGACTCCCAGCTGACAGGGGATCTTGTTTTTGAGGACCGGACTACAGCCAATGCTGCGATGGCGGATATTTATTCTAAACTCAGGGACAGCGGTATGCTGACCGGATTGACAACGGGTACGGCTGTGAGTTTGGGGATGTACGGCGATGAGTTGGTTTATTACGGTAGCAGTGATGATAACAGCTCGTTTTTGTTTAATAACACCCTGCAGGCCAATACGGCGGGTGTTGCGCAATTGTGGAATGAAAGTTACCATATTATCTATTGTGCCAATGCTGTTATTGCAGGCTGTCAGAACTCGAAAGCACTTTCGCAGGACGATAAGAAACAGTTGACAGGAGAGGCATTATTTGTACGGGCATTGGTGCATTTTTACCTTACAAATCTATATGGTGCTGTACCCTATGTTATCAGCACGGATTACCAGCTCAATACTGCAGTTGAGCGTATGCCTGTGGCCATGGTTTATGATTTTGCTATTGCCGATTTGAATCAGGCCATCACGATGCTGTCTGAAAACTACAGCAGTGCCGACAGAGTGAAGCCTAACCGTTCTGTTGCGCTTGCTTTATTGTCAAGGGTTTATCTTTATGATGGTGATTGGGCTGAAGCCTCGAATGCCGCTTCGGCAGTGCTCAATAATACTGATTATGTCTGGGAAAATGATATTGATAAAATATTTCTAAAGGATTGTACTGCTACCATCTGGCAGTTTGCACCGAAGCAGGAGGGAAACAATACAGATGAAGCTTCGGTTTTTGTATTTGAGAGCGGACCACCGCCTTATGTGGGTTTGAGTGCGGAACTGGTACAATCGTTTGACAACAATGACCTTAGAAAAACGCATTGGATTGCCACTGTAACCGATGGTACGGATACCTGGTATCATGCCTATAAGTACAAGCAAAACGGGAATACGGGTACTTCTATGGAATATTCGATTGTTTTCAGACTGGCTGAGCAATACCTGATCCGGGCAGAAGCACGGGCGAGACAAGGTGAACTGATTGGAGCCAAGGAAGATTTGAACAAACTGCGTCACACGGCAGGACTGGCCGACACGGATGCTGTCACATCTGAGGAAATCGTTGCTGCCGTTTTACAGGAAAGACGGTTTGAGTTATTTACTGAATACGGACACCGTTTTTTTGACTTAAAGCGAAACGGGATGCTTGATACTGTATTGCCTACGGTAAAACCGGGATGGAACGGTACAGATGCTTTATGGCCGATACCTGAAACGGAGCTGCTGGCGAATCCGAAGCTTACCCAAAATCCGGGTTACTGATGCGGTGTTCTTTTCTATCAATCGGATACGGCTTTGCGGTTGTATTCCTAATTTGGCTGACAGCCTGTCCCGTACTGGGGCAGGTGCAGGCCAAGAAGACGCTTACGGAGGCTGATTATAATCTTTGGGGAACAATGGGAGGGGAGCAGCTTTCGGTTAAGGGCAACTGGGCAAGTTACCGTATCTCTTATGAGAATGATACTGACACTTTGTTTGTTGTCAATACACAATCAAGAAAGCGCTATACCTTTCCGGGAGTACGTGAGGGACGATTTAATGCTGAAGAGTTGTTTGCTTATATGAAGAAAGAAGAGCTGGTTTTGACTGACCTGACTACCGGAAAAGAAATCCAGATTCCTGATGTAGAACGCTATGATTTTTCGGCAGACGGTCATACGCTTGTCACTTTGGAGAAAGGCAACCAGCTCGTGGTTCGGAAATATGGTCAGGTTATAGACCGTATTGACAATGTCACCGAATATAACCAGGATGATGCCAATACTATGCTGGTTTTTGCAGCCAGAGAAAATGATGAAGAAATGACAGGGTATCTGACCTTGGAAGGGGCTTACAGCAGACGCTGTATTGTTCCGCCCAAAAGACAAACTTTTAAGACTCTCCAATGGCAGCATAAAGGTAAAATTGTTTCTTTTTTTGGTACCACCAATGAAGGGCAAGAGGAATTGTACTGTTATGATATTGCTTCGCGGAAACTGCATGTTTTAAAAACTTCTGATGCCACTTTTCCGGCCTCGATGAAAATTTCACCCGACCAAAATGTGGAACTGACGGTATCAAGGGACGGGAAAAAGCTGTTTTTCGGGATTACGCCAGCTACTGCCAGAGACACGACGACAGTTGCAGGTGCGGTGGAAATCTGGAATGCGAAAGACAAAATGATGTATCCCAGACGGATGCTGAAGGCTTCTGTACTTCATCCGCAATATCTTGCGGTATGGTATCCCGAACGTGCTATTGTGCGTCAAATCAGCACCGAAGAGCAACCGTGGGTGATGCTGAACGGTGACCAGGAGTATGCCCTTACCGCGGCACCTTTACAGTATGAACCGCAGTACAAATGGATTGCCGATATGGATTATTATTTGGTTTCCCTTGAAAGCGGTAAGAGGGAATTGTTTTTGAAGGAACAATCGGGATTTATGGATCATATGGGTATTTCGCCTGACGGACGTTATATTAACTACTATAAAGAAAATAATTGGTGGGTTTATAATATTCAACTGAAATCCCATACCAATGTCACTAAGGGACTGGATACATCCTGGGATAACAGCACCACTGATCCCGGAAACCAGTTGAATGTATGGGGACAGCCCGGATGGAGTACTGATAATAAATGGGCGTTGTATTATGATTCTCATGATATTTGGGCGATTTCAGCCGATGGACTGAAGCGAAAACGGCTCACGAACGGGAAAGAAAAGCAATTGCGCTTTCGTTTTGATGCTTCGGCTGTTGCAGACGAGCAGGGAACTAATTATTCGGGTATCGGAATGTATCGGTATGACCTTTCTAAAAATGTACTGCTAAGTACAAATGATTTGCATGGCGGTGCCAGCGGCTATTATATACTGCATCCTAAAAAAGGAGGGACAACTCTTGCCATGGATACCAGTGCTATCACTAAACTGCAAAAAGCGAAAGAAAGCGATGGTTTTATTTATATCAGCCAGCGTTTCGACCGTCCGCCGTGCCTGATGTACAGGAAAGGTATTGATAAGTCTGCCACCGTTTTGAAGCAAAGCAATCCGCAGCATGAGCTGTACCAATGGGGGAAGTCGGAAATGATTCATTATACCGACAGCAGAGGTAGTTTGCTGAACGGTGCTTTGTTTTATCCAGCCGGTTATGATGCCTCCAAACGCTGGCCGATGGTGGTTTATATTTATGAAACCGTATCGCAGGATCTCAACCGCTATGTGAATCCGACACTGCATAATACTTTGGGTTTTAATATAACGAACCTGACTACTCAGGGTTATGCAGTGCTGCTGGCTGATATTGCTTTTGAGAAAGGCAATACAGGGTTTTCGGCTGTGGATTGTGTGACCAAGGCCGTTAATGCCACAGTGGAAAACGGAGTCGCTGATCCCGGAAAGCTTGCATTGATGGGACATTCATTTGGAGGCTATGAAACCAATTTTATTATTACCCAGACGAATTTATTTGCCACAGCGATAAGCGGTGCCGGGGTGGCGGATACTGTGGGGCACTATTTTAACTTTAATACTGTTTACAAAGATATTGACGGCTGGCGGTATGAAAATCAGCAGTACCGCATGGGTTTTCCTTTTTTTGACAATCAAGAGGCCTATTATAGAAATTCGCCTTTGTGCAATGCCAAAACGATTGTTACTCCTTTATTAACCTGGGCAGGCAAACAAGATAATAATGTACAGCCCAGACAGGCGGCTGCTTTTTATGCAGCACTCAGGCGACTGCAAAAGGAACATGTTATGCTGGTGTATCCCAATGAAGGGCATATTTTTTATAATCCCAAGAATCAAGAGGATTTGACTCATAAAATGCAGGAATGGCTGGGGCATTATTTGAAGGATGAGGGTAAGGCAGAGTGGATGACGGGTCGTTAATGGTTGATGGTTGATGGTTGGTTGTTGGTTGTTGGTTGTTGGTTGTTGGTTGTTGGTTGTTGGTGGTTGATTGTTGATCGTGGTTTGAAAATAATATGCAGTTTCCATTTCAGGAAACTGCATATTACAATTGGTGTGCTGACTAAATTATTTTGTATAAGTTGTCGACACAGGCATTGGCATCATTTTTTTTCCAGACCTGTCTAGGAGTCGCCTCACTTGACATACAAGCTTGTCCTGTGTTTATTGTTGTACAGTTTACCTGTACAGAAAGACAGCTTGACGGAGAAGGATTCTGAATAAATCCTGTAATTAATACCGTTTTTTTAGACTCCTTGATTTTTGCTTCATTAGTGCTGACAGCTGCCGCACTTGCCAATGTGAATGCCACTGCAGGCAGAATCACTTTTACAATTGTTTTCATGGTAAAAAAAATTAAATTACAAATTTGACTTACTCTTTTTTACAGGTTTTCAGTCTCGCTCCTGTTACCGGCCGGTAATTTTTTTATGTTGTTTTGTTTTTTGCTTTGCTGTATCCGGAACCTTGAAAAAATCTTTGGATAAACGGTATTTGTGCAGCTGATGTCCAATGAGGGCATACAGACTATTTCCGGATATCAGCATGGACTGTACTTTTGCTCCGTTGACATCATAGATATAGATGCTTGATAAATAGGTTTTCCGTTCTATGTCATATATGTCAATGATTGAAGCTTCTTTCCACATTTTTTTAGGCTCATAGCGTCCGATAAGTTTTGAGCAGACAAAGAGCAAATTGCCTGACAGAACCGAAATCTGATTAACCGTTGCCGGAGGTGAAGCGATTTTTCTTTGTCCCGTCTCTTTTATGAGCACTACTTTGAGATTGGCATGTGCCGTTGTATCAATTGTTTTACCACGATTGATAAGATGCAGGTCTTTGTCTGCCACTATGAACTGGTTTCTATAATAGTAGAGATAGACGAACTTTTGAATTTTATTATCATACTGCATCATACCGTCGGTATCAAAGAAGCCGTCAATTTGTTTCTGCAGCAGGGCAGGTGAGTACTTGACCTGCAGGGTATCAGAGAAATTAAAAGTTCCCAGTATGTTGTTTCCTGTTTTCAGTTCCTGAGCGCGGAACGCAATTTTGTCCGGAGCTATAATTTCGGCTTTTGAAAAGTAGTAATTGTTGCTGTGCATCAGGAGTTGTGCTTTCCAATCTGTAATACTGCCTCTGTAAATTACCGGCACCGTTCCATCCATTAAATAAAAATAGGGAGGAGCTATGCGCACCTGAACGGAACGAAAAGGGAAGTTTTCCCGCTCCAATTGAATTTTATATTGGTGTTTTGTTTTTAAAGTGCTGTCATAGGTGGTAATGTGCAAAGGAGCCTGAGTATCGCCAAGGTATATAGTATTGCCATCAGTGCCTGCAAAATATTGTGAATTGCTGTTTAGTCCGGTTTCGGCTATTTTGGTTGCAGCGCCCTGAATAAAACGGCGGATAAACGGGTTTTCGCGATGCATGGCATTTTCTGAAGCCAGATATAAAGTGATAATTAAAGCGGCGCCTGCAAAAGAAATTGCAACTGATTTTATTAATGTTTTCTTTTTGTCTGCTGAAAGAATAAGGGAGGCTACTCCTGCGAGTACTGTAAAGGAGGCATTGAAAACCAAATGCTCTTTCCACCCCATTTGTTCCAAAATTCCTCCGCAGGAGCATGGTACAAAGGAGGAATAATTAAGTACTACGATAACATAAACTGTAAACATTGCCATTATAGTCAAAGAAGCCATCAGACCTAGAAAGCGGGTTTTTGGGATTGCAAGAAGAACGGCAATTGTGAACTCAATTATTAAAAGAGAATAG
>Ga0208398_101048_pt1 | contig 12317 bp, 8 predicted proteins | sample LakWasMe79_HOW10_2_FD_183905 | JGI IMG/M metagenome (GOLD analysis project Ga0208398, IMG submission 183905) | Freshwater sediment methanotrophic microbial communities from Lake Washington under simulated oxygen tension - Sediment Metagenome... | ecosystem: Environmental > Aquatic > Freshwater >... | reverse complement strand
CCAGCGCGCTGGCCTCCTGCTCGGTGCGGCTGGAGAGGTCGTTGTTGCCCTGGGCGATCTGGTGCGAGGCCGTGGCCACGCTGTCGGCGCTCTGGCGCACCTTGCCGACGATGTGGCTCAGCTGCGCATTCATGTCGGCCAGCGCCTGCATCAGCTGGCCGATCTCGTTGCTGCCGCGCACCGTCACCGCCACGCTGAGGTCGCCCACCGCCGCGGCGCGCGCCACCAGCACCGCCTCCTTGATGGGCAGGGTGATGCTGCGCACGATCGCCACCGAGAGTGCCACCGAGGCGGCCATCAGCAGGCTCAGCGTCAGCAGGATGAGCAAGCGGGTGCGCTGCAGGCCGCTGGCGCGCTGCTCCAGCTGCTGGGTGAGCAGGTCGGAGGCCTGGGCGTTGAAGGCATAGACCGCGTCGATGGTGTCGGTGACGTTCTGGAAGTACTCGGGGGCGGCCAGCTTCAGCTCGCTGGCGTCGATCACCTCCTGCTTGGCCAGGCTCAGGGTCTTGCTGACCTGGGCCTTCAAGGCCTCGGCCTTGTTGCCAAGGGCGGCCTTCAGCTCGGGGCTGCCCTTGGTGGCCTTGCCCAGCTCGACGAACTGGGTGTTCAGGTATTCCTGGGCGCGCAGCTGCAGCGCGTGCAGGGCCAGCTTGCCCTCGGGCGGCACGCTGCCGGCGGTCAGGTACATGCTGCCCTGGGCGCGCAGCAGGCCCAAGCGCTCGGTCAGGCCGGGCGCCTGCACAAAGCTGGCCATCACCAGCGCATACAGCTCGGGCTTGGCTTCCAGGCTCAGTGCAAATTCGTCCAGCATGCCGTCGCCCAGTGCCATCAGCTGTTCGATCAGCTGGGTGTGCTGGATCGAACTTTCCATGGGCTTGAGCGTGCGCGCGGCTACCGCCTGCTCCAGGCCGGCGAAGCTGCGCTTGCGCTCGGCCGTGGCCGCCTGCAGCGAGCCCGAGGCGCCGGCGGCCTGCAAGCTGGATTCCAGCTGCGCATAGGCCTTGGCCAGCGCTTCGGCGGTCTGCGGCCGCTTGGCCGCCAGCGTCTCGTTGCCGGCCAGCATGCTGGCCGAGAGGCCGCGGTGCTGCTGCGTCATGCGTATCACCTGCTGCAGCGCCATCACCGGCGCGGCCCCGCGTGCCTCCAGCTGGGCGGTGGCAATCTCGCCCGCGCTCTGCTTCAGATACAGCAGGGTCGGCAGATTGATCATCACCAGGGCGACGAGGCCCAACAAAAGGAATTTTCGAGCCAGGCTCAGCTGGTGCATGAACGAAGACATGGGGGGCCTCATCGGGTGATCGCAGCTGGCGATTGTTCGGGTCGCTGCCGCGAGCCGGCTTGACATAAGCCAAGAACGGCCCGGGTAAACCCGTGAATTTATGCCGGGCCGGGCGGGCCGCCCGCACGCCACTGCGCCGGTGTGCAGTCGAACCAGGCGCGGAAGGCATGGTTGAAGCTGCTCTGCTGGCGAAAGCCCAGCAGAAAGGCTACCTCGGTGAGCGAGAGCCCGGGCTCGCGCAGATAGCGCTGCACCAGCTCGCGCCGGGTCTGGTCCACCAGCTCGCTGAAGGGCGGGCTGCCGGCCTCGGCCAGCTTGCGCTGCAGCGAGCGGGTGGAGAGGTGCAGGGCCGCCGCCACCTCGGCCACCGAGGCGCGCTCATGCATCAGCTGGGCCTGGATGCGCTCGCGCACCTGGCCGATGATGGCCGGGCTCTGCGTGTCGCGTGCGCGCGAGCGCAGCCGTTCATGGGCGAGGCGTTCCAGGGCGGGAAAGAGGCTGGTATCGGCATTGGCGATCTGGGCGTCCAGCAGCTGGGCCGGGAAGCGCAGCTCGTTCGCTGCGGCCTCGAAGCGCACTGGCACACCCAGCAGGGTTTCGTAGTCGGTCTGCGTCAGCGTGCCGGGCCGGGCATGGGTGAAGCCGATGTCGACGCCGGGCAGATCGCGCCCGGCCAGCCAGACCGCAAAACTGCGTATGCCCACCAGCACACTCTCGGCCAGGTGGCGGCCGCCGGGCAGGTCTAGCCAGGGCGAATGCCAGCGGTAGCTGGCCAGCGGCCCCTGCTCGATGATCTCGGAGCGACCCAGGTCATGGGCCAGGCCCTCGAAGCGGCAGGTCTGCGCCGCCGCGGTGCGGAAGTCCGCGCAGGTGCACAGCACCAGGCCATAGCCGGCAAAGGTGGCCAGGCGCATGCGTGCCCCCACCTGCAGGCCGAAGGCCGGCTCGCCCAGCTGCGCGGCGGCGCAGTCCAGCAGGGTCAGGTATTGCCTGACGCTGAGCGTGGCCTGAGGCACCTGGGGCAGCGCACAGCTGGCATGCAGGGCCGCCATGTCGGCGCCCAGCTCGCGGGCTGTGTCCAGCGCCGTGGCGGCATAGGCGCCGGCGACGCGGGCATGTTCGAGGGTGGGCAGGCCATGCAGGGGCATGGCCGAGAGTATGCCTAGGGATGGCCTGCCATTGACGCTGCGAAATGAGCGCTTGCCGCCGGGGCTGCATTCGCAGGCGCCGCGGGCGCGTAGCGGCCGGCTTCATCGCGGCCCCTGGGGCTCAGGTCGAGCGGGAGATCGGTGCCCGCAAGGCCAGTGTTCATGACTTGCTCCGGGTCATCGGGCATGGGCTCAAGACCGGGCGGCCTTCGGGCGGCGCACGGCGCGAACCTTGCCACTCTCGCCGCCGCCGGCATAGAAGAGGTCGGCACCATCGGATTCGAGCCCGCTGACGCCGGCGCCGGGCGGCATTGCCAGACGTTCGAGCACCGCGCCGCTGGCCGGGTCGATGCGGCGGATTTCGCTCTCGCCGCCCTCCCAAACGCCGTGCCACAGCTCGCCGTCCACCCAGGTCACGCCGGTGACGAAGCGGTTGGATTCGATGCTGCGTATCAGCGCGCCGGTCTCGGGGTTGATCTGGTGGATCTTGCGGTCGCGGTACTGGCCCACCCACAAGCTGCCCTCGGCCCAGGTGAGGCCGGAGTCGCCACCGTGGCCGGGGGCGGGAATGGTGGCCAGCACCTGGCCGGTGCCGGGATCGATCTTGTCGATGCGCGACTCGGCGATCTGGTAGAGATAGGTGCCGTCGAAGGCGGTGCCGGCGTCGCAGGCAAGGTCGAGCCGACTCGAGGCCTCACCGCTGGCCGGGTCGAAGGCGAGCAATGCTGCGCCGGTGGCGGCCCAGACGCGTTGGCCGTCGTGGGTGACGCCGGCGATCTTGCTGGCGCCGGCGAAGGGGCCGTATTCGCGCACGATCTCGGCCGTGTGGAGAGGGGGCTGGGTTTCCTGCTGGTTCATGATTGGCTCCGTTGCTAGCGCCTTGAATCAGCGCCTGGAGGCAACTCTATGCAATTGGCAGCGCGGCAGGGAGTAACAAGATCGTCGTGAATCCGGTCAGCGGCGGCGCCAGCCAGCGCTGTGCCCGGGCACGGCCGATGGCGCGCACATGGGCGGCAGCTTCCAGCTCCGCCAGTGCGCGCTGCACCGTGCGCTGGCTGGCTCCCAGGGCCAGCGACAGCGCTGAGGTGGACCAGGCCGCGCCGTCGGAAAGCAGGGCCAGCAGCGAGGCCTGCTCGCCTTCGATCGGCGGCACCAGCAGGATCACCTCGCGCGCTTCACTCGGCTGGAGCGCGAAGCCGCGTGCGGTGGCCACGATGCCGGCCAGCGGCGCGACCAGCTTGCGCAGCCGGCCGATCTCGACGCGCAGGCGCGCCCGATGCGTTTCGTCGGGGTGCCGGGTGCGGAAGGCGCTCGCGATCAGGGCTTCGCGGTCAACGTCACCGGGCCAGGCGTCGGCGAGCGCGCGCGCCAGCGCGAACAGCACCGGGCGACGGGCCAGTGGCCGCCACTCGGCCCCGACGCCCAGCCCCCGCCGGCAGGCGTCCACCACCAGCGCGCCCGAGCCCAGCAAGGCTTCGACCTGATCGATGCGCAGCATCTGCTCAGCCCCCGCGCTGCGGCGCCGTGCCGCAGGCCGATCGAGGGCCACCCGCGCCTCCGCCACCTCGGCCAGCAGGGCCGGCACCTGCGCGTGCTGGGCCGCCGCGTGCGCACGGGCCAGCGCGGCCCGAGCCTCCTTGGTGTGCAGCGAGCGCAGCGCCAGCTCCGCGCGGCTCAGCTCGGCCACGGCGGCAAGCGAGGGCGGCAGCCGGCACGCGCCGAGCGGCGCCAGCGCGGTGGCGGCCTCGTCGAGGCGGCCGATCAGCAGCAGCCGGCGGGCCGCCACCAGGCGCGCATGCAGCGCGTTCGCGTGATCGCCATGCCTCTCGAGCGTGAGTACCGCCGCGGCCAGCGTACGCGGCGAGCCGCCGAGGTCGCGCATCGCCAACGCGACCTCGGCCTCGGCCACGATGCAGCGCGCCTGCGCCAGCGCCTCGTGGCCACCGAAGCCGCGGCCGGCGCGCCGCAGCAGCGCGCGCGCGACAGGGTGCTCACCGAGCTGTGCCATGGCGATGCCGCGCAGCGCGAGCGCCGGCGGGTCCTCGCGCAGGGCAACGCGCTTGAGTGCGCCGAGCGGATCACCGGCGGCGAGGGCCCGTCCGGCGGCGGCGATCAGGGAATCCATGGCGCAAGGGTAACTTGTGCCTAGGGACGCAAGACCTTCTGCAGCTGCGCATAGAGCGGCTCCAGGCGCTTGTACATGCGCAGATAGGTACCGCGGTAGAGCTCGTCGTAGAGGCGGCGGTGCGCCGGGTTGGGCTCGAACTGGCGGCCGATGCGCGTCATCGCTGCCACCGCGCTGGCGTAGTCGCTGTGCAGGCCCAGGCCCACGGCGCTGGCGATGGCCGCACCCAGGCCCGAGGTCTCGAAGGTGTGCGGGCGCGCCGCCGGCAGGCCGAAGATGTCGGCGGTGAGCTGCATCGCGGCGTCCGACTGCGCGCCGCCGCCCGAGACGCGCAGCTGGGTGATGGGCACGCCGCTGCGCTTCTCGATGCGCTCCTTGCCCTCGCGCAGCGCATAGGCCAGGCCCTCGAGGATGGCGCGGTAGAGGTGGGCGCGGGTGTGCACGTCCGAGAAGCCGATGATGGCGCCGCGCGCGTCCGGCCCGGGGTGGCGGATGCCGGGGGTCCAGTAGGGCTGCAGCATCAGGCCCTGCGAGCCCGGCGGCACCGCCGCCACCAGACGGTCGAACAGGGTCTCCACCGCCACGCCGGCGGCCTCGGCCTGGGCCAGCTCGGGATGGCCGAACTGCTCCTTGAACCAGCGCACCAGCCAGAAGCCGCGGAAGATCTGCACCTCGCAGTTGTACTGGCCGGGCAGCAGGGCCGGGTAGGGCGGGATGAAGGGTGACGCCTCGACATAACGCGGCGTGGTGATGTCCACGGTGGCGGTGGTGCCGTAGGAGATGGCGGCGATGTCGGGCGTGATGGCACCGGCGCCGACGATCTCGCAGGCCTTGTCGGCCGCGCCGGCGACCACCGGCAGCCCCTGCGGCAGGCCGGTGGCCTCGGCGGCCTCGCGCGAGAGGCCGGCGATGGTCTCGCCCACCGGCAGCAGCTCGGGCAGCTGCTCGCGCCGCACCGCCAGGGCCTGCCATTTCCAGTCCCAGTCCGGCGCCCAGCGCTGGCCCTTGAAGTCGAAGGGCAGGTAGCCCACCTGGGAGGCGATGGAGTCGGCGTAGCGGCCGGTGAGCTTGTAGTTGAGCCAGCCCGACACCAGCAGCACCTTGTGGGTGCGCGCCAGCAGCTCGGGCTCGTGCTCGGCCATCCAGTTGAGCTCGGCCTCGTGCATGAAGTAATCGATGGTGTCGCTCACGCCGGCGAGGCGGAAGGCGCCGCGCCAGAGCGCGTTGATCGGGCGGCTGCGCGTGGCGCGGCGCTGGTCCAGCCAGGTGATGGCGGGGCGCAGCGGCACGCCGCCCGCGTCCACCGGCACCAGGGTGCCGCGCTGGGTGGTGACGGCCATGCCCTTGAGGCGGGGCAGGGCCTCGGGGTGCTCGGCCAGCAGCTGCCGGCAGACCTGGGCAGAAGCCTGCCAGAAGCCCTCGGCCTCATGCTCATGCCAGCCCTCGTGGTGGCTGATGTAGTCGCTGAAGGCATGCTGGGCCTTGCCCAGGATGTTGCCGCGCAGATCGATCAGCAGGGCACGCACGCTTTGCGTGCCCAGGTCCAGGGACAGCAGCAGGGGCTCGGTGTGTGATGTCATGGCAGGCTGTAGCAACGTTGGATCAAGGCCAGGTAGCGGGCGACTTCCTCTTGCCAGCGCGCATCATCCCAGTGCAGCTCGGCCTGCACCAGGGCGCGCCATTGCGGCAGCAGCGCCTCGCCACCGCGCGGCAGCAAGAGGCCCAGGCGGGTGCGGCGCAGCAGCAGATCATCCAGATGTGCCACGCCCTCGGCGCGGCAGGCCCAGCGCAGCTCGGCCAGGGCGATGCCGGTGTGGGCGATGGTCTGCAGCTCGCCGGGCTGGGCGCAGGCCAGCACCGCGGGTGCGCGCGCGGCAAAGTGCGCCAGCCAGCGCTCGCGCAGCGCGGGGGTCAGGTCTTGCAGGGCCTGGGCCGCCGCGTTCGGCGTGGGGCTGAAGATGGTGGTTGGCGTGGCCAGACCCCCCTTCAGCGCGGGCACATGCTTGGCGGCCTGGCGCAGCGCCAGCAGGGCGGTGGAGCGAAAGGTGGTGAGCTTGCCGCCGGTCACGGTGATCAGCCCTTGCTCGTCGACGATCAGGTGCTCGCGCGGCTCCTTGGAGGGGGCCACGTTCTTCTTGCCCGAGGCCACCACCGGCCGCACCCCGGCCCAGGTGGAACACACGTCGGCGGGCTTGAGCGCCAGCGCCGGGAAGGCCAGCTGCATGGCGCCCAGCAGGTAGTCGAACTCCGGCTGCGTGATGCCCGGTTCAGTGTTGGCCGTGAGGGCCAGGTCCTCGCGGTGATCCACATCGGTGGTGCCCACCAGGGTGGCGCCCTCCCAGGGCAGGGCATAGACCGGCCGGCCATCCTCGGGGTGGTAGAAGGTGATGGCCTGGGCCACCGGCAGGCGCCAGTCGGGGATCAATAGGTGGCTGCCGCGCAGCGGCCGCAGCACCGGCCTGGCACCCAGGCTGCCGCCCGGACCGGTGCGTAGGGCATCGGCCCAGGCGCCGGTGGCATTGACCACGCAGCGGGCCCGGACCGTGAAGCGGCTGCCGTCCAGCGCATCGACCAGGCAGGCACCCGCCACGCCATGCGCCTCGCGCAGCAGGCTCTCGACGCGCAGATGGTTGAGCAGCAGCGCGCCATGCTGCTCGGCCTCGGCCAGCACGCGCATCACCAGGCGGGCGTCGTCCACCTGGGCGTCCAGATAGCTCCAGCCGCCCAGCAGGCCGGCGCCCTGCAGGCCCGGCGCCGCCGCCAGCAGGGCTTGCGGCTCATGCCATTGGCGGCTGCGCTGGCCGGCCAGGCGGTCGTACAGCGCCAGGCCCAGGCCCAGCTTGCGCCGGCCATTGGCATCGCCGCGGCGCACCGGCAGCACGAAGCGCAGCGGCGTCACCAGGCCGGGGGCGTCGCGCAGCAGCGCCTGGCGCTCGTGCAAGGCCTCGCGGGTGAGGCCGATGCGGCCCTGGGCCAGATAGCGCAGGCCGCCATGCACCAGCTTGGAGGAGCGCGAAGAGGTGCCGCTGGCAAAGTCGCGGGCCTCCACCAGGGCCACGCGCACGCCGGCGCGCGCCGCCTCCAGCGCGATGCCGGCGCCGGCAATGCCGCCGCCCACCACCAGCAGGTCCAGCGGCGCAGCGCCGCTGCGTAGCAGGGCCAGGTCTTGCGCGCGCTTCATCGGGCTTGAGGCGGCAGCAGGTTGCCGCTCGCCCGCGGCAGCAGATTGCCGCTTGCCATCACGCCCTGCGGATCGAAATGCGCCACCAGCGCCTGCAGGCCCCGCATGCCACGCGCGCCCTTCTCATGGGCCAGATAGGGCGCGTGGTCCTTGCCCACGCCATGCTGGTGGCTGATGGTGCCGCCGCTGGCGACGATGCTTCGACTGACCGCGCCCTTGAGCGCCTGCCAGCGCGCCCAGGCGCGGTCGAAATCGGGGCCGATGCGGAACACAAAGGTCGAGTAGACGCTGGAACCCTGGGCATAGACATGCGAGAGATGGGTGTAGGCATGGCAGCGCTCGCCCAGCGCAGCCAGGGCCTCGCGCCCGGCGGCTTCGATGGCCGCCATGGTGGCCGGCACGCGCGGCCAGTCCACCGCGGTTTCCATGGTGTCCACCGCATAGCCCTGGGCCCACAGCGCATTGCGCAGATAGACACCGCGGAAGCGGTTCGCCTGCCATTTGGCGCCCAGCAGGGTGCCGGTGGAAATGCCACCATGGCGCTTGAGGATGGCGCGGGCCTGGGCCTGCATCGCCGCCACCTGGGCCTTGCTGCCGGTGAGGCCCATCATCAGCAGCACCTTGCTGCCGTCAGCGCAGCCGCGCAGCGCCAGGTAGCGCTCGAGCCAGCTTATGGCCTTGGCGTGGCCGGCCAGGCGCAGGGTGGTGAGGGTCTCGATCGGGTTCGAGAGGCGCAGCATCGACAGGCCCAGGCGCGCCTGGGCCAGCTCGCGCGCCGCGGCCTCGCCCTCGGCCCAGCCGGGCAGGAACACGCCAATGAAGCGCTCGCTCTCGGGCAGGCGCTGCACGCGCACCGTCGCTTCGGTCAGCACGCCCAGCCGGCCTTCCGAGCCCAGCACCCATTCGCGCAGGTCGGGGCCGGCGGCACTGGCCGGGAAGGTGGGGATTTCCAGCGTGCCGGTGGGCGTCTCGAGCCGGCCACCGGCAAACATGGCCTCGATGCGCCCATAGCGCGCCGATTGCTGGCCCGAGCTGCGCGTGACGATCCAGCCGCCCAGGGTGGCGTATTCAAAACTCTGCGGGTAATGGCCCAGCATCCAGCCCTGGGCGCGCAATTGCGCCTCCAGGTCCGGCCCGGCCACGCCGGCCTGAAAAGTGGCCAGCTGCGAGACGGTGTCCAGCTGCAGCAGCTTGCGCAGGCGCGGCAGCATCAGCGTCAGCACCGGCCTGGCGCTGTCTTCGGGCGGGCTCAGATGGCCCACCACGCTGGTGGCGCCGCCGCAGGGAATCACGATGGCACCCACCGCAGCGGCCCAGTCCAGCAGTTCGCGCACCTGGGCCGAACTTTCGGGCCAGGCCACGCCGTCGCTGACGCGGCCGATGCGGCCGAAGCGCAGGCGCAGCCAGTCGCCCATGCTCTGGCCAAAGCTGCCCTGCAAGCGGTGCTCGGGCGCGCTGCTCACCAGCGGGTGCGGGGGCAGTCGCGCCGGCTGCTGCGCCACCTGGGCCAGCACGGCGTCCAGCGAGGCATCCTGCGGCGCCTCGGCGGCGCCGATCTGCTGGCGCAGAAAGGCCAGGGCATCGGAGTTCAGTTCGGCGTTGATGGTGTCATCGCCCCAGCCATTCCAGCGTCGCATGCTTGTCCCTTCCTCGTCTTGGATCTGCGCAGCCGCAAGCATAGGGACTGGCGCCGCGCCTGGCTTGCTTCTTGATGCCATGGCGCTTGCGCGATGGTGCCACTCAGGGTTAGCCATGGCTTGGCGGCGCCTCGGTGGCGCGAAACTTCCAGCTCACCGGAGCCTTGCCATGCCACAGGAAGCCCTCTCGAAGCCGCCCGCGCCCAGTGCTTTCCCCGCCGAGGGCGGCTGCGACTGCCGGGCGGTGCGCTACCGGCTCGAGAGCGCGCCGATGTTCGTGCATTGCTGTCATTGCCGCTGGTGCCAGCGCGAGAGCGGCTCGGCCTTTGCGCTCAACGCCATCATCGAGGCCGACCGGGTGCAGACCCTGGGCCTGGACCCCGAGTTGGTGAACACGCCCTCGGCGAGCGGCGCGGGCCAGCTGATCGCGCGCTGCCCGCATTGCCGGATCGCGCTGTGGAGCAACTACGGCGGCGCCGGGCCGGCGCTGCGCTTCGTGCGCGTGGGCACGCTCGACCAGCCCGACCTGCTGGGCCCCGATGTGCACATATTCACCGCCAGCAAGCAGCCCTGGGTGCAGCTCTCGGGCACGGTGCCGGCCTGCGAGGAATACTACGAACGCGAGCGGCTGTGGCCGGCCGCGAGCCTGGCCAGGCGCGCGGCCCTGCAGCCGCTGATCGAGGCCTACCAGGCGGCGCTGCGCCGCGCGTAGCTGGCCGCGGCATCATCCCGATCTTCTATTTCTGGAGTCTCCACACACCATGCGCGCCGCCCTCAGCATCCTTGGCCTCGTGATCGCCTTTGCCGTCGTCATGTTCGTGATGAAGAAGCAGGTGCAAGAGCTCAAGCCCGCGGCGCCGGCCGCCAGCGCCGCGCAGCCGGGCGGCCTGCCCAATCCGCAAGCGGTGGGCCAACAAGTGCAAAGCGCGCTGGAGCTTGGGGCTCAGCGCGCTTCGGATGCCAACCCTTGATGAACTTTCTGGTTTTTCGCCGACCTGCGGGATGAGCGGCTGAAACCGGCACATTGCTGCCTGTTGATCCGGCGGTGATCAGGCCGCTTGGGGGCTCTACTCCGCTCGTGTCCCCCGCCGCTGGCTGCGCCATCGGCTCCTCCTTTACCTCGCTTCGCAGAACCCCCAACCGTCCTGATCCGGCACCGCCGTGCCACTTCGTAGCAGGGGCACGGCGGTGGAGTTGCCAAGGGCGTCGGGTGAGGGGCGCAGCGAGGTAAAGGAGGAGGGCCTGGCGCAGCCAGGGCCGGGGGACACGAGCGAAGCCCCTCACCCGATGGCCTTGGCAAGCAGAGCAGAGCTATTGGCTGCTTTGTGCCGACTGCCGTCCCACGCGTGCTGGCGATGAAGCTTTTATTAGATCGCTTCGGTACGCAGCAGCAGCCAGTCCAGCGCCGCGCCGCTCACCAGCGGCTGCAGGCGGCGGCGCACCTCGGCGTGGTACTGATTCAGCCAGGCGATCTCTTCCGCGTTGAGCAACTCGCGCGCGATGCAGCGCGTGTCGATCGGGCAGAGGGTCAGCGTCTCGAAGGCCAGCATCGCGCCGAACGCGCCCTGCTCGGGCGTGTCCAGCGCCACGTTCAGCACCAGGTTCTCGATGCGCACGCCCCATTGGCCCGGACGGTAGAGGCCGGGCTCGATGGAGGTGATCATGCCGGGCTCCATCGCCATATTGGCGTCGGGCACCGCCTTGGAGATGCTTTGCGGGCCCTCGTGCACATTCATGAAGTAGCCCACGCCATGGCCGGTGCCATGGCCGTAGTCCAGGCCATGGGCCCACATCGGCGCGCGCGCGATCGCGTCCAGCATCGGGCTCAGGGTGCCGCGCGGGAAGCAGGTGCGCGAGAGCGCGATCGTGCCCTTGAGCACCAGGGTGTAGTCGCGCTGATGGGCGGGCGTGATGCTGCCGATCTTCCAGACGCGCGTGATGTCGGTGGTGCCGCCCAGGTACTGGCCGCCCGAGTCGATCAGCAGCAGGCCGTCGCCTTCGATGACGGCATGCGCTTCGTCGGTGGCGCGGTAATGCGGCAGGGCGCCGTTGGCGTTGAAGCCGGCGATGGTGGAGAAGCTCAGGCCCTTGAAGCCGGGGCGCTTGGCGCGCGCGGCGCTGAGCTTTTCGTCGATGGTCAGTTCGGTGATGCGTTCCTTGCCCAGCGCGGCCTCGAACCAGGCGTAGAACTCGCACATGGCCGCGCCGTCCTGTTCCATGGCCTCGCGCACGAAGCGGGCCTCGGCCTCGGTCTTGCGGCTCTTGGCCAGGGTGCTGGGGTTGATGGCCTCGATCACGCGCGCGCCGGCCGCGACGGCCTCGCGCAGGCCCAGGGTGACGCGGCGCGGGTCCATCAGCACGGCGGCGCCGGCGGGCAGGGCAGCCAGGGCGGCGGGCGCCTGGGCATAGTCGGCCAGGCTCACGCCGTCCTTGGCCAGCTCGGCCTGCAGGGCGGCGCCGATCTTGCCGGGGGCGACGAACAGGGTCAGCCCGGCGGAGTCCAGCAGCGCGTGGGCGATGAACACCGGGTTGTAGGAGACATCGGCGCCGCGCAGGTTCAGCAGCCAGGCCAGGTCGTCGACGCTGGAGATGAAGTGGTGGCTGGCGCCATGGCGGGCCATCGCGGCGCGCACCTGGGCCAGCTTGTCGGCGCGCGTGGCGGTGGCTTGCGGGGGCAGGTGCTCGTAGACCGGGGCACCGGGCAGGCCGGGGCGACCGTCCCAGATGCGCTCGATCAGGTCGAGCTCGGTGCGCAGCGTGATGCCGGCCTTGCCCATCGCGGCGCGCAGCTGTTGCGCCAGCGCCAGGCCCAGCACCTGACCGTCCACGGCCAGGCTCTCGCCGCGCTTGAGCTGCTCGGCGATCCAGTCGATGAAATGGGTGGCGGCGGCGCTGTTGACCTTGAAGAGCTCGATGCCGGTGCCGGCCAGCTCGGCCTCGGCCTGGG
>Ga0208398_101047_pt1 | contig 12334 bp, 11 predicted proteins | sample LakWasMe79_HOW10_2_FD_183905 | JGI IMG/M metagenome (GOLD analysis project Ga0208398, IMG submission 183905) | Freshwater sediment methanotrophic microbial communities from Lake Washington under simulated oxygen tension - Sediment Metagenome... | ecosystem: Environmental > Aquatic > Freshwater >... | reverse complement strand
ACACGAACATGAAGTAGAAGGGCGCCAGCATGATGAGCGTGCCGAGGCCGACCAGACAGTAGGCGGCCCAGGGGGCCATGTGTTGGGCTTGTCGTCTCATCTCGTGCTCAGCGTGCGCGCGGGCGGAAGGCGCGGTTGGTCAGCCAGGTGAGCAGGGCCACCACCAGGAACAGCAGCCAGGACATCGCGCTGGCGGCGCCGAAGTCGTTGAAGTCGAAGGCGTTGCGGTAGAGGTAGACGGCGGCCGTCATGCCGGCCTGGTCGGAGCCGCCCTTGCCGCCGGTGAGGATGAAGGGCTCCTCGAACAACTGCAGGCCGCCGATCACGCTCAGCGTGACGCCGAAGAAGATCATCGGCCTGATGCTGGGCAGGGTGATGTGGAAGAACTGCTGCAGGCGGCCGGCGCCGTCCATGGTGGCGGCCTCGTAGAGATCGGGCGGGATGGTCTGCAGTGCGGCGAGATACAGCACCACGTTGAAGCCCACATAGCGCCAGAACACGATCATTGAGATGGCGGGCTTGAGCGCGTCGGGGTCGTTGAGCCAGTCCACCGCCTGCGCCGGCAGCAGGGCGCCCAGCAGCGGCAGCTCGCGCAGCAGCGCCAGCAGCAGATTGATGAGGCCGTAGTCGGTGGAGAACAGCGAGCTGAACAGGATGGCGATGGCCACCGAGGAGGTGATGTAGGGCAGGAAATAGGCCCCCACCACGGCATTGCGCCAGCGCTTGAAGCCCAGGTGCAGAAAGCTCGCCAGCGGGATCGCCACCAGATGCTGGGGCAGGCCCGAGGCCAGCGCCAGCCAGCCGGTGTTGGCGAGCGACTTCCAGAACCATTCGTCGCGCAGCGCGAAGGCGAAGTTGTCCAGGCCGACGTAGTGCATCGCCGCCAGGCCGCTGGTGGGCTCCCAGCTCTGGAAGGAGAGGTAGAGCGAGAAGGCCAGCGGGAACAGGCCGAACACCAGGAACAGCAGCAGGAATGGCGCCAGCAGGGCATAGGGCGCCCAGCGCGGGGAGAGGCGGGGTAACGGTAGCGGCTTCATGGTCGTGTTGTCTCAGCGCAGCGCGCGTTGCTGCAGCAGGCGTTGGGCGTCGGCGAGGGCGCGATCGATGGCCTTGCCGCGCTCCAGCACCTTGTCGAGTTCGGTATCGATCACCTCGCGTGCGAAAGCGTCCTGCTTGTGCACCTGCACCGCGCGGATCCGGCCGGCCGCGGTGCGCCAGTCGCGCCGCGCGCGCTGGCCACCCAGGAAGGCCAGGGGCTCGTCGAAGAAGGCGTCGTCATAGGTCTCCAGCAGAGCCGGGAAGGCATCCTGGGACTTGAAGGCCGCCAGCTGGCGCGCGCGGTTCAGCGTCATCAGCTGGATGAACTGCCAGGCCAGCGGTTTGTTGGCCGCATCGGCCAGGCGCGGGATGGCGAAGAAGGTGCCGCCGTAGGCGGCGAAGGCGCCCTCGGGCAGTTGCGCGGCGCGCCACAGGCCGCGCGTGCTGGGCGCCAGCCAGTTGTTCAGATGCCCGGCCAGCCAGGCGCCCGACATCTGGGTGGCAATGCCACCGCGCTTGAAGCCCTCGCTCCAGTCTGAGGACCAGGCGGTCACGCGTGCGTCGAGCTTTTGCTGGCGCACCGCACGCGCCAGTTCGAAGGCGCGCACGAAGCGCGGCGTGGTCACCAGCGGGCGCGAATCCTTGTCGAAGTACATGCCCTCGCCGGGCCGGATGCCGGTGCGTATCAGGATGTCCTTCATGTCGCGAGCATGGGCCAGCAGGTAGGCGCCGGTGGCGGCCTTGATCTTCACGCCGGCGGCCACATAGCCGTCCCAGCTGCCGTTCAGATCGGCCTCGACGAGGCCGGCCTTGGCGAGCAGGTCCTGGCGATAGAGCAGGGTGCCGGGGCCGATGTCGGTGGGCACGGCCAACACCGCGCCGGCGGGCGTGCTGGCCTGCTCGAAGGCGTAGGGCACGAAGCGCGACTGGTAACGCCGCAGCTCGTAGGGCGGGCGCGCCAGGTCTTCTAGCCCGGCGCCCTGGGCAAAGCGGCCCAGATAGCCCACCTCCAGCGCCATCACGTCGGGCAGGTAGACGGCGGTGGAGAGCGCCGTGGTCATGGCGGTGTGGTGGTCGTTGAGCTCGCGGCTCACCACCTTCACTTCGACATTCGGGTGCAGCTGCTGCCAGGCCGGCAGCGCGGCGCGCACGATCTCGTCCACGGCGGGGAAGGCGGCCACGGTGATGCTCTGCTGGGCAGCGGCCGGCACGGCCAGCAGCCCCACGCTCATACAGATGCCTACCAAGGTCCGGGCCGCAAGCCGCATGCCGATGTCTCCGCCGCGCCTGCCGGCGCCGTCGTTATGTGATGTTTATGAAAGCGCTTTCATAATACGTGGCACGCGGTCGCAATGTCAATCGAGGGTAATCGCTGGGGCCTAAGCCAAGGGCCTTGTGGACGAGCGCACGATCAGGCGCGGTTCGGGCAGCTTGGCCGTGGGCTTCTGGCCCGCCAGCAGCTGCAGCAGGGACTGCGCCGCCAGCCGGCCCAGCTCATGGGCGGCCTGGTGGATGGTGGTGAGCGGCGGCAGCGAATGGGCGGCGCCGGCCAGATCGTCGAAGCCCACCAGCGACACATCCTCCGGCACGCGCAGGCCGCGCCGGTGCAGGGCCAGCGACGCGCCGAAGGCCATCTGGTCGTTGGCGGCGAAGATGGCCGTGAAGGGCTCGCGGCTGTCGATCAGCCGCTCCACCGCCATCAGGCCGCTTTCCTCCAGGAACTTGCCGGGCAGCACCAGGCTGGGCTTGTAGGGCACGCCGGCGGCTTCCAGTGCGGCGCGGTAGCCGCGCAGGCGCTCCTGGGCGTCGGGGTGCACCGGGTCGCCGGCGATGAAGGCGATCTGGCGGTGGCCCTGGCTGAGCAGGTGGTGGGTGGCGAGGCGTGCGCCCTCGAAATCGTTGAAGTCCAGCGCATACAGGCCGCTGGCCTTGAGGCTGCGTCCGGTCACCACCACCGGCAGCTCCTTGGCGAGCTTGCGCAGCGCCTCGTCGCTGAGGCGGCCGGTCAGCACGATGATGCCGTCCACGCGGCGCGAGCGCAGCACATCGATGCAGCGCTGCTCCTCCTGCGCGTTCCAGTGGCCGCTCACGAACAGCGGGCTGTAGCCGGCCGGGCTGAGCTCCTCCTCGATGCCGCGCAGGGCCACGCCGTAGAAGGGGCTGTCGATCGCCTGCGTCACCACGCCCACGCTCAGGGTGCGTCCGCCGGCCAGGCCGCGCGCGATCGGGTTGGGTATGAAGCCCAGGTCCGCAATCGCGCGGTCGACGGCCTCGCGCTTTTCCTGGCTCACCACCGCCGTGCCGTTGAGGATGCGCGACACCGTGCTGGGCGAGACGCCGCAGGCCTCGGCCACCATGCCCAGGGTCACCTTGCTGCCCGGCTTGCCCGTGGAGGTCGTTGCATTCTTGCGTGCGCTGCTTTTCATGGCCTGTGTGCGGTTGCGGCGGGCTAGTTTAAGCGGCAGGCTTGCGACCGCCCGCCGCCAGCGCCTCAGTACAGCCGGATCGCCATGTCGAAGTGCCAGGTCCTGCGGATCTCGACGACGTCGTACTCGCGTGCCAGCGCGGGCTGGAAGGCCGGGTAGTTGGCCTGGCTCTGCACCACGCGGCGGATCGCTTCGTCGATGGCCGGCACGCCGCTGGAACGCACGAAGCTCACCGATTCCACCGAGCCATCGCTGCGTATCGCCACCGTCACCATGGGATCGGTGTGGGGCTGCTTCACCGCCTCGCGCACCAGATCGAAAGTCATGTTGAACTGGATCTTGCGGGCCCAGGCTTCCGCGTACAAGAGCAGTTCGGCATTCGCGTCGCTGCGCCCGAACAGCCGGCCGCGGCGCGCGCTGCTGGCCGCAGCTGGCAGCGCGGACGACTGACGAGCCGCCGCCTCGCGCCGATCGGCCTCTTCATTCAGCTGCCGGCCGATGGCGCGCAGCCTGGCCTCGCGCTTTTCCGTCTCGGCCTGGGCCGCGGCCAGCTTGGCGGCCTCGGCCCAGGCCGCCTCTTGGCCGGCCGCCTCCTGACGCGCGACTTCCTGTCTTGCGGCCTCGGCGCGCGCAGCCTCCTGGCGGGCCGCTTCCTGCCGGGCCGCCTCCTGGCGTGCGATGGCCTGCCGCGCAGCTTCCAGGCGTTCGGTTTCCTGGCGCGCCGCCTCGGCCCGCGCGGCTTCCTGCCTGGCCGCGTCCTGGCGTGCAGTTTCCTGCCGCACGGCCGCGGCGGCGGCCTCCTCGCGCGCCGCGGCCTGCCGGCTGGCCTCCTGACGCTGCGCCTCCAGCCTTGCTGCCGCCTGCTTCAGCGCCTCCTGGCGTTCGGCCTCCAAGCGTGCTGCCTCGAGGCGCGCCGCTTCCTGCCGCGCCTGCTCCTGCTGCTCGGCCTGTTGACGCGCCTCCTGCCTGGCCCGTTCGAGTTCCGCGCGCTCCAGTGCGCGCTCCCAGGCGCGCAGGTCCATGCGCGCCTGCAACTGCGTTGCTGCCTGCGCCCCGGTGTCGCGCACGGCGGTGGGGGCAGCTGCGGGGGCGGCGGGCTGGGGGCCTGGCGCGCTGGCTGCGGGGTTGATCGTGGGAGCGGAAGCTGGCGCCATGGGCGTGACGGGCACCGCCCACTTGGCCGTATCGGTGCGCGGCATGGCGATCAGCGCGGGCTCGGGGTTGGCGCTTGCGGTGAGATCGCTGCTGCTGTCGGCGCGCAGCGACGCGGTGCTCGGTGCCGGGCTTGTGTCTGCCGCGGCCTGTGCACCGGGGGGCTCCGTGCTGTCCTTTGGCATCTGGGCCGGCTCGATGGCTGCAGCGGCTGGTGGCAGTGGCTGCACGGCGGCCACCGGCGGCGCCTCCAGCCGCACCTGCAGATCAGGCTCCTGGGCGCGCCGTTCCTGCCATGGCAGGCCCAAGCCAGGCAGCCCGAGGCCCTCCCCCCCGAGCGTCAGGCTCAGCAGCAGGGCGTGCGCCAGCAGCGAGATCAGCAGCGCACGCGAGGCCCGCCGGCGCGGCGAGCCCATGCCGCGGCCCAGCCGCAGCACAGGGGCGGCCGGCGCGTCGCTGAAAACCTGAGCACTCAAGCGCGCGCCACCCTCTGTGCCTGCCGGGCCTGGCTGCTGCCGCGCGCATGAATTGGCGAGAGCAAATCGAAGAAGTTCGTGAACCGCATCGGGGGCATTGTCGTATGCCCGATCGGCGTGACGGACCGGCCCGCAGCTGCGGCTTGTCCAACACCAGCAGATGCGTCGCTGAACGGCTCAACGCAGCACATGCCCATCGCGACCGGATATTCCCCGGGCGCTCGCTGGACGCCAAGCGCAAGCTGTGCGTTCTAGATCGAGCTGGGCTTCAGCCTCGATGTATGACGGCGCTGCGCTGCCGCCGCAACGCGCCCGGCACACAGGCCCCCAGCAGCGCCAGACCCACCAGGCCGTAGCTGGCCGGCTCCGGCACATTGCAGGCGCCGGTGCCCACGGCGATGCAGGCACCGTTCACCGTCACGTCGAGGCTGGCCGCATTCAGGCCCACGAAGTTGCGCTGGAAATCCAGATCGGGGCCCAGCGTGAACAGGCTGGTGCCGTTGGCATCGGCCGAGAACTCGAAGCGTGCCAGCAGGAAGCTGTCGGCTTGCGCGGCCGCGACGGTGGCGTCGTCGGCCAGGGCGATGATCTGCATGCCCCAATCGCCCAGGGCGGCGCTGTCGATCGTCCAGAGCGGGTCGACGCCATAGGCCCCGCCCAGTTGTTGCTGGGCGCTTGTGCCGTTGATGGAGCGGTAGCTGTGGCCGATGATGCTGCCGTCGTAGATGAAGTTCAGGTCGAAGGCCGAGAGGATCTCGGCGCCCAGGCCGGCGATGCTGACATCGACGCTCAGCGTCTCGCCGATGTTGGCATGCTGGGTGGAGGGCGTGAAGGTCACGACGATGCCGGCGCTGGCGGGTGCCGCAGCGAGCAGGGCGCCGATGGCGAGCACAAGGCTGGAGAGAGCTCTTTTCATGGCGTGGCTTTCCTGTTCAATCATCAAAGGCCGCAGTTGGCCTTGCTGCACTTCAGGGCGCAAGTGCGTGCGTCGTTGACGGTGATCTTGCCGTCGCCGTTGGCATCGCGCGGATCGCTGGCGCTGGGTGTCTGGCCGATGCCCAGGCGTATCAGGTTGATGTCGGTGACGTTGATGGCGCCGTCGCGATTGACGTCGCAGACCAGGCTGGCGCTGTTGAGCGTAAGGTCGTAGACCACCGGCGATTCGTTCTGCGGGTTGGCATTGAGCGTCAGCCGCAGCTCCATATAGCGGCCGCTCTGGCCGCTCAGCGCGGCGCCGCTGAGGGCGGGCGCGAAGGGCTTGCCGGGCAGCAGGGCGGGGTCGTCGGCGGCGCGCACCTCGGCGAGCAGGCTGGCGCCGGCGGGCACGGCGGCATTCCAGGCCACCGAGGCCCAGGGCGTGGCGGCGGCGCCGCTGTCCTGCGTCAGCGCCCAGCTGCCGGTCTTGGTGGTGATACTCAGCGCCGCGGTGCCGGACGCGTCACTGTAGGTATAGGGCTCGTAGCCCACCGGCAGCACGCCGAGGAAGTCGCCATTGCTGCCGCGGTACTTGGCCATATTGTGCGAGCCGCGATGCACCTGCCAGATGTCGTTGTTGGCATCGGCGATGACGCCGCGGCTGTCCGAGCCGCCCACCTGGCTGCCCTTGTCCCACAGCACATTGCCGCCGGGTCCGAACTTGACCACCCCGCCATTGGTCTTGCTGACGGTGATATTGCCGTCGTTGTCGGTGCCAACCGCATAACTGCAGTAGTTGACGGCCGCCGGCAGGGTGTAGCTGGGCGCGCCGTCCACATATTCCACATAGCTGTTGCAGGAGCCACCCATGATGACATGGGTCTGGTTGCTGGCGTCGCGGCGCAGTGCCAGGCCGTAGACCTGTGGCACGTTGATGCGCTGCACGGCGTAGGGGCCCGTGTTGCTGGCGGTGTCGGCAATGCGTATCAGCACATTGCTGCCCCAGCTGGCGCCCCACAGCGTGCCGTTCTGGTCGATCAGGCAGCCATAGTTCGGCGAGCCGCTCGGCACCGGCCCGGCGATGGTGTGGCCATCGACGGCGCTGATCTTGTAGTACTCGTAGTTGTTGTAGAGGCCCACCCAGAGGTTGCCATCGGTGCCTATGCACAGCGCGCGGCCAATGCCGTTCACGCGCGTCAGGCCGCCGCTGTAGCTGCCGTCCGGCACACGCCTGACCCAGGCGATGCGCTCGTCCCTGATCTCGCTGTCGTCGATCATGCCGTTGCCGTTGCTGTCCACCAGGGGCAGCATGGTGGCGGCGCCACCGATGGAGGTGTCGAGCACGCCATTGCCGTTGCGGTCGATGAAGCTGCTGCCGAGGATCTTGAACACCGTCGGGTGGCTGCCGAACCAGCGGTCCAGCACATAGGCATTGCCCGAAGCGTCCACCGCCGTGCGCGAGGGCGCCGGGCCATTCCAGGCGTCGTGGGCATAGACGCCGGAATTGAACCAGGTGCGGTAGCGGCCCACCTCGCGGCCGGGCGAGCCGCCGAGCTGGGTCGAATCGACCTTGGACAAGGTGTCTTCACCGGCATTGGCGATCCACAGCACCGGGAAGCTGGTGCCGGTGACGTTGAGCTGCAGCTGGTTGTTGTTGGGCGCCGCGTGGTTGACGCCGGTGGCCAGGCCCTTGTCGAAGTCGGCATCGCTGGTATAGATCCAGCTGCCGGCGGCGGCCGGGCCGACCATCAGGCTCAGTGCCAGCGCCACGGGGGACGGTCCGAAACGGCGAAGGGTTCTCATGGCTTGCTCCTGGTTGTCATGGCGGTGGCCTGGGCGGGCGGCGGCGCTTGCGGGCGGATCATCAGATCGAAGCCCTCGCTGTGCGTCAGGCGCGTGGCCGCGCCCCCCTGGGCCGCCACGCTGTAGATTTGCGCCCTGCCGTCGCGCAGGCTGATGAAGTAGATGCTGCGGCCGTCGGCCGACCACGCCGGGTAGTTGTCTTCATCGGGGTGCTGGGTGAGGTTGGCGGCGGCGCTGCCGTCGGCATTCATCACATAGATCTCGCCGCGCGCCATCTCGGTGCGCGTGCCCTCGCGGCTGGAGACGAAGGCGATGCGCTGGCCGTCGGGCGACCACACCGGATAGGCGTTGGTGTAGACGTTGTCGGTGATGCTGCCGGCATGGCTGCCGTCGGCATCGACGACCTTGACGTTCAGCGCCAGGCCCTTGCTCTCCAGATAGGCCAGGCGCCGGCTGTCGGGCGACCAGGCGGGGAAGCTCTTGGCCTGCTTGGAGAGGCTGCCGGTGAGATTGCGCGCCTCGCCGCCGCGGCTGGGCAGGATGAAGATGTTCGCGCCGCCCTTGTCGCCGTGGCCCACATAGGCGATCCAGGCGCCGTCGGGCGAGAGCGCGGGCGGGCCCTTGTCCTGCGGCGTGCTGGTCAGCACCTGCAGGCCGCCGCCGTCGGCATCCATCGCATAGAAGTTGGCCCAGCGCTGGCGCATCGAGCGGAACACGATGCGGCCGTCGGGCGTCCAGCTCGGTGCGCTGTCGGCCTGGGCCTCGTTGGTGAGGCGTTGCTGATGACCGCCGTCGGCATCCATCACATAGATCTCGGCATTGCCGTCACGGTAAGAGGTGAAGGCGATGCGCCGGCCGTCGGGCGACCAGGACGGCTCGGTGTTCTCCTGCGGCGTGGCGGTCAGCGCATGCTCGTCGCTGCCATCGGCATTCATCACATGGATCTGCGCGTTGCCGCTGCGGTTGGAGACGAACAGCAGCCGGCCCGCCGGCTCGGCCGCCGGGCTCGGCCCGCTCAGCAGGGCGGCGAGCAGCAGCAGCAGCAGGGGAAGGTGGCGCGTCACGGCAGCACCCGGCTCAACGGATCAGGCTGAAGCGACCCTGGCCGAGCGGCTGGCCCTTGGCGTCGAACACGGTGACGGCATAGGCGCCGGCGAGCGGAGGCTGGAACTTGAGCGTGAAGCTGCCATTGGCGCTGGTCTGCACCAACTGGTCGATGGGGGCGGCCTGGCCATGGGCGAAGCGCACGGTGACGTTGCTCAGTGCCGCCAGCGCCTGACCGCGGATGGTGATCTGGCCTCTGGCATCCGGTGTGGATGGCACCGAGATCGATGGGGTCTGCGCCGCGGCGCCCAGCGCCATGCCCAGGGTCAGCAGCGATGCTGCGAGAGAAGGGGTCCAGCGTGCCATGGTCTTGCTCCTTTGGCGGGCGCATCGGGCCTCGCCTTGCAGGCAGTCTTCGTCCGTGAGGACCGGCCGGCTTTGTGTTGCGTCAACGCGCAGGGACTGAGGCCACCGCACCCCCTACAGTTGGGGGGCACCGCGTGAACCCCTGCCCCTCCATCCCACATCCCATGAGCACCAGCCCCTCGATCCAATGCCGTGACTATGGCCAGCTGCCCGATGGCCGCAGGGTGCATGAGTACCTGCTCGACAACGGCGCCGGCCTGCGCCTCAGCGCCATCAGCTACGGCGGCATCGTCAACGGCCTGTGGGTGCCCGATCGCAGCGGCCGCGCCGTCAACGTGGTGCTGGGCTTTGACGCGCTGGACGACTATGTGCAGCACCGTGACGCGCATGTCGGCGCGATCGTGGGCCGCTACGCCAACCGCATCGCCGGCGGGCGTTTTCGCCTGGACGGCCAGGAGCAACAGTTGGAGCTCAACGACGGCCCCAACACCCTGCACGGCGGCGCGCGCGGCTTCGGCACCCAGCTCTGGCGGGCCGAGCCCGCGCCGCCCGGGCCGGACGAGGCGGTGGCGCTGCGGCTGCGCTACACCAGCGCCGCCGGCGAGCAGGGCTTTCCGGGCGAGCTGCGCGTGCAGGTGCGCTACGGCCTGGGCCGGGACCTGAGCTGGCGCATCGATTACGAGGCCGAGACCGACGCGCCCACCCTGGTCAACCTGAGCCACCACGACTACTTCAACCTCGCCGGCCAGGGTTCGGCCTTGGGCCATGAACTCTGCATTCCCGCCAGCCGCTACAGCGAGGCTGGGCCGGGCCTGATCCCGCTGGGACATGCCGAGGTGGCGGGCACGCCCTTCGACTTCCGCCTGGCCCAGCCCATCGAGGCGCGCATCCGCCAGCCGCATGCGCAGCTGCGCGTCGCCAAGGGCTACGACCACAACTGGCTGCTGGACCATCCTCTGGATGGCCGCCTGCAGCTGGCCGCGCGCCTGCGCGAGCCCGTCTCCGGCCGCTGCATGGAGATCCTGAGCACCGAGCCGGCGCTGCAGTTCTACTCGGGCAACTGGCTGGATGGCAGCCTGAACGGCTTTGGCGGCCAGGCCTATCGCCAGGGCGACGGCCTGTGCCTGGAAACCCAGCACAGCCCCGATTCGCCCAACCACGCGGTGAGCGAAGATTGGCCCTCCACCGTGCTGCGCCCCGGCGAGATCTACCGCAGCAGCACCCTGCATCGCTTCACTGTTTGAAAGAGAAGGCCGTCATGGACCTGCCCGCCCACCAGCTCACGATGACGGTGTTGATGACGCCCGACACCGCCAACTTCGCCGGCAATGTGCATGGCGGCAACATCCTCAAGCTGCTCGACCAGGTGGCCTATGCCTGCGCCAGCCGCTATGCCGGCCGCTATGTGGTGACGGTGTCGGTGGACCGCGTGATCTTCCGCCAGCCCATCCACGTGGGCGAGCTGGTGAGTTTTCTGGCGAGCGTCAACCACACCGGCAGCTCCTCGATGGAGGTGGGCATCAAGGTGGTGGCCGAGAACATCCGCACCCAGGAAAAGCGCCATGTGAACAGCTGCTACTTCACCATGGTGGCGGTGGGCGACGACAACAAGCCCGTGCCGGTGGCGCCGCTGCGCCCCTTCACGCCCGACGAGCGCCGCCGCCACCAGGCCGCGATCGCGCGCCGCCAGGCCCAGGCCACGCTGGAGCCGCGCGCCGGCGCCTGAGCACCGGCCGGCGCCGGCTGCCCGGGCTGCTCAGGCCGTGCCCGCCGCGGGCGCGCCGAGATGCGATGCGAACCATGCAGCCGCCAGACGTGCCACCGTCTCCAGCGCGCCGGCCTCTTCGAACAGATGGGTGGCCCGAGCCACCAGTTCGATGCGCTTCTCGCAGGCGAGTTGGCCAAACGCTTCCCGATTCAATGCCAGCACCTCGGTGTCCGCGGCGCCGACGATCAGCAGGGTGGGAGCGCGGACCTGGGCCAGCGCCGCGCCCGCCAGGTCGGGACGGCCGCCGCGCGAGACCAGCGCAAACACGAGTTGCGGGCTTTCGGCTGCGGCCGCCAGCGCCGCTGCCGCCCCGGTGCTGGCGCCGAACAGGCCGATGCGCAGCGCGCGCAAGTCCTCGCGCGCATGGGCCCATTGCATGGCGTGCAGCAAGCGCCCGGTCAGCAGCGGGATGTCGAACACATGGGCGCGCTGCTCCGACTCCTCCGGCGTCAGCAGGTCGAACAGCAGGGTGCCCAGCCCGCGGCGATGCAGGCTTTCACTCACAAAGCGGTTGCGCGGGCTCATGCGGCCACTGCCGCTGCCATGGGCGAACAAGACCAGGCCCTGCGCGCGCCGCGGCACGATCAGTTCGCCCGCGAGTCGCATCGGGCCTATCAACACCTGTTCCTGCTTCATCGCTCACCTCGGTCCGCTGCCCATGAGGAAAATCTAGTTGGGGCAGCGGCGACGGTCTTGAGCCTGATCAGTGATGTCAGCAAGTCCGAGGCGGGGCAGTTGCGCTCTACGCCTGCCGTAGCGCTGCAGTGCCACCTCGCGCAGGGTCTGTAGCGTGGCCTCGGCGCCCGGCGAGAGGCGGTGCCGCTTGCGCGTGACGATGCCGTAGACATCCATGCGCAGGCCCAGCTCGAAAGGCAGCACCGCCAGCAGGCCGGCGTCCAGATAGGCTTGCACCAGCTCCTCGGGCAGGGCCACCAGCAGATCGCTGCCCAGCAGCAACTGGGTGATGACGGGCAGGGCGGTGGTCTCGATGGTCTCGGCCGGCTGGTCCAGGCCATGGGCCAGGAACAGCGCGGTGAGGCGGTCGCGCAGGATGCTGCCGGGCGCCGGCATGATCCAGCCCTGCTGGACCAGATCGTCCAGGCGCAGGTCCTGGCGCTGCAGCAGTGGATGCTGGGCGCGCACGATCAGGCTGTGGGGCTCGTCGGTGATGGGTTCGAAGCAGAGCTCGTCGGCCGAGTCGCCGTCGAGGATGCGGCCTATCACCAGGTCCAGCTGGCCCTCGCGCAGGCGCTGTATCAGCGGCTTGCTGGTGTCCACCGTGATCGCCACCTGCACGCGCGCATGGGTCTGCTTGAGCAGCTGGATGGCCTCGGGCAGCAGGCCGG
>Ga0208398_101046_pt1 | contig 12349 bp, 10 predicted proteins | sample LakWasMe79_HOW10_2_FD_183905 | JGI IMG/M metagenome (GOLD analysis project Ga0208398, IMG submission 183905) | Freshwater sediment methanotrophic microbial communities from Lake Washington under simulated oxygen tension - Sediment Metagenome... | ecosystem: Environmental > Aquatic > Freshwater >... | reverse complement strand
CTGTTCCCAGCTCAGCACCGTGTCGTAGCGCTTGTCGACGGCAGCCGCCGGCGGCGCGTCGGCAAACATGTCCTGCGTGCCCTGCATGCTCTGAACGAGCGGCGCGGGCTTGGCGGCAGCGGCCGCCCCACCCTCCAGCTCGCGCAGCCAGGTCTTGAAGCCGTAGCGCTTGTAAAAATCCTGCAGCGCGGCCTGGTCCACCGCCTTCAGCGCCAGCGCGTCCAGCGCCGGCCAGCCGGGCACATGGCCGCTCAGATCGCAGTCCAGCACCACGGTGACGAGCTTGCGGCCCATCGGCAGCCAGTCCAGGGCCTTGCGCAGGTTCTCGCCGGCCACGCCCTTGATCTGGTCGGCGCTGGCGATCACGCCGTCCAGCGAGCCGTATTCGGCAATCCATTTGGCGGCGGTCTTGGGACCCACCTTCTCCACGCCGGGCACGTTGTCCACGGTGTCGCCCATCAGGCTGAGGTAATCGATGATGCGGTCCGGCGCCACGCCGAACTTGGCCAGCACGCCGGCCTCGTCGAGGCGCTCGGGCGGCTTGCTCATGGTGTTGACGAGGCTGACGTCGGGATTCACCAACTGCGCCAGATCCTTGTCGCCGGTGGCGATCACCACGCGGTGGCCGCTCTCGGCGCCCAGCCTGGCGAGCGTGCCGATGGCGTCGTCGGCCTCGATGCCGGGCACTTCCAGCACCGGCCAGCCCAGCAGCTTCACCACCTCGTGGATCGGCGCGATCTGCTCGCGCAGCGCATCGGGCATGGGGGCGCGCTGGGCCTTGTACTCGGGGTACCACTCGTCGCGGAAGGTCGGGCCCTTGGCATCGAAGACGCAGGCCGCGTGCTCGGCGCCCACATCCTCGCGCAGTTTCTTCATCATCGCCACCAGGCCATGCACCGCCCCAGTGGGCTGGCCCTCGGGGCCGCGCAGATCGGGCAGGGCGTGGTAGGCACGGTAGAGGAAGCTGGAACCGTCGACCAGCAGCAGGATGGGTTTGTCGCTCATGGGAGGCATTGTCACGCAGGCTCTAGAATCCCCGCATGAGCACCGACCTTGTCAACGAGACTGCCGACCGTCCCTCCCACAGCCTGGGACGGCGCAGCGCGACCCACCAGGCTCGCCGCAGCTCGGGGGCGGTGCTGCTGGCCTTGCTGGGCGCCACCGCGCTGCATGCCGAGCCGGCCCCCGAGCCCAAGACAACGCCCGACGCCAAGCTCGAGCGCAGCGTGATCGAAGACGACGCGGTGCGCGTGGAAGAGCTGCGCGAGCGCGGCCAGACCCGCCAGGTGACGGTGCACAACAAGGGCAGCAAGGCCCCCGCCTACGAGATCCTGATGGGCGATGGCAGCCGCGATCTGTCGCAAGGCCCGGGCTCGACGCGCGGCGCCGCCGGGCAGCGCGTCTGGCGCCTGCTGGATTTCTGAGCCCCCGCGCGCCGCGCGGCTCACACCTATTTCTTTCTCCTTCATGGCTGTATTCACCGAAGTCACGCAGGCCGAGGCGCAAGCCCTGCTGAGCCGTCTGGACCTGGGCACCCTCAGCTCGCTGCGCGGCATCACCGCCGGCATCGAGAACACCAACTACTTCGTCAGCAGCGAGCGCGGCGACTATGTGTTGACGGTGTTCGAGCGCCTGTCCTTCGAGCAACTGCCCTTCTATCTGCGCCTGATGCAGCATCTGGCGCGCAAGGGCGTGGCCGTGCCCGACCCGCAGGCCGACGCCACGGGCGAGATCCTGCACAGCATCCAGGGCAAGCCGGCCGCGGTGGTGAACCGCCTGCGCGGCGGCCACCAGCTGGCGCCCGACCTGTTCCATTGCGAGCAGGTGGGCGCGGGTCTGGCGCGCATGCATCTGGCGGGTCAGGACTTCCCGCTGCAGCAAGCCAATCTGCGCGGCCTGGCCTGGTGGCGCGAGACGGTGCCGGTGGTGCTGCCCTATCTGGACGCACCCCAAGCCGAGCTGATAGGCGCCGAGCTGAGCTTCCAGAACGCGCTGGCCGCCTCCGCCGAAGTTGCCGAGCTGCCGCGCGGCCCCATCCATGCCGACCTGTTCCGCGACAACGTCATGTTCGACGGCCTGCCCGGCCGCGAGCGCCTGAGCGGCTTCTTCGATTTCTACTTCGCCGGCGTCGACAGCTTCCTGTTCGACCTCTCGGTCTGCATCAACGACTGGTGCATCGATCTGGCCAGCGGCCGCCTCGACGAGCAGCGCGCCCAGGCCTTCGTGAACGCCTACGAGAGCGTGCGGCCGCTGAGCGGCGCCGAGCACCGCCTGTTGCCGGGCATGCTGCGTGCCGCGGCGCTGCGCTTCTGGATCTCGCGCCTGTGGGACTTCCACCTGCCGCGCGACGCCTCCCTGCTCAAGCCCCATGACCCGACGCATTTCGAACGGGTACTGCGCGCGCGCATTGCCGAGCCCTGGCACGCCTTGAAGGATTGATAACCTTGAGTGCTTCTTCGTCTTCGATGATCCTGCATCTGCAAACCGTGCCGGCGCGCAACGGCGCGCTGTGGGTGCGGCATGGCCTGAAGGTGTTCCAGCGCAAGCCGCTGGCGCTCACCGGCCTGTTCGGCATCTTCATGTTCGTGGGCTTTGCGCTGATGCTGGTCCCGGCGCTGGGCCCGCTGCTGCTGCTGGCCACGCTGCCGCTGGTGTCGCTGGGCTTCATGCTGGCCACCCACCAGGTGCTGCAGGCGCAGACCCCTACCGTGGCGGTGTTCGTCGCGCCGCTGCAGCTGACGCCGGAACGCCGCCGCACCCAGCTCACGCTGGGCGCCGCCTATGCGCTGGCCACCGTGGCCATCATGTTCTTCAGCGACTGGGTCGACGGCGGCAGCTTTGCCGCCCTGCAGGAGCTGCTGGGCAAGGGCGGCGATGTGGACGAGGCCGCGCTGGAGGCAGCACTGGCCGAGCCGCGCCTGCTGTGGGGCGCGGTGACGCGCCTGGGTCTGGCCACCCTGCTCTCGATTCCCTTCTGGCACGCACCGGCCCTGGTGCACTGGGGCGGCCAGGGCGCGCTGCAGGCGCTGTTCTCCAGCACCCTGGGCGTGTGGCGCAACAAGACCGCCTTCGCGCTCAGCGCGGCCTGCTGGGGCGGCCTGGCGCTGGGCTTCAGCTCGCTGCTGACCCTGGTGCTGTCGCTGCTGGGCCTGGGCAAGCTGCTGCCGATGCTGATGCTGCCGGCCGGCCTGATGCTCTCGACCATGTTCTACAGCTCGCTGTACTTCACCTTCGTCGACTGCTTCATGTTCGGCGCACCGCGCGATCTGCTCAGCGAGAAAAAGCTCTGACGGCACGCAACGCAAAAGGCCCCGGAGTCCGGGGCCTTTGCATGGCAGATGCGCAGACTTAGGAACCGATGCGTCCACCGTCGTTCTTGGTGATCACGATGGTTGCCGAGCGTGGACGCTTGCCGACGCCGTAGCCCGCGTTGCTAGGCCACTGGCTGGTGTACTTGCTAGGGTCGGCGATATTGGCCATGGCCGTGGTCTCGCCGGGGTGCTGGATATTCACGAACAGGGCCTTGCCATCGGGCGTCTCGGTCAGGCCGGTGATCTCGCAGGCCGCCGGGCCCACCAGGAAACGCTTCAGGGTCTCCACCGTCGCCGCCTTGCCCACATAGGTGTCGACATTGAGCTTGCTGCCGTCGGCCTTGGTGTAGGACAGGGCCTTCTTGCCACCATCGCCGACCTGACCCGGCAGTGCGGCCAGCATCATGCAGTTGGTAACGTCGGTGTAGGCGCCGTCGTCGGTCTGGATCCAGCAGATGCCGGTCGAGGGGCTGAAAGCCAGGCCATCGGGACTGGAGAAGTCCTGATCGCCGGTCAGGTTCGAGAGATTGATCAGGCTGGGCGATGCGCTGGACTCGGCGCCGAATAGATAGACGTCCCAGCTGAAGCCGGTGGCGGCCGCACCCGCGGCGCCATCTTCCTTCAGGCGCAGGATATGGCCGTTGGGATTGCCGGTCTGGGTGCTCGATGCGCCCTTGATGTCGCTGTAGACACGCGGATTGGCGCTGTCGGGCGCGACCTGCGAGCTGCTGCTTGGCTCGACGCGGCGATTGCTGTTATTGGTCAGCGCGTAGTAGACCTCGCCGTTCTTGGGATTCACCGAGCACCACTCCGGGCGGTCCATCTTGGTGGCACCGACGGCATCGGCCGCCAGGCGGGCATTGACGCAGATGTCGGCCTGGTCGGCAAACTTGTAGCCGGCGTAGGCGGCAATGGCCGCATTGCCCAGGCTCAGCTCGATCCACTCACCCTTGCCGTCGGCATTGAACTTGGCAACAAACAGCTTGCCGCTGTCCAGGTACTTATCGCCGGTGGCGATGCGGTTGCTCGGGTTGGCATCGGCCGCATCCCACATGGCGGCACTGACGAACTTGTAGATGTACTCGCCGCGCGAGTCATCGCCCATGTAGACCGCCAGCGGCTTGCCGGCCTCGGCCTTGCTGAACACCGCGCTTTCATGCGCGAAGCGGCCCAGCGCGGTGCGCTTCTTGGCGAGCTTGGTCTTGTCGAGCGCATCGATCTCGACGATGTAGCCGAAGGTGTTCAGCTCATTGCGGTAGTCGTCGCTGCCATCGGCCGAGACACCGCTCTTGCTGTTGTTGAAGCGCTGGTACTTGTCCTCGCTGCCGGCGGTTTCCCAGCCGTGGCGCGATGCGCCGCCCTGCGCGCTGCCATAGCGCTTGAGCGCCACCACCGATTTGTCGCCGCGTGCCGCGTCGTCGCTGGCACTGCGCGAGAAGTAGCCGGCCCAGTTCTCCTCGCCGCTCAGGAAGCTGCCCCAGGGCGACTTGCCGGTGCCGCAGTTGTTGATGGTGCCGCGCGCCTTGAGGGCGTTGCCGGCGTACTTGGTGACCGCCAGCGCATGGCCGCGCACCGGGCCCGACAGTTCCAGCTCGGACCAGGGCGTGAGGCGGAAGTTGAAGCTCGAGTCCTTGACGTAGGACCACTTGCCGTCGGCCGCCTTTCGCACCTCGACCACCGAGATGCCGTGGATCGCGACTTCCTTGTCGGTCTCGGCCGCCGGGCGCGGCAAGCTGGCCTTGCCGCCGTCGGCATGCAAGAAGAAGGACGAGCGTTCGTCGGTGGTGGCCTCATGGTTCATGGCCAGCACGCCGCGATCCGTCGAGGTCAGCGAGGCCTTGCCGTCCGCGCCCAGGCCGAACCATTCCATGCCGTCGTGGTGGTCGCCGGCGCGGTTCTCGAAGTCGCTGTCGCTGCCGTCGTTCTTGTAGTCGGCGGTGGCGGCACGCAGCGGGTCGCCCAGGGCATAGAGGATGCTGGCGGTATAGCCCACCGGCACCGTGACCTTGTCTTCCAGACTCTTGGCCACGGCGGCGAAGCCCAGCAGCTTCTCGACCGGAGCGGGAGCCGGCGCCGGCGCCGGGGCTGGCGCGGGGGTCGGCGTGTCATCGCCACCACCACAGGCGCTCAGCGAGGTCGCACCCAGCATCGCGGTGGCCACGCTGCCCACCGAACCGCGCAGGATGTTGCGGCGGGAGAGGCGCGCCGTCAGCACGCTGTCGAACGTGGGATTGGCGGAGTTGTTGGAGTCTTCGTCATTGAAGTCGCGGCGCGACAGATCGGCGGGTTTGGTTTTCACGTGAATACAGCTGGCAGCTGCTGGCATTGAGGATGCCGCGCAGGCTAACCAGCGGTCATGAAAGCGCCGTGACGCTTCCATGACGAACCGTCACACAAGCTGACCGCATAATCGCTACTGCCAGCCAGGCTGTACCCCAAAGCCCATGAACTCCATACTCGTCCACCGCCTTTGCTGCCTGCTGCTGATGGTTTCTGCCCTCAGCGGCTGCGCCGTCGTCAGCGTGGCCGGCACGGTGGTGAGCACCACGGTCTCGGTGGCCTCCACCGTGGTCACCACCGGGGTCAAGGTCACCGGCAAGGTGGTTGAAAAGACCGTGGACGTGGTGACGGGCGGCGAGCCGGCGCCCGCCAAGTAGCGATCGATCAATCAATCGATCGGCGTCAGCTTGGCCACCGCCAGCGCCAGCCACTTCATGCCGTGGCGGCCGAAGTTGACTTGCGCGCGCGCATCCTGACCGCTGCCTTCCAGCGTCACCAGCACGCCCTCGCCGAACTTGTTGTGGAACACGCCCTTGCCGACGCGCAGGCCGCCGTACTCGTTGCCGACCTTCTGCGCCGCCGCCTGCTTCATGGTCTGCGGCACCGGCGGCACATAGGGCGCCCTGGCTGCTGTTGATGTCTCGACACGGCCCGCGCCCACCATGGACTTGAGGCCGGAGCCGCGCTCCCAGGCGCTCTGGTACTCGCGCGCAAAGCCCGAGCCGAAGCCCTGGTTGCGCGGCGTCAGCCATTTGAGCGCGGCCTCGGGCAGTTCCTCGAGGAAGCGGCTCTTCACGTTGTAGCGCGTCTGCCCGTGCAGCATGCGGGTCTGGCTGAAGCTCAGGTAGAGGCGCTGGCGCGCGCGCGTGATCGCCACATACATCAGGCGCCGCTCTTCCTCCAGGCCGTCGCCGTCGGCGAGCGAGTTCTCGTGCGGGAACAGGCCCTCTTCCAGGCCGGTGATGAAGACGGCGTCGAACTCCAGGCCCTTGGCCGAATGCACCGTCATCAACTGGATCGCGTCCTGGCCCGCCTGGGCCTGGTTGTCGCCGGCCTCCAGCGAGGCATGCGTCAGGAAGGCTGCCAAGGGCGACATGATCTCGCCGGTCTCGGCATCCGGCGTCACCGCCGCGGCGGCCACCGCATTGGGCAGGCCCTCGGCGATGGCGCCCGGCGCGAGTTCATCGACGGGCAGCGCCACCGCGTCCTTGCCGAAGCCCTCCTGGGTGACGAAGGCCTCGGCGGCGTTGATCAACTCGTCCAGGTTCTCCAGGCGCTCGGCGCCGTCCTTGTCGTTGCGGTAGAACTCGGCCAGGCCCGAGCTCTCGAGCATCTGCGAGATGATCTCGCGCAGGGTCAGGCCTTGCGTGAGATTGCGCATCGATTCGATGAGGTTCACGAAGCCGGCCAGGTTGCTGCCGCCCTTGCCCGCCACCGCGCCCACGCTTTGGTAGAGGCTGCGGCCGCTGACGCGCGCGGCATCCTGCAGCAGCTCGATGGTGCGTGCGCCGATGCCGCGTGCCGGGAAGTTCACCACGCGCAGAAAGCTGGTGTCGTCGTTGGCGTTCTCGATCAGGCGCAGATAGGCCAGCGCATGCTTGACCTCGGCACGCTCGAAGAAGCGCAGGCCCCCATAGACGCGATACGGGATGCCGGCATTGAAGAGCGCCGACTCCAGCACGCGCGACTGCGCATTGCTGCGGTAGAGGATGGCGATCTCCTGGCGCGGCATGCCCTGGCGATGCAGGGCCTGGGCCTCCTCCAGCAGCCATTGCGCCTCGGCGAAATCGCTGGCCGATTCGTTCACCCGCACCGGCTCGCCGGGGCCCATCTCGGTGCGCAGGTTCTTGCCCAGGCGGTGGCTGTTGCGGCTGATGAGCTCGTTGGCGGCGTCCAGGATGTTGCCGAAGCTGCGGTAGTTCTGCTCCAGCTTGACCACCTTCCTGACGCGGTACTCGCGTTCGAAATCGGCCATATTGCCGACGCGCGCGCCGCGGAAGGCATAGATGCTCTGGTCGTCGTCGCCCACCGCGAACACGCCCTGGCCCGCCCCCGGCGGCGCGAACATCTTCAGCCAGGCGTATTGCAGCTTGTTGGTGTCCTGGAACTCGTCCACCAGGATGTACTTGAAGCGCTGCTGGTAATGCGCGCGCAGCTCGGCGTGGTCGCGCAGCAGCTCGTAGGTGCGCAGCATCAGCTCGGCGAAGTCCACCACGCCCTCGCGCTCGCATTGGTCCTGGTAGGCCTGGTAGATCGCCACCATGGTGCGCGACTGCTCATCGCGCTGCTCGATGTCCTTGGCGCGCAGGCCGTCCTCCTTGGCACCGGCAATGAACCAGCTGACCTGCTTGGGCACGAAGCGCTCTTCGTCCAGCTTCATGGCCTTGATGACGCGCTTGACGGCCGAGACCGAATCGCTCGCGTCCAGGATTTGGAAGCCCTGCGGCAGGCCGGCCAGCTTCCAATGCGCGCGCAGGAAGCGGTTGCACAGGCCGTGGAAGGTGCCTATCCACATGCCCCGCACATTCACCGGCAGCATCGCCATCAGGCGCGTCACCATTTCCTTGGCCGCCTTGTTGGTGAAGGTCACCGCCATCACGCCGCCCGGCGCCACCAGGCCCTGGCTCATCAGCCAGGCGATGCGGGTGGTCAGCACCCGGGTCTTGCCCGAGCCGGCGCCGGCCAGGATCAGCGCGGGCTCCTGGCCCAGGGTGACGGCGGCGTATTGCTCGGGGTTGAGGTTCTTCAGCAAACCCGTGGTGGGGGGCGTGAACAGATCGTCTTCGAAGGGGGGCTGACTCATCTGCGCATTTTAGGGACTGGCATCATGTCGCCATGAAGAACGACCTTTCCTGCCCCTGCGGCAGCGGCAAGCCCTACGAGGCCTGCTGCGGCGCCATCCACCAGCGTTTTGCGGCAAGCGGCGAGCTCAGCGCGCCCACGGCCGAGGCCCTGATGCGCTCGCGCTACAGCGCCTATGTACGGGAGCTGTGCGACTACCTGCTGGCCAGCTGGCACCCCAGCCAGAGGCCGGCGTCATTGGAGGGCAACGAGCCCGGCCTGAAGTGGCTGGGGCTGGACGTGAAGCGCCACCAGCAGCAGGACGCCGACCATGCCACCGTGGAGTTCGTGGCGCGCAGCAAGCTCGGTGGCCGCGCCCAGCGCCTGCACGAGACCAGCCGCTTCGTGCGCGAGCGGGATGCCTGGTATTACCTTGATGGAGAGATCGCCTAGGCGAATTCCTGGCACACCATGCGCGAGTTCAGGCGTGCCAGCAGCCACACCAGTGCGGCACAGAGGGCCAAGGCCAGCAGACCCAGCAGCAGGCTCGCGCGCGGCCAGTCGGCAGTCCATGTGCCCAGCGACATGCCCAGCAGCATGGCCGGCATCAGGCTGGTCAGCAGCAGGGCACTGAGGCGGCGGCCCCATTCCAGGCGCCGCAGCAGGGCCTGGCCTCCCAGCGCCGCGGCCGCGGACCAGAGCAGCAGCGCCAAGGCCAGCCAATGCCCCAGCCACAGCCCCCAGCCCGCGCTGGCCATGCCGAACAGGCCCGCCAGCATCAGGCCCCAAGCCAGGGCCGAGACCAAGGGGGAGCGGTATCCAACGTGAAAGACCTGGGGCATGAGGAAGACTCCTGATGTGCGTGATGATGGCCACAACGCATGACAGGATTGTTGAGAACCCAGGGACAACCCTGAAGCCCCCCAAAGTGGGGAAAGCCCCATGGAATGGGGCATCCACGCCACAGCGCCCCGCGAACAAGGGGGCCGGCAGCACCCGCCCATGAACAGCTTGTTACCCATTCTTCATGCCGACGAGCAGCTCGTCGCGATCGCCAAACCCGCCGGCCTGCTGGTGCATCGCAGCGCCCTGGATGCGCGCGAGGAGGTCTTCGCGCTGCAATTGCTGCGCGACCAGCTCGGCCGCCATGTCTGGCCGGTGCACCGCCTGGACAAGGGCACCTCGGGCGTGCTGCTGTTCGCGCTCGATGCGGACAGCGCCAGCCTGGCGGCCCAGGCCTTCGAGCAGGGCCTGGTGCACAAGCGCTACCGGGCCCTGGTGCGCGGTTGGCCCGGCGCCGACGCCGGCAGCATCACCCACGCGCTGGCCAAGGATCCCGAGCTGCCTTCGCAGGGCCAGGTCTTGCTGGAGGCTCGCACCGACTGGGCCTGCCTGCGCCGCCTGGAATGGCCGCTGCAGACCGACCCGCGCCACGCCAGCAGCCGCTTTGCGCTGCTCGAGGCAAGCCCGCTGAGCGGCCGCCGCCACCAGATCCGCCGCCATTTCAAGCACATCGCCCACCCCATCATCGGCGACGCCACCCACGGCAAGGGGCCCTTGAACCGCGCGGTGGCGGCCCACCTGGGCCTGCAGCGCCTGTGGCTGCATGCGCTGACGCTGGAGCTGAGCCACCCAATCACGGGCCGGCCGCTGCGCATCGAGGCGCCGCTGGGGCCCGAGTGGGGATTGCTGGCCAATCAGCCGAACTGCACGGCGTAGATCGGCGGCAGATTGAGCGACACGGTGGCCCAGCTGTCGCCGCCATCGTCGCTGGCCCAGAGCCCGCCGGTGGTGCTGCCCATCAGCAGATGCTTTCCGTTCTCGTCCACCGCCAGGCCATGGCGGTAGACCAGGTCGTAGCAATGCTGCTGCGGGAGGCCCATGCGCAGGGTCTGCCAGGTCTGGCCACCGTCGCGGGTGCGGTTCACCACCAGGGCGCCATCCACCGGGATGCGGCGCTCGTCCTTCACCGCCGGGACGAACCAGGCGGTGAGCGGGTCCAGCGGATGCGCGGCCACCGCAAAGCCGAAGCTGGACAGCGGCGCCTTCAGCTCCTGCCAGCTCAGGCCGTTGTCGCTGCTGCGCCAGATGCCGTTGTGATGCTGGCACCAGAGCACCTCGGGGGCAGCCTCGCAGCGCACGATGCGGTGCGGGTCCTGGATGTTTTCCAGCTGCTGCTGATCGGGCGGCATGAAGTCGGCGCGCATGCCCTTGGCGCGCAGCGCCCAGTTGGCGCCCTCGTCGGCGCTGTGCCAGGCGCCGCCGCAGCTGATGCCCAGCAGCAGTTCGCCCGGCTGGCTGGGATGCGGGCAGATCGAATGGATGCCCGGCGCGTCGTAGCCGCCACCGAACCAGCCCAGGCGCTCGGGGCGCTGCCAGAGGCTCTCCACCAAGGTCCAGCTCTCGCCACCGTCCACGCTCTTGAACAGCCCGCCCGGCAGGGTGCCGGCCCAGAGCGCCGCGGGGCTGCGCGCCAGCGACCAGATCTGCTGCAGCTTCCAGGCCGGCCCCTGAGCCGCATCCGCGCCCTCGGGCTGGGGCGGATAGACCGGCGCCGGCAGCTCGCGCCAGGTCTTGCCCTCGTCGTCCGAGGCCTGCAGCTTGACGCCGAAGTGCCCCAGGTTCAGCGCGGCGAACATGCGGCCGTCGAACTGCCCATGGTCGGAGCCGGGCAGCACCATGCTGACCGGATCGCCCACAAAGCTGTGGCCGACGATCTGCCAGCCGGCGCTGCCGCGATGCGCGATATCGAACAGACCCTTGCGGGTCGCGACCCAGGCATTCAGGCTCATGAGTTCATCCTCCGGACAGGGCTTGCAGGACATGGACGACGCTGTCGGGCCGCAGCGCATCGCTCAAGCGCACGCGGTCGTGCAGGCGACGACCATCCACAAAGATCGCCACATTGGCGCGCACATGCCCCTGATCGTCAAGCACATAACTGCGCAAGCGCGGCTGCGCGGCAAAGGCCTGCGCCAGCGCCTCGCGCAGCACCAGGGCGCCGGCGTCGAAGTCGGGCACGTCGCCAAGCAGGCGGCGCAGCTGCGGGGTGAAGACAATGCGGGGCATGGCACTCATTTAAGCACCGGCGGGGGCGCACGCCGCACACAGGAATTCCCGGCCATGCCCCTTGGCCGGCAGGCCCGGCCCGGCATGGGGACAATGCGGGCAATGAATCGCGATTCCTCTAAAGGCGTCATCTACGCCGCCCTCGCCTACGCGGCCTGGGGCCTGTTCCCGCTCTATTTCAAGCAACTGGCCGGCGTGCCCTCCCTGGAGGTGGTGGCGCATCGCACGGTCTGGTGCATGGTCTTCATGCTGATCGTGCTGGCGGTCCTGAAACGCTGGGCCTGGCTGGGCCCGCTGCTGCGCCAGCCCAAGGTGCTGGGCGCGTTTGCGCTCTCGGCCCTGCTGCTCTCGGCCAACTGGCTGACCTATGTGTGGGCGGTGCAGCACGACCATGTGCTGGACGCCAGCCTGGGCTACTTCATCAACCCGCTGGTGAATGTGGCGCTGGGCTATGTGTTCCTGCACGAGCGGCCGCGCCGCCTGCAATGGCTGGCGGTGGGTCTGGCGGCGGCCGGCGTGCTGTGGCTGACCCTGCAGACCGGCCGCCTGCCCTGGGTGGCCCTGGTGCTGGCGGCCAGCTTCGGCATCTACGGGCTGCTGCGCAAGGTGGCGAGCCTGGGCGCGCTGGAAGGCCTGGCCCTCGAGACCATGCTGCTGACGCCCGTGGCCGCGGCGGCGCTGGGTTGGTGGACCAGCCAGGGCAACAGCGCGCTGGCGCAGGGCGACGTCGGCATGATCACTTGGCTGCTGTTCGCCGGCCCGCTCACCGCCCTGCCCCTGCTGCTGTTCGCCGCCGGCGCGCGCCGCATCCCGATGACGACGCTGGGCCTCTTGCAATACATCTCGCCCAGCATCCAGTTCATGCTGGGCGTGTGGCTGTACCACGAGCCCTTTGCCGCGGCCCGGGT
>Ga0208398_101045_pt1 | contig 12361 bp, 9 predicted proteins | sample LakWasMe79_HOW10_2_FD_183905 | JGI IMG/M metagenome (GOLD analysis project Ga0208398, IMG submission 183905) | Freshwater sediment methanotrophic microbial communities from Lake Washington under simulated oxygen tension - Sediment Metagenome... | ecosystem: Environmental > Aquatic > Freshwater >... | reverse complement strand
AGCGGCTGTCGCACGCGGCGGCCGAGTGGAAGGCCGACATCACCCAGCGCCTGAACGCCACCGGCTGCGACCTGCACTGGAGCTTCTCCACCGACCGCGACCTGACGCTGACGGTGGTGCAGTGGTCCGGCCTGACGCGGGTGCTGCGCGAACTGGTCAACAACATCATCACCCACGCCCAGGCCACCCAGGTGGAGATCAATGCCCATTGCGACCGCGGCTGGCTGACGCTGACCGTCAGCGACGACGGCATCGGCCGTGCGCCAGCCGGTTGGTCACACGGCCTCGGCCTGGGCGGCGTGCGCAAGCGCGTCAAGCTGCTGGGCGGCCAGGTGCAGTGGCTGGAACGTGACCTGCGCGGCATCCGCTGCGAGGTGCGGGTGGGCTTGTCCAGCGACAAAGGCTGAGGCGTGACGGCAGGCCCGGATCCAGCGATCAACTGCCGGGAAAAACAGCCAGACACAAAAAAACCGGGCACCCGGCCCGGTTTTCAGGGAGCACAGGCAGCGGACGCCGGCTCGGAATTGACTGCTTTATGAGGTGGGGTGGCTGATGGGACTCGAACCCACGACGACCAGAATCACAATCTGGGACTCTACCAACTGAGCTACAGCCACCACAGAGCCAATAAGTATACCTCGTCAGGGCTTGGCTGCGGAAGCGGCCGTTGCAGCCGCCAAAGGATCGACCTGCTTGTCGACCTTGAAGCGCTGCGCCAGCGCCTGGTAGTAGGCCTCGGCCTCGGCCCGGGCCCAGGCTTGGCCGTACTGGGCGGCCAGGGCCTGGTTCTCCTCGGCCTTGAGCTCACGCGGCAGCACCTTGTCGATGCGGGCCACCAGATAACCCTGGCCGGGCAGCACCACACCCACCACCGCCGGCAGCTTGCTGGCATCGGCGGCCAGCACGGCCTCCAGCGCCGCACGCGACAGCGCCTCGGGCTGGGCGCGCGACACCGTCACCGCCGCCGCCAACGTACCGCTGTTGGCATCGGCCTTGAGCTGGGCCAGGCGGGCCTCGCCGTCCTTGCGCGCCAGCGCCTCGGCCTGGCTGGCCACCAGGCGTTGGCGCACGGCGTCGCGCACCTCGGCCAGCGGCAGCGTGCGGGCCGGCTGGTACTGCACCACCCGCGCCGAGGCCAGCTGGCTGGCGCCGACTTCCACGGCGTCGGTATTGCGCTTGTTCTTGACCGCGTCGTTGCCGAACACCGCCTCCAGCAGCTTGGGCGAGGCCAGCGGACCACTGGCGCCAGGGGCCGGTGTGCGCTGCACCACGGCCGTGCGCTTTTCCAGCTTGAGCTTGTCGATCACCGGCTGCAGGCTGTCCGACTGCTCGTAGACGGTGTTGGTGAACTGCTCGGCCACCTCGGCCCAGCGCTTGCTGGCCAGTTGCTGGCGCACCTCGTCCTCGATGCCGGCACGCACCGCCTCGAACGGCTTCTTGTCGCCGCCACGCACCGCTTCGAGCTGGATGATGTGGAAGCCGAAGTCGGACTCGATGACATTGCTGATCTCGCCCGGCTTCATCGCGAAGACGGCGTCCTCGAAGGGCTTGACCATCGCGCCGCGGCCGAAGAAGTCCAGATCCCCCCCCTGCGCCGCCGAGCCGGTGTCGTCGGAGTTCTTCTTGGCCAGATCGGCAAAGGCCGCCGGCGTCTTGCGCAGTTCGGCCAGCAGGACCTCGGCACGGGCCTTGGCCTTCTGCTTGACATCGGCCGCGGCGGCCTTGTCGGCCTTGATCAGGATGTGGCGGGCACGGCGCTCCTCGGCCGCGGTGTAGCGGCTGGCGTTTTCGGTGTAGTACTTGCGCAGGTCGTCCTCGGGCACGGTGATGCCCTTTTTCAGCACCGACAGGTCCAGCACCACATAGTCGATGGTGGCCTGCTCGGCCGCACGGAACTCGGTCTCGTGCGCCTTGTAGAAGGCCGCGATCTCGGCGTCGCTGGGGTTGACCTTGGCCAGGTAGTCCTTGGCCTCGAAGCGTGCGGTGCGGATCTCGCGGCGCTGCAGCAGCGCGTCCAGCGCCTGGCCCACCGGTGCCGCCGGGGCCAGCACCGACCCGGTGATGCCGCCTTGCACCTGCTGCAGCGACAGGTCGTGGCGCAGGCGCGCGGCAAAGACCTCCGAACTCATGCCCTGCGCCGCCAGCAGGTCCTTGTTGACGCTGCCGTCGGCATTGCGGATCTGCGCGAACTGCGGGTCGGTGACGAACAGGCGCTGCAACCGGTCGTCCGACACCGCCAGGTGCAGCTTGTCCACCGCGGCGCCGAGCACGCGCTCGCGGATCAGCGCGTCCAGCGTCTCGGCACGCGCTGCCGGCGAGTCGAGCAGCTTGACGTCGACATTGGGCATCTGGCGGCGCATGCGTTCGACCTGCTGCTGGTGGCTGGCATCCCACTCGGCCTGGGTGACCGACAGGCCGGCCACCTTGGCCACCGTGGCATTGCCGCCTTCGGTGAACTTGGAATAGCCCTGGATGCCGAACACCACGAACGACGGCAGGATCAGGATCAGCAGCAGGAACTGCAGCAGCCGGGTGTGCGTGCGGACGAATTCAAACATGGTGACAGCCTCGGGATTGGGCGTGCGGACTCACGTGGGCAACAACGGCGACAACGGGTTGGCGCCGGCACATGCAAAAAAGGCGAACCGGGGTTCGCCTTGCGGGAAATCGGGCCACGATGCCTGCGGCGCCGGGTGACGGATTCTAAGGGGGTGGCTGCGGCCTGCCGGCCGGGGCCGCCGGGCATGGCCAAGCGGGCTGCGGTAGTGGTGGGTGCTGAGGGGCTCGAACCCCCGACCTACGCCTTGTAAGGGCGCCGCTCTACCAACTGAGCTAAGCACCCGCAGCCCGTGCGACCGGTGGCTGGCGCTGCTGCCCGCACCCCGGCCCGGGGCCGGGTGGCACAGCGCGCCACCGGTCAGTTCAGATGGTCTTTCAGCCCCTTGCCGGGACGGAACTTGGGCACCTTGGCGGCCTTGATCTTGATGGCTGCGCCGGTGCGTGGGTTGCGACCGCTGCGTGCGGCGCGCTTGGTCACGGCAAAGGTGCCGAAACCGACGATGGAGACACTGCCATTCTTCTTGAGGGTGGTCTTGACACCGCCGATCATGGCCTCCAGGGCGCGGGTGGCCGCGGCCTTGGAAATGTCGGCCTGCTGGGCGATGTGCTCGATCAACTCGGACTTGTTCACGAAGGTACCCCCTCTCAAAGGTGTCTCTGTTCTGTTCAGGCCGGCTGTGCCGACCCTGTTCGGCGACAGTTGCCGACCGCACTGGGGCGATATTTGGGTGTGGGATCAACAGCCCCGATGGGGCTGAAACAAGGGCTTTGCAACCTGGCTTCAGCGGTCGGGCTGACCACAAACATTACAGCGGCGGCCCTGGTCAGTGTCAAGCGCGAAAGGCGGATTCTAGGTGCAATCGACCGGCCGGAAGATGCGCCAGGACAGGCCCTGCCTGGGGCCTGGACTCAGGCTGTGTCACCCCGCAACACCAGGCCCACGCCGATGGCACACAAGGCCATGCCGGCCCAGCCGCTGGCCGCCATGTGCTCGCCGAACAAGCCCCAGGCCAGCAGCGCGGTGCAGGGTGGCACCAGGTACAGCAGGCTGGTGACCCGGGTGGCCGCGCCGCGCTGGATCAGCATCATCAGCAGCGAGCTGCCGCCCAGCGACAGGCCCAGCACTGACCAGGCCAGCGCCACCACCACATCGTGATGCCAGACCACCTGGCCCGGCTCCAGCAGGGCCAGCGGCAACGACACCAGCAAGGCGGCGGCCAGTTGCACAAAATTGCCGCTGCGCACGTCCACCGGCCGCACATGGCGCTTCTGGTACAGCGTGCCCACGGTGATCGAGACCAGCGCCAGCAGCGACAGGGCCAGGTTGAAACCCGTGACCTCGCCCTGCGCCATCTTGGGCCAGACCACCACGGCCAGCCCGCCCAGGCCCAGCAGCAGGCCCAGCCATTGCTGCGCCGAGACATGGTGCTGGCCCCGGCTGCTGACCCAGACCGCCGTCAGCACCGGCTGCAGGCCGACGATCAGCGCCACCGTGCCGGCCGGGATGCCGGCGCGCACCGCCGCCCACACCCCGCCCAGGTAGCCCGCATGCATCAGCACCCCGCTGAGCGCCAGATGGCCCCACTGCGCCCGGCCCTGCGGCCAGGCCACGCCGGCGACACGGATCCACAGGCCAAAGGCCAGCAGCGAGAAGGCATAACGCCAGCACAGAAAGCTCAGCGGCGGCGCATGTGGCATGGCCAGCCGGGCGACGACGAAGCCGGTGCTCCACACCGCCACGAAGACCCAGGGCATGGCGGCCAGCAGCGACTGCTGGCGGCTGTCGGCCGTGGCGCTCACCGCGCCTTGGCCCGGATCTCGGGCAGCGCGCGCTGCAGGTAGTACACCATCGACCAGATGGTCAGCACGGTGGCGATGATGATCAACCCGGTGCCCCACAGCCGGGTGTCGATGACACCGAACAGCGCACCGTCGTACAGCAGGAACGGGATGGCCGTCATCTGCGTGGCGGTCTTGAGCTTGCCCAGCATGTGCACCGCCACGCTGCGCGAGGCGCCGATCTGGGCCATCCACTCGCGCAGCGACGAGATGGCGATCTCGCGGCCGATGATGACCAGGGCCACCAGCACGTCCACCCGATCCAGCTTGACCAGCACCAGCAGCGACGCGCAGACCAGGATCTTGTCGGCCACCGGGTCGAGGAAGGCGCCGAAGGCCGAGGTCTGGTTGAGCTTGCGCGCCAGCCAGCCGTCCAGCCAGTCAGTGGCGGCGAAGACCACGAACATCACCGTGGCGATCAGGTTGCGGTGGGCCGCATCCAGCGGCAGGTAGAACACGCCGACGATCAGCGGGATCGCGACGATGCGCGCCCAGGTCAGCAGTGTCGGCAACGTCAGGAACATGGGGCCATTGTGCAGGAGGTGGATGATGCCCAAGGGAGGGTCACAGATCCAGCGTGCGCGGCTTGAACTTGCGGTCATCGTCGAACAGGAAGACCTCGGTGAACTTCCACGGCCGGGGCAGGTGGCTGACCGATCCGAAGGGCGCGGCGCGGCGCACCGCGGCCATGGCCAGCTCCACGGTATCCAGCGCCTGGCTGGGCTTGCGCTTGACGTGGATGCTGCGCACGCTGCCGTCACCGTTGAGCTCGATCTCCAGCACCGGGATGGCCAGCAGCGGCTCGGGCACCGGGCCGGCGTAGGTGGCGCCGGGGTTGGCCTCGACGATGCGCTCGGCCGCCTGCAGCTGGTACTCGTCCCAGTGCCGCGCCGGGCGCGTGGGCCGGCGCGCGGCCACCAACGCCGGCGCCGCCTGGCCGGCCTGGCGCGGTGCAGGGTCCTGGCCGGTGCCGGCCGGCGCACGCTGGGCCGCGGCGGCGGCGGTGGGCGACGCTGGCGCGGTGGCCGGTGCCGCCGGTTCGCCGACATGGCTGCAGCCGCCGATCAGCAGCGTGGCCAGGGCCAGCAGCACCGGTGCGGCCAAGCCGCGGGCAGGGTGGGTTTCAACGCAGGGCACGGTAGATCTCCTCGGCCAGGTCATGGGATATGCCGTCGACGCTGCACAACTCGTCGACGCTGGCGGCGGCCACACCGCGGATGCCGCCAAAACGTTGCAGCAGCCGGGCCCGCTTCTTGGGCCCGACGCCAGCGATCTCTTCCAGCTTGCTGCCACCGGTGCGCACGCTGGCGCGCTTGGCGCGCATGCCGGTGATGGCAAAGCGGTGGGCCTCGTCGCGGATCTGCGCCACCAGCATCAGCGCGGCCGAGTCGTGGCCCAGATAAACCTTCTCGCGGCCGTCGGCAAACACCAGTTCTTCCAGGCCGACCTTGCGGCCTTCGCCCTTCTCGACACCGACGATCAGCGACAGGTCCAGGCCCAGCGCCTCGAACACCTCACGTGCCATCGCCACCTGGCCGCGGCCGCCGTCCACCAGCACCAGGTCGGGCAGGCGCAGGGCCTTGGGCAGGGTCGCGCTGGCGGCATCGCTGCTCAGCTCGCCGGCCTTCAGCGCGGCAGCCCGCGCCTCGGCCACCTTGGCATAGCGCCGGGTCAGCACCTGGCGCATCGCGGCATAGTCGTCGCCGCCGGTGATGCCGTCGATGTTGTAGCGGCGGTACTCGGCCGGGCGCATGGCGTGGTTCTCGTAGACCACGCAGCTGGCCTGGGTGGCCTCGCCGGCGGTGTGGCTGATGTCGAAGCACTCGATGCGCAGGGCATCCAGGTTGTCCACCGTCAGGTCCAGTGCGTCGACCAGGGCGCGGGTGCGCTCACGCTGGCTGCCCTCCTCGGCCAGCAGCCGGGCCAGCGCCAGCTGGGCCCCTTTTTCGGCCATCTCCAGCCAGACCCGGCGCTGCTCGCGCGGCTGGTGGATGGCGTTGAGCTTGGTGCCGGTCTGCTCGCCCAGTGCCGCCAGCAGCTCGGCCGCCACGGCGTGGCTGACGACCAGCGCCGGCGGCGGCGCCACGCCCAGGTAGTGCTGGGCGATGAAGGCCTCCAGCACCTGCTGCTCGACGCTGGGCAGCTCGGCGCGCTCGTCGGCGGCCTCGGCCGACAGCGCGGCGGCGTCCTCCACATGGGTGGGGAAGTAGGCCCGGTCACCCAGGTGGCGGCCACCACGCACCATGGCCAGGTTGACGCAGGCGCGCCCACCCTGCACCCGCACCGCCAGGATGTCGACATCGCGGTCACGCGAGGACAGGCTGCTTTCTTCCATCGTCTGCTGGTGCAGCACGCGCGACAGCGCCGTGATCTGGTTACGCACCTCGGCCGCACGCTCGAACTCCAGCGCATCCGAGAAGGCCATCATCTGGCCCTGCAGCGTGGCCATCACCTCGTCGGTGGCGCCCAGCAGAAAGCGCTCGGCGTTGGACACGTCGCGCCGGTAGTCCTCGGCCGTGATCAGGCCCACGCAGGGGCCGGAGCAGCGGCGGATCTGGTACAGCAGGCAGGGTCGGCTGCGGTTGGCATAGACCGTGTCCTCGCAGGTGCGCAGCTTGAAGGCCTTCTGCAGCAGCAGGATGGTCTCCTTCACCGCCCAGGCGCCCGGGTAGGGCCCGAAATAGGTGTGCTTGCGGTCCACCGCGCCGCGGTAGTAGGCGATGCGCGGAAAGGGATGGGCCTGCAGCTTCAGGTAGGGGTAGCTCTTGTCGTCGCGGAACAGGATGTTGAACTTGGGGTTCAACGTCTTGATCAGGTTGTTCTCGAGCAGCAGGGCCTCGGCCTCGGTGCGCACCACCGTGGTTTCCAGCCGGGCGATGCGGCTGACCATGTGGCCGATGCGCGTGCCACCATGGTCCTTCTGGAAGTAGCTGGACACGCGCTTTTTCAGGCTGCGCGCCTTGCCCACGTACAGCACGTTCCCCTGGCTGTCGAAATAGCGGTAGACGCCGGGCAGGCCGGGCAGCGCCGCCACCTCGGCCAGCAGGCGCTCGCGCACCGCGTCGCTGGGTGGCGCGGCCGGGGCCGCGGCGCTGCTCGGGGCGGCAGGCACGGTGGGTGGGGACAGGTCGGGGTCGGACATCGGCAAGGGGCTGGGCGGTGCGTGATTCTGCCGCCCGGGGCGGCCCGGGCGCTGCGGGCCCGAACGCCGCGGCCAACGCCAATAATCCGCCGCATGCCAATGCCCCCGCTCTGGGACCTGTTCTGCCGCGTCATCGACAACCACGGTGACCTCGGCGTGTGCTGGCGGCTGGCCGCGGCGCTGGGCCGGCGCGGCGTCGCCGTGCGGCTGTGGGTGGACGATGCCTCGGCCCTGGCCTGGATGGCGCCGACCGGCGCGCCCGGCGTGCAGGTGCGGGGCTGGGCCGAGCCGCCCCCCGACCTCGTACCCGGTGCGGTGGTGATCGAGGCCTTCGGCTGCGACCCGCCGCCCGGCTTCGTCGCCCGCATGGCCGCCGCCGCGGTGGCGCCGGTGTGGATCAACCTCGAATACCTCAGCGCCGAGCCCTATGTCGAGCGCTCGCACCGCCTGCGCTCACCGCAGTTCAGCGGGCCCGGCGCCGGGCTGGACAAGTGGTTCTTCTACCCCGGCTTCACCACCGCCACCGGCGGCCTGCTGCAGGACCTGCCGGCGGACCTGGCGGGCGACGGTGCCCGCCTCGACGCCGCCGCCTGGGCCGCCGCGCGCGGCTGGGGTCCGGCGCCGGGCGAACGGGTGGTCACGCTGTTCTGCTACGCCAACCCGGCCCTGCCGGCGCTGCTGCAGGCGCTGGCTGCCCGGCCCACGCGGCTGCGTGTGGCGCCCGGCCCGGTGCGGGCGCAGCTGGATGGCCTGGCCCTGCCGGCGCCGCTGCGGCGCGTCGACCTGCCCTACCTGACGCAGGCCGATTTCGACCGCCTGCTGGCCAGCGCCGGCGCCCCTGGCGACCTGAACATCGTGCGGGGAGAAGACTCCTTCGTGCGCGCCCAGCTGGTCAGCGCGGCGCCCTTTCTGTGGCAGGCCTACCCGCAGCACGACGGCGCGCAAGGCCCCAAGCTCGAGGCCTTTCTGGACCGCTGCCTGGCCGGCAGCCCGCCGGCCCTGGCCGCCGATGTGCGCCGGACCCAACGCGCCTTCAACGGCTTGGCGCCCTGGCCCGCCGACCTGCCCGAGCCCGCGGCCTGGCAGGCCCAGCAGGCCGGCTGGCGCCGGGCGCTGCGGGCGCAGACCGATCTGTGCACCCAGTTGATGCAGTTCGTCGCCGGCGTCAATCCGGAAACGCGCTAAAATATTGGGCTTTGCTTCAACCGCTTCGGCACCACGGCAACACCGATTGCAGCCCTCGGCACCATCCGCCGACCGGGCGCCCGGCGCCGAGGCCCACACCCAGCCCACGGGACCCCCATGAAAATCGCTCAAGAAATCCGCGCCGGCAACGTCATCATGCAGGGCAAGGACCCGTGGGTCGTGCTCAAGACCGAATACTCCCGCGGCGGCCGCAACTCGGCCACCGTGCGCATGAAGCTCAAGAGCCTGCTGAACAACCAGGCCACCGAGACCGTCTTCAAGGCCGACGACAAGATGGACCAGATCGTGCTGGACAAGAAGGAGTGCACCTACACCTACTTCGCCGACCCGATGTACGTGTTCATGGACAGCGACTACAACCAGTTTGAGGTCGAGGCCGAGAACATGGGCGACGCCATCAACTACCTGGAAGACGCGATGCCGGTGGAAGTGGTGTTCTACGACGGCAAGGCCATCTCGGTTGAACTGCCCACCTCGCTGGTGCGTGAAGTCACCTGGACCGAGCCGGCCGTCAAGGGCGACACCTCGGGCAAGGTGCTGAAGCCAGCCAAGATCTCCACCGGCTTCGAGATCCCGGTGCCGATCTTCGTCGCCCAGGGCGACAACATCGAAATCGACACCCGCACCCACGAATACCGCAAGCGCGTCTGATCCCGGTCAGCGCCAAGCGTCAAAGGGCACCTCGGTGCCCTTTTTCGATGGTGCTACCGTTGTGCCCATGCCCTTCGACTTCGACTTCGCGGTCGGCAGCCCGCACCGCATGCAGCCCGGCCTGCGCCGGCTGGCGGCCGGTGCGGCGCAGCTGACGCCGGCGGTCGAGCCGCACCGCGGCGTCTCGCGCCACCTGCGTGAGAAGCTGGCCGTGCTGTGGGCCTTCCGCGACCAGGCGCTACTGGCCCTGCCCGGGTTCGACGCCCGGCCGGCGCTGCAGGCCCTGGCCGAACAGGCCGCCGCCGAGCAGCCGATGGCCTGGCGCATCGACGGCAGCACCTGGGCCGCCCCCACGCTGGGCTGGGCCCTGGACGGCGACGACCAGCCGCAAGCCAGCGGTCGCCCGGACTGGCCCGAGGTCGGCACCCTGCTGGCCCAACTGCCACGCGGCCAGCGCCGCGCCGCCCTGCTGGCGCTGGCCTTTGCCGAGGACTTCGCCATCCTCGACGCCAACACCGGCACCCTGCCCTGGCTGGCGGTCGCCCTGCCGTCGATGTGGGCGCCGGAGCACAAGCTCGGCCGGCACTTCACCGAGGTGCATGCACCGGTGGCCGACAACCGCCTGATCGTCGGCGCGGCCGACCACCTGGTGAAGCTGGTGACAGGGCCGGACCGCTGGGAACGTTTTGTCTGGACGCTGAGCACCCATCCACGCCTGCACGCCCACCCGCAGCGGGTGGATCCGGCACGCTGGGCGCCCGGGCTGGTGGGCGACGCGCTCGCCGCCCAGACCTGGTGGCGCACCGAGCGCCAGACCTTCATCCCGGTGCCGGGCGCCGGCCAGGCGGTGTTCACCATCCGGGTGGACCTGACACCGCTGGCGTCGGCCTTCAGCAGCCCGGCCCAGGCCGCACGGGTGCACGACGCGCTGGCCTCGATGAGCGCCGCCGTGCTGGCCTACCGCGGCCTGGCCGCGGTGCAGGCACCCCTGCTGGCCTGGCTGGCACGGCAGGCCGGCGCCACGCCGGCCGACCCCGCTGCCCCGTGAGCTGGGGCCCACTGCAGCCCGCGCGCATCGACTTCAGCGATGCCCGCGCCCCGGCCGCCCCCGATTTCGGCGACGTCTACCCCGCCGGTGCCAGCGCACTGGCCCAGGCCCGGCAGGTCTTCCTGGCCGGCAACGGCCTGCCCGGGCGCTGGGCCGGCCGCAAGCGCTTCGTCGTGCTGGAGACCGGTTTTGGCCTGGGCCACAATTTCCTGGCCACCTGGCAGGCCTGGCAGGACGATCCGCAGCGCTGCGACACGCTGTACTACCTGGCGATCGAAAAGCACCCCCCGCGCCGCGAGGACCTGCAGCGCGCCCATGCCGCCTCGCCCTGGCCACAGCGCGCGGCCGACCTGGCGGCAGCGTGGCCGCCGCTCACACCCGACCTGCACCTGATCGACTTCGCCGGCGGCCGGGTGCGCCTGCTGCTGGCCCTGGGCGACATCGCCGAGGTGCTGCCCGAACTGGTGGCCCAGGTCGATGCCTTCTACCTGGACGGCTTCGCCCCCGAGCACAACCCGGCCATGTGGGACCCGTACCGGCTGCGCAGCCTGGCCCGGCTGGCTGCGCCACAGGCCACGCTGGCCACCTGTTGCTCGGCCGGCGCGGTGCGCGAGGGCCTGCGTGCAGCCGGCTTCGAGGTGCGGCCTGCACCCGGCCTGCCGCCCAGGGGCGCGATGACGGTGGCCCACCACGCACCCCACTTCCAGCCGCCAGCACCGCCTGGCCGGCAGGCACTGGCCGGCGTGCGCCGGGTGGCCGTGATCGGTGCCGGCCTGGCCGGCGCCGCCGTGGCGCGAGCGCTGGCCGCGCAGGGCTTGGTGGTGCAGGTCTTCGAGCGCCAGGGCGGCTGCGCCCGCGAGACCTCGGGCAATGCCGGCGGCCTGTTCCACGGCATCGTGCATGGCCACGACGGCCCGCATGCGCGCTGGCTGCGGGCCGCGGCCATCCACACCGAGCGGGTGCTGCGTCCACTGCTGGCCGCCGCGGGGCCCCCCGGCGGCGCTGTCCCGATCGCCGGGGCGCTGGCCGGCCTGCTGCGTGGCGAACAGACGCTGGATGCCACGGCGATGTCGGCCCTGCTGGACCGGCTGGCCTTGCCGGCCGACTACGCCCAGGTGCAGGCCGCACCCTGGCCCGGCGGGGGCCAGGCCTGGCTGTACCCGGGCGGCGGCTGGGTGGCGCCGGCTGACCTGTGTGCGCATTGGCTGGCCGCCCCCGGCATCACCGCCCATTACGGGGTGGCGGTGCATCGCCTGATGCCGGGCGGCAACGGCGCAACCGGCTGGTGGCTGCTGGACGCCGACGGCCGGCGGTTGGCCGAGGCCGACGCCGTGTTGTTGTGCAATGCCGCCGACGCCCAACGCCTGGCCGGCGCCGGCCACCCGGCGGCCACCCCGCCGGACTGGCCACTGCAGCGGGTGCGCGGCCAGACCACCCTGCTGCCGGCCGATCTGCCCGGCCTGCCCGATCTGCCCCGGCCCCTGGCCGACACCGGCTATGTGCTGCGCCTGGGCGACCGCCGGCTGCTGTGTGGTGCCAGCGCCCAGGCCGGTGACGAGGACGGCCGCCTGCGCACCGACGAGCATGCCCAGCACCTGGCCACACTGCGCCGCCTGACCGGCTGGGCCGGCAGCGTGGACCCCACCCGGCTGGACGGCCGCGTCGGCTGGCGGCTGCAGAGCGGGGACCGGCTGCCGCTGCTGGGCCCGGTACCGGCACCAGCGCCGGACGCGGCCCTGGCCAGCGCAGGCCCGCGCCGGCTGGACCAGCCCCGCCTGGTGCCCCGCCAGCCTGGCCTCTACGTCTTCACCGCGCTGGGCTCACGCGGCATCAGCCAGGCCGCGCTGGGCGGCGAGGTGCTGGCGGCCTGGTTGACCGGCGCACCGGTGCCGTTGCCGGCCTCGCTGCTGGACGCG
>Ga0208398_101044_pt1 | contig 12385 bp, 10 predicted proteins | sample LakWasMe79_HOW10_2_FD_183905 | JGI IMG/M metagenome (GOLD analysis project Ga0208398, IMG submission 183905) | Freshwater sediment methanotrophic microbial communities from Lake Washington under simulated oxygen tension - Sediment Metagenome... | ecosystem: Environmental > Aquatic > Freshwater >... | reverse complement strand
TTGTCTGGATCCACGAGGTGTAGGCACCGCGCTTGCCCTGGGGCGAGTGCTCGGCCACATAGGTAGCAGCACCGCCGTACTCACCGCCGAGCGCCAGGCCTTGCAGCATGCGCAGTGCGATCAGGATCACGGGAGCCGCAACGCCAATGGTGGCGTAGTTAGGCAGGATACCCACGATGAAGGTGGACAAGCCCATAATCAGGATGGTCACCAGGAAGGTGTACTTGCGACCGATCATGTCACCCAAGCGGCCAAACACCAGCGCGCCGAAGGGACGCACGATGAAACCGGCCGCGAACGCCAGCAGCGCGAAGATGAAGGCGGAGCCTTCGTCCAGTCCGCTGAAGAACTGCTTGGCAATAATGGCTGCCAAAGAACCGTATAGATAGAAGTCATACCACTCAAACACGGTGCCCAGCGAGGAAGCGAAGATAACTTTCTTCTCTTCCGCCGACATCGGCCGAGCAGCGACTGCAGCAGTTGTTGCGCTTCTCATAATTTTGTCTCCAAAAGGGTGGGGCCTTCAACGCGAGGGCTTGGAGCAATTGTTGATGCGCGCACTGACCCTGCTCTGACGTGAAACCAACAGGAGCTTTCGCTGGCCTGTACTGCGCCTGACAATCTAGGGTGAAACCCGCGCACGGCCTTCCGCGATGCAAAATATTTGCGCGCCCATCAGGGCAAACCCGCAATCATCACGGTATTGCATTTGTCAGCAATGGCGCACAATTCCCCATCCGTTATTGTTAAAGCAAGGGCCCGCCAGGAAGGGCCTCTTCTACGAACACCATGAATGATTTGGAATTGGAATCGGTTTTACGCAAGACGGTGGCAGGTATGGAAGCCATCAAGGTCAGAGACCGGGCATTGACGCCCAAGACGCGCATGCTGCTGATCATGGTGGATGGTGTGAAAACCGGTGCCGAGTTGCTCAAGGCAGTCCCCAACGCCGATGAAGCGCGCCAACTGTTGGCAGAACTCGTGAGCGGTGGCTATGCGGAGCAAATCCAGGCAGCACCCAAGCCAGTGGCTCCTGCCGTTGCTGCAACGACCAAGCCCGCGATCCCTGTCGCGGATGACACGCTCAAAGCGTCTATCCGCCGCGCCGTGCGATTGCTTGAAGACACGCTGGGGCCAAACTCAGTCGACCTCTGCCTGCAGCTGGAGCGATGCACGAGCCATGCCCAATTCACTGCAAAGGTCACCGAACTCTCCCGCATCGTCGCGGCCATGCGCTCGGAGCGAAAGGCTGCGGAGTTCCTGCTGGCCGCCACTTCCTAGAGTCGAGCGCCCACAAAAAAACCCGCCACTGGCGGGTTTTTTGATGGGGTGCGCAGTCTGTCAGTGCGCCGCGGTGGCGGCAGATGTCTTGCCATCCAGGCTGGGGTAACGCACGTGCTCGACCAGTTCCTGTATTTCCTTGCCAGGTGCCTTGGTCAGCAGCGACACGATGATGATCACCGCGAAGCCCAGTGGCACACCAAACAGACCGGCTGAAATGGGCGCTATGTCCCACCACGTATTGGCCTTGATGATTTCCGGCGTAATGGCGGCACCGCCGTGGGTCAGCTTGTACAGCCAGGGTTGGGTGGTCAACATGTAATAGAAGGTCACGCCCAGACCTGCCACCATACCCAGCGACGCACCCCATTTGTTGGCCCGTTTCCAGAAGATACCCAGCGTCAGAGCCGGGAAGAAGGCCGCCGCCGCAAAGGAGAACGCTGCAGACACCAGGAACAGGATGTCCGCAGGTTTTTGCGCCGCCACATAGGCCGCACACAACGCCACGACCAGCAAGAGTGTCTTGGACACCATGACGCGACGTGCTGTAGAGGCATTGGGGTCGATCACCTTGTAGTACAGGTCGTGTGACAGCGCATTGGCAATGGTCAGCAAAAGGCCGTCAGCCGTGGACAAAGCAGCGGCCAAACCACCCGCAGCCACCATGCCCGATACCACATAGGGCAGGCCGCCGATTTCAGGCGTGGCCAACACGATGATGTCGCCACCAATCGAGATCTCAGCCAACTGCAAAATTCCGTCCTTGTTGATATCCACCACCGAGAGCAAGGTGGGATCCACCGTACTCCAGCGCGCTATCCACTCGGGCAGACTGGCAAAGGGTGTGCCCACCAGTACCGTGTACACCTCAAACTTGGCCAAGACAGCCAGTGCAGGGGCCGTGAAGTACAGCAGGAAGATGAAGAACAGCGACCAGCTGACCGATTCACGCGCTTCACGCACGGAGGGTACCGTGTAGTAGCGCATCAGAATGTGCGGCAACGCCGCAGTACCGATCATCAGGCAGAAGACCAGCGCCATGAAGTTCTTGCGTGCAACGTTTTGAGTTGCTTCGTCTTTACCCGGGAAGGGTTGCGCGTGGCGAATCGGAGGCGCTGCCTTGGCTGCATTCGAGGTGCGCGCGCCCGTGTAGGCTGCGGTGGCCGCTACGACGTCCTTGGGCAGACCCGCCAACGCTTTCTCCGCGGCATGGATTTCTGCCAGTGGCCCATTCGCCGCTTTCAGATCGTTGACCTTTTTCTCTGCAGCCGCCTTGTCAGCGGCCATGGAGGCGGGCACGTCCTTGAGCTTCTCGACCGCAGCCTCAGAACGCGCTTTGAAGATGGCGCGGACTTCCAGCTCCTTGGGGTCTTTCAGCAGCAGCTCTTCCTTGGCGGTGACCTTTTCCAGCGTGTAACCATAGACGGCTTGCGGCACGGGAACACTGGTGTGTTTGACAGACAACCACACGACGGGCAGCAAGTAAGCAATGATCAGGATCACGTACTGGGCCACCTGGGTCCAGGTGACCGCGCGCATGCCTCCGAGGAAGGAGCACACCAGGATACCGCCCAAACCGGCAAAGATACCCACTTCAAACGCCAGGCCGGTCAAGCGTGCTGTGATCAGGCCAACGCCATAAATTTGCGCCACGACATAGGTGAAGGAACACAGAATGGCAGCGAATACCCCAATCAGACGAGGCAGGTTGCCTTCATATCGGGCTCCCAGAAAATCCGGAATGGTGAACTGGCCAAACTTGCGCAGGTAGGGCGCCAGGAACAGCGCCACCAGGCAGTAGCCACCGGTCCAGCCCAGAATGAAGGCCAAGCCGCCGTAACCCGTCAGATACAGCGTACCGGCCATACCGATAAACGAGGCTGCCGACATCCAGTCCGCGCCGGTGGCCATGCCGTTGTACATGGCAGGAACGCGTCGACCTGCAACATAGTATTCGGCCGCGTCATTGGTGCGACTCATCACGCCAATGCCGGCATACAGCAGCACCGTTGCAGCCAGGAACAGGTAGCCGATCCAGGCCCTTGGCAGGCCCATCTGCTCCAGCACCGCCAGTACAAGCACGAAGGCAATGAAGCCTCCCGTATACCACGTATAGACCTTGTTCAGGCCCTTTTTAAAGTCGCTTTGCGACTGGTTTGCAGCACCACCGAACATACCCATTATTCTTCTCCTTCGGCAACGCCGTATTCGATGTCAAGATTGTTCATGTAGCGGGCATAGAACCAGATGATCAGGCAGTACACCACCAAGGCCCCTTGGGCCGCAACCCAGAACGAGAACGGCCAACCGAAAAAACTGAACGTGAGGTCGCGGGCAAAAAACACCACGACAAAGGTGACAAAAAACCATATCCCCAACAGCAGGGCCGTAATTTGAAGATTTTTGCGCCAGTACTCCTGGTGCCTAGCAGTTAGCTGCATTGTTTGCTCCTCTTGTTAATGAAATAAACCACCGACCGACTCAAACAAAACTTGCGACCTTCAAACCCGTTTCCCGCTCCAGTTGCGCGGCCACCTTGGGCTCAAAACCCTTCAGGTGCCGGATCACGGCACGGGCCTCCTCGGGCTGCTGTAAATCCACATGGACACGGGCCATCTGGTACCAGCCAAAGGGGCTCATGGGCTGCAGCGTGGTGTTGCGTTTGAGCGCGTCCAGCGCCTCGCTCAGACGCCCCTGGCGCACCAGTACCAGACCCAAGCCGTACCACGCACGATCCATCTTTTCCTCGATACGCAGCGCCGCGCGAAATCCCTGCTCGGCAACGTCTGACAGACCCAGCTCTTCGGCCACAAAGGCGTGGTTGAAGTGGGCGTTGGACACTTGGGGTTGCAGCTTCAGCACGCGGGCGTAGTAGTCCAGCGCGATGGCCGGATGCTGGCTCTGGATGGCGTCATACGCAAGACTGTTGAGCGCCAGCACATCGTCTGGCCAGCGCTTTACCAACTCCAGGAACACGCCCTTTGCCGCGGCACGCATTCCCAAGAACAAAAGTGCCTTGGCACGCCACACCAAAACAAGCCGGTCCAGGCGCGCACCCCGGGCATTGGGGGTTTGAATATCCGTCTGGTCTATTGGCATGCCGAGGCTCCCAACTGCATGCACAGGTCAATCTTGAGCTTGACCACCAGGACCCACGCCACCAACAACCAGCTTGCGGTCGCCAGTGGAATGTGCTGATCCAAAATGAGCCGCGGACTGACGCGGCGCGTAAGCCAAAGTGCCGGCTTGGCCGCAACGTCCAGCAACTGCCAAAACACATTGGTATTGCGCTTGGCGCCCGCCAGTAAACCCAGGACAAAGCGCGCCACGATGAACATCAGCGACAGCTCAATCAGGCTTTTTGCAATCACAACAATCAACAACATGAATCTTGGTGCTTTCTTACAAACCGGGTTGGATTGGCGGACTCTGTCGCACGTTCCTGACCGTGTTCTGACGTTGCACTGAACGCAAACTTACAAACCGGGTACTAACCCGATGACGGTTTCTCACATTGAAAAATATGCCGCCTTTTCGCACGAAGCCTAGGGTATGTCCTAGGCCAGCCACCCCCCTACAATTCAACGACATCTTGAGGGAGAACATGCCCATGCGACACTCCGACATCACGGGTCAACGCCTGGTGGCCATCGTCTTGCTGGGTTGCGTTTTGTTCAACTACCCGGTGCTCTCGCTCTTCAGCAAGCCGGGCGCCGTGTTCGGAATCCCGCTGCTGTATTTCTACATCTTCTCGGCTTGGGCCCTGCTGATTGGTCTGACGGCTTACGTCACCGAGCGCGCTGAGTGATGCTCCAGGGCTGGGTCATCGTCGCTGTGTCCTTTGCCTACCTGGGCGTGTTGTTTGCCATCGCCTATTACGGCGACAAACGTGCCGATGCCGGGCACTCCATCATCGCCAACCCCGCCATTTACGCCCTGTCTCTTGCGGTCTACTGCACCACCTGGACCTTCTATGGCAGCGTCGGACGCGCAGCTTCCAACGGCGTGGGCTTTTTGCCGATCTACCTGGGGCCCACTCTGGTGGCGGGCTTGTGGTTGTTTGTGTTGCTGAAGATCATTCGCATCAGCAAGGCCCATCGCATCACGTCCATCGCCGACTTCGTGGCTTCGCGTTACGGCAAAAGTCAATTTCTGGGTGGGCTGGTGACGGTGATCGCGGTGATCGGCGTGGTGCCCTATATTTCGCTGCAACTCAAGGCGGTCTCCAACAGCTTCACGATACTGACGCACTACCCCGACATCGTGATGCCGGCCAAAGCTGCGACACAAGCCCTGTGGCAGGACAGTGCGCTGTACATCGCCATGACACTGGCCGCGTTCACCGTGTTGTTCGGTACCCGGCACATGGACGCCACAGAGCGCCATGAGGGAATGGTGGCGGCCATTGCGTTTGAATCACTGGTAAAGCTTCTGGCATTCCTGGCGGTTGGCGTGTTTGTGACCTTTGGCCTGTTCAGCGGACCGGCGGACATTTTTGCCCGCGCCGAGCTGGTGCCCAAGCTCAAGGCCTTGATGACCGTGGCCGACACCGGCAACAGCTATGGCAGTTGGTGGTCGCTGACGATTCTCTCCATGCTCTCGGTCATGCTGCTGCCCCGGCAATTCCAGATTGCGGTGGTGGAAAACGTCAACGAGCAGCACTTGCGCAAAGCGGTGTGGCTGTTTCCCCTTTACCTGCTGGTGATCAATATTTTTGTGCTGCCCATCGCCTTGGGCGGCATGCTTCACTTTCCCGGTGGCCAGGTCGATGCCGACACCTTTGTGCTCACGCTGCCCATGGCGCAGCGGCAGGAAGCGCTGACCCTGTTCGTGTTCATCGGCGGCCTGTCTGCTGCCACCGGCATGGTGATTGTCGAAACCATTGCGCTGTCCACCATGATCTGCAACGACCTGGTGATGCCGCTGGCGTTGCGCATCAAGGCCTTGCGCCTGAACGAGCGGCAAGACCTCTCCGGTCTGCTGCTGGGAATACGGCGCTGGGCGATTGTGGCTATTCTGCTGCTGGGCTACATCTACTTTCGTGCGGCGGGTGACGCCTACGCCCTGGTGGCCATCGGCCTGATCTCGTTCGCAGCGGTGGCCCAGTTTGCTCCCGCTATTTTTGGCGGCATGTACTGGAAAGGCGGCACCCGCCATGGCGCCGTGGCGGGCCTACTCGGTGGCTTCGCGGTCTGGGCCTACACACTGTTACTCCCCTCGTTTGCCAAGTCGGGGTGGTTGCCATCCGACTTCTTGCGCGAGGGCCTGTTTGGGCTGGAGCTACTGCGACCCCAGCAGCTGTTCGGCCTGGCGGGGTTGGACGAAATCTCGCACAGCCTGTTCTGGAGCATGTTGGCCAATATCGGCCTTTATTTGGGGGTGTCCATGACGGGCCGAGCGACGGCGGCTGAAACCCGGCAGGCCACGGCCTTTGTCGATGTGTTTCGGCACACCGTCGGCACGGCCGGTGGCTTGCGTCTGTGGCGCGGCAGCGCCCAGGTGCAAGACCTGCTGCCGCTGATCGGTCGTTTCCTCGGGCCGGTGCGGGCACAGGAAGCGTTTTTGAGCTTTGCCCGGGGCCGCGGCCTCGCGTCCGTCTCCGAGTTGAAAGCCGACGCGGACCTGGTGCAGTACGCCGAAACACTGCTGGCAGGAGCGATTGGCGGCGCCTCCGCCCGGGCCATGGTGGCCTCGGTGGTACAGGAGGAACCGCTGAGCATCGATGAGGTCATGAACATTCTGGATGAAGCGTCCCAGGTGCGCGCCTATTCCCGTGAACTCGAACTCAAGTCACAGGAACTTGAAGCCGCCACCGCCGAACTGCGGGCCGCCAACGAACGGCTGATGGAGCTTGACCGCCTGAAGGACGACTTCATGTCCACGGTGACCCACGAGCTGCGCACCCCCCTGACCTCCATTCGCGCGTTCTCGGAAATATTGCTGGAGGACCCCAAGACCGGCCTGCCCGAGCGCAAGAAGTTTCTGGGCATCATCGTCAAGGAAACCGAACGGCTGACCCGCCTCATCAACCAGGTGCTGGACATGGCCAAGATCGAATCCGGTAACGCCGAGTGGCACACCGCCGAACTGAATTTGCGCGAAGTGATTGAAGAGTCCGTCGCGGCCACCTACTCGTTGTTCAACGACCGGCAGGTCACGCTGACCCTGGATCTGGAGCCCGCAACACCAAGCGTCTGGGCCGACCGTGACCGGCTGATTCAGGTGATGCTCAACCTGTTGTCCAACGCAGTCAAGTTCTGTGACCCAACCCACGGCAAGGTCGGTGTCGCCTTGCACCGTGAGCCTGGAGGCTTGCGGGTGGATGTGTGCGACAACGGCGGCGGAATCGGCGCAGCCGACCAAAAGATCATTTTTGAACGCTTCCGCCAAGTGGGCAACACCATGACCGACAAGCCCCAGGGAAGCGGGCTGGGCCTGCCGATCAGCCGGCACATTGTGGAGCGATTTGGCGGGCGGTTGTGGGTGCACAGCACGCCTGGCAAGGGGGCAACTTTCTCGTTTACACTGCCCTTTAGACCGGGTGACAGCGGCCCAGACACTGCACCCCAATAGCAAGATTGGACCCGCACATGCCCAAACGAATCCTGATTGCGGACGACGAACCCAACATCGTGGTGTCGCTGGAGTTTCTGATGAAACGCGAAGGCTTCGACGTACAGGTGGCCACCGACGGCGAGGCCGCGCTGCAAGCCATTGCCGCCCAAATGCCAGACCTGATTTTGCTGGATGTGATGCTACCCAAGAAGGACGGCTTTGAGGTCTGTCAGCACATCCGGTCCAATGCCGCATGGCAGCCGATCAAGGTGGTGATGCTCACCGCCAAGGGGCGCGACACCGAGGTCAGCAAGGGACTCGCACTGGGGGCCGATGCCTATATGACCAAACCTTTTTCCACCCGGGACCTGGTCGCCCAGGTCCGTTCACTGCTGGGCTTGACGGCGCCCTAACCACCGGCGAACGCCATGCACCACCGGACCAGACTCGCAGTCGGACTCGGTGCACTCTACGGTTTGCTGACTGTGTTATTTGGCATTTTGGGCCTGGTGCTATGGACCGACATGCAGGACGCCGAGCGCCAAGCCGTGTTGGCCATCATGAAGCCACGCTATGCCATGGCCGTGGTGATCATCCTGTTGGCCTGGCTGGGGTTGGGGCTGATGGTGGGGGTCTTGTACCGGGCCTATGCACTGGCACCCTTGCGCCTGCGCGAGCAGGCCTTGGTGATGGTCAACTCCAACCCGGCGCTGCGCCTGCAAGTGCGGGGAGCACCGGAGATTCGGACGCTGGCGCAGGTCGTCAACGCACTGGCCGACCAGCGTGAGTCCCTACAGCGTGACGTGGAGCAGAAAATTCTGGAGGCCAAGACCTCTGTGGAGGAAGAAAGAAACCGTCTGGCGGCATTGATGTCGGAGCTCACACAGGGCGTGGTGGTGTGCAATCTGGAAGGCCGCATCCTGCTCTACAACAACCGCGCCCGCTTACAGTTTCAGGTGCTGGGGCCAGGGGCCAGCGGCGGCAGCACGGCGCTGATCGGCCTGGGGCGTTCCATCTTTGCGATGATGGAGCGCAACCTCATCACCCACGCGCTGGAGAGCGTGCAGCACCGCCTGCAGCGGGGTAGCGCACAGCCCTCCACCAACTTCGTCACCAGCACGCGTGCGGGACAGTTGATCCGCGTTCAAATGGCGCCGGTGTTTGGCGACGCCACCGAGCGCGTCATCAGCGGCTATGTGCTGATGCTCGACAACATCACCCAGCATGTGGAAATGCAGAACCAACGCGACTTGCTGCTACAGACGCTGACCGAAGGCAGCCGCGCCTCGCTGGGCAATGTGCGCGCGGCGGCGGAGAACCTGCTGCAATACCCGGACATGGAGAACGCGCAGCGTGAGCGCTTCGTGGCGGTGATCCGCGATGAAGTGCAGACGCTGAGCCAGCGCATCCAGCACGCCAGCAGCGAGTTTGCCGACACCATCCGGGCGCGCTGGCCACTGGAGGACATGTTGGGCTCGGACCTGCTGCAAGTGGCGCAGCAGCGCATTGAACAAAGGATAGGGCTCAGTGCAACCGTTGAGGCGCCCGCCAACGACTTGTGGATCCGGGTGGACAGCTTCTCGCTGCTGCAGGGTCTGTGCCACCTCGCGGCCCGACTCAAGGAGACATGCGGCGTGGACGCCGTGGCCTTGCGCCTGCAGCCGTCCGGTCGGCGGACCGCGCTGGACCTGCTGTGGTCGGGCCCGGCGCTGGATGCGGCCGTGTTGGCGGACTGGGAACAGACGCCCATGCGTGCCGATGGCGAGGGCTCCCCGTTGACGCTGCGCGAGGTGATAGAGCGCCACGGCGGCGAGCTCTGGCAGCAGCATGACCGCGACACACCACTTTCTCTGATCCGCGTGCTGCTGCCGACCACGGTGGCGCACGAGGCGGCCGACCCGTCCGTGTGGCTGCACAAGGAAAGCCGCCCTGAGTACTATGACTTCGACCTGTTCCGGCACACCGAAGAAACACGGGCGCTGGACGAGCGCTTGCTGACCCAACTGAGCTACACCGTATTCGACACCGAAACCACCGGGCTGGAGCCCTCGGAGGGCGATGAAATCATCCAGATTGGCGCCACCCGCATCGTGAACGGCCGCCTGTTGCGCAACGAATCCATCGACCAACTGCTGGACCCCCAGCGTCGGCTGACGCCCGAGTCCATTTCCATCCACGGCATCACCGAAGACATGGTCCAAGGCCAGCCCACCATTGCACAGGTCTTGCCCACCTTCCATGCGTTTTGCGAAGACACCGTGCTGGTGGCGCACAACGCCGCGTTCGACATGCGTTTCCTGCAACTCAAGGAGGCGTCCACCGGCATTGTGTTTTCGCATCCGGTGCTCGACACGCTGTTGCTGTCGGGGGTGATCCACCCCAACCAGGAGTCGCACCGGCTGGAAGCCATCGCCCAGCGCCTGGGCGTGAGTGTGATCGGCCGCCACACCGCTTTGGGCGACGCCATCGTTACCGGCGAGATCTTCCTGAAGATGCTGCCCCTGCTGGCGGAACAGAACATCCACACCCTGGGACAGGCGCGGGCCGCCGCCGCTCGCACCTACTACGCTCGCACGACCTATTGAACGCGCAGCGCCGCACCATGAAACAGACGCCCCCGCCCGCATCCCGCAACGCGTCTCAGGACATGCACAGCCCCCTGAGCCAGTTGCCCACGCGGGCGCCTGTGACCGTTTTTCTGGGAACGCCGCTGCGCGAGGCGCTGGCCCTGATGGACCGCCTGCGCATCGGCTCCGTCATTGTGGTGGATGCGCACAGCCGTATCCCCCTGGGTATTTTTACGCTGCGCGACCTGTTGCACCGCGTGGCGCTGCCGCAGATCAATCTGGATGAACCGATTGCCAGCGTGATGACCGGTGGCGTGATTACCGTCAAACCGCACACTACTGCCTACGAAGCTTCGGTCATCATGGCGAACCGTCGGCTGCGCCACTTGCTCATCGTCGACGAGGTCGGTCAACTGGTTTCCATCGTGTCGCAGAACGACCTGTATGCCTTGCAACGCGCGAGTCTGAAGGACGTCAGCAACGATATCCGCCAGGCCCGTGATTTGTCCACGCTGCAGGTCTGCGCCGCAGACATCCGGCGCATTGCGCTGGCCTTGTTGACACAAGGCATGGCGGCCGCGCAACTGACGCAATTCATCTCCACCCTGAATGACTTGCTGACCCTGCGTGTGATCGAACTCACCCATGACGCCTTTGACCTGCCGCAAATTCCGTGGTGCTGGATCGCACTGGGCTCGGAAGGTCGCTATGAGCAGACGCTGTGCACTGACCAGGACAACGGCATCATCTTCGAAAGCGAGGATGCGGCGGCCACGGAAGCACTACGCCAGCGTTTCCTGCCATTTGCGCAAGCGGTCAACAAGGGGCTCGATGCCTGCGGTTTTCCGCTCTGCAAGGGCGGCATCATGGCTGGCAATCCGCAATGGTGCCTGTCCCTTCCGGAATGGCGGAGCCGGTTCGGTGATTGGATAGAGCACCCGCAACCCAAGGCGCTGCTCAACGCGGCCATTTTTTTTGACTTCCGCCCGTTGTACGGAAGTGAGCGCCTGAGCGACACACTGCGTGACTGGCTGCTAGGTGCCGCCCGCGACACACCGTTGTTTCTGCGACTGATGGCCGAGAACGCGCTGCAATGCGCGCCACCGCTGGGCCTGATTCGCGATTTCGTGTTCGATGACAACAAGGACTTCCCCAACACCATCGACCTCAAGATGTTTGGCTCGCGTCCGTTTGTTGATGCCGCGCGCCTGCTCTCGCTGATGCATGGTGTGCGCCAGACCAGCACGGCGCAACGCCTGCTGGGGGCCGCCAAGGCCGCGCATTTTGGCGGCGATGACGTGGCCGCCATGGTGGACAGTTTTTACTACATCCAGTTGCTGCGCTTGCGCCACCAGCACCAGGTGCTCGGCGAGCAGGGCGGCGGCAACCGCATCAACCCGGACCACTTGAATGAGTTGGACCGCCATATCCTGAAAGAAGCCTTCAAGCAGGCCCGCAAATTGCAAAACCGCCTTCGTCTGGACTACCGCCTGTAAACCAGGGACGGTTCGCCAACAGCGACTGACAGAAACCTGAACGCAGACTTACAAAATAGGCGTTAACCCGCGCGAAATTTTTTTCATTGTGGGAAATTAAGCAATATTTGCGTTTCGGGCTGGCTTTTTTGCCCAAAACGCATTAGGGAAACTACGCATATTCCCGACAAGACCGTAAGGGCATTGTCAGACCCTCCGCACATGATCCAGCCCCAGCAACACCTGCAACACCGTGCGCGAAACGCCACACCCCCCATGCCGAAGGAGAAAAAATGATAGACCCCATCGTGGCCAAGATCGAGGCCAACCCCAAGTACCACGAGTTGCGCCGCAAACGCAATTCGTTTGGCTGGTTGCTCACCATCATCATGATGGTGGTCTATTACGGCTACATCGCGCTGATCGCCTTCAACAAGCCGTTTCTGGCACAGCCCATAGGCGCTGGCGTCACCACCGTGGGTGTCCCGATTGGCATGTTTGTCATCG
>Ga0208398_101041_pt1 | contig 12405 bp, 14 predicted proteins | sample LakWasMe79_HOW10_2_FD_183905 | JGI IMG/M metagenome (GOLD analysis project Ga0208398, IMG submission 183905) | Freshwater sediment methanotrophic microbial communities from Lake Washington under simulated oxygen tension - Sediment Metagenome... | ecosystem: Environmental > Aquatic > Freshwater >... | reverse complement strand
CGGCGGCCTGCAGGGCGTCCCAGAGGTATTTGGCCGAGTCAGGCGCCATACAGCGGCACTTGCTCGGTCTCGATGCGGCGGCGCAGGAAGGGGTTGCGCAGTGCGTCGGGGGTCAGCAGGTCGACCGGTCGGTTGAACAGCTGCTCCAGCCCTTGCTTGAGTGCAAAAAAGGCCTGGGAGTAGGCGGCCGGCTGCAGTGCGTCGTCGAAGTCGACCAGGAAGTCGAGGTCGCTGTCGGCGGGGCGGAAGTCAGCTCTTGTGGCCGAGCCAAACACATGCAGGCTGCGGGCATGGTGACGCTGGCACAGCGCGGCAAGCTGTGCCTGGCGATCGGTGATGAATGCCTGCGCGGTGCCCATGGCCGGTATTCAACCCGCTGCGAGGGCGGCGTAGGGCGCCAGAGTATTTGCTCTGGCGCGGAAGGCACATCAAGTACTTAGCGGGTCGCGCGCCACAGCCCTTCCCAGGGCGGCGCAGCAGTTCTTGCGACTGGCCTACTGTCGCGCCAGAGTTGTTGCACGAGTCCTTGTGACGACTCTTTCGGCACGGGTCTTCGACCCATCGTCGAAGTCCATCAAGCTTCCGTACGGCCCTTCATTGAAGCTTCTTGTGCCCCTCGAGACGTGCCGCCGGCGTTCTGTCGCGTCTCCCAGCTCGCCAAGTCGAACTGTCCAGAACTCGTGGACATTGAACTGAGCGCGGCTGCGGTTGGCCCACTTCGGACTGAGGAGCCCTTGCCTTGGGCGGGCCGACTGGGTCAGCGGCGCGGTAAGTTCGCCAGTGCGGAGGCTGGCACTACCAAGCGCCCGGCTTTGGTGAACGCCCTAGCGGGAGGGCCCGACGTACAGCCCGCCCAGATCGCGAGCCCTCATCGTCGACGTCAGCGATTGAACATGCGGCCGACGACGTGATCGAGGAATCCGTCAATATATATCGGCCTATTTATTTACTCTTGTTACCATACAACATGCCGACTTGTATAGTAACTAGCCAATCGGGGTAAGGCCACCTGATTACAATTCCGATTTGTATATTGATCGACGGATTTGAAGTCTGGTGTGGGCCAATTCCATGGTTCAGTATGTGCAATCGGCGCTCAAGGTCCGAAATTTCGACTTGGGCTGGAAGCAGCGCGCGTACCATAACGGCATGAACAAGCCCTACTTCATTCTCGCCGAATGGGACGCCGAAGCTGGGGTTTGGGTCGCTACGTCAAACGACGTTCCAGGGTTGGTTACCGAGGCGGAGAGCATTGAAGTGCTCAATGCAAAGCTCAAGAGCATGGTGCCTGAACTACTGGAGGCCAACGGCTGCATGCCTGCCAATAGCCAAGTCGCATTCGAGCTGCTCGCCCGGCGGTTCAGCATCGCATTGCCTCCGGCCACGTGATCGCTCCGAGAGGACTCCAGCAGAGAAGCTCGTCGCCCGACTTCACGCTTGAGCGGCCTGAGGTGCCAACTCCATCTATGAACTGCCCTGTTTCTGGTTAATCAGCCTCGGCGGTCGAACTCTAGACTCGGCCTGCGGCAATTACTCCTTCCCGTTGATCTGAAATATTCATTCAATGTGGGAAAGTGTTAGCCGCCAAATATTTGCCCGTGAATATACAAGCTGGAGAAGCGCTATTTTTCAGCCGATTGGGCAACGTCTGAGTCCCACACTGAACTCTTGGCCAGTTCGACACCGCAGTGCTCCATGGAATCGGCGGGATTGTGCTATCGGCCCCAGGGGCCCGATAGCGTTCTGACGAAACTATCCGATTCTGGAAAAAAGCCGATAAGTGTGCTGATGGGTCATAACTGCCCATCAACGTGAAGTGTCCGGACTTTGTGAACGCCGGTCGGCAGTACTGTGCAGGCCTCGATCCAATGTCCGAAATCACTCATTGCGGCTGTATTGAATCGGCCTACGTTTTCAATCCTTCGAATTCCTGATCGATTCAATACGCTTTCGCTGGCAATCCACAGAGCGGGCTCGGCGAAGTGTCCGGACTTTGTGAACAGGGTGGCAGGGTGGCGATCGTCTGAGCCCTACGCTAATCCGTCGCCTGGTGGTGCTGCCGGCCCCGTGCCCAACCAGTCGGAGCTGCCATGCCCCAATCGGTCTGTGCCTCATGCGGCCAAGAATTCCTGGTTCGCCCTCAATCGCCAAAGCAGACCTTCTGCTCCGACGGGAACTGCCAGCGCGAGCGTCGCCGACGCTGGACCCAGGCCAAGCTCAAAGCCGACCCCGACTACCGAGCCAATCAACTGGCGGCCCAGCGCGCCTGGCACGACAGGCACCCAGACTACTGGCAAACCTACCGGCGGCGGCCGCCAGCCGAGGCTGCGTCTCGCCCGCGACTGGCGACCCCTGCAACAAGCGACGCGTCGTTTTGCGGCGCAGAACCGCAGGCAGGTAGATGGTGGATAGAGATCCGTCCATCGGGCCTGGACGGCTCGCTCCAATTGGTTCGGGTGGAGTTGACCGTGACGCGTTCACCGGATTGCAAAGATGGACGCGTGCAAACAGAGGACTCGTGGCCGAACTCCGCGTCGCCACCTAATGTCCGGTAGCACGGCTTTGCATCCCGGTGAGCTTTCGGCGGGAGCCTGATCTGCTTTGAAAGGTCCGAAGCGCGTGCCTCCAATTCTCCGAATGAGCGGAGTCGGTCATGCAGCCAGAAGACCAACAACCGGCAGAAGAACGCAGCAGCACCTTCCGAGCTGCTGAGTACGTTCGCATGTCCACCGAGCACCAGCAGTACTCGACTGAGAACCAGGCCGACAAGATCCGCGAATACGCCGCCAAGCGTGGCATCCAAATCATTCGCACCTATGCCGATGAGGGCAAGAGCGGCCTGCGCATCGATGGCCGCGAAGCCCTGCAACGCCTGCTGCGCGATGTCGAGACTGGCCAGGCGGACTTCAACACGATCCTGGTCTACGATGTCAGCCGCTGGGGCCGGTTCCAAGATGCCGACGAGAGTGCGTACTACGAGTACATCTGCCGCCGCGCTGGCATCCAGGTTTGCTACTGCGCAGAGCAGTTCGAGAACGACGGCTCGCCGGTCTCGACCATCGTTAAAGGCGTCAAGCGCGCCATGGCCGGCGAGTACAGCCGTGAGTTGTCGGCCAAGGTCTTTGCAGGCCAGTGCCGTCTCATCGAACTGGGCTTTCGGCAGGGTGGTCCGGCCGGATTCGGGCTGCGTCGTGTGCTCGTTGACCAGGCGGGCAACGTGAAAGGCGAACTCTCGCGAGGAGAGCACAAGAGCCTGCAGACTGACCGCGTGATCCTCACACCTGGACCGGACTCTGAGATCCGCGTCGTGCGAGACATCTACCGCTGGTTCACCGACGAGGGCCAGCACGAGATCGAGATCGCGATGCGGCTTAACGAGCGCGGCGTCGTGACTGACCTCGGTCGCAATTGGACCCGCGCCACTGTGCGCGAGATCCTGACCAACGAGAAGTACATCGGGAACAACGTCTACAACAGGATCTCGTACAAGCTCAAAAAGCTACGTGTCATCAATGGCCCGGACATGTGGATCCGCAAGGACAGTGCCTTCGAGTCCATCGTGTCTCAAGAGGCGTTCTACACAGCCCAAGGGATCATCCGCGCACGCGCCCGCCGGTTCAGCGACGAAGAGCTCATTGAGAAGCTGCGTGGCCTGTACGAGCGCCGCGGATTCCTGTCGAGCCTGATCATTGACGAGGCCGAAGGAATGCCCTCGGCGGCAGCCTATATCCATCGCTTCGGCAGCCTGATCCGCGCCTACAAGACCGTCGGCTTCACGCCCGACCGGGACTACCAATTCCTCGAGGTCAACAAGTTCCTGCGCCGGATGCACCCGGAGGTGGTGGCGAGCACCGAGCGGGAGATCTTGAATCTGGGCGGCACGCTCAAGCGAGACCCCGCCACGGATCTCCTCGAGGTGAACCGTGAGTTCAGCGTTTCCATCGTGCTGGCGAGATGCCAAAGCCACGACGACGGGCGCCGACGTTGGAAGGTCAGGTTCGACACGAGCCTGGCGCCGGACATCACGGTGGCGGTGCGGCTCGCGCCGGGGAATCAGGCGATCCACGATTACTACCTGTTGCCGAAGCTGGACTTTGGGCTGCCGCGGATCAGCCTGGCTGACCACAACGGCATCGAGTTCGAGAGCTACCGCTTTGACACGCTGGACTACCTGCATCAGATGGCGGCGAGGGCTCGCCTCAGGAGGGTCGCATGAGCCGAGAGCACCCACCTGGGGAACTGCAGATGGTGTCCATCGACCGTATCCGGGTGCTCAATCCCAGAGATCGCAACAACTTGGTATTCGACGAGATCGTCGCCAACATCAAAGCGCTGGGTCTCAAGAAGCCCGTGACCGTCACGCCGCGCACAGATTCAAGTGGGCCCTACTTCCTGCTGATCTGTGGCGAAGGCCGGCTCAAGGCCTTCCGTGCCCTGGGTCAAACAGAGATCCCTGCCATGGTGGTGCATGTCGGCGACGAGGACGCCTTCATCATGAGCTTGGCTGAGAACATTGCCAGGCGCCAGGGGCGGCCGCTGGAGTTGCTGGCAGGCATCCACCAACTCAAGAAGCTGGGCTACGACCGACGTGAGATCGCCAAGAAGACGGGGCTGAGCCAGGACTACGTCCAAGGCATCTTGCAGTTGCTGGACAACGGAGAGGAACGCTTACTGGTCGCTGTGGAGCGCGGGCACATCCCCCTGAATGCCGCACTCACGATTGCCGGCGCCGGATCCAATGACAAGGACATCCAGGCTGCGCTTCAGGATGCCTACGAAACGGGCCAGTTGCGCGGCAGCCAATTACTTCTGGCGCGCAGGATCATCGAGAAGCGCCGAACACTGGGGCGTTCTGTGGCCAAGAGTGCCCCTCGCAAGGGGACCAACGTCACCTCGGCCAGCCTGATCCGGACCTACCAGCAAGAGGTAGAGCGTCAGAGGCTGATGGTGCGCAAAGCCGAACTCGTGCAGCAGCGCTTGCTCTTCGTGACGGAGGCGCTACGTCAATTGCTGACGGACGAGGACTTCACCAATCTGCTGCGGGCGGAGGGCCTGGACACTTTGCCAAAGTACCTGAATGACCGGGTCTGGCCGCTGGGGAGAGCCGCATGAGCAATCCACTGCTGGGCTTCGTGCCGGACCCGCTGACGTTGCCCTTCGACAAGCTGCTGCCTTCACGCAAGTTGCCCATGGGGTTGGATGCTTCCAAGAAGTACTTGCAGATCAAGGCGTCCATCGAGGCGATCGGGCTCATCGAGCCGTTGAACATCGGCGCCTTCGACAAGGCCACCGGCATGCATGTGCTCCGGGATGGTCACATTCGCCTCCATGCGATGAAGGAGCTTGGCTTCCACGATGCTCTTTGCCTGGTGGCGTTGGATGACGAAAGCTATACCTACAACAATCGGGTGAATCGCCTGTCGACCATCCAAGAACACTTGATGATCCGGCGGGCGGTGGAGCGCGGCGTCACGACGGAGCGGATCGCCAACGACCTCAAGGTCGATATCAGCCACATTCAAAAGAAGCTCAATCTGCTGGACGGCATTTGCGCCGAGGCGGCTGGCCTGCTCAAGGACCAGCGCTTCTCGCCTAACCTCGGCGCTGTGATTCGCAAGATGAAGCCCACGCGCCAGATCGAGTGCGTGGAGTTGATGGTGGCAGCCAACAACGTGACGGCGTCTTATGCCAATGCTCTCCTGGCTGCGACACCCGCAGAGATGCTCGTGAGTGAGCGAAAACCCAAGAAGCTCTCCGGCATCAGCGCCGAGCAGATGGCCAAGATGGAAAAGGAGATGGGCAACTTGCAGGGGCAGTACAAGTCCATCGAACACTCCTACGGTCAGGACGTCCTGAACCTGGTCCTCGCCAAGGGCTATCTGAAGAACTTGCTCGACAACCAGGCGGTGTTTCGGTTCCTGTCCATGCGTCAGCCGGATGTGCTGCGCGAGTTCTCCAGCCTTGTCGAGGTTGATGCGCTGGACAAGTGATGGATGAGTCCAATCGCAGGTCGATGGATGCGGCACAAGCCGATGCGCTGCGCAGATGGTCTGGAGGTGGGGCGGACTTTGATCGGCCGTCGCCGGTGCCAGATCCCGCATGCCTCTACGGGCTCGTGGGGGAGGTGGCCCGAGAAGGCAGCGACGGCGCGGAAACCCACCCCATCGCCATCGCCGGCAACTTCATCACCTACTTGTCCTGTGCCATAGGCCGAACTCCCTATCTCGCCGTAGGCAACACCAGCCACCATGCGCGGCTCTTCTTCCTGCATGTCGGCCGCTCGGGTCGGGGCAGGAAGGGCGATGCGCTGTCGCTCGTCTCTCGGATTGACGAGGCAGTGCGGGGGCGGCGTCCAGATCTGGCGCCTCAGATCCATCGCGGAGGCTTATCGACCAGGGAAGGGCTGGCGGCGCTCATCCACGATGGCTATCGGGTCGGCCAGCAAGAGATCCCAGCCATCACAGATAAGCGGCTGTGGGTTGTCGAGTCCGAGTTCGCGAATGTGCTGCAACAGAGTCAGCGTGGGGGCAACACCCTCTCAGCGGCGCTACGAGATTGCTGGGACGGCGTTGACCTGAAGCCAGCGACCAAGACCAACCGGGTGCACGCGAGCGAGCCACATGTATGTTTGAGCGGTGCCATCTCCCCAGCGGAGTTGCTGGCACTCGTGCAGCGCCGCGAACTGCTCAACGGCTTCGTGAACCGGTTCCTGCTGGCCTGGGGTGAGCGGACGCGCGTGGAGGCGTTCCCACGTCGGGCTTCTCAACAGAAGGTAGACGGCATTGCCGCCAATCTGATCGACATACTCGACTTCACGAGGCCGAAGGTCGAGGATCTCGAAGCGGCGCCAATGACGCTGTCGGTCAGTGCACGCAGGTGCTACGCCGAACTCTATGGGGCCGAACTAAATCAGGACTTCGGCAGTACGCTGATTGACAGCCTGCTGGAGAGACGGGCCCCGATGCTGCTTCGGGTTGCGATGGTCTTTGCGCTCACGGATCGGCAGTGGCTTATCGAAGAGCGGCACCTCGAGGCAGCGAGGCTCTGGATTCGCTACGCCACGGACTCGGTGAGCTTTGTGTTCTCGGGCAGCGCGGAGAGTCCGTCAGCGATCAAGGTTCGATGGGCTGCCGAACGGATTGCTGACTTCTTGGCGGCGCGCGGCGCTGCGTCTAGGAAAGACATTGTGGTGGATTGCTTTGGGCGGCATCAGCCAGCGATATTGGTCGATGCAGCCATTGCTCACCTAATCCAGAGCAGTGCGGGGAGGGTCAGCGTGGAGACTCGACCTAGGGCGATCAATGGGCCCGGAAGGCCTGCGACGATCTACCGCCTTATTCCAAGCCATCGCAATTAGTTCGCGCCGTCAAACTCGGCGTAAGTCGTTGCTGGCCAATTACGTTCGCTAAGTTCGCAACGCGCGATTCGGTGCCAAATGGAAGCCGCTGCCGTCTCAGCCGTCGAACTGGAGTGAGCTTGCTCATGTCGTTAGTTACCAAGCCCGACCGCACTCTGTTGGCTGCCTATCGGTCACGGACTGACCTAGGTAATTGTTGAATGAAGGGCGCTTCACAGTTACTGTGAGCGGAACAGCGCGAACGACTCTAGCGGGACCCGTCCAAAGGGCAGTTGCGAAGAAGGCATTCGAGTGTTCGGTCCGAACGATATTTCCGGAAGGGGTAAGACGTCCCAGCCCAGCGCCTTCGGCAGCAAAACTCCCCTGCGACCTGTATCGGTCATGTGCACGATACGGAAATGCATGTTGGGGAAGGCGGCCTTCATCTTGATGATGGGCTCAAGTGACCGTAGCTGGAAAACGCTCATGTGCTCTCCAGGATGTCGAAGGTGCGTTTGCAAATCCGCGGCCACAGGAGTTCGGTAGCGCCCGAAAGTAACCTGGCCGAAGAGCACGTGATTTGATGTCCGTTCGAAAATCCAAGTGCTATCGCCAAGAGATGTCATGAAGTTGTATGGAAAACCTTGAATGAGGTCTTTCGGCGTTGGCGATCCCTTCTCTCGGGCAACCCATATCGGCCATTGCTCGACGACATCGAAGTAGCAGTCAGCCGGGGCGACGGTATCCAATAGCTCGAGCGCACGTCGCTCACCCAACTCGAACAATGCAAGTGAGGCGATCTCCGCAAGCACTTCGTCCCTGGGCAATCCCCCTTCTGAGTCGCTCGACTGCAAAGAGTCACTTCTCATTGACTGATCTCCCAGCTTTCCCGCCACGTGCCGTGGACAATGAGATCGGTCGCTTCCCGCTCAATCAATCTCTCCTTCAACGGATCCGCGATAACAAAAGACGTGTCAACGCCGAACCGCATTCTTGCCGTCCCAACGATGAGGCAGAAATGACCGATAGCTTGCCCTTTGTGTTCAAGGAAGATCATCACCGGAACACCAGCCTTGATACTTGCTCTGACTGCAGGCACCGTCAAAGGGTTGGGCTGGTGAACCGTCTTAGAGTAGCCAAGCGCGAGCCAGTCATTTCGGACATCACTGGTTAGGCGCGGAACATTGCAGTGCACCTTCGGGCCCGAACAAGCTAGCCCAGGGGAGGCACATCGCGCATGTCGACACCAGGCGAATCCGTTATTGGGTACAAGCCAGTTGTCTACCATCCTGTAGCAGGTCGCCCAGCACAAGTTGTCGAGTGGCTGCTGAACAACGCGGACAGGAAGCGTGTTCTCGATTCGCTTGAGAAGGAACTTCCTAACCAGGTCAAGATTCAGTGCAGATGAGATTGAGCCCATCAGACCATTCTCGATCAGTCCCCGGGCGCTCCGTCATAACGAATGGGGTGCCCGGCTTGTTGCGCAGCGCAGAATTTCACGGCTACGCCTGCGTCAAGGGCTGGTGTTGCGTGCCGTCACCAAGGGCCCCGATGGCTCTAACCTGGAACGCCTACTAAAGAACTAACCTCGAAGCGAGGTGTACCGCCGTCGGCAGAAGCGAGCGTTGGCACTTTGCCAGTGGCGTCAAGGCCGAGAGCCGGTTCGATGCCTGGCCCAGCCGAGCAGTTGTCGTTGAATCATTTGATCGCTTGACACTTCCCCCCGACATTCGTCGTTCGACATCGAACGGCGCCAACAAGCCTGGAGCCGACATCGCAGTAGCGACCGGCAGGTGTGCTGCGGCGCTATACCCTTGTAGCCGCGGACGAATTGACGTCGCTTGGCCGCCCCAATCACTGGCTGACAGAGCCCAGGCACTCAGGACCCGCAGGCAAGGCGCGGCGCCCGGTCAGCTCCAGATAGCAACTAGCTCAGCGATCTTGGCTGCTACTACCGCCATCGTGTCTTCTGACGTGTCAAGGCCGCTTCTTGACGCCAACATCGGGCTGACATCGCGGAGCGCGGTGTACGTCGTACCGTGCACGATGGGCACGAGCCGATTGCCCTGCAGGAGAGTCGAAAGCTCTTTGTCTGCGACGCCCTCTTTCGGTAGGCGTGCAAGCAGTGCAGGGGTCACCAAGACGAGCCCGATTTTCGAGGTCGCTAAGCCCTTGTCGATGGCACGCATCATCGGTACGCCAAGGCCAAGATCCTTTTCGCTGAACCAAACCTTGACACCAGCTGCCTCGAGTAGATCGTGCAGTTGTTTGGCGGATCCTTGCCGGTCATCCCAAGCGTGGCAGAGGAAGCAATCCCGAAGCTCTGGCTTCGTCGCCGCTTCTCTTTCAACGGCCTCGCGTATCGGCGTGAGGGACGCCACCTGAGCAGGCGTGTACGAGACGGAGGAACCGGCGCGCGACCAGCGCGGCCTTAAGCTGCCGCCTCCGCTGGATCTGCCTCCGCTGCTGTAGCTGTTGCTGCTACTCGACGAGTAGGGGGAGCTGTAGCCGCTGCCATAACTGCTGTAACCACCGTACCGACGACCATAGCCGCTACGGCATGCGGGGCAGGCCGCTGCAGCGCTAGATGAGCGATGGCCTTCGACTGGGGCTGTACATCTAGCCATGCTTACCCCCTAGGCGGAAAGTTGTCGTTGCCGTGACTGTCCTTGTATTGAATCTGGCCGTTCTGGCCATGGACCACCAACTCGGACTTCTGGTTCTGCGAGATCTCCCGGGCGCGATCCACCGCATCTTGTTTCCGGTCGAATACCTGGGTGTCGCGTTGGGCGCCGGCACCCCGGACAGCCCAGCCATCTTCGCGAGGGACGACATGCTGATTGCGTTTACTCATATCGAGGCTCCTGGTCGCAGCGTGAGTGCCGCTATATGGGTGTGCGGTGGCCAAATCCGGCGCGGACAACTGCCCTATCACTGTCCGCGTGGAGAATCACAACCGCACACATAGAAGCCCAGGGAGGAGCCGTGCCACCGAAAACGTCTTCAGAACGCCATGCCAGTGTCGAGGAGCTGTCCCGTGCGCTGATGATGCTGACTGCCGCCGAGCGGCTGCGCATGTTCGCAAGAGCCCGCCTGCTTGTCTGGGGTACCGAGTACACGGATCCTCAAGAGTTGTTCAATGAGGCGGTCAAGCGTGCCCTCGTCTCGGCAAGCGGGTCCAAGAAGGACGGTGAACGCGGCCGTCCGTGGCCTATTGAGCGGGTGCAGTTTCCGGCCTTCTTGTCCGGCTGCATGGATAGCATCGCTGATGCTTCCCGCGAGTCGCTGGGCCAAACCCAGACCGACCGCTTGGAGGCCTTGGCGGGCGAGAACGGGGACGTAGACGCCGTGATCCACCGGGCTGGTCGCTGGAACACGGATGTCATAGAACAAGCCATTGAAGTGGAGGAAACGTTTGACCGGCAGCAAAGGGCTCGGACCGATGCGCGCGCCATTGAAACTCACTTCAAGGACGACCAAGAAGTGCTCGCTGTTATCGAGGGGGAGAAGGCGGATATGCCTGTAGCAGAGGTACTTGCCTTGTTCGATCTCGACCAAAAGACCTACGACACCGCTCGACGGAGGCTGAGGCGGCAGGTGGACAAATTGATGCCAGGAAGGAGACAGCGATGACCAACGAATCTCAAAAGACGCTCGACGCAGTTCGAGCGCTGGCACTCAAAGACCTCGAAGCCGCATCTGATGAAGACATCCGCGCCGGGTTTGCCGCTGAAGGAGTCGATCCCGATCAGTTGGCGGCCAGCATTGCCATGAGTCTCGATGAAGTTTTGGCTGCAAGCCTTCGTCAACAAGCTGCTGCTGCCAAGATGGCCATGCAGATTCGAGCGGTTCCCAAGAAGGGGCTGCAGCCTACGCTGGATCAAATGAAGGAGCGCATCGCGCGAGCCTTTGCGGCTGAACCACAACTGGCTACCGCCTTTCGAGAAGGAAGTCGTCAGAGTGCTGCCGACCTCGAAACGCTCTATGACGATCTTGTGCTGATGGGAAAAATCAGCGACACCAATGACGGCCATTGAGATCGATAGGCTGAGTCGCCCGGAGCGGCTACTCTGGGGGCATGGTGTCAGGAAGCCCGAGCATATTGATTTGGAGGCAATTGCTGGTGCGAGGGGTGCTCACGTCGTCTACAGAAAACTCGACGGCTGTGCTGCACGATTGGTGGCCGCCGGAGACGTCGCCGTCATCAGTGTCGCCGTGGACGACAACCTTGGGCGAAGGCGTTTCTCGCTAGGGCATGAGTTGGCCCACTGGATGCAGGACACCCAGCGGGCATCATTCAAGTGCACTAGCACGGACATCGGACCACAGAATGCGGAAGCCAAGACCATCGAGGCTGACGCCAACAGCTTTGCCAGTCAACTTATCCTTCCCGACTACCTGGTCGGACCGTGGATCGCAAATCGCAAGCCCAGTCTCGATCTTGCGAGTGCCATGGGCGTTGATTTTCAAGCCAGTCTGACTGCTTCCGCCCTAAAGCTACTTCAACGTACCCAGGTGCCGGTCGCAATTACCTGCCACGATCAGCGGAGATTGAAGTGGTCCAGACGCAGCCGGGAATTCTCAACCGATTTCTATATCCTCAACGAATTGCACCAAGACACAATCGCCTTTGAAATGGCTTTTGGGGCAACCAAAGGGCTGAGCCGTCCGAAGCGAGAAAGTGCCTCGCGCTGGATCAGTGGCCCAGGCGCATATCGAATGGAAGTCTGGTCGCAGTCGATCAAGCTTCCCGAAGGTTCTGTGCTGACCATGCTCTCGATTGCATAGCCAGGTGATGGCTTTTGAAGTGCCATGGCAGGCTGCCTTGATTCGTTTTCCCCCATCACTGCTAGTGGCCTTGCGCCGATGCCATCACACCCAACTCTGTCACGGTACTGCGCAATAGCCTGCCTTTTTGGAGACCGCATGTTTGCAGCTAAGTCGTAAGCGTCCGGCCATCCCGTCTTGACGCCGTATTCAGTCGGAGTCCAGCACTTGGATGATGGGGCAGCCCCCTGTCGATGAGCCCCTTTGGCATTTGCGCAGCAGCCCCGCCAGTGCGCTGCGCA
>Ga0208398_101038_pt1 | contig 12430 bp, 14 predicted proteins | sample LakWasMe79_HOW10_2_FD_183905 | JGI IMG/M metagenome (GOLD analysis project Ga0208398, IMG submission 183905) | Freshwater sediment methanotrophic microbial communities from Lake Washington under simulated oxygen tension - Sediment Metagenome... | ecosystem: Environmental > Aquatic > Freshwater >... | reverse complement strand
CATACAGGCCACGCCAGGCGTGGTTCGAACTGCGTTGCTCTTCCGCACTGCAGCGCTGGCCGCCCGGTCACTTGGGGACAGGGCCCGCCCGCGTCGCAGACGCGTTGCATCACCGTTTGTGGATGCCCTGAAACCCCTGTTCGCACATGAGCTTCACGCATCCGCCTCTCTTGCGCCTTCGGCTTACCCCGGCTCAGGCCCGGGTAAAATCTGAAAAATCAAACACTTAGAGCGCAATCGTGGCAAGCAGCATTATACGGGCTAAAGGCCGCCCCAAGGTCGGGGGGGACGCCCGCAGCGCAGCGCGCTTGCCTGCAAGGCCCGCCCAGCCCGTACCCGCGCCGAAACCGAGCGCGCCCGCCCCGGCGGCGGCTCCGGCGGCGGCGCCGGCCGTGCGCCTGCTCACCATCGACGAGGCGTCGGAAGGCCAGCGCCTGGACAACTTCCTCTTGCGCGAGCTCAAGGGCGTGCCCAAGACCCATGTCTACCGCGTCATCCGCGCCGGCGAGGTGCGCGTGAACAAGGGCCGGGCGCACGCCGATACGCGCCTGAACCTGGGCGATGTGGTGCGCGTGCCGCCGGTGCGTCTGCCCGAGCGCGTGGTGGACGAGTCGGCCAAGTTCGTGCCGGCCAAGGAATTCCCCATCGTGTTCGAGGACGAGCACCTGATCGCCGTCAACAAGCCCGCCGGCGTGGCGGTACATGGCGGCTCGGGCGTGAGCTTTGGCGTCATCGAGCAGCTGCGTCAGGCGCGGCCGCAGGCCAAGTTCCTGGAATTGGTGCATCGGCTCGACAAGGAGACCTCGGGCCTGCTGCTGATCGCCAAGAAGCGCAGTGCGCTCACCCACTTGCAGGATCAGTTCCGCGAGCGTGAAACGGGCAAGACCTATGCGGCGCTGGTGACGGGCGACTGGGCGGCGAACAAAAAGGTCATCGATGTGGCGCTGCTGAAGTTCACCGGCGCGGACGGCGAGCGCTGGGTGAGGGCGGTGACGAACTCGCATGACCCGCAGGCCGAACAGGCCAAGCGCTCCATCAGCCTGGTCAAGGTGGTCGAGCGCCTGCAAGGGCACAGCCTCTTGGACGTGACCATCAAGACCGGCCGCACCCACCAGATCCGCGTGCACCTGGCGCATGAGGGGCACCCCATCGTGGGCGATCCCAAGTACGGCGATTTCGAGGCCAACCGTGCGATGGCGCGCGGCGCCATGCGCTTCGACCGCATGTTTCTGCACGCCAAGCGCCTGCGCTTCAACCACCCCGCCACGGGCGCGGAAATCGAGTTGCTGGCACCCTTGCCGCCTGAATGTGAGACCCTGATCGCCGCCCTGCGCGCGCAACCATGACACCCAAGCAGTTTGATTTGATCGTGTTCGACTGGGACGGCACCCTGTTCGACTCCACCGCCCTGATCACGCGCTGCATCCAGGCCGCGGCAGGCGACCTGGGGCTACCCGTGCCAGAGGCAAGCGACGCCGCCTATGTGATCGGCCTGGGACTCTACGACGCGTTGGCGCGCGTGGTGCCCGATCTGCCGCGCGAGCGCTATGCCGAGCTGGGCCAGCGTTACCGCCATCATTACTTTGCCGCCCAGCATGAGGTGCTGCTGTTCGACGGTGTGCTGGAACTGCTGGCCGCGCTGAAGGCGCGCCACCATTGGCTGGCCATCGCCACCGGCAAGAGCCGCCGGGGCCTGGACGAAGCACTGCAATCGGTGCAGTTGCAGGGCGTGTTCGACGGCAGCCGGACCGCCGACGAGACCGCCGGCAAGCCCGATCCGCGCATGCTGCACGAACTGATGCGCGAATTTGGCGCCGCGCCCGAACGCACCCTGATGATTGGCGATACCACCCACGATCTGCAACTGGCCTTGAATGCCGGTGCCGCGCGGCTTGGTGTCAGCTATGGCGCGCACGATCACGCCAGCTTTCACGTCTTTGAACCCCTGCACATCGCCCACGATGTGCCCGACCTGCGGCGCTGGCTGCTCGAACATGCCTGAGACCGACGACATCCAAGCCATCCCCCTGTGCCCCTCGGCCGAGCTGCAGGAGCGCGGCAAGGCGCATGGCTTCGACGTGCTGCAGTACCGCCAGCCGGCGCGCGCCTTTGCGCTGCGCTTCGAGGGCCAGGTGGTGGCCTATCTGAACCGCTGCGCCCATGTGCCCACCGAGATGGATTGGCAAGAGGGCGAGTTCCTCGACAGCGACAAACAGTACATCATGTGCTCGATCCACGGCGCCGTCTACGACCCCCTTTCCGGACGTTGCGTGACCGGCATGTGCGGCCGCATCGGCCTGACCAAGATCGAGGTGCAGGAGCGCGAGGGCCAGGTCTATTGGTATCCTTCCCGCGACACCAAGCCGGCCTTTGAAGACTGAGCCCTATGAATCCCAATGATGAACTGCCGCGCCCCGTGCCGGATGCCACCGCCAACCCCGAGGACATCCTCGCCAAGCTGGACGCGCCAAGCGCCGCCGCCGCGGCGCCGGCCGGCGCCACGGCTCGCCCGGCGGTGCCGAATGCCTACGAGAAGCTGCTGGAGCACTTTGCCACCGAGTACCTGAAGGACCGGCGCAGCGACCGGCGCTGGAAGACCTTTTACCGCGTGGCCTGGCTGGCCTTCTTCGTGTTCGTGGCCTGGAGCCTGTTCTCGCAGCGCCACCATGTCAGCTCGACCAACGCCCCGCATACCGCCCTGGTGGAGGTGCGCGGCGAGATCGCGGCCGATACCGAGGCGAGTGCCGAGCTGCTGCTTTCGGCGATCAAGAATGCCTTCGAGGATCATGGCGCGCAGGCGGTGGTGCTGCGCATCAACTCGCCCGGCGGCAGCCCGGTGCAGGCCGGCATCGTCTACGACGAGATCAAGCGCCTCAAGGCCAAGCATGGCAAGAAGGTCTATGCCGTGGTGGAGGAGATGTGCGCCTCGGGCGCCTACTACATCGCCGCGGCCGCCGACGAGATCTATGTGGACAAGGCCTCCATGGTGGGCTCGATCGGCGTGCTGATGGATGGCTTCGGCTTTGTCGGCCTGATGGAGAAGCTGGGCGTCGAGAGGCGCCTGCTCACCGCCGGTGAGAACAAGGGCATGCTGGACCCTTTCACGGCGCAGAACGCCAAGCAGCGCGCCTATGCCCAGGCCATGCTGGACCAGATTCACCAGCAGTTCATCAAGGTGGTGAAGGAAGGCCGTGGCGAGCGCCTGCATGAGACGCCCGAAACCTTCTCCGGCCTGTTCTGGAATGGCGAGGAGGCCGTCAAGATGGGCCTGGCCGACCAGTTCGGCAACCTGGACTACGTGGCGCGCGAGGTGGTCAAAGCCGAGGAAGTGATCGACTACACACCGCGCGACAACGTCGCCGAACGCCTGGCCAAGCGCTTTGGCGCGGCCATGGGCGAGGGCGCGGTGAAGGCGGTGCGCAGCCTGGCGCCGCTGCGCTGATCGGCGCCTTCTCCTGCAGCACTCCTCAGGGCTGCAGATAGCTGGTCTTGACCGTGGTGTAGAACTCGGCCGCGTAGCTGCCCTGTTCGCGCGAGCCCATGCTGGAGCCCTTGCGGCCGCCAAAGGGCACGTGGTAATCGACCCCGGCGGTGGGCAGGTTCACCATCACCATGCCGGCCTGGGCATGGCGCTTGAAGTGGCTGGCATGCTTGAGCGAGCCGGTGCAGATGCCACTGGTCAGGCCGAAGGGCGTGTCGTTGGCCAGTTCCAGCGCATGCTCATAGCTGTCGGCCGGGATCAGGCTGGCCACTGGGCCGAAGATCTCCTCGCGGCAATGCTGCATGGCGTTGTCGCAGTCGGCGAACAGCGCGGGCTGCAGATAGTGGCCCGGTGCCTCCAGGCTGAGCGCCTCGCCGCCCGCCACCAGGCGCGCGCCCTCGGCGCGGGCGATGGCGATGTAGCGCAGATCCTGGGCCAGCTGGCTCTCGTCCACCACCGGGCCGATCTGCGTGCCGGCTGCCAGTGCATGGCCCACGCGCAGCTCGCGCGTGGCCTGGGCCAGGGCCTCCAGCAGACGCGGGTAGATGCCCTTGGTGACGATGATGCGCGAGGAGGCCGTGCAGCGCTGGCCGGTCGAATAGAAGGCGCCCTGCACGATGCAGTTCACCGCGGTGGCCAGGTCGGCATCGTCCAGCACCACCTGCGGGTTCTTGCCGCCCATCTCCAGCTGGAACTTGGCGCCGCGCATCACCGCCGCCTGGGCCACGCGCTGACCGGTGCCCACCGAGCCGGTGAAGCTCAGCGCCTGCACGCGCGCATCGTTCAAGAGGGCCTGGCCCACCACGCTGCCGGGGCCCATCACCAGATTGAACACACCCTCGGGCAGGCCTGCGCGGCTGATGATCTCGGCCAGCGCCCAGGCCGAGCCCGGCACCAGTTCGGCCGGCTTGAACACCACCGTGTTGCCGAAGGCCAGGGCCGGGGCCATCTTCCAGGCGGGAATCGCGATGGGGAAATTCCAGGGCGTGATCAGGCCCACCACGCCCACCGGTTCGCGCGTGACCTCGATCTCCACCCCCGGCCGCACCGAGGCCAGCTTCTCGCCGCGCTGGCGTAGCGCCTCCTGGGCGAAGAACTTGAAGATCGCACCGGCGCGCGCCACCTCGCCCACGCCCTCGGGGCGGGTCTTGCCTTCCTCCCGGCTCAGCAACTCACCCAGCTCGTCCTTGCGTGCCAGGATCTCGCTGCCGATGCGGTCCAGCGCGTCGGCGCGCTGTTGTGGCGTGGAGAGGCTCCAGGCGGGCGCGGCGGCATGGGCGGCGGCGATGGCCAGCTCGGTCTGGGCGGCGTCGGCCTGGGCGTAGCGGCCGATCTCGTCGCGCGTGTCCGAGGGGTTGATATTGGCGCGGCTGCTGGCGCCGGCCAGCCATTGGCCGGCGATGAAGTTTGCGTGACTGCTCATGGACTTGCTCCTGTTGTTTGAATATTGTAAATATATCTAATCAATTGAGGCGCGCGGCCGCGCGCGGGTGATGGATGCGACGCAGGCGCGGCGAGCACAATCAGCGCTCGCCCCGCATTGAGGAGAATGACATGATTTCCGACCGCGATATCCGCCGGGCCGTGGATGCGGGCCTGCGCAATTTCGAGGTCTTGCAGGACGAGACCCGGCTCGCCTCGGCTTGCGGCAGCTGCCATGACTGTGCGCGTGAGGTGTTCGACGCAGCCTTGGCGCAACGCGTCTATCCCTGTGCCGCGGCGCGCGAAGCCCAAGCGGCCTGAGCCATGAGCAGCGGCAAGGCACCCGAGCTCGGACAGGTCGCGCTGACGGTCCGCAATGTCGATGCGGCGCTGGGCTTTTATCGCGATGCCCTGGGCCTGCCCTTTCTTTTTGCCGCCGGGCCCGAGCTGGCGTTCCTGCAGATGGGCAGCGTGCGGCTGATGCTCAGCACGCCCCAAGGGTATGGCGCGGTGGGGGCCAACTCGGTGCTGTACTTCCGCGTGGCCGAGCTCGCAGAAAGTTATGCCGAGCTGCTGGCACGCGGCGCCCGTGGCGAGTCGGACCCGCATCTGGTGGCGCGCATGCCCGACCACGAGCTCTGGATGGGTTTTGTGCGCGACCCCGACGGCAATCTCGTCGGCCTGATGGAAGAGCGCCGCTAGTGCCCTGCTAGAACGACCAGCTGCTGGCCAGATAGGCCAGGCGGCGCTGCGGCAGCTGTGCAATCACGCTGGCAGCCGGCCCGCCCCAGCTGCGCAGGCCGGCGTCGATGCGCCAGCGATTGCCGGTCCAGGCCAGCGAGGCGGTGACGATGCGGCCGCCGTCCTCGGGCGTGTAAAGCAGGTCCAGCGCCGGCTGCCAAGCCTCGTGATCCCAGGCCAGGCGCACAAACACATTGCGGCGCCGCAGGCTGCTGTTGCCAAAGGCCTGGGCCTGCCAGCCCAGATTGCCGGCCGCGGCGACCTGCAGCGGCGCTGGCAGCTGGCTCGCGATGGCCCGCAAGCCCGTGTTGCGGCTCGCCCAGTCGCGCCATTGCGCGGCGCTGAGCGCGTTGCCGTCCCACCAGGCTTCCGCCATCAGGCTGAGGCGGTTTTCGCCGGTCCAGCTGGCGCCCAGCAGGGCCTGCTGGCGTCGCCCCAGCGCTTCGATCTGCCACGGTGAGGCGGGCAGCAGCGCGGCCGTGTCGTTCCGGCTGCGCCAGCCCTCGTTGCGACGCGCGTAGTGCCAGGAAGCATGCAGCTCGACGCTGTCGCTGGCCACCCAGGCCGCGGCAGCCCCCAGGCTCTCATGCGTGTGCGCGCCCAGGCGTGCGAAGCCATGCAGGTCCAGCGCGCCGCGGCGTTGGTAGACGCGCAAGGCCAGGGCCTGCTCGTCGCCGAAATGTGCATCCTGCCTGGGTGCGGGGTTGACCCAGACCAGGCTCCAGGCGGTCTCGGCGCTGAAATACTCGGCCTGCAGCAGGGGCCGGCCGCGCGGCATATTGGAGAGCAGGGTGCGCCGCTCTTCCTGCGCCACCACGTCGTTAGGCCTGAAGGCGTAGCCGACGTCCCAGGCCACCAGCTTGCGGCCGGCGCTGAATTGCCAACCCAAGGCCTCGCCGGACAGGTAGAGCTCCTGCAGCGCCGCGCTGGAGCGCGGCGGGCCGCTGAGGCGGCTGTGCTGCAGGCTCAGGGCCGCCGTCAGCGGGCCGGCCGAGGCGCGCAATTCAGCGTCCAGCAAGGCGCCGCTGCCGGCTTGTGGGGCGGTGCCCGCCTGCAGCGAGTTCGCCGCGGCCAGCGGGCCCAGTGTGGCCGCACTGCGCTCCTGCCACTGGCCGCGCAACTGGCCCGTCAGTTCGGCATGCGCGCTACCCGCCAGCAGGGCCAGCGCGAGCAGGCTGGATGGAATCGCGGTCTTCATTCCAGATTCGGGCTGCGCGCCAGGAACATCGGGTTGAACCAGCCCTCGGGCACCTGCCGTGGCTTGCGTGCCAGGTAGCGCACATGGGTCAGCTTCTTGTTGCTGAGTGCATCCTGCAAGGCCATCTCCAGCACCATGGACTGGGCCTTGTCCAGCACGAAGCTGGCCTGCTTGGCGAGCTTCTCCGACTGCACGTAGAGCTCGGCCCTGAGCGGCTCGTGGCGCTGCTTGCCTATCCACAGCTCGATGCGCTGGTAGCTCACGCTCTTGCGCCTGGCCTTCAGGCTCAGGTGCAGGCAGGCGGCCTCGCCGCAGCGCTCCTCGCCCAGCAGCTCGCCCTCGTAGTCCTCGGCCCAGGAGAGCGTGGCGAAGTCGCCGGTGGAGGCATCGCCCAGCAGCTTCTGCGTCGGCGTGATGCGCATGGGGCGCTGGCTGCCGGGCATCAGCAGCCAGAAGTCGTCGCCCAGCATCAGCACCTTCTGCCCCTTCTCGGCGGGGCTCTGCATCAGCACCAGCGAGCGGTGGCCGGGCTGGCTCAGCACGGTGTAGCGGCGCTCCTTCTCGACGCTGCCATCGGCGTTCAACACCTCCACCTGGGTGTCGATCTGCTGCTCGGTGCCCGCGCGGTAGCGGTCGGCGTCGCGCAGGAGCGTGCCCACATCGGCGGCTTGTGCCGCGCCAAGGCCCAGCGCAAGCGTCAGGAACCATAGGGTCTTTTTCATTGCCAATCCTTCAGGTATGGGCCAGGGCGTCGACGATGGGCCTGGCCACGGTCTTGCGGGCCACCGCGGCGGAGGCCAGCATGGCCAGGGTCAGCATCGCCAGCAGGGTGGCGGCATAGAGGCCCGCATCGATCGCCACCTGCAGCGGGTAGCCGCGCGAGTAGCCGGGGGGCGGCGGCATTTCCACCGGCAGCACATAGAGCAGCAGGCTCAAGGCCAGCGCCAGCAGGGCCCCCAGCAAGGCACCGCAACCGCCCAGCAGCATGCCCTCCAGCGCCAGGCTTTGCAGCAGCTGCGAGGGCAGGGTGCCGAGCGCGCGCAGCGTGCCGATCTCGCGGGTGCGCTCGATGATGGCCATGGCCATCGCGTTGCTGACCACGAACACCACGATCACGCCGATGATGACGCCCAGCGCGCCGAAGATGCGGTTGTAGAGCTGCTTAACGCTGCGATAGAAGCTGGCCTGTTGCTCCCAGGTGCGCACTTCCAGCTGCGGCGCCAGCGCCTGCATGCGTGCCTGCGCGGCCGGCGTGCTTTCCATGCGGTCGAGGAACACGCCCAGCGAGGAGACGCGCTGTGTCGCCAGCAGGGCCTGGGCGCTCGCCAGGTCGAGATAGAGAGAGCGCTTGTCCATCTCGGCGATGCCGGTGGAGAAGATGCCCACCACCTGCACATCGATGGCGTTCAGCGCACCCGCGGTGGTGCTGGCCAGCAGCGTGAGCGAGTCGCCAGGACTGGCCTTGAGGCTGCGCGCCAGGCCTTCGCCCAGCATGACCGCGCGCTGCTGGGTCGAGCTCAGCACCTGGCCGGCCCGGATCTGCAGGAACGGGCCCTTGATGGCGAACTCGGCGTCGGCATCGATGCCCGCTGCCATCATCACGGTGGACTTCTCGCCGTTGGAGATCAGGCCACTGAACTCGACGCGCGGCAGCACCTGGCGCACCTGCTCGTCGGCCAGCATCCGCGTGCGCAGCCGCTGCCAGTCGTCCAGGCCGTATTGCAGCGGGGTGTCCTCGTCCTTGTTGAACTGCGCCGGGCTGGCCACGACGAGATGGCCGGTGCCGCGCGCCGCTGCCTGGGCCAGGCTCTGGTAGGTGAAGATGGCAAAGCCACCCGCCAGCAGGATGGCGGCCGTGCCCAGTGCGGCAATGCCCAAGGTGACGAGCGAACGCCGGCGGTTGCGCAGGCTGTTGAGCCAGGCGAATTTGAGCCACTTCATTGCAGGGTCTCCGTGGTCTTGCCATCCAGCAGCGCCACCACGCGGTCGCAGCGGCAGGTCAGGCGGGCGTCGTGGGTGGCGATGATGAAGCTGGTGCCCTGGCCATGGGCCAGCTCGCGCATCAGGTCCACCATCGTCTCGGCGGTATGTGAATCGAGGCTGGCGGTGGGCTCGTCGGCGATCACCAGCGCGGGCCGCTTCACCAGCGCTCGCGCGATCGCCACGCGCTGGCGCTGGCCGCCCGAGAGCGCGTCCGGCCGGTGCGCCGCATGCTCGTGCAGGCCCACCGCGCGCAGCGCCTCGGCCACCCGCGTGGCGCGCTCGCCGGCCGCCACGCCGGCGAGAAAGAGCGGGTAGTCGACGTTCTCCGCCACCGTCATCACCGGCACCAGGTTGAAGCTCTGGAACACGAAGCCGATGGCATCGCGGCGCAGCAGCGTGGCGGCGCGCTCGGCGCGCGCATCCACGGCGTGGCCGCGCAGCAAGACCTGGCCCTCATCGGGGCTGTCGATCAGGCCGCAGAGATTCAGCAAGGTGCTCTTGCCGCTGCCCGACGGGCCGGTGAGGGCCAGCAACTCGCCCGCCGGCACATCCAGGTCCACGCCCTGCAGGGCCGGAATCACATGCTCGCCGAGGCGGTAGGTCTTGCGCACGCCGCGCAAGCTCATGATGGGATCGCGGGTGGCGCTCATGGCTGCGCCGCCTTCGGCTCGGCGCCGGCCTGCTTGGCCGCACGCGCCCGCACCGCCGCCTGGAAGCCCGCCGGGCTGCTGGCGAATAGCGGGTCCTTGAGGATCTCCTGCAGCAGCTGGCTGCCGCGCGCGCCGCGATTGAACATGCCGGGCAGCCCCAGAAAGGTGTTGGCGGCGACGAAGCGCGTCTCCAGGCTCACCGGCGTGCCGCGCACGCGCTGCTGCTCATGTTCCTTGCCGAGCAGGGCCAGGCCCTTGTCGATCTGCGCCAGCCCATCTTCCGCATAGCTCATCTTCTTCCAGGGCAGCAGGGTGGTGGTGGCGCGCAGCGAGGTGGCCGCGCCGGCATAGGCGCGCAGCAGCGGATGCGCGGGCTCGGCCTTGGAGAGCGTGGTGAAGCGCTCCGCCGATGCCTCGATCAGCTCGCTGTGGCCTTGGGTGGCCTGGTTGAATTGCTGGAAGGCCTCCTGGAACTCGGTCTCGCTCAAGGCGCGGGCCGGCCCATGCAGCAGGGCGAGCGTGGCGGCGAGGCTCAGCAGGGTGGTGATGGCTGGGGTGGGTCTCATGATGGCTGGTGGCTGAGTGAAAGTGCGCTCAGCCTAGGCAGCCAGACCCGGGCGCCCCAGCGCGATGCGACCGGACCAAGCCGCGCGGCGCGAAGCGACGGTTTTGCGGCGCCAAAGAAAAGACCCGCCACCAGGGCGGGTCTCGCAAACCGGGGGCGAGTGGTCTTACTTCTTGGGCGCTTCGGTCTTGGCCGGCTCGGCCTTCACTGCGGGCTTGGCGGCGCTGGCTGCATGAGCCGCCTTGGCCTCGGCCTTGGCAGCGGAAGCGGCCGGGGTTGCGGGCGTGGCGGCTGTCGCTGGCGTGGCCGGCGTGGCGGCGGTTGCCGTGGCGGTGGCCGCCGGTGCCGGCATCTTGGCGGGGGCTGCGGCCGGCGCCGGTGTCTGGGCTTGGGCCACGGCAGCGCAAACAGTCAGCAGGCCGGCGATCAGGGTGGTCTTGTTCATGGTGTGTTCTCTTTCCGTCTGGTTCAGGATGTCAACAGGGCTTGAATTCCGGGCTTGGCCCGGCTCAGGAGTTCTTGGCCGGCGCATCGGCCTTGACGGCATCGGCCGCGGCTGGCTTCGCCGCGTGCTTCTTCGCATGCTTCTTGGCGTGCACGGCGGGCTTGGCGGCTTCGGCGGTCGTGGTTGTCGCAGTGGCGGTCTTGGCCTCGGCCTTCACCGCGGCGGGTGCCGTGGTGGCGGCGGGTGCCGCGGTCGTGGCCGCCGTCGCGGGCGTTGCGGTCGCTCCGGGGTTTTGCGCCATCGCCAGGCCGGTGGACAGGGCCAGCAGAGCAGGGATCAGGGCGGTCTTCAGAGCATTCATTTGGATCACTCCAGGGTTGTTGAACTTGCCACTCCACAACGACGCCCTGACCCCGGCAGTTGACGTTAACCCTAGGCGTTGCAAAGCGTTACACCGCACACCCATCGCACGGTCCGCCTGGGGTCAGGTCTTGCCTGGCGCGCCGATGAGGCAAGATGGCGCATCGTTCCATCCACCAGCAGTGCCATGAGCTCACACTTCAATTGGTCCGCCGGCTATCCCAGTCAGCGCAGCCCGCTGTTCGCGCGCAACGTGGTCTCCACCTCGCATCCGCTCGCCGCGCAGGCCGGTCTGCGCATGCTGGCCCAGGGGGGCAATGCGGTGGACGCGGCGATCGCGACCGCCGCCTGCATGACCCTGGTGGAGCCCTGCAGCAATGGCCTGGGCTCGGATGCCTTCTGCATCCTCTGGGATGGCAAGGAGCTGCACGGCCTGAACGCCTCGGGCACGGCGCCGCAAGCCTGGACGCCCGAGTACTTCTTCAAGACCTATGGCGCCGATGCCAAGGTGCCGCCCAAGCGCGGCTGGGGCGGCGTGACCGTGCCCGGCGCGGTGGCAGGCTGGGTGGCCTTGAGCGAGCGCTTTGGCAAGCTGCCCTTCGCCGACCTGATGGCACCGGCGATCGAGATTGCCGAGCGCGGCTATGCGGTGCCGGTGATCGTGCAGAGCAAATGGGCGATGGCCGCTGCCGTCGACGAGCTCACCCGTCAGCCCGGTTTTGCCCAGGCCTTTCTGCCACGCGGGCGCGCGCCCGCGGTGGGTGAGCTGTTCAAGTTCCCGGACGCGGCGCGCACGCTGCGCCTGATTGCGGCGAGCAAGGGCGAGGCCTTCTATCGCGGCGAGGTGGCGGCCGCCGTGGAAGCCTTTGCCAACGAGACCGGCGGCGCGATGACGGCGGCCGACTTCGCGGCCTACCGGCCCGAGTGGGTCAAGCCGATCTCGCAGGACTATGCCGGCCACACCCTGCACGAGATCCCGCCGAATGGCCAGGGCATCGCGGCGCTGATCGCGCTGGGCATCCTCAAGCAGCTGGACCTGCCGGCGCATGCGGTGGATGGCGTGGCCTCCACGCATTTGCAGATCGAGGCCATGAAGCTGGCCTTTGCGGATGTCTATCGCTATGTGGCCGATGCCAGCGCGATGCGGGTGACGGTGGAACAGCTGCTGGACCCCGGCTATCTTGCCGCACGCGCCAAGCTCGTGCGCATGGACACGGCGCAGGACTTCAAGGCCGGCAACCCGGTCAGGGGCGGCACCATCTACCTCACCGCCGCGGACGAGAGCGGCATGATGGTCAGCTTCATCCAGAGCAATTACATGGGTTTCGGCTCGGGCCTGGTCGTGCCCGGCTACGGGCTCTCGCTGCAGAACCGCGGCCATTGCTTCACGCTGGAGGCGGGCCACGCGAACCTGGTGGCGCCCGGCAAGCGCCCCTTCCACACCATCATCCCCGCCTTCCTGACCAAGGACGGCCAGCCGGTGATGAGCTACGGCGTGATGGGCGGCAATATGCAGCCGCAAGGCCATATGCAGACCCTGGTGCGCTTGCTGGACTATGGCCAGCAACCGCAGGCCGCCTGCGAT
>Ga0208398_101037_pt1 | contig 12431 bp, 11 predicted proteins | sample LakWasMe79_HOW10_2_FD_183905 | JGI IMG/M metagenome (GOLD analysis project Ga0208398, IMG submission 183905) | Freshwater sediment methanotrophic microbial communities from Lake Washington under simulated oxygen tension - Sediment Metagenome... | ecosystem: Environmental > Aquatic > Freshwater >... | reverse complement strand
CCAGGCCGAAGATGCCGGCGAACTTGGCCAGGTAGTAGGCGTTGCCGCCGGCGGCGATCAGCTGCAGCACGTTGCGGGCGCGGATGGCCTCGCGCTGCTGCGGGTTCAGGCCGTACTGGGCGCAGTAGCCGTCCTCGTCGGCGACGAAGGCGGCCCGGTTGGCCGCGTCGTTGAACGAGAAGCACATCTTGTTCAGCGCATAGCCTTTCATGGCCTGTGCGCCGTCGAAGATCACGGTGCCGGGAATCGGGGCTTGTGGGGTCATCTTGGGTCTCCTGGATCTTGTTTCAGATCAAGCGCGTTGCGCCTGGCCGAGACCTGCAGTATTGGATGCCGCATCATTCTGAAAAAGCGTGGTCCACTCATTCCACCCATGAGCCGATTCGATCATTCCGACCTGGACGGCCACCTGCTGCAACTGCTGCTGGCGGTGTACGAGGAGCAGTCCATCACCCGCGCGGCGCATCGCCTGGGCGTCACCCAATCGGCGGTGAGCCATCTGCTGGACAAGCTGCGCGCCATCGTCGGTGACCCGCTCTTCGTGCGCTCGGGCCGCGGCATCGTGGCCACCGCACGCACCGAGGCACTGGTGGTGCAGGCGCGCCAGCTGCTGGACGAGATGCGCCGCTTCGTCACCGCCGGTGGTTTCGATCCAACCACACTGGACACCACGGTCACCATCGCCGCCAACGACCTGCAGCGCGACCTGCTGCTGCCCACGCTGCTGCGCCAGGCCCGCGCCCAGGCGCCGGGCCTGGCGCTGCGGGTGATCCCGTCGGACGTGCCCACGCCCGAGTTGCTGCGCGACGGGCATTGCGACTTGGTGATCACGCCGCGCCCGCCCGAGGCTGCCGACCTGGTGCAGAAGCGCCTGTTCGAGGACCGCTATGCGGTGTTCTTCGACGCCGGCCAGCGTGCGGCGCCCACGTCGATGGACGACTACCGGCAGGCCGAGCATGTCACCGTGCTCTACCAGCCGCGCCGCCAGCTGGACCTGGACCGGTTGCTGGCCGAGCAGGGCGTGCAGCGCCGTTTCGTGGCCACGGTGCCGGGCTTTGCCGGCGTCGGCGCGCTGCTGCGCGGCACGCCGCGGCTGGCCACCCTGCCCTCGCTGCTGCGCGCCGGCCTGCTGCGTGACCTGGCCAGCGCCCCACCGCCCCTGCCCTGCCCCACCATGCCGATGTACCTGGTCTGGCATGTGCGCCACCAGCACGACGGCCTGCACCATTGGCTGCGCGCCCAGGTGGAGGCCTCGGTGGCGCCGGCGCTGGCCGAGGCGGGCTGATGCCGACTGGCCTTCGCACATAGAAGTTCGTGCAGCCGCTGTCGGCGCTTTGCTGTCTTCTTCTGTACTAGCAAGCAGACGTTCGCTGGCTTTGCGCTAGACCGAGGCCACCGGGTGGCCGGCTGACTCCATGTCCCCCGGCTTCAGCCGGGGCGGCTGAAGCCTCCTCCTTTACTTGCGTCAGCCGGCCACCCGGCGCCCTCGGCCCCTCCACCATCACCGCATGCGGCGGGTTTGGACCTGAGCATGCCGCTTTGGTGGCACAAGCGCCGTGGTGGGTTGGCGTGTTCCGCGCAGGTAAAGGAGGAGAAGGTCAGCCCACCGGCTGGCCTTCGGGGGACACGGAGAGGAACACGCCAACCCGCCGCGGCGCGACCGCGCAACTCAAACGAATGACTGCTGACAGCAAGAAGCACAAATGTCCGCAACGCGCCGTCAGCCGTCCCTCGCTCTCGTGCTTAGTGTGCGAAGCGGTATCAGCCAGCCCACAGGTCGACGCTCGAAGGCGCCGGCTCAGTGCCCCGGTGGCCCGAACACTGCCGAGGCTTGCAGCCCCCAGATCACCAACCCCAGGCTGGCAAAGGCGGCCACCGTCGCCACCAGCAGGCTGGCGGCGTTGACCGCCTGGCGGCCGTACTTCTGGCCCAGGATGGGGTAAATGCTGAGCATCGGCGCGGCGGCCATCACCACTGCCGACCACTGCAAGTGCGGCGCCGCCGGCCCCACCAGCAGCAGCGCGCCCAGCACCGCCAGCGGATGGCCCAGCAGCTTGCCCACCGCCACCGCGCTGACCTGGCCGATCAGCCCGCCCACCTGCAGCCCCACCAGCGTGCCGCCGATGTAGAACAGCGACACCGCGGCCGAGGCCCCGGCCAGCAGGTCCACCGCCCGCGCCAGCGGCGCCGGCAGCCGCCACTGCGCCAGCGCGCACAGCAGGCCGGCCATGATGCCCAGCACGATGGGGTTCTTGCGCAGGCCCCACAGCGCCCGGCCCAGGGCCCGGTGGGCCGGCTCGTGCTGCGCCGCGGCGCTGTCGGCCAGCACCAGGCACAGCGGAATCATCAGGAAGTTCTCGACCATCATCGTCAGCGCCAGCGCAACGGTGGCCTCCTGGCCGACCAGTTGCAGCGCCACCGGGTAGCCGACGAAGGCGGTGTTGGCGCAGGCCATGCCCATGCCAGTCATCGCCGCCGCGTCGCGCGGCTGGCCGCGGCTGCGCGCCCAGGCCAGGCCCAAGGCCAGCACCAGCAGCGAGCCCAGCGCATAAGCCGCCATGTAGCGCCAGTTGGCCACCTCGGCCAGGCTGCGCTGGCCCAGGGCGCGGAAAATCAGCGCCGGGATGCAGAAGGTGATGACGAAGCCGGCCAGCGCCGGCAGCGAGGTCCGTGGGAACAGCCCGGCGCGCACCGCGCCGTAGCCCACGCCGATCAGCAGGAAGATCGGCCCGGTGAGGGTCAGGATGTCAGGCAACGGGGAAGTCTTCGGTGTCGATCTCGGCCTGGTTGCTGGCGTTGTAGCGCGCGCCGTGGATGGCCTGGGGCTGGAACAGCGCATCCAGACGCTGCATCACTGCGGGCGACAGGCCGACATTCGCAGCGGCCAGGTCCTCTTCCAGATGGGCGATGGACGTGGTGCCCGGGATCGGCACGATGTGCTCGCCCCGCGCCAGCAGCCAGGCCAGCGCCAGCTGCGCCGGCGTGCAGCCGGCGTCCTGCGCGATGGCCGCGTAGTCGTCCAGCAGCACCAGGTTGGCGGCGTAGTTGGCGGGCGCGAAGCGCGGAATGGCGCGCCGGATGTCCTTGGCGTCGAAGCTGCCCACGTCGCGCAGCGCACCGGTCAGGTAGGCACGCGCCACCGGGCTGAAGGCGACATAGGCCGCGCCGATCTCGCGGCAGGCGGCCAGCACCGCAATCTCGGCATTGCGGCTCCACAGCGAGTATTCGGACTGCACCGCGGTGATAGTGTGCACCGCATGGGCGCGCCTCAGCGTGGTGGCCGACACCTCGCTCAGGCCGATCGCCCGCACCTTGCCTTCGGCCACCAGCCGGGCCATCTCGCCCACCGAGTCTTCGATCGGCACCTGCTTGTCCCAGCGGTGCAGGTAGTACAGGTCGATGACGTCGGTGCCCAGGCGCTGCAGGCTGTCCTCGCAGTTGCGGCGCACGGCGGCGGGCGAGCCGTCGATCACACGCTTGACACCGTCGGGGAAGCTGACCCCCGCCATGCCGCCCTTGCTGCACAGCGTGATCTTCGCGCGGTGCGGCTTCAGCACCCGGCCCACCAGGGTCTCGTTGGCACCGAAGCCGTACAGCGCTGCGGTGTCGAACAGCGTCACGCCCAGGTCCAGCGCCTTGAGCAGCAGGCGCTCGGCATCTTCGGCCGGCGGCGGCGCGCCGTAGGCATGGCTGAGGTTCATGCAGCCCAGGCCGATGGCCGAGACGCTGAAGGGGCCGATGTGGCGGCTGGGCAGCGCCATCGTGGTCAACCGGCGTTGAGCTGCTGTTCCAGGTCGTGCAGCACCTGGTAGCAGGGCAGCACCTGGGCCACGCTGGAATTGGGTTCGCGGCCTTCCTGGATGGCGGCGAAGAACTCGCGGTCCTGCAGCTCGATGCCGTTCATCGACACCGCCACCCGGGACACGTCGATCTTCTCGTCCTTGCCGTTGAACAGGTCATCGTAGCGCGCCAGGTAGGTGCCGGTGTCGCCGATGTAGCGGAAGAAGGTGCCCAGCGGGCCGTCGTTGTTGAAGCTCAGCGACAGCGTGCAGATGGCGCCGTTGGCGGCCTTGAGCTGGATGCTCATGTCCATCGCGATGCCCAGCGTCGGGTGGATCGGACCCTGGATGGCGTTGGCCTTGACGACGGGCGAACCGCACTGGTAAGCAAACAGGTCCACCGTGTGCGCGGCGTGGTGCCACAGCAGGTGGTCGGTCCAGCTGCGGGCCTGGCCCAGCGCGTTCATGTTGGTGCGGCGGAAGAAATAGGTCTGCACATCCATCTGCTGGATGTTGAACTCGCCGGCTTGGATCTTGTTGTTCACCCACTGGTGGCTGGGGTTGAAGCGCCGGGTGTGGCCGGCCATCGCCACCAGGCCGGTGGCCCTTTGCAGCGCCACCACCTCCTGCGCGCCGGCCAGCGTGTCGGCCAGCGGGATCTCGCACTGCACATGCTTGCCGGCCCTCAGGCAGGCGATGGTCTGCGCCGCGTGCATCTGCGTGGGCGTGCACAGGATCACTGCGTCCACCTCCGGCAGCGCCAGGCTGTCGGCCAGGTCGGTGGTGACATGGGCTATGCCGTACTTGGCGGCGGTCTCGCGCGTCTTGTCCAGCTCGCGGCTGACCAGGGACACCACCTCGACACCGTCGATGTTCTTGATGCCGTCCAGGTGCTTGATGCCGAAGGCGCCGGCACCGGCCAGGGCCACTTTGAGGGTCTTGCTCATTGAAGGTCTCCAGCGCGCGTCAGTGGCGCATGTGTTTGCCAGGTGGGGATGCCAGCCAGCGGCCGCCGCAGAGCCGGCTTTGCCGGGCTGCTGGCGGTGCCCCCTTGAGGGGGAGCGCCGCAGGCGCTTCGGGGGTGGGTCATCCGTTCTCCAGGATCAGGTGGCCGACGGCCGTGTTGCTGGCGGGCACATGGTAGAAGCGGTGCGCCACCTTGGGCGGCTGGCCGCCGTTGACATCGGCCATCGCGCCACGTGCGATCAGCCACATCACCAGCTCGATGCCCTCGCTGCCGGCCTCGCGCACATAGTCGATGTGCGGCACGGCGGCCTGGCCGGCCGGGTCGGTGATCAGCCGGTCGAGGAAGGCGTTGTCAAAGGTCTTGTTGATCAGGCCGGCACGGGCGCCCTGCAGCTGGTGGCTCATGCCGCCGGTGCCCCAGATGTGCACGTTCAGGTCCTGGTCGAAGCTTTCCACCGCCTTGCGGATGGCCTTGCCCAGGTTGAAGCAGCGCTGGCCGCTGGGCACCGGGTACTGCACCACGTTCACCGCAAACGGGATCACCGGGCAGGGCCAGGCCCCTTCCACCGGGTCCAGCTGGCCGCACATCAGGCTCAGCGGCACGGTCAGGCCATGGTCCACGTCCATCTTGTTGACGATGGTCAGGTCGAAGTCGTCCTGGATCACCGACTGGGCGATGTGCGCGGCCAGCTCCGGGTGGCCGATGACCTTGGGCACCGGGCGTGGGCCCCAGCCCTCGTCGGCAGGCTGGAACTCGGCGGCGCAGCCGATGGCGAAGGTCGGGATCATCTCCAGGCTGAAGGCCGTGGCATGGTCGTTGAAGACCAGGAAGATGACGTCGGGCTTGTTGTCCTTCATCCACTGCTTGGAGAACTCGTAGCCCTTGAACACGGGCTGCCAGTACGGCTCGTTGCTCTTGCCCAGGTCGAGTGCGGCGCCGATGGCCGGCACATGGGACGTGAAGACGCTGGCGGTGATCTTGGCCATTATTGGGGTTCCTTCTTCTCGCCGCTCGTTTCGCCAATGAAGCGGTTGCCGTCGGCCGACCGGCCACCGGCCAGCATCATCGCGGCGTATTCGTCCTGGGTCATGCCGGTCATGCTGGCGGCCATGTACTGGAAGCTCTTGCCGTCGGTGGCGCCGATCTTGGCCAGGAAGTAGATGTTGCCGCCAGCGGCGATGCAGCGGTTCAGGTCGCGGGTGAGCACGCCCTGCTTCTGCTCCTCGGTCATCGGCCACTCGTCCAGGTAGGCGCGCTCGTCGGCCTTGAAGCGCTCGCGGTTGGCGGCCTTCATCAGCGACATGCAGAACTGGTTCAGGTGGTAGCCCTTGCGTGATTGCTCGGCGTCGAAGATGGTCGTGCCGGGCACGTCCTGGTAGGGTTTGTCGAGGGCCATCAGGCGGCTCCTGGTTGGGTTACTTGACGCATTGGAAACTGGCCGAGGCGTTGGCGTCGCCACCCTGGTAGCGTGGCCACAGCGGCCATTCACACAGCGGGCGGGCGCGGGTGACGGCAAATGGCGCATTGAAGCTGTTGTCCACCAGCTGCAGCCCGGCGGGCGCCTGGCCACGCTCGACCCAGCCCACCAGGGCCGACAGCATGTCGACATTGGCCGGGGCGCCACTGCCCACATGGTCCACCCCGGGTGCGGTGTAGAGCTTGAGGAAGCCGTCCACAGCGCCCTGCCCCATCGTCGCCACCACCGACTGGACGTAGCCGATGCCGGCATACGGGCTTTGCGCGTAGTCGGCCAGGTTCTCCAGCATCAGCAGCTTGCCGCCGCGGGCACGGAAGGCCGACAGGTCGGGGTTGGTCGAGTCCATCAGCGCCGACACCTGGGCGATGCGGGCGCGGTGCAACTCGGGCCGGTAGGCCCGCAGGTCGGCCTTGGGGTCCTGCGCGTAGAAGTACTGGATGGCGCCCGCGCCATAAAACCAGGCGATGCCATTGGCCGGCACTGGCGGCAGCGCCGGCGCGGCCGTGCCCAACCACCAGGCCTGCCAGCCACCGGTGGGGCCGAAGGACGCCAGGCCTTCGCCGCTGGGGCCCCGGCCCGGGTATTCACGTTGGCCATTGGCCAGGTCGAAGTCGAAGCGCAGCGGTGAGCCCAGGGTCTTGACGGCGCGGATCTGCGGCTCGGTCAGGCAGTGGTCGTCGGGCGCGCCGGTGCAGCGCAGGCTGGCCACGTCGAAGCGCTGGCGGCAGCCCACCGGGTCGGACACGATGCCGTCGGCCAGGCCGTCGGCGGCGTCGCAGGCGGCCAGCACGGCCTGGTGCACCCGCTGGGTTTGCGCCGGACGGATCCAGCCCTCGCCCAGCGTGGCCAGGCCGTCGCGCAGGCCGGCATGCTGCAGGCCGGTCCAGTGGATCACGGGCACGCGGCTGAAGATGCCGTCGAAGTCCGCCGGGTAGCGCTGGGCCATGGTCAGCGCCTCGCGCCCCCCTTCGGAGCTGCCCATGAAGTACAGCTTGGCCGGCGCGCGGCCGTAGGCGCGCTGCACCAGCGCCACCGACACGTCGCGCACCTTCTTGTACGACGCGTGCGCGAAGTTCAGCAGCGCCTCGTCGTTCAGCGCAAAGGCCTGGGGTGGCTGGCCGGGCCCGGTCTGGTGGCCGGAATCGGTGCCCACCGTCACATAACCCTGGGCCAGCGGCGCGGGCTGGTCGAAGCGGCCGGCCGGCACCAGCGTCAGGCCGGTGATCAGCGTGCCGTTGAAGCCGCCGCCGCCGTACTGCAGGCTGCGGCCGTTCCACTGCAGCGGCAGGTTGACCTGGAACAGGATGGGCGGCGCCTTCGGATCGAGCGGCGCGATGCGGCCGAGCACACGGCAATGTGCCGGCGTGGCCGGGGTGATTCGGGCGGCAGGCGTGGGCCCGCGCTCGGCCACCGCCGCGGGCGTGGTGGCCACGAAGGTGGCCGAGTCGATGCGCGCCTCGCCGCTGGGCAGGCCGATGGCGCTGGCCGGCACCGGCGCGGTCAGCGCGGCACAGGCCCGGGCCGGGTCGTCACCCAGCGTGGCGGTGACCCCAGGCGCCGGCCCGGTGGTGCTGCAGGCGCCCAGCAGCGCGGCCAGGGTGACGGCTGCGGGCGCGGCGCCGATTCGAATTGGGCTCATCTTGTCTCCAGAGGGCGGTGGCCGGCTCAGGCCTCTTCGGGCCAGTACAGGCGCATCGGGTTGTCGACCAGCAGCTTGCGCTGCAGCTCGGCGGTGGTGGCGATGTGCGGGATGAAGTCCACCAACAGGCCGTCGTCGGGCATGTGGTCCTTCAGGTTGGGGTGCGGCCAGTCGGTGCCCCAGAGCACACGGTCGGGGAATTGCGCGACGATGCGGCGGGCGAACGGGATCACGTCGGTGTAGGCGTTCTGCTCGCCGTTCAAGGCCTTGGGGCCGGTGACGCTCAGGCGCTCGGGGCAGGACACCTTGCTCCAGACATTGGGATGCTCGCGCATGAACTTCTCGAACAGCGCGAACTGCGGCCCGTCGACCGGCAGGCTGACATCCGGCCGGCCCATGTGGTCGACCACCACCGTGGTGGGCAGTGCGGTGAAGAAGTCCCACAGCTCGGGCAGGTCCACCGCCTCGAAGTAGATCACCACATGCCAGCCCAGCTTGTTGATGCGGCCGGCGATCTCCATCAGCTCGTCCTTGGGCGTGAAATCGACCAGGCGCTTGACGAAGTTGAAGCGCACGCCGCGAACACCGGCGTCATGCAACTGCTGCAGCTCGGTGTCGCTGATGCTGCGCCTGACCGTGGCCACGCCACGCGCCAGGCCGCCGCTGTGCTCCAGCGCGTCGACCATCGCGCGGTTGTCGGCACCGTGGCAGGTGGCCTGCACCACCACATTGCGGGCAAAACCCAGGTGGTCGCGCAGCGCGTACAGCTGATGCTTGGACGCGTCGCAGGGCGTGTACTTGCGCTCGGGCGCATAGGGGAACTCGGCACCGGGGCCGAACACATGGCAATGCGCGTCGACGGCGCCGGCCGGCACCTGGAAACGCGGCTTGGCCGGACCGGTGTACCAGTCCATCCAGCCCGTGGTCTTGGTGAAATCGCCGGTGGTGGGTTTGTCCATGGTCAGTCCTTGTGGGGGGTCTTGGTGTAGGCCAGGATGCGGTCCGCTTCGGTGCGCCAGTCGGCGCTGCGGGCGAATGCGGCGGTGCCTTTGGTGCCGAACACGCCGGCGTCGGCCAGGTCGGCCACAAAGGCCTGGCGCTCGGCCGTGCCCTGCGCGCTCCAGGGCGTGAGGCCGGCCTCACGCACCGTCTCGGCCACCTCGCGCACCTCTTCGCTGCGGCGCCGGCCATGCTCGATGACCCGCTGGAAGAAGTAGGCGGCCTGCTTCTCCCAGTCGATGCCGGGGAAGGTCTCGGCCAGGCTGGCCACCACCGCGTCCTCCACGCCATAGTGGCGGGCGGCGGTGAAGCTCTCGATGACCATGGCCTCCAGGCCCTTGATCATCACGCTGCGGCACATCTTGGTGGCGCTGGCCACGCCCAGGCGCGCACTGGCCAGGGCGCTGGCAAAGCCGAGCTGGTTGAGCAGGGGCGACAGCTCGGCCGCCGACGCACCGCCCAGCAGCAGCGGTACCTTGATGCGGTAGGGCGGGATGCTGGTCATCACCGCGCCCTCGACATAACGCCCCCCTGCCCCGTCCACCAGCGCCGCGGCGCGCTGCTTGGCGCCGGGCGAGGCGGAGTTGAAGTCGAGGAAGAAGGCGCCGGTCCGCAGGGTGGGCGCGCAATCGGCCGCCACCGGCACGGCCTGGCTGGCGGTAACGGCGCTGACGACGAAGTCGCTGCTGGCGGCCAGCGCGGCGGCCGAGTCGGCCAGTTGCACGCCGTGGGCGGCCGCATGGGCACGCAGCGGCGCGGCGCTGGCCGGGCTGGCCAGCTTCAGGTCCCAGGCGGACACGGCCACGCCCTGGGCGCGCAGGTCCTCGGCCAGGATGCGGCCGACCTCGCCGTAGCCGACGAGGCCGATGCGCCAGTGTCTGGGATCAAGATGGGTCATGGCAGGGTCGTTCGGCGTCAGTCGGGGGTGATCTTGGCGGCACGGATCAGCCGCTCGTAGCGTGCATGTTCGGCCTTCAGATGGGCGGCAAACGCCTCCTGCGTGGCCGGCACGGCTTCGCCGCCCACGGCGGCCAGGCGCTCCTTGACCTCGGCACTGGCCAGCGCGCGCTGCACTGCGGCGTGCAGCTGCGCGACGATGGGCTTGGGCGTGGCCGCCGGGGCCATCAGCCCGTACCAGACCGAGGCTTCAAAGCCGGGGTAGCCGCTTTCGGCGATGGTCGGCACCGTGGGCAGGGTGGCGGTGCGGTTGGCGCTGAGCACGGCCAGCACCCGCAGCTTGCCGCTGCGGGCATGCGGCAGCACCTCCAGCGCGTTGACCGCCACCACCGGCAACTGGCCGCCGATCACGTCGGTGATGGCTTGCGAGCCGCCCTTGTACGGCACGTGGAACAGGTCGATGCCGGCGGCGCGGGCAAACAGCTCCACCGCCAGGTGCGGCGTGGCCCCGTTGCCCGGGGTGGCGTACTGCACGCTGTCCGGCTTGCCCTTGGCCGCGGCCACCAGCTGGGCCAGGGTCTGGTAGGGCGACGCCGGGTTCACCGCGATCACCACCGGCACGCGCCCGACCAGCGACACCGCCACCAGGTCACGCTCGGCATCGAAGGGCTGGGGCTGGTACAGCGCCATGTTGGCGGCCACCGCATTGGCCGCCATCAGCAGGGTGTAACCGTCGGCCGGCGCGTCGATGGTGGCCTTGATCGCCAGGTTGCTGCCGGCGCCGGGCTTGTTGTCGATGACGAAGGGCTGGCCCAGGTCGGCCTGCAGGCGCTGGCCGATGGCCCGGGCGATGACGTCCACCGCCCCGCCGGCACCGTAGCCCACCAGGATCTTCACCGGCCGGGCAGGCCAGGCCGGCTGGGCCTGCACCGGGCCCGTCACCCAGGCAGACAGGCCGGTGGCCAGGGCAGACAGCAGCAGCGGGCGGCGGGTGACACGGCGCATGGGGTGGTCCTGGGTTCGTCGCTGGGCTTCAGGCGATGCACTCAATCGATGTACTTCAGGCCGGCTTTTTCCAGCGGCTCGCGCATCTTGTACATGTCCAGGCCCAGCACGCCGGCGGCCAGCTTGGCGCGCTTGTCGGCCTCGTTGGCCTCGCGCGCCTCGGCGGCGTCGGCCACCTGCTGCGCCATCGCGGCCGGCACCACCACCACACCGTCGGCGTCGGCGATCACCACGTCACCGGGGTTGACGGTGGCGCCGGCGCACACCACCGGGATGTTCACCGAGCCCAGCGTGGCCTTGATCGTGCCCTTGGCGTTGACCGCGCGGCTGAACACCGGGAAGTCCATCTCGGTCAGGTCCTTCACATCGCGCACGCCGCCGTCGATGATCAGGCCCAGCGCACCGCGGGCGCGGAAGCTGGTGGCCAGCAGGTCGCCGAAGAAACCGTCCTCGTTGTCGCTGGTGCAGGCGGCCACCACCACGTCGCCGGCCTGCAGCTGCTCGGCGGCCACGTGCATCATCCAGTTGTCGCCCGGCTGCAGCAGCACGGTGACGGCGGTGCCGCAGACATGGGCGCCGGTGTAGATCGGCCGCATGTAGTTCTTCATCAGGCCGACGCGGCCCATGGCCTCGTGGATGGTGGCCACGCCGAAGCGCGACAGCTTCTCGACCGCCGCGCGGTCGGCGCGCACGATGTGGCGCTTGACGATGCCGAGTTGGTAGTAGCTCATGGTGGCGGTCTCCTGGGGTCTCAGAGGCCCTTGGCCTTCAGTTGTGCGTCGAGCCGGCCGAACACGCGGCGGGCATTGCCTTCGTAGACCTGCTGCTTCTGCGCCGGGGTCAGCAGCGTGCTGGCCTCGATGTAGCGCTTGGTGTCGTCGTAGTAGAAGCCGGTCTCGGGGTCGATGCCGCGCACCGCACCGATCATCTCGCTGGCGAACAGGATGTTGTCCACCGGAATCACCTTGGTCAGCAGGTCGATGCCGGGCTGGTGGTAGACGCAGGTGTCGAAGAAGATGTTGTTCAGCAGGTGGTCCTTGAGCAGCGGCTTCTTCAGCTCCTGCGCCAGGCCACGGAAGCGCCCCCAGTGGTAGGGCACCGCGCCGCCGCCATGCGGGATCAGGAACTTCAGCGTCGGGAAGTCCTTGAACAGGTCACTCGTCAGGCACTGCATGAAGGCCGTGGTGTCGGCGTTCAGGTAGTGCGCGCCGGTGGTGTGGAAACAGGCGTTGCAGCTGGTGCTGACATGGATCATCGCCGGGATGTCGTACTCCACCATCTTCTCGTAGATGGGGTACCAGGCGCGGTCGCTCAGCGGCGGGCTGGTCCAGTGGCCACCCGACGGATCGGGGTTCAGGTTGATGCCGACATTGCCGTACTGCTCCACACACTTCACCAGCTCGGGGATGCAGGTGGCCGGGTCCACGCCCGGGCTTTGCGGCAGCATCGCGGCGGGGATGAAGCTGTCGGGGAACAGCTGCGCCACGCGGTAGCACAGCTCGTTGCAGATCGCCGCCCAGGTGCTGCTGACATTGAAGTCACCGATGTGGTGGGCCATGAAGCTGGCGCGCGGGCTGAAGATGGTCAGGTCGCTGCCGCGCTCGCGCATCTTGGCCAGCTGGTTGGTCTCGATGGTCTCGCGGATCTCGTCGTCGCTGATCTTCAGGT